>Ga0302325_10016194_pt1 | contig 15818 bp, 9 predicted proteins | sample Palsa_T0_2_FD_201948 | JGI IMG/M metagenome (GOLD analysis project Ga0302325, IMG submission 201948) | Peat permafrost microbial communities from Stordalen Mire near Abisko, Sweden - Palsa_T0_2 | ecosystem: Environmental > Terrestrial > Soil > Palsa > Peat permafrost | place: Sweden: Abisko...
CGTTGCGCGTCCAACACTTCCAGATAGTCCGTAATCCCGCCGTTGTAGCGGAGATTGGCCAGCCGCACCGATTCATCCAGATCGCGCACATACTCTTCATCCCTAATGCGCACCTCGCGGTATTTTTGAACGTCCACCAATGAGTCGGAGACATCGCCAAACGCCTTCTGGATTGTCTGCGTATAAGTGAGCAGCGCCTGCCGCTGTTCCGACTCCGCGATGTGTAAGTTCGCGCGCAGTTTGCCGCCTTCAAAGATGGGCTGGGTTAGTGATGCGGCATATGTCCAGATACTGACTTGGCTGGTGAGCAGGCTGGTGAGAGCGACGCTTCTTCCGCTAGAAGCGGTGAGCGAAATCTGCGGAAAGAACTGCGCGCGCGCAACGCCAATTTCAGCGTTGTATTCCACCAGAAGTTTTTCCGCTTTGCGGATATCGGGACGGCGATCCAGCAACGCGGACGTGAGGCCAACAGGTACAGCGGGTGGGACTTGTTGCTCTGTAAGGATTGCCCCGCGTGGAACATCTTGCGGATAATTCCCCAACAGAATGCTGATGGCGTCTTCCATCCGGCTGATCTGCCGTTCCAGTTCCGGAATCTCTGCCTGGGCCGCATCCATGACTTGCCGCGCTTGCAGCCAGTCCGCGTTGGTAGCCACTCCGTAATCGGCTCGCGACTTAGTCAGTGTTACCGACTTCTGCTGCGAGATTACAGTTTCTTTGGCAATTTGCAGTTGAAGATCGAGCGCCAGAAGTTGGTAATAGTCGCTGCCGATTTCGCTGACAAGAGTCACCAAAACAGTGCGCCGTGATTCTTCAGTGGCTAGTAAGGCGGCGCGCGAAGCTTCCGTAGCGCGGCGCAGTCCGCCGAAGAGATCGAGCGCGTAGCTAACGTCGGCAGTCAGTGATTCCAGATTCGTATTAACATTGGGCACGGATTCTCCGGTCTTGCCGCCTGTATAGCTGGGATTGAGTGTTACCTGTGGTAACTGGCTGGAGCGGGAAAGAGCCACTTGCGCGCGTGCTTCGATAATCTCCTCCGCCGCCACGCGCACATCATAGTTGCGTGCCAGCCCAGTCCGGATCAGGTTCTGCAACACAGGATCTTTAAATTCCTCCCACCACTTCAAGTCGGCCTGCGAGTCGGCGGATGACGGCTGTGGAGGCGGGGCGTTACGAAATAGTGGAGGAATTGCGATCTGCGGTTTATGGTAGTTCGGACCAACAGTGCACCCGGTCATCGCCAAAACCGCAAAAAAGGCGAGAATCGCACGCGTCATGCTTTGCTCCCCTCCGGCACAAGCGCCGGCGCAGTTGTCGCGGTCGGGGCTGGCTTGCTGCGAGTTAGTTTATCGCTCAGCCGCTCTACCAACACGTAGAGAACCGGGATCAAGAAGATCGCGATTGATGTGGCAGCCAGCATGCCAAAACAAACAGTGGTCCCCAGCGAGTGGCGACTGCCCGCGCCCGCGCCGCTTGCGACAACCATGGGAAATACACCCAAAATAAATGCAAACGACGTCATCAAAATGGGCCGGAAGCGCAGCTTGGCGCCGAGGATGGCCGCCTCCACCAGTTCGAGACCATTCTTGTCTCGTTGTTCTTTGGCGTATTCGACGATCAGAATCGCGTTCTTCGCCGCTAAGCCGATCAACATCACTAGGCCGATCTGCACATAGACATCGTCGTTATAGTGACGTAAGGAAATCGCGACGAACGCGCCGAAGATCCCAATAGGGATTCCCAGCAGAATCGAGAACGGAATTGCCCAGCTCTCATAGAGCGCGCCAAGACAAAGGAACATCAGCAATACTGCCAGAGACAGCACGATCATCTGCTGTGAACCCGATTCGTTCTCCTGAAAAGCAGTGCCCGTCCATTCGAAGGCGGCCCCGGAGGGCATCGCTGTTGACGCTTCATTGAGCGCCGCGATCAACTGCCCGGAACTCCGCCCCTCCGCGGGCTGCGCCTGAATCTCGGCGGCTGGGTACATGTCGTAACGCACGAGGCTGTCCGGACCGGTGGAACTGGCGGAAGTGACGATTGTGCTGAGCGGAATCATCTTGTTCTGACTGCTGCGGATGTAGATTCGATCGAGATCCTCCGGCTTCTCACGGTACTGCGACTCTGCCTCCACATACACACGCCACACGCGCCCATACAAGTTGAACTGGTTCACGTAGGAACTTCCTAGGTAAATCTGCAGTGTTTGAAAGACGTCAGTCGGCGTTAGTCCAAGCTCACTGATCTTTTCTCTGTCCGGGGTCAAGCGATATTGCGGCACGTGTGGGCGGAAGGTGCTGAAGATCATGCCGACGTCGGGTTTGCGCCGTGATGCCGCCAGCAATTGGTTGGCGGCGCCTTCCAGAAAAACAAGATCGCTCCCTGTCTTGTCCTCCACTTCCAAGGCCACGCCGCCGCTCACGCCTAAACCACTAATGGGTGGCGGATTCACAGCGAAGATGGTAGCTTCCGGTATCGAACCCAGACGCATATTGATTTGCCCGATGATGGCTTGCGCCGATTCCGTGGCAGCGGTGCGCTGGTCCCACGGTTTCAACGTGACGAAGCAGGTGCCCACGTTCGATGTGTTGGCGCCGGCAAGAATGCCAAATCCGGAGAGGGCCACTACCTTGTCCACCCCTGGAATGCCGCGGATGATTTGCTGAGCCCTCTGCAAGGCTGCCTCTGTCTGCGGCAAAGCAACGGCGTCTGCGAGTTGCACGTTCACAATCGCGTAGCCCAGATCTTCGTCAGGCAGGAATGCCGAGGGAAGTCGTTTAAATAGGCCGAATGTGGCAGCGTCAATCACGACCAAGACCAAAATCGCAACCGGCGCGAAGCGAATGATCCAGCGATTAGCGCTGACATAGCCGTTCGTCGCTCGCTCAAAGACTCGATTAAATCCGGCCTCAAACCAGCCCCACAAGCCTTTGCTTTCCTTTTGCGGCTTTAGCATCGAGGAGCACAACGCCGGGGTCAAACTCAACGCGACGAACGCCGAGAGAAGCACGGAAATGGCCAACGTCAAGGCAAACTGTTTGTAGAGTTGCCCGGTGATGCCGCCCAGAAACGCCACCGGCACAAAGACGGACACCAGCACCAAAGCTATGCCGATGACCGCGGCCGAAACGTCGTCCATGGCTTTCCTGGTGGCTTCCTTGGGATCAAGACCTTCTTCAATACGCCGCTCCACTGCTTCTACCACCACGATGGCGTCGTCGATCACCAAGCCGATCGCCAGAATCATGGCGAACAGAGTCAGCAGATTAATGGAGAAATGCAGAATCACAAAGGCGGCAAAGGTGCCGATCAAAGAGACGGGAACCGCCAGTACCGGAATGAGAGTGGCGCGCCAATTGCCCAAGAAAACAAATACGACAATGATCACCAGCGCCATGGCTTCGCATAACGTGATGAGTACTTCCTTGATCGATGCCGAAACGAAGCTGGTGGTATCAAGTGTCACGTCATATTGCAAACCGGGCGGAAAAGTTTTCGCCATGTCCTGGAGAGTCTTCCGCACTTCTTTGGCGACATCGAGCGCGTTGGAACCCGGCAACTGGTAGATCAATATAGCGCTGGAGGGAAGCCCGTTGATGGTGGCGGACGTTGAGTAATCCTGTGCGCCCAACTCCGTCCGCGCCACGTCTTTGAGATGAAGTACTGCGCCATTTGACTGCGACCGCAAGATGATATTTTCAAACTCGGCTACCGATGTCAGCCGGCCTTTGGCGGTGGCGGTGTACTGGAACTGTTGCGTTTTCCCAGTGGGCGGTTGCCCGAATCCACCCACGGGCGCCTGCACGTTCTGGGCATTGATGGCGCTAATGAGATCGTTGGCAGTGATTCCTAGCTGTGCCAGATGGTCGGGCTTCACCCAAAACCGCATCGCGAAAGCGCTGGCGCCGGTTACGCTTACAATGCCAACGCCGGGCAAGCGCGAGATTTCGTCAGCCATGTTGGTCGTGGCGTAATTAGCGAGAAACAGGTCGTCATAGGTTTTATCAGGCGAGGTCAAGGAAACGATCAGGACAATGCTGGTAGATTGCTTCTGTACTGTCACGCCAGCTTGCGTTACGGCTGATGGGAGGCTCGCGCTTGCTTGTGTTACACGGTTTTGCACATCGACTGCGGCAATGTCCAGATCCGTGCCAACGGCAAACGTGCATGTCAAGACATAGTTGCCGTCGTTGGTGCTCTTCGACTGCATGTAGATCATGTTGGGCGCCCCGTTCACCTGCTGCTCAATGGGCGCTGCTACGCTTTGCATCACAGTGGTTGCGTCCGCACCTATATAGCTGGCGCTCACTTGAACAGTGGGGGGAGCGATCTCCGGATATTGCGCGATCGGCAAGGTAAAGATGCTCGCGCCGCCCGCAATCACGATCACCAGTGAGATGACGATGGCCAGTACCGGATGGTCGATAAAAAACTTCCCGATCATCGTTTCTTCCCGTCACTCAATGGCCCTGCCGGCATTGAGCCAGATGGAGCGACCGTCATTCCTGGATGCACTTTTGCAACGCCCTCCACCACGACTCGCTCGCCGCCAGTGAGTCCGGAATGAACGATAAAGTAGTCCTGATAATCTCCATCGAGAGTTACTGTTTTTTGCATAGCTTGATTGGCTTCGTTGAGAACGAGAACCGCTTTCGTGTTTAGCGCTTCCGTGATCGCACCTTTGGGAACCAGCACGGCCCCCACCAGTTCTTGGGTGACAAACCGGACGCGCGCGAATTCTCCCGGCCGAATTAACCCGGCAGGATTGCGAAAGACTCCACGGGCCGAAAGCGTTCCGGTTTGCGCATCCACAGTTCGATCGGTGAAGTCCAAATAGCCCGTATTGTCGAAGGGTTTTCCATCTGCGAGAACAAGATTGAGCGGAATGCGTGGAGCAGTTTTGCGTTCCAGGTTCTTCCGACGCAAGGTGAGGTATAAAGCTTCTGGGACGCTGAAATCCACGTAAATTGGGTCGAAACTTGAGATAACCGCTAGCGCCGTGGTTTGTGCCGCATTGACTACGTTCCCCTTCGTTACACCCAGCTTGCCGATGATGCCGTCAATCGGCGACGAAACAGTCGTGTAACTCAGGTTCAGTTGCGCAGTGTCGATGGAGGCTTGATCGCCTTCCATGGCGGCCTTCTGTTGAGCGGCACCGGACACGGCGGTATCCAGATCGGTCTGCGTGGCCGCGTGCTGAGCCGTCAGCGGTGCTAGACGCGCTACGTCCCGCTGGTACTTCACTAACTGCGCCGCGTCTTGCGCCAGCTTCGATTGTGCCGATTCCACCGCAATTTTGTACGAAGCTTGCTCAATCTGGATAAGCGCCTCTCCTGTATGGACTTCCGCGCCTTCCTTGAAATAGATCTGCTCCAGAAACCCAGTCACGCGCGGCACAATGCTTACTGTTTCTTTGGCCGAGCTTTGCCCGATAAAATCTCCCGTTACCGGAACCGTCATCACCTTGACGATCGCGATTGTCACGCTGGGTGGTGGCATTTTTGTCGCCGCTGTACCTTTCGCCAAACCCTTGCTTGAACCGCACGATGTCTGGACAAGACACACACTGATCAGGGCAACTGTTGCGCAATGGGCGAAAAACAACTTTGGATAGAAGGACAATGTATCTCCTGCTTTCAATCGTGCGTGGTTTCAACCTTACTTAAACTTTGTGTCCTGCAAGTTCGGCGTCGTCCTGGATGCCGTTATCGATGCGTTTAGCTAACTCTTGACCTTTGGCTGAATGAATTGCAAACGAGCCACAGCATCCTTCTGGGCAGAGGTCTTAGTCATTCACGCGTCTCTTGACTTGTTAACGAGAAACACTGTGTGCAATCCAGAGGCCGAAAACGGCCGACTCGCGGCGAATCCGACTTTGTACCTTTTCTGTTTCCGCTTTCGCCCATGAAAGGTCATTTGCTCGAATGCTCGAGGAGCCGATGAACTTGAAGCGATTGCACGCTTTGCCGCATCCGATTGGCCCGGGCCCCAATATTATTGACCGCAGGAGGAGTCTGCTTCATAGAGCACTCCAATTCGAATCGCGCATTCCGATGGCGATAGCTTAACGAATGCTAAAGATTTGGCTCTTCGCGGTGATATCGCTGATTTACGTGACCAAATGCCGCCGTACGGCGAAATGGTGGCGCAAAGAGTGCCACCAGCTACTCAGGCTTATGCGGAGAAAAACAATCTCATGTCGCATCTCCAGCGAATGGATCGGCCTCCGCGACGAATACAGCGCCGTAATGAAAGTGCGGACAAGCTCCTGCCATTGGCCAACTCGCGCTAAAGCCCTTGGCGGGAGATGCCGTGCCTTGCAATCATTGCACCCAGTGTTGTGCGCTTCAATCCAAGACGGATTGCAGCGAGGCTGACAACCCCGTTGGTTTCGCGAAGTACTCGAATAATATAATCCCTCTCCATCTGCGCCAGTGTTGAGGTGGCAGGTGATGGCAGCGATGCATCTTTTCGTATCTCGTCCAAAGGCGCACGAAGACTAGGTCCTCTTGAAAGTATGACCGACCGCTCAATAAAGCTTTCCAGCTCTCTGACGTTGCCGGGCCAATTCCAGGCCATCAGGGCTTTCATCGTCTCCGAAGGTATCCTCTCGATCGTCCGACTCATCTTTGCTGCGTATTTTTGAGTGAAATGGTGCACCAGGATTGGAATGTCTTCCGGCCTGTCACGAAGCGAAGGCGTCGTAATCGGAAACACGTTAAGCCGGTAGAATAAATCGCTTCGGAATAGCTTATCTCGCATCATCTGGGGAAGATTTCGGTTGGTGGCTGCCACTAAACGAACGTCAATCGGTATGGTCTTAGTGCTTCCCAATCTCTCGAGTGATTTTTCTTGGAATGCGCGAAGCAACTTAGGTTGCAAATCCAGCGGAATGTCTCCCACTTCATCCAAAAATAACGTGCCTCGATGCGCCCTTTCGAATCTACCGATTTTTTGCGACAAGGCACCTGTAAACGCGCCTCGTTCATATCCAAACAGTTCGCTCTCTAATAGCCCGGAGGGGATGGCCGCGCAGTTCAACGTTACGCAAGGCATATTTCTCCGAGAACTAAGCCGATGTATAGCTCGCGCGACGAGTTCTTTGCCTGTGCCTGTCTCACCCAGAATCAGGACAGTTGCGCTTGTTGGGGCCACCTGCTCAACCTGCCGGGTCGTCCGCAGCAAAGCTGCGCTCTTGCCAACCATTTCTCCAAAGTTATGTTCGGGTTCCCCCTCGCTAACCTCGGCCACTTGGCGGGGTTCGAACCTTTCGCGATCCCGTATGTCCTGCATGAAAGCAACCCATCGGAAAGGTAAGAGGCTTAACACCGCAATGACGTACACCACGCAAACACGGGTTCCATCTTTCTTAAGAAATTGCTTTTCGTATGGCGTGCAAGATCCGGATTGGAGCATCTCTTCATGTGCTCTCTGGTCGGCCACCTCATTTCCCGGCGCAGTGAGCGTGTCATAACTCATAGTTCCTGCCTCAAGCTCTTCGCGGCTGTAGCCGAAGTGAGCTAGAAATTCATCATTGGAACCGATGATGTCCCGAAACTGTCCGTAGATTATGCCGATAAAAGCTAATTCCGTAATATCTGCCTTGACACGCGCAGCCATTCGTTTCTGCTGTTCGTCGATCTCGTGGACATCACTGAAGTCGCGGACTATGGCCGCATAACCTTGCAAACGGCCAAAGTCGTCTTTCAGCGCAGTTGTGACGGTGTTGGCCCAAAATCGCGAACAATCGCTTCTAAAGTGCCAGCCTTCGCTGCCTAGATATCCTTGATTTGCAACGCGTGTCAGTTCGCATGCCGCTGTTATCAAATCTCCTGAAGAATCAGCCCGGTTGAAAAGGAAAGAAACGTGCCGGCTGATTACTTCGTTCGCCGGGTAGCCATAGAGACTAATGGCGGCTGACGACCAGTAAACGACAAAACCTTGACTATCGAGGAGGTATAAAGCTGCCTGGGCTGTTGCGAAGGTCTTATCATTTTGCTCACCACTACTTGAGAGGGATTTAGAAAAGTCGGGGAATAACAAGACAGCGTCCCATAACAATTGAAGCGAGCGGCGGCCGTTTTCCCGCAGCCATGGATTAGCCGATGAAGAAAACATGTCAAGATCGAATTCGTACGAAGCTTTCTTTAGATTGCACACGACCCGCACATCCGTCATTTCCAATCCAGAATTGTCACTTCTCGCACCCGAGTCAGCACCAAGGCTGCAACGGCTCTTCAGGGTTCTGGTGAAAAGAATTCGACCTTTCACTTAAGGATCGTCCAACGTGCTCTATTCGCGCATCGGCAGGTGGTTGGTTTTCTCTATATCTTTAGTTTAGTAATTTCTATAACTAAAGTTCAGGCCAGTTTGGGATGCCTCTGGTTCGAGAGAATCCAAGTCCCATATCATGCATTTTGACCGCCCGGGCATCATACAATCCGATCAGGGCATAGAGGTAAGACTAAATACGCGCAACGATACTCGCAATCCATCCACCCAAAGTCGCCCAAGTCGTCATTTGACGCCCACGCTCGCCTTAGCCATACGGCAGCTCAACAAAGATCTCTGTCCCTGCTCCTGGAGAACTAGTAAGAGAGAACCTGCCGGAGAGGCGCGAGATTCTAGATTGCATGCCGGTGAGTCCAAATCCTTTATCCATGGATTCGTCCATAATGAATCCCTTACCATCGTCTGAAATTGTCACCGATAGAACTTCTTTTTCAAAGCGCAACGTGACGAGAATGTTTTTCGCTTCCGCATAACGTTGAGCATTTCCGAGCGCTTCCTGCATGACTCGCAGCAGAGTATTGGAGCAGGCAGCACTGAGTGGCCGTTCGTGCCCTTCCACGGTGAATTTGCCGTTTGTTCCGGTTCCTGCGGTTGCCGAGATCAACAAGGTTCGCATTTCCACTGCAAGAGATGAGCCGTTAGCCGAACCGATGGTCAGCGAATGTACGAATTCACGAACGTTGCGAAGCCCGTAACTCGCCAAGTCGTCGGCGCGGCCAATACACGCCGTTCGTAGTTCCTCATTAGAACCAGCCAAGTCTGAAGCTGCCTGCAACTGCATGGAAATCCCAGTGAAGGCGCCAGCGAGCGTGTCATGCAGTTCGTGCGCCAATAGATTTCGTTCTTCGGCCACTGCTCCCTCCTGAGCGCGCTTGGCAAGTCTGTTGGTCTCTATCGAGATGGCCGCCAGCGAGGCAAGCTGAGACCGTATGAGTTGGGTCTGCCGCTTGACCTGGCTGCGCAGTGCCGCCACCCAGCATAGAACGCCCAGAGTCAGAGCTAAGGCAGCAGTGAGCACGGTGGTCGCATGCTTGGCCGTCCACCAGGATGGTTCCGACAACACGACGATGTCGGCTGGCGACCGCGGCAGAATCCGAAATGAATCAGGAACGCCGCCGCGTCTGGTATGCGCCTCACAGATGCCGGTGATTTGCAGGACCGACCCAATTGCGCATTTATGGATCGCCGGCGAGCTGTTCTTTGCCAGCACGGCGCTGAAAACAATATCCCCATTGTGGAGAAGCAAAGTGTTTTCAGTAGCGCTTTCGGTCCATTCCACTAAACTGGCACGAAGCCTCACAAGTGCGCCATCACTGGGTACCGTGAACCCAAAGTTATCTCCTAGAATCACATTCTTCGGCTCCAACGCGAGCGGCGCCACAGGCGCGTCCAGTCCGACAACACGAATGACAGCGTCGTCCAGCGAAGGGGAGTAAGCGCCGTTGGCCGCAAAGCCGGCCGCCTCAACCACAGAACCGAGGGGGAGCACGTTTCTTGACGCGGTATAGACAAGCAAGCCGCGTCCTTTGTACTGAATGTAGATATTTTGACCGGGCGATTGATATGTTACGGTGCCGCGAACCTTGATGCGGCGAGGAATGTCGTCAATAGCGAAGCTGAGGAGGGAATCAAGGGGGCGCAAGGGCGATTGGAAAGGATCGGGGTTGCCGGGCACTGTCACCGTGATTGAGGCAAGGGACGGAACGAAAAGGCTGACGCTCACGAATTGCCGCCGATCGTTGAAGGCAGTGCCGCAGGCGCCGCGCATTTCTATCACCGCATCCAACAAAAGGTTGTGCGGATCTCCAGAATACTCCAGTACCAGACCCCGGACTTGACCACTGCCGGTATCCACCAGCAGGGACAGAAAGTTGTGCTCCCAAATTTTCACGATTTCCGCGGAGCGAACCACGCCTCGAACCGCAACCCATTGACTGTCCAGACTGCCCCACTGCAACCGGGAGAATGTCACGAGGGGCGCGTAGGGTAAGCGTGCCGAGCCGATCAGAGTGACGTGTTTGGCGACGATAATTGGTGCAAAGAGACCGGGGTCTGCGATACCCTCTATGTCCACAAGATCCCCCGAGCGGATCTTGCTATCCGGCTCGTCGCGATTCACCGAAATGCTACCGGTGTTGTCCTTGACAAAGAATGAGTGTTTCCAACCGGATAAGGTGGTGACAATGCCGCGAACATGAATCGGGAGGCCCCGAGCGGCCTGTTCGGGCGTAAGGCCCCGAATCTGTTGAACCGAAGTTAGGGGCTGAGCGACGGGGGAATCAGCGGCCGATGAAAACGAAGATGCTACCGCAAGCAGGACCAAAGTCTGAGCGAGTTCCTTTGTTGTTTGGCGCGCAGCCGCGCCCTTTGCGCTGTTAGAACAAAGGAATCGAGAGTACACACTGCAATCATCGCAAAAGAGCGACGGCAGCGGGCCGTCAGTAACCATGGGAGTAACATGAGGTAGGCTTACGGTTTCGGAACCCAAAGCCCAACTAGTCACGTTGACTTCAGAACATCAGATTCGCATCCTAGTAGCCGATGACCACCCCATCTTCAGAGAGGGACTCGTCATCATTTTGAATAATCAAACGGATATGAAAGTGGTAGCCGAATGCGGGGACGGCAACGATGCCGTTGCCCTAGCTTTGGAGCATATTCCGGACCTGGCAATTCTCGACCTGCAAATGCCAGGACTCACCGGCGCTGCCGCCACTGCCGCCATTCTCGAGAAGCAGCCTGTGGTCAAAATCTTGTTGCTGACCACCTTCGATGGCGATGAAGACATACATCGCGCGATGCATGCCGGTGCCCGCGGATATTTGCTAAAAGGTGTCAAAAAAGAAGAATTGATCCACGCCATTCGGGAGGTACACGGCGGCCGTCGTTATCTTTCGCCGGTTGTGGGCGCGTCTCTCGTGGGGCCATCGTCCCTTCAACAGTTAACAAAACGTGAGAAAGCCATCCTGCGCCTCGTCGCGGAAGGAAAACCGAATAAAGAGATTGGCTCTATTCTCAACGTCAGTGAGGGCACCGTGAAGAGCCACGTTAATGCGATCATGCAAAAAATGAACGTCTCCAGCAGAACGGAGGCGGCCCTGACGGCCGTGCGTCACGGGCTTTCTCGCGATTAGCTGGCGGTGCCGCGCGTTGTAAACCACTCTCGCTTTAAGGCGGGATCCCCGGCGTCCAACCGGGGCTAAAACGCTTTTCATTTTCCCCAGTCAACGGGCTGAGGCACGGGGGCGATTGGGACCGTTGTAGCACGCACGCTGCGTTCAGCCGTGTGCTATCGAACGACCGTATTTCGTCAAATGGCAAAAAGCGATCGTGATTCTTCGGCCAGCCGTGTGATGTGAGCAGCACGAACAACCGACGGGAACTCTGCTGGAAAAGACCACCATCGAAATGCCTGAGGGGTAGATGATTGACAAGGATCGCAAATAGTTATTTGGTTCACGGGAGATTTTCCTTCACAAGCACCGGCACGATCAGAGAGTCTTTTTGCTTGTGAGCGGCCCACGGCTAGCCGCGCTCGGACGTTTGGGCGCATACGTGCCTAGCAATGGGCAGGCGTCGAGAACCGGCGTCAGGCCGCGGTAAGCACGAGCGCACAAAATGAAATCGAGTGAACGCAATTCCCCCTATCATCGCTGGGGTTTGATCTTGGCCGGTGGCGAGGTAACGCGTTTGCTCCCGCTCACGCGGAGCATCACAGGCGATGATCGGCCAAATCAGTTTTGCACCGTCATGGGGCGCGAAACGTTGCTGCAGCAAACGCAGCGCCGGGTTTCCAAATTGCTTCCGGCATGGCGTACGATGCTGGTATCGACGGCGAAACATGAGCCCTTTTATGCTGCAGCAGTTAAGGGAATTTCAACCGCCACACTGGTAATCCAGCCCGCTAACCGCGGCACGGCCCCAGCGATTCTAAACACCGTGCTACGCGTCCGCGAGATGGATCGTAGGGCCATTGTGCCCTGCTTCCCTTCGTACCATCATTTTTCCGATAATGCCACTTTCGTTGCTACATCGGGAGAACCGGGCCGCGTCCGCTCGCTACTGGAGGGCATGGTCGTTCGAACGCCGCGCCGGGTGCAGGCGGACGGACGCTCGGTCGCTGCCCATTGAATTAGGTGAGAGCCCCCTAGATGTCACTTGACGGAATACGGTCAATCAATTTCCGCGAAAGATTTCCGTTTCAAGCTGATCTCCACGCTTCGTGCGATGGCCATCAAGGTGCTCCACGAAGTGCCGCAACACTCCAGTAAAGATTTCCGCTGGCTTGACGTGACGACAGAGACTACCATGACCACAAACACTCTAAACACCCCAAACACCCAAAGCACCGACCCGCCGATGCCCGGCTCGGAACCGTTCATTCATAACAAGGATTCCGCCCCGGCTTATTGGTGGATCGACACACTGTGGATCGTCCTCGCAGACGCGACGGACACAGGCGGTCGCTATTCCCTGATGGAGGAGTTAGCGCCTGAGGGCTCGGGCCCAGGGCCGCACAAACACACCTGGTCCGACGAGACTTATTACATGCTGGACGGTGAGATCACCTTCCTCGTCGCCGACGAAATCAAGACGGCCCGAAAAGGTGACTTCGTCGTGGTCCCGCGCAATACCCGGCACGCCTTTCGCGTGGACACTGAAACCGCGCGTTTCCTCAATGGCTACACGCCCGCCAGCCTGGAGGCGTGCGTCGTGGAGAGGGCGATGCCGACAACCGAACGCGTTCTTCCGCCGAAGAATTTTGCCCCGACGATGGCGATTTTCGCGACGAACCCTGAACTTCTGAACCGGTATGGCTTGGAGGTGTTGCCCGGCCCCGATCCTCTGCGTCCTGAGGGCCACTAGTCTGCGCGTGGTGTCATGATGCTCGCCTGGGTTGATACCCCTTCCGCCGCTCCGGAATTCCTGGTGAGTTTCGGCGTAGGCGAAAGTCGCCGTGGGCTGATCTCCACGCTAGGTGCGATGGCCATCCAGTTGCCCCAGCAATCAGAACAAATGCTGCAGCAAAGATTTTCGATGCGTCTCAAGGATGGAGCTGTAAAGGCTTTTGCGCCGCGAGTTCTAGGAACTGCGCCGGACAATGGGGGGTGTGAGAGCGAACCTCAGCAGTCTCGGCGCGCTTGTAAGACCGGTGAGAAGGGTAGATCATGACGGCCGCCGCTACCTCCAGTGCCCAATGGAAACCTAGGGTCAATCCGTGGCTGATCGCGTCAACCGTCGCGCTGGCTGCCTTCATGGAGGTTCTTGACACCTCAATTGCCAATGTTGCTTTACCGCACATCGCCGGCAATCTCGGCGCCAGCACAGATGAAGGTACCTGGGTCCTGACCAGTTACCTGGTTTCGAATGCCATCGTTCTGCCCATGGGCGGTTGGGCTTCCAGCGTGATTGGCCGTAAGCGGTTTTTCATGCTCAGCATCCTTATCTTCACGGTAGCGAGCTTCCTGTGCGGTATTGCGCCCTCGCTCCCTATCTTGCTTCTCGCTCGTATCTTCCAGGGCATCGGCGGTGGAGGCCTTCAGCCGATGGCGCAGGCGATTATGGCCGACTCCTTTGAACCGAGCAAGCGCGGCCAGGCGTTTGCCCTTTACGGACTCGTAGCCGTTCTCGCGCCATCCATTGGTCCTTCCCTGGGCGGCTGGATCACGGACAACTACACTTGGCGCTGGATTTTCTACCTCAACATACCGGTGGGTATGCTGGCGCTCTTCCTGGTGAATCGCTTCGTCGACGACCCGCCATGGATCAAGGCCGACCGGGCAAACCTCAAGCGGCTCGACTACCTCGGCTTCGGATTCTTGACCATCGCCATGGGCGGAATGCAGATCATGCTCGACAAGGGTGAGGAGAACGGCTGGTTCGCGTCCGGCTTCGTGCGCTTCTTCGCCACACTCTTCGTGCTCGGCATGGCCGGTCTGATCTGGTCCGAATGGCGGGCCAACGACCCGATCATGAACATCAAGCTATTCAAGTTTCGCAACTTCGCCGTATGCGCTCTGCTGATGATTTTGGTGGGTGGCATTCTCAACGCCACTACCGTGCTGCAACCGCAGTTTTCGCAGGGGTTCCTAAACTATACGGCGACCCTGGCGGGCGAGGCCCTTACCGGCGGCGGCGTCGCCCTCCTGCTGGTTATGCCGCTGGCGGGTATCGCCACGGGCCGCTTCGCCGCGAGAAACATTCTCGCTTTCGGTTTCGCGCTCTTCGCGGCAGCGTTCTATTACACGTCCACACACCTCAATCTCGGCATCAGTTTCGGCTTCAACAGCTGGCTGCGAGTTGTGCAGGTTACGCCAATCCCGCTGTGCTTTGTCGCCTTGACCAATGCCGCCTATCTCGGCTTACCCAAGGAAGCCAGCAATCAGGTCTCGGGCATCATCAACTTCGTGCGCAACGTAGGTGGAAGCATCTTCATCTCGTGCACCGGAGCCATTGTCACCAATCGAATGCTCTTCCATGAAGCGCGGCTCTCGGAAACAATGCAGCCTTCCAACCCCGCTTACCTCAATCACCTGAATGCGCTTACCAACGCCTACAGTGGAGTTGCCGGCGGCGCGGGACCGGCCGTGTTGGCCCGCGGCATGATTTATCGCCAACTCGATCAGCAGGCCGCCGGGCAAGCCTATGGGGATATCTATCGCGTGCTCGCATGGTTGTCAGTCGGCATGTTTGCATGCGCGCTACTGCTGAGCAAGAATAAGCCCGGCGAGGGAGCGCCAGAGGGAGCAGCGGGCTAAAAGGTCAACAAACATGAAGAAAAATTTGCTGAAAAAGCATCTGTTCGCACTTGGTCTCGTTATTGTGACTGGCGGCTTGGCATGTCGCCAGAGCTTTGCCCAGGGATCATCAGCCGCGCCCAGAGCCCAGCAGATTCCCCTCTCGCAGAGCGCCGGCAGCGTCCAGGCGCAGCAGTCGACAGTGGGCAGCGCCGGCAGTAATTCGAGCGTTAACACTATCAACAGCACCATCCAGATCGCGGGCCCTTATGAGGGAAGCACCCCCGACCCGAAAGCGCCGCAGGGATCACTCACTCTCACTATCGCCGATGCCATAAGCCGAGGTCTTCGATTCAATCTGGGCGGCGTAACCGCCGATGTCTCGCTGCGCCAGGCGCGCGCTCAACGACTGGCGGCCTTAAGCCTAATGCTGCCGAACATCTACGCGACATTGACCGAAACCAGCGCCAAGATCGACTTGCAGACGGAAGGGCTGAGCTCGGGCGCATTGGGTAAAGGCATTACACTGCCAACCACGGTTGGCCCCTTCCATTACTACAGCGCGCTCGCTAATGTCAGCGAAGACCTCAGCCTCACCGCGCTTCACAATGTGCGCCAGCAAGAGGCGCTCGCGCAGGCAGCGCAGATGAGCGCGGCCAATGCGCGCGCGCTGATTGTTCTGGCTGTGGGCGGCACTTATATCCGCGTGATTGCGAACCAGGCCAACGTTGTGTCGCAAGAGGCTCAGGTGAAGCAAGCCGAAGCCACCTACAAACTGGCAGCCGACCA
>Ga0302325_10016197_pt1 | contig 15816 bp, 7 predicted proteins | sample Palsa_T0_2_FD_201948 | JGI IMG/M metagenome (GOLD analysis project Ga0302325, IMG submission 201948) | Peat permafrost microbial communities from Stordalen Mire near Abisko, Sweden - Palsa_T0_2 | ecosystem: Environmental > Terrestrial > Soil > Palsa > Peat permafrost | place: Sweden: Abisko...
GGCTTCCTGTTCGAGCGCGGCGCGAACGTCGTGTCCTCTCACCAGTACTCCTCCGATCCCACCGGAGGCAGGTTCTTCCTGCGTACGGAGTTCTTCCTCGAGGGCTTGGGAGAGGGAGCGCAGAGGGCCGAACGAGAGCGCCTGCAGGAGCAGTTCGACGAGGAGGTGGCAGGGCGCTTTGAGATGGAGTGGGAGATCCGCTGGTGGGGCGAGCGCCAGCGCATCGCGATCCTCGTCTCGCGCCAGGACCACTGTCTCGTCGACCTGCTGTGGCGCTGGCGCCGGGGTGAGCTCGACGCGGAGATCGTGAGCGTGATCTCAAACCATCGCGCCGTCGAAGAGGAGGCGCTTGCGGCCGGCGTCCCCTTTTACTTTGTCCCCGTCGAGCGGGGCGGCAAGGAGCGGGCCGAGGCGGCGATACTCGAGCTGCTCGCCGGCAACGCCGAGCTGCTCGTGCTGGCGCGCTACATGCAGATCCTCAGCGGAGATTTCCTTGAGCGGGTGGGCATGCCGACGATCAACATCCATCACTCCTTCCTGCCCGCGTTCGCCGGCGCCGACCCCTACCGCAGGGCGCACGAGCGGGGGGTGAAGCTGATCGGCGCCACCGCCCACTACGTCACCGAGCAGCTCGACGACGGACCGATCATCGACCAGGACGTGGTCCGCGTCGACCACCGCCAGAGCACGCGCGAGCTCGAGCGCGTGGGCCGCGACGTCGAGCGGCTGGTGCTCGCCCGGGCCGTCTCGCTGCACCTGGACGACCGCGTGATCATCGACGGCAGGCGCACGGTCGTTTTCTGAGACGGCCGCATGGCGCCGGCTTGGCTAGAATCGCAGCCCGAGCCGGCGGATCGTCGGCGCGCTCACGGGCCGTTAGCTCAACCGGCAGAGCAGGGGCCTCTTAAGCCCAAGGTTCCGGGTTCGATTCCCGGACGGCCCACTAACAGAAAGCCCTGTCGCGACTGGGCTTTTGTGCTTTTCAGGGGCCGGCCCACTAAACCGCCGCCGCCGCTTGGTAACGGTGCCTGGTCGCATCGTCGATGCGCTCGAACGAGCGCCCGTGCGGGTCCTGCCGCTTGGCGCGTGGACTCCGGCGAAAGGCCCGACGATGACGGCCGAGACTCAAGCCAGCTACTCGATCCACATCGCCAAACGAGCGACCCAGCAGCCACGAAGGAAACGCCACCGCCGCCCCCTCGATGCGGCCGTAGACGCCTTGGGTCCGATGCCCGGAGTGTTCAGCGAGACGCGGTTGGGGCTGGCACACCCAGCTGGCGGCAGATGCCCCGCGCGGTCGGAGGCTTGATCTCCTTGTGGCGCGGCACCGTTGTGCGCTGGCCCGTCGCCGTGTTGCGCCAGACCTCGTGGTTAGCCGCCTGGCGAGCGAGGGGCGCAACCGTTGGCGCTAAGGTGGCGTTCGAGATCGCGCTTCTTCACGCAGCGATCTCGACGGACTCGACCAGAGCCCACCCGGTCGCCGGGATGGAGTCGCCCCGCTCGCGGCGATCCTGGAGCACGAGCTCGATTGCCTCTCGCACCATGACGCGCGCCTCGTCGAGTCCCTCGCCTTGCGTGTGCACCTCGGGAAGCTCAGGGACGTGTGCGTACACCCAGCCATCGCCAGCATGCTCGAAGACCACGTTGAAGGTGAGCGCGCACACCTCAAGAACGGTAGCGCTTCTCTGGACCTGAACGACCGCACCGACGCGTTAGCGACTCCTCTCCACCTGCCTTGGCAGCCTTGCCGTCGACAGTGTAAAGGGACATCCTCACATCCCTGCATTCGCTCTGCTCGCTGCTGCCCGCCCGCTTCCGCTCACCGCTCTGCATCTGGCCTTGCCATAAACATCTGTGATGTGTTGGGCGAGGAAGGGGGTCCCCGGGTTGAAGCGAAAGCGCAGGGGCGGGGACCCCCTTCCTCGGGCCAGCTGCAGAGCCAGATTTCCTAATGCGAGCGGGCAGCAGCCTGTTCGCAAGGGGGGTCGCTGTGGACCGACCCCCTAACGACCCCCCAGCGAGGGTGTCCGGTTCATATCCGGACAGCCAACCGGACACCCGAGACGAACACGAAGGGGCCTGTGATGACTCCTCTACGGTCTCGGGCGGGCCGAGAACCATCTCGCCAATACCGGCGGTCCAGCGTTCGGAGTGGCAAGGCGCTGAGGGTGCGCGGAACGGCGGTCAGCCCCATCCCCGTTGGCCGGCTTGTGAGGCAACCGCCTATCGGCAGAGTCCGGCGCCGGCGCCGGGCGCTAATCAGCTGAGGCTCTCGAGCGTCCGAGATGCCCGCTCCGTTGCGGAAAGCAGAAGCGAGCCGAGGAGCCGGCCGGACGAGTGGTTCTCGTCCGAAGCGGTCGTTTCGTACGAGCTTCCATCGAGTGGCATCGTCTAATTTCTCCGGCCGATGCCTGGATAGTTGATCACGAACCCGTCCGCGTCGAACGTGATGTCGCTCACGAAGTCGCCCGCACGAAAGCGAACAACACCATCGCCCAGGGGCTCGTAGCGCTGGGTGGACATGCTCACCTCGAGGGACGGGACAGCGACCCAGCGCATGAGATAGTCGCGGGGTGGGCCTGGCTCCAGTAGCCGGTCGCGGATCACCGGCAACGAGTTGAACAGCGGCGACCAACCAAGATCGAAGAAGTCGGCCCCACCGAGCTCGAGCTCCAGCGTTCGCTCACCGACGAGCTCGAGGCGCAGGACTCCTCGCTCGAGCCGGTACCGGAGCTCATAGACGATGCCGAGTTGCGCACCAAAAGCAACGAATTCCGGCTCAGTCTGCTCGACGTGTGCGACCTCCATCCGCGGCGCGCCATCACCTAGCCACGCCAGTCTGGTCCGCATTGAAGAGCCCTTCCCTCAGATCAGCTGCTGCAGGTCGTCGGCATCGCCCGTAGGTGGCCCAGCCGAGTGACTCCTTCACCATCGGGAACCGCAGCCGTGCACACGCTTCCTTATACTGGATGCGGTCTACAGCGCGACGTCACATTGCTAATCCTGTACCGAGCGAGTGGCGGCGGCATCCAGGGGCGGAGTCGATGCAGCAGAGTTGGGCGGGATGTCGAAGCCGGGGCATCAACGGGGAAGTCGGCCCGGCGTACACGCGGCCATTCGCCGTTGAGCGAACAACGACCGCGCCGGACGGTCAACACCGGAGGCTGCGGTGAGCAGCGACGCTGAGCCACTCGCGCGCTCGCGGCCCGGAGAGCGTCGAGACATTGACCCCACAGGCGGCGCGCTGACTGACGCCGCGCTGGCCCCCGAAACGATCGCGCGCCAGGATCGCCTATCAGCGCTCGCGCCGATCTTCGTCTTCGACGTGGCCGGTCCCTTGGGCGTCTACTTCGGCGCCCGCCGGGCCGGCCTGTCGACGGTTGGCTCGCTCGTCATCAGTGGCGTGCTTCCCGCCATTCGCGTCATCACCACGATCGTGCGCCAGCGGCAGGTGGACGTGATCGGCGCCCTGGTCCTGTCCGGGATCGGGCTTGCCACCGCCGCAGGGCTGATCAGCGACAACGCCCGGCTCTACCTCCTCGACGGCCTGGTGCCAACCGTCGTCTTGGGTGGTGTCTGCCTGATCTCGCTCCTCTGGGAAAGACCCATGATGTTTCGCATCGCCCTTGAGACGATGGGCCACGATTCACCCAAAGGCCGCGCATTCGAGTCCATGTGGCGCTACCCAGGCTTCCGTCGCATATTCCGGGTGATCACACTGGTGTGGGGCGTCGTCTTCCTGCTCTACTCGGTTCTCCAGGCGCTCCTCATCGAGACAAGCACGATCAACACCGCAAAGACCACGTCGAACGTGCTTCCCGTGATCGTCGTCGGGCTGACGCTCGCTTGGACCTTGGCGTACGGCAGACACTTCCGGCAGCAGAGCGCACCGAATCCTGGCCGCGGCGCGTGAACTACTGCTGGACCCTCCGTTCGCCGCATTGACGGTTGGCGACGTGATGGCCCGAGGTTCGCCACCGCATCACCTGACGGGGCAGTCTCGGACAGCTCGTTCGGCCAACGTCGGGCTTCTGCATCGGACCGAATGCAGATGCGATCGATCTCATCCCCCTCACTGCTCGTTTGGCCGACCAGCAGCAGCGCCCGACGGCGCGTCCCCGGCTACTGCTTTGTCCCCGATTGCGAGCGCCTGCTGGTCACCGAGGGCGCCACTGCCGGCATCTCGGACTGGGCGACGCGCTATTCGACGACGTCGTCAGCACCGACGGAGTGAGTAACAGATCTGGTAACAGATCTGGCAACAACGGACGCGCAGCAACCGCCCGAACCGGTGTTAACCGCATCGAGCGGCCCGTGTTTCCGGGGCCTGCGCGCGGGCGCCGAGCCTCTTATGCCCAAGGTTCCGGGTTCGATTCCCGGACGGCCCATGAACTGCCCTGCTGGCCCCCTGGCCGCGGGAAGTTCAAGGCGCGGGCCGGGGATGTCGAAGGCACTGGTGGTGGCACTTCGATCCTGGCTTGGATTTGCGGTCGCGTGTACGTGCTTGTGCGCGCTCGCGATGCCCACGGCTGCCCAGGCCACCGGCAGCCCGGACATCACGCTCGCGGTCGAAGGGCCGGCAACGCTGCTCTACGGGACGAACGCCACCGTCACGCTGACCGCCAGCAACCCCGCCGGCGAACCCTACGGCTACAACCTCAGCTATCGGGCGGTGCTTCCGGAAGGCATCTCCTACGTCGCCAAAAGCAGCCAGCTCAGCTCGGGCGGGGTCGTGGCCGAACCCAAAGTGATCGCCAACGAGCCGAAAACAAAAGAAACCACGCTGATCTGGAGCAATGTTTCAGACCTCTCACCGGCCTCACACGCCAGCCTCAGCTTCAAGGTGGCCCATTCCACGAGCACGCTCGCGGTCGGGTCCACCTACACCGTCAACGCCGGTGCATACATCGCCTCAGAAGCCCGCTTCCTGCCGAAATTCACTGCGGCAGGGCTTCCCAAAGGCCCCGAAAAAGAATCGTTCACGGGCAGCGCCACGGGCAGCGAGTCGACGCAGCTCACGGCGATTGAAGTCACCCAGGCCGAGAGCACCGAACCGGAGGGCGAGATCCTCCGCGGCGTGCACGACCACCAGGTGGTCTACAAGCTGACGGTCACCAACACCTCGGTGAACGAAACCGCGACGGCCACGCTCGATGACTGGCTGCCCGCGGATCTCGAGTACCTGGGTTGCGGCGGAGCTAACACCGACAACACCACGAATGCGCCCACCAACCCCGGGAGCCGCGAAGAGTACCCCGGCTCCGGGCTGATCACCGTGGCCACGGTCCCGGGTTGCGTCGCGCCCGGGCTCGTGGAAACCATCGAAACCGACCCCGACGGCTCAGGCCCAGATCCGACCGCCGTGTACACGCACCTGCATTGGAGCATCGGCGAACTGAAAGCCGGCGAAACCAAGACCTTCGAATTCCGCGCCGCTGTGCCGCTGCGCGAAAACACGACGACCTGGACGGGTGCCGAGCCGACCGTCGCGAGCGGCCATCAGGGCGTCAACCTCGACAACAACTCAGGCAAAGAAACCGTCGACGGCGAGTCGATAACGACGTTCGCGCAAGCAACCGGTGAATACGCCAAAACGCTGCCCGTCTCGGCCAGCGAACACCTCACCCGCACGGCCAAGGACATCACCACCGAGAAGTCCGCGAGCTCGAGCAGCCTCGCAGAGGGGGCGGTCACCAAATGGACGATCCTCGTGCATTCCTCCGAGTACCGCTATCAGAAGAAAGTGGTCGTGACCGACACGCTCCCCAACGGCATGTGTCCGCTGAGCTCGACCAATCTGGCCAGCGGCTCCGAAGCCGCCGAATGCGCGCCCACGGGCGCCGAACCGTCATCGCCGTACGCCACGGCCGTCGAAGAAGCCAACGGAACGTGGACGCTGACGTGGAACGAAGGCGCCGATACGGCGCTGGCCGAGCTACCCCAGAACGGGACCACGACGATCACCTTCTGGAGCCGGACCCGAAGCCACTATCAATCCGGACACGCTGCGGCCGGCCCGATCCTCGCCAACGACTCGGTGACGAACCACGTGCTCGCCGAAGGCTCGGCGAACGTGGTCTGCGGTGGTGACAGCGACTGCTCGGGCTCCGACACAACGCTGATCGACCACGAACGCACGCCGCCCGAAGCCCTGTCCGACACCTCGAGCGCCGGACAGTCCGCCGAAGGCCCGACGATCGAAAAGGCGGTCGCCGAATCCGGCACCAACTGCCTCGCGGACACGTTCGTCACGACGATCCCCGTCTATCACCCGGGCGATCTTGTCTGCTGGCGCCTTGAGGCGAGCTTCCCGGAGGCGACGAACACGAAAGGCCTGGAAATCACCGACTTCCTGCCCTCGAGCGTGCTCTTCGAACCGCTCTTCAACAGCGGCAAAGGCGAAGTGGCGACCAGCAAAGACACGCTTCCCGGCACCACCTTCAACGACTCCGAAGCGGCCACCAAAGCACCGCCGGGTGGCGGCGTGCTCGCGTGGACCCTGCCTTCATCCGGGGTGGTGCAGAGCGAAGGCCAGCGCTTCGAACGCATCTACGCGACCACAGCGACGCTGCCCGCGAAAGCGGCCCTGGGAGAACTACAGGGCAACCTGATGAAGTTCGCCAACGTCAACACCCCGGGCGAATCCTTCTCCAAACGCGCGGAAGCCAACTTCGCGCTGCAGTTCCCGAAACTCAGCCTCGCCAAGCAGATCGTCGCGGTAAACGGCACCGCGATCTCCCCGGTCACCACGAGAACCGTCAAAGGCGGCCAGGAAGCGAAGTTCGCCCTGACGATCAGCAACACGGGGGAAGTCGCGGCGAAAGGCGTCGAAGTATGGGACGACCTTCCGGCGGGCCTCACCTGCGCCGACATCCCCTCTGTCTCGATCTCGAACAAAGGCTCCTGCTCGGAAGGGACGAAACGGATCAGCTGGGGAGAAACCCCAATGGGCCAGGAAGAAGTCACGGTCGCCGCCCTCGGGCAGACCGTCCTGAACTTCACGGTCGTGGTACCGACCACGCTCGATCCAAAGACCTCACTGGAAGACAAAGCGGGTGTGCGCAAGTACACGACGCCCGAGAACACCGGCGGAACCTTCGCCTACATTCCCGAAGAAAACATCGACGCGACGCTCGGCCCTGAAGAGAACATCAGCGCGGCGAGCGCCACGGCCAAGCTGGTAACCGAAGACGTCAAACTGGTCAAGACCCACACGAGCTCGGTCGTCGAAGGCACCACCAACACCGCGGCGCAGGCGACGATCGGCGAGGAAGTCACGTTCGAAGTGACCTCCACGGTGCCCGTCAACAGCACGCTCGGCGGCGTCGCCAAACTGACCGACCCCGGAATCCCGACCGAACGCCTCACATACGAACCGGCGTCGCTCGAAGTGCTCGTGAAAGGCGCTGCGGCAACCGGCTTCGAAGCCAAAACCGTGGCCAACAGCCCGACCGTCACGTTCCCCGAAAACTACAACACCGGCAGTACACCGGTGGAAGTCACGATGCGCTTCAAAGCGATCGTGGCAAACGTGGCCGCCAACATACGCGGTAGCGAATTTGTGAATACCGGCAAGCTCACCTGGGTCAACCCGCTCGCCAGCACCGAAACCCGCGAAGCAACGGACAAAGTCCCGATCGTCGAGCCGTCGATAGCGCTGGAAGAGAAAAACAACTCCGGTGCAGCAGGCGTTCACGGCGGGCAGATCGTGGAATACAAGCTCAAACTCACGAACGCCAGCGGTGCGAGCACCGCGTGGGACAACACCGTCGTGGACAAAATTCCGGTGGGACTAACGCCGTCCAACTCGCTGGGGGTGGCCCTGGCAGACAAAGCCCTCACCGCCAGTGGCGGCGAATGGAACGAATTGGCCCGCACCATCACCTGGACGCTCGCAAAGCTCGAAGGCGGGGAAGAAAAAGAATATCCCTACTTTGTGACGGTCAACGCCTCGCCCGTATCGGCGAAAAGCCTCACCGACGAAGCGGTCGCGACGACGTCGAGCCTGAACGGCGTAAGCACATTGGAGCGCACGGCAACGAATGCACCCAGCGAAGCGACCAAAAAAAACTACGAAGCAAAGGCCGGAAACACGCTGAAGGTGGAAGGCGCGACGGTCACAAAGACGTCGGACAGCCCTGAAGCCACGATCGGTCATCGCATCACGTACAAACTCAGGGTCACGCTGCCGGCGAAAGTGGTGGCCTATGACGAGACCGTGATCGACACGCTGCCCGACAGCCTCGACTTCGACGAATACGTGAGCGCGACCTGCGTGGAAGGATGCCCGCCCGAAGCCGCTCCCACGGTGAACACCTACAAACCCGTCGTGGCGGGGACGACGACGGTGGCGTGGGACTTTGGTGACCCCCCGGAAACCGAACATCCACGGGTTGTCGAACTCGTCTACGTCGCGAGCGTGCGCTCCACCCACCGCAGCGCGCCCGCCACGAAGGTCGTGGCGCCGAACAAAATCGAAAACTCGGTGACGCTCTACTACGACCAGACCAATAAGACGGCGTTCAAAGAAACGGACCCGATCCCCGCGCCGAGCAGCTTCGACCACGAAACGACCCCACCGGCGGTGGCGAGCACCACCGTGGTCGAGCCGGAACTCAAACTGACGAAGGAAGTGAGCGTCGATGGCGGGTCGTTCGTGATCGCTCCCACGAAAGCGGCCGTGACCGATGGGGACACCGTGGCCTACCGACTGCGAGCGACCAATAGCGGCACGGGCCCCGCCTACAGCGTGGCCTTGGCCGACACCGTTCCAAGCTCGCTCGTCGCCGTGAAAGCCACGACCGGTGCGACGGACGTGACGAAGGCCTGGAGCGCGGGCTCGCCGGAAATCAAATGGGCGCTCGAAGGCCCCGTGGCCGTTGGTGCAACGGTCGAACTGGGCTACGAAGCCAAACTCGGCGCCGTGACGGGACTCAAAGCGGGCCAGGAAATCAACAACGCCGCCACGATCCCGACGTACTTCGGCGTCTCGGAAGCCGAACGAACCGCCGGGCTCAAAAACTTCGCCCTTGAACCGATCGTCTACCGCGAATACGCCGGCCCGTCCACGCACGTGACGCTCAAGGTTGCGCTGCCGTCGATCTCGATCGAAAAGACCACGGGCGGCAGCGCCAACGCCGAAGTGGGGCAGCCGTTCACGTGGCGCGTGGTCGTCAAAAACACCTCCACGGTCGCCGCCAAGAGCCTGCAAATCACCGATACGCTGCCCGCGAACTGGGAATACATCGCTGCTACGGCGTCCTTCTCGCTCGGCGGGAGCATCGAACCGACGACGAGCGGTAGCCTTGCGACGGGTCTGCAGCTCACATGGAGCACAGGGATCGAACTGGCCGCCGGGCAGAGCACGACGCTCACCTACCAGGCTAAGCCCACGCTCGCTGCCGAGAACAACCCCGGCACCGGTTCGGGCCACCCGAACGTGAACAAAGCGAGCGCGGCGGTGAAGGATCTCGCGGGCAACGCCGGGGACGAAGAAGGCGCATTCGCGGCGGGGCCCGCGCAGGCGCAGGCGATCCTGATTCTGCCGGGGCTCGAAGTGACCAAGACGCCAATCAAAGCCACGGTGGCCGCAGGCGAAGCGGACACCTACACGATCCACGTGCATAACGCGGGCGAAGGCATCGCCCATGAAGTGGTGGTCGCGGACACGGTGCCGACGGGTATGACCTACGCCCCCGGTACGGCCACGGCCGTACCGTCGACAGGCTTCGCCGAGCAGTCCGCCACCGCCTCCGCGGTCACGTGGACGATCGCATCGATCGCCTCGGGCGCGAGCGTCAACATCACCGTGCCGGTCGCCACCAACCCGGGCCTGGCGAGCGGAGCTGAACTGGTCAACAAAGTCGAAGTTCACTCGGTCGAGCAGCCAACGCCGGTGCCGGTCAGCGGGGCGATCAAAATAACCACGAGCGCTGACCTGGAAGCTGAAAAGCACGTCGTCGGCGGAGGGCCGGCGATCCCGGGTGAGGACATGACCTACCTCGTGGGCGTCACGAACAAAGGGCCCTCCGTGGCCCGCTCGGTCGAACTTGTCGACCACCTGCCGGCGTCAGTTCAGTTCGTGAGCGCCGAAGCCGGTTGCCTGAACAGTGCGGGCACCGTGACGTGCGCCGCCGGCGATCTCGAACCCGGCCATCACGCCTCCTTCCAGATCGTCGTTTCGGTCCCCAGCGGTGTTGCCGCGTCGATCGACAACAAAGTGCTGGCCAAAAGCACGACGACCGACCCCGTCGCCGCGAACAACGAAGCCAACGTCGAAGTGCCGGTTCATCCGGTGGCGGATCTCAGCCTCCTGAAGACGGCGCTGACCCCGGAAGTGCTGGACGGCCAGCATGCCGCGTTCTCGCTTCTGGCGACCAACAAAGGCCCGAGCGACGCCGCCGAAGCGAAGATCGTCGACACCCTTCCCGCCGGGCTCTCCTACGTCAGCGCAACCGGAGCGAGCTGCGCGGCCGCGGGCCAAAAAGTCACGTGCCTTCTGGGCACACTGGCGTCAGGGGCCCATGTGAGCGTCGAAATGACAGTGCTGAGCAGCGGCGCCGCCCTACGCCACAACATCGCGACCGTGTCGAGCAGCGCCGAAGACCCGGAACCGCTCAACAACACCTCAGAAGCAGCGGTGCAGGTCCTCCCGGCCGCCGATCTGTCGCTGGAAAAGACCGTGGGCGGGGGCGTGGTCGGACTTCCCGGCGAAGTCACCTACATGCTGAAGGTCTCAAACGCAGGCCCCGACGCGGCGCATAACGTCGTCGTCACCGATCCACTGCCGCTCGGTGAGACCTACGTGAGCGATGACGCGGGCTGCACCGCCGCGGGCCAGACCGTCACCTGCGTGCTCGGCGAAGTGGCCAACGGAGCCAACCGCACGATCCACCTGCACGTGGGCGTGGGCGCTTCGCTGGGTGAACAGATGGTCACCAACACCGCACAGGTGACCAGTAGCACCGGCGACCCCAACGCCCACAACAACACCTCCTCCGCGATCATCGAAACGGGGCCGGCCGCGGATCTCGCGCTGACGAAGACCGGCCCGCAGACCGCTCTCACCGGTGGGCAGATCAGCTGGACGCTGACCGCCACCGACAATGGGCCCTCGACGGCGCACGAAGTGACCGTTCTCGATCCGCTGCCCATCGGTGTCTCCTACCTCAGCTCGACATCCTCCCAGGGTGCCTGCCGGTACGCCTCGGGCAGCCTCAACTGCGAACTGGGCACGCTTGCATCGGGCGCCGGCGCGACGATCACCGTCACGGCGACGGTCACCCGCGGCCCGGGCGTCCTCGAGAACACCGCGACCGTCAGCGGCAAGGAGCCCGACCCCGAACCTGACAACAACACGGCGAGCGCGACGACCTCGATCTCCTTGCCCCCGCCGGCCGCCGATCTGGCCTCGGGCGTCGACCCGAGCGTCAGCTCCGACGCACCCACCCGTGTGACGCTCCGCAAGCTCGTGCGTGAGCACCACGTCGCCCCGGGAGGGCGGCTTCACTACACGCTGATCGTGCGTGATGCCGGCATGCACACGGCCGATGGGCTGCTCGTCTGCGACAGGCTGCCCCAGCAGGCAACTGTCGTAAACCGCGGCCACGGACACCTTTCCGACGGAAGCATCTGTTTCACGCTCACCACGCTCACAGTGGGGCGGACCCGTACGCTCACGATCGTCCTGCGAGCCGATTCCAACGCAAACGGACGGATCGTGAACCGCGCGAGCGTGACCGGCGCGAACTTCGATCCTGCGCACGCTCACACATACACCCCGGTGGCCGCCGAGAGCGTCGAGCCCAGCCGCGAAAGCCATGTCACCGGCTAGCAGGCAGGGCCTCGCGCGCGTTTCCCTGGGCGCAGCGATCATCGGACTTCTGGCTGGCGCGATCGTTCTCGGCGCCGGCGCTCTGAGCACCGCACCGGCGGATGCGACCCAGGCCGCGGTGAGCGAATGGCTGCCCCCCGCCGCGGGCCCCACCAAGGTCAGCGCCTGGGTCGCGAAGGTGGTCTACCCGACCGTTGCTCGCTCGGCCCCGAGCGTGAGCCACGGCCGCGAGCGGATGGTCGTCTCGCCGGTCTCGCCCTGGGGCACGCCGACCCAGCTGCTCGTGCTCGGCTCGCGAGTCGATGCGTCGGGCCGTCCCTGGGTGCGCGTGCGACTCGACTACCGCCCGAACGGCTTTGCCGCGTGGATCAACGCCGAAGACACGATCCTCTTCAGGGACACCTGGCGGATCGCGGTATCACGCGCGCAGCGCAAGCTGCGCGTATACCGTGCCAATCGCCTGGTGCGTAGCTTCGCGGTGGTCGTCGGCAAGCGATCCACCCCCACGCCCGCGGGCCTGTTCGCTGTGGCCGCCGAGCTGCGCCAGCCCGATCCCGGGGAATTCGAGGGCTCGTGGGTGCTCCCGCTCACCGCGCACTCCGACGTTCTCCAGCACTTCGAAGGCGGCGATGGGCAGATCGCGCTGCACGGTCGCGGCGGTACGAGCCTCATCGATCCGCTCGGCAGCGCACGCTCACACGGTTGCGTGCGGATGGCCAATGCCGCGATCGGCTGGATCGCCGGGCATGTGCCGATCGGGACTCCCGTGCGGGTCAGCTGAGCAGGGCGGTGGGCGGCGTCCGGGGAGGAGGACCCAGTGCTCAGCTCACGATCTCGATCCAGTCGAGCGGGCGCCCGCAAAGCTGAGTCGCCTGCGCGGGCGGAACGCTGATGAGTTCGCTCGGTGGGCTTTCTGGCTGCAGTGTGATCGCGGCGAGCGAGGTGAATTCGCTGTCGGCGCCGCCCGGGGCGAGGTCGGTGTGAGGGTAGCTGAGCACGAACGTGTGGACCCCCGAGGTGAGGGGGAGGTTGGCGACATGGACGTACCCGGTGAAGCCGGCGGTGAGGGTGAGGGGGCCGTTGCGGAGCCCGCCGAAGCCCGCAAGCGCGTTTCTGACCCTGCCCACATGGCGGCCGTCGACGCTGACGATGAAGCCACGGGCGAAGTCCCCGTCCAGCCACAGTTCGTAGGTCTGGGTGCTGGCGACGGCGATGTGGGCGACCACCTGTCCTGGCGTGGTCGGTATCAGCGCGCGCTCTTCGGCCTGGTGGATCCAGGCATCGGGCCAGACGGTTTCATCTGCACGCACAACGATCGGCGCAGCGCGCTGGTGGGCAACCAGCTGGGCCTGTTGGGCCTGCGCCTTTAGGCCGAGCGTGCGGATCTGCGAGCACGGGGGGATCGCCACGGGGTTGGCCGAGCACAGGGGCTCGGTCGGTGCGCCATGTTCAGCCGAGCCGCAGTAGGGCAGCGCATTTGATTCCCCGAGCGGAACGTGCTCGAGGACGCGTGTGGAGGGAACCGCCGGTCGCTGCCACAGCTGGTAGTAGGCGCCCTGCCAGACCAGCTGATAGATCGACGGGGGACGGCTTTCCGCGGGCGAACGGCGAGTTACGATCGAACGGTAGGGTTCCAGCGTCGACAGCGGGAACGAGTCGATGTCGGCCCAGGCGCTCTCCGTCAGGCTCTCGCCGCTACGCATCGGCAGCGTCAGCGGCCGGTATTCGGCCGGTCCGGTTGGAGCGCCTGCACGCAGGAAGTCCGCGTTTGCGTAGACGTCGTACTCGTTGATGAAGGTCGGTCCCTTGCCGGCAACGAGGCCGCCGATGTGCTGCAGCTCCGCGAGCCGCGCGCGCGGCGCGAGCGTCGCGTCACTGTAGGCGAGCGTGTTTGACCACAGCACGCCACCGCCGATCAGAACGAGAACGATCAGGCCCGCTCGCCGGCGCGACCACAGCAACGCTCCGCCCACGAGCGCTGCCGCCAGCAGCGCGGGCGAGGCGATCGCGAAGGACTTGGCGATCACGCATGGCGTGCTGCCGACCAGGTAGTAGACCGCGCAGCCAACGAGCGCGATCGCGACGTACGCCGCGATCGTGAAGCGTCCGCTGCGCACGGTCAACCAGATCGCCAGGGCGGCGGACAGCAGCGCCAGAGCGATCAGCAGCACCGTCGCCACCGTGGGTGGGTGGTAGCGGAAATCACCCACCGGCCAGATCCCCGCGATCTGCCAACCGCTCAGCGGTTCGAGCAGGTTCCCCAGTTTTTCGCTTTTGGGTTGACCGGCCGAGAACAGGTTGCTGTCGGCTTCGAGGAAGCTCGAGAGTACAACCCACATCGGCAGCGCCAAGACGGCCGTGGTGACGCTCAGCAGTCCCACGCCCCGCGCCACGCTCCACAGCTCATCCCGCCGTGCGCGAATGACCCACACGATCACAACGCCGATCAGCGCGGGCACGACCCACGCCGCGGCGCCGGGGCCGAGGGTGACGATCAGGGCCGCCGCCGTGATCGCCACTCCCAACAACCGGCGCGGATTGTCCGGGCGCTCGAGGATCAGCGGCGCGAGCAGCGCGGCACCCAGCACGAGCAGAAACGCGGCTGTCATCTCCTTGATGCCCCCCCACAGCGAGTAGCCGTAGAGGAGCGCCGGCTGCGCTGCGAGGAACGCCACGAGCGCGCAGAGGCGTTGTGAGCTCACGACCGGCTTCACCAGTGCATACACGCCGAGGCCGATCGCGGCGCCGCAACAGGCGAGATAGGGCTGGAAGATCCAGGCCGTTTCGATTCCCGTCAGCAGATGGCCCACGCCGAGCAACATGAATCCGCCCAGCGGGTAGTTGTTCGACACGTACTCTTTGAGCAGCGTCTGGTAGGAGGAAACCGGCAGATCCGAGAGCGAGCGACCATGCGTCATCACGTGATCGGTGAGGGCGAACCACGTCGCCGTGTCATCCAGACGGGTGAAGCCCAGGAACGTGGCGCTACCCGACAGCAGCACCGGCGCCCCATACACGAGCAGCACGCCGACGGCCGTGAGCGCCGGCCACAGCGTTATGCGCCTGAAGGGCCGCGCGATCACGAGACCGGCGACAGCGCCCACGGCGACGAGCGGCGTGGCCGCCGGCGCCGTTGCGCTGAAGGCCGTCAACAGCGACGCGACGACGATCGCCGTGGCCAGCCCGAGCGGCAGCAAGAGGACGCCGTTCATCCGCTGCCCGGCGGCCCGCTCGACGAGCGCCCCCCAGCCGGCGCCGACGGCAGCCACCAGGACCGGGAAGAGCACCCAGGAGAGGATCAGCGACATGGATTAGTCCGGCGAGTTGCCGTTCCGGGCCAGCAGCGTGCGCATGCCGGCGTCCGTCCAGATCGTCTGCTCGCGGCCCGGACCCACCCCCACGAGCGTGATCGGGGCGCCGACGTGCTCGGAGATGAAGTCGAGGTACTCGCGCGCGCCCTCGGGCAGGTCGGAGAACGTCCGGCACTCGCCCAGGTTGGCCTTCCACCCCGGCAGCTCGGTCAGCCCGGCGGTGGTGTGGTGGAGCACCGTCTGGTGGTAGGGGAAGTCGTCGAACGTCGCTCCTTCGGCCCCCTTGTAGCTGGTGCACACCTGAATGCGGTCGAGGCCCGAGAGGACGTCGAGCTTGGTCACCACGAGCGCCGTCATCGTGTTCAGCCGCGCCGCATAGCGCAGCGCCACGAGGTCGAGCCAGCCCGTCCGCCGCGGGCGTCCGGTCGTCGTGCCGAACTCCCCGCCGCGCTCCCTGATCATCTCACCCATCTGATCGTGCAGCTCGCTCGGGAAGGGCCCCGCGCCGACGCGCGTGGTGTAGGCCTTGGAGATGCCCCAGATCTCATCGATGCTCTTTGGTCCCACGCCCGTGCCCACGCACGCCGCACCCGACAGCGGGTTGGAGGAGGTCACAAACGGATAGGTGCCGTGGTCGATGTCCAGCATCGCCCCCTGCGCGCCCTCGAAGAT
>Ga0302325_10016198_pt1 | contig 15816 bp, 15 predicted proteins | sample Palsa_T0_2_FD_201948 | JGI IMG/M metagenome (GOLD analysis project Ga0302325, IMG submission 201948) | Peat permafrost microbial communities from Stordalen Mire near Abisko, Sweden - Palsa_T0_2 | ecosystem: Environmental > Terrestrial > Soil > Palsa > Peat permafrost | place: Sweden: Abisko...
GAGAACCAGCGGGACAACGACACAGACCGATACGAGCTCGAAGCTCAATCCAGGCAAGTCGAAAGGGCGGCCGAAAGAAAAGCCCGGGCTCGAAGCCCATCGCCGAAAACGGGTTGAGTCGCCGGGGGAGTTTCACCCCCGGCGCTCGCAGATCCCGGCGTGAGCCTCTCGACTCACCGGGCTCTTGTCATCCAGCCGTTGGCTGCGCTCCCCACGCCAGTGCGCGAACCGCCCCGGTTCCCGTTTGGCGATCTCCGCCAGGAACCGGTTCGCGCGCACGGGACGGGCGCGCATCCGTTTGTATTTCCGCATGGCCCAGCGCATCAGATAGTCGTTGATGCGCGTGAGAGTCCCGATCAACTCGGTCCGGTAGAAGCGGCCGTAATAGTTGATCCAGCCCCGCACAGTCGGGTTGATCTCCTGTGCGAGCTCGGCGAGGGTCTGCCCGCTCCACAAGTGCACCCGCCAGCGCTTGACCCTGCGACGGATCGCCTTCGCGGCATCATCGCCGACCGCCGGCAGGAAGCTGACGAACTTCACGCCAGCCCTGCTCCTCGCCAGCCGGGGACGAATCGTGTACCCCAGGAACGTGAACTGCTCGTGCTCGTGCGAGCCGGCGCGGTTCGAGTCCTTGCAATACCGGATCACCGGACGGTAAAACCGGAACCGGACAGACCCTCTAGAGGCAGTTTCATGCCGCGAGAAGCGCGTTCGGCCATGGGACTACGGAGAACCGCTGTCGTGATCGGCGCGACCGCTTCGGGGCGGTCTCCGCTGGGCCGAGATGCTGCCGTCGACCTGGGGTAGCGTGCGGCTACGGGCGGTCGTTGAGAGCCTCGTCAGGCCGGCCCGGCCGGCTCCTTGGAGCTGGGCGCGACGCGGCGATCGTTTGCGCGCTCTCACGGCTGCGGTCGCGGGCACGGGCATCCAGCCCGTCGCCAAACAGCAAGTCTCTGATCCCTAGTAGGAGGGAACCTCGCTTGCTTGCAAAGAGGATCTCCCGGACCCGCCGGCGCCAGCGCCGACTGGCAGATCAGGCAGAGACACGCCGCCGTGGCCGTGTTCGGCCACGGGAGGAGGCCAGCTCGCCGGCCCACCGCTCGATCTCAGGGGCCGGCGCGACGGTCCGGCGGCGCCCGGCGCCGTTCGAGCGGACATTCTCGGTCGCCATCTGGCGTCAACGTTGCCCGAGGCGGTTGCCCGACAAGGCGATCAGCGCGCCCTGACGGCAGAAAGAGGGCACTTTCCAGGACTTTCCTTCAAGCGGACGACGGGGGTCGAACCCGCGACCTTCGGCTTGGGAAGCCGACGCTCTGCCAACTGAGCTACGTCCGCGCAGCAAGCGATTCTAAGGGTCGAGCCGCGGGGGCGTGGCGCAATGGTTCCGACATCCGTCCATCACCGCTGCACTCGCCGGCTGTAGGGCGTAGCGTCAGTGGCGGCGCGCCGCCCCCCTGGCGAGCCAGTCCCTCGACCGAGATATGAGAACCGACAGGCCGGCCGGAGCGCCGAGCAAATGGCGGCTCCGACGCCATCCGTTCGCCCTCACGTTGGCCGGCGCGGCCGTTGTGCTCGCAATCTTGGCTCCGACGGTCCTGGGTGGGCAAACCACACGGTCGCGGGGAAAGACCCTGTGCGGCCTGAACGATGTCGCGTTTTGCGCGATCTTCGACGAGCCGGCCGGGACGGGCAATCGCTCGGGCGAATTGGACGGCACCGTTTGGGGGGTGTCGAGACAGCTCGGCTATTTCAACCTCGGCCAGCATCAATATGACGCCGCGGTGAGAGCTCTGCAGATCACCGGCGCCTGCCCGACCGAGACGGTCAGTGTCGAGACCGACATCAGGATATGTCGTGGGCGACTCAATGAGGTCGTCAACGACAACCCGGACATCACCGCGGCCAACGAGACCACAGAAAGTGGCGCTGGGACGGTCACGTCGCTGGCCATGTACCCCAAGCAGCCATTCGATTTTGCCGGACGGACGGGGAAAGTAGTCTTCGATGTGTCCGATGATTCAGGTGGCAGCCACGCTGCCTGGCCGGAGTTCTGGATCACCAGTGCGCCGGTGCCCGATCCGTTCGCTCACCTCTCCACCTGGCAGTCACTTCCGCAAAACGGCTTCGGCATCCGACTCGACGGTGTGTGTAGCCCGGGCCAGGGCGGCCAGTGCGGCCCGCACTGCGCTGGTGGCAACACGACCAATGTCGTCACGGTCAATGATGCCATCGTCGTCAGAAACTACCGGGAGGACGACCCCGAGAACGGTGGCCACCTTCAGACGGTGAGAGACGGCTGCGTGCGTGAGTCGACCAAGCCCGGGCAGCTGAATCACTTCCAGGTGGACGTATCGGAGAACCTGATCAAGGTCTACGGCACCAATGCCGGCACGAGTTCGCCGCTGATCCATCTGGCCACGATCCCCGATGCCAACCTAGGTTTCACGCGCGGCCTCATCTGGCTGGAGGACGTCCACTACAACGCGAACAAGGGCATCGACGTTGGCGTCCATCAGGCGATGCATACCTTCACCTGGGACAACGTTGGGTTCGACGGGCCGGTGCTGCCGAGAGACCTGGCGTTTGACGCCCCCGACAGCCTGACGAGCGTTCCCGGCTATCCGGCACTCATAAACCTGGGCTGGGTCACATCGGCGTCGGCACCAGCGAGGATCGCGATCCCGAAGGTTGAGGGCCGATCCAGGGCCACGGGCGCCCTGTTGACCTTCAACTTCGACAATTCGGACCTGTCTCCGGTCACGCTCAGATACTCGCTGAACGGTCACGCCCCGCGCACCTACCGCTGGCCATTTCCCGACAGGATGGCCAATAGCCCGAGGACGGTCGCGATACCAATTCGTCTATCTGAGGTCCTCAGCGGCACGAACCACGTGAAGATCTGGTCCGATCAAGATGCGCTCATCCTTTCCAACGTCGACCTGATCATGCGAGGGGCCGGCGGTATCGTCGATCCGTAGCGGCGGGATGATTAGCGGCGTCGTCGGCGAAGCTCGCCCATTACCCTTCCGGGAGCATGCGTCGCCTCGTGATTCCCGGACTTGTGTCGGTCGCCGCCGTGGCGCTGCTCGCCCTGCTGGTGTTCGGCGTGGCGCGCAACACGACCAACACTTCGCTCGACGCTCAGCTGGCGAGGGGGATCCATCCCATCGCCCCCGCGTCCAAGCTGACCCTCCCGATCCTCGGCAGCAAGGGCACCGAGGACCTCGCCGATCTGCGCGGAAAGGTCGTAGTCGTGAACATCTTCGCGTCGTGGTGCGGCCCATGCGCCGCGGAGGCGCCGGTTCTGGAGCAGACGCAGGCGCAGATCGCCGGCCGAGACGCGACGATCCTCGGCGTCACCTACCTCGACGCTGCCCAGGACTCGGAGAAGTTCGTCAAGGCACACGGCATCACCTACCCGGTGCTGCGCGATGTCGGCACCGCGTTCACCCAGGCGTGGGGCACGACCGGGGTGCCCGAGACCTACATCATCGACAGGCAGGGTCGGGTGGCGGCAGTGAGGCGCTACGAGGTCAGCCGCAGCTGGCTGAACAGCACGCTCGCGCCGCTGCTGACTCAGCGCTCGTGACGTTCTCGACGCTAGCTCGCGCGCGCCACACGGGCCGAATGGCGGTGATCGCGTTGGCGATGGCGTTCGCGATCGCAGGCCTCGCGAGCGCTGCGACGGCGGCCGCGGCACCGAAGCCGCGTCTATCGCTGACCGGCATCGAGCCCGACTTCATGTGCGTGGTCTGCCATGAGCCGCTCAACGTCGCGGACTCGCCGCAGGCCCTGCAGGAGCGCTCGGTTCTCGGCTCGCTGATTGCGCTGCGCGACACGCTGCCGCAGATCGAGACAGCCATGGTCGCGCAATACGGGTCGGCCGTGCTCGGGGTGCCGAAAGCGAAGGGCTTCAACGCCGTCCTGTACATCCTCCCCCCCGTGCTGCTGCTCGCGGGTATCGCTTCGCTCGCCGTGATCCTGCCGAGATGGCGGCGCCGTGCCCGTGCTTCGGCCGCCGAGGCCGTTCCGACCGGACCGCCGCTTGACACCGCCGAGAATCGGCGCCTCGACGAAGAGCTCGCCCGCTACGAGGGCTGAGCCCGCCGCGCCGGTCGGACGATCCGGGTGCTCACATCTCCTCCGGCGCACTCACCCCGAGCAGCTCCAGCGCCGAGGCGATCGTCTGCTTGGTCGTGACCGACAGCGCGATTCGGAATGATTCGACGTCAGCGGGCGTCGCACCCACGACCCGGCAGTCACGGTAGAACGCGGTGAAGACCTGTGCGAGCTCGTGTGCGTAGGTCGTGATCCGGTGTGGTGCGCGCCGTTCCGCGGCCTCGGCGACCTCCTCCGGAAATGCAATCAGCTGCTTGATCAGGTCTCGCTCGGCGCCTTCGAGCTCGCCTGCCTCCCAGTCGGCTAGCGCCACGCGCGCGGCCGCGACCCGGTCGGCGCCGGCCCGACCGAGCATCGACGCGATCCGGGCATGCGCATACTGCACGTAGTAGACGGGATTCTCGGCCGACTCGCGCCGCGCCAGATCGATGTCGAGGTCCACGGTCCGGTCGTGTGAGCGCTGCAGCATGAAGAAACGAGTGGCATCGACACCGATCTCGTCGAGCAGCTCGTCAAGGGTGACGAACTCACCACGGCGCTTGGACATCGCCGCCTTCTGGTTTCCCTCGACCAGATGGACGAACTGCAGCAGCGGCACTTCGATCGTGTCGGGATCGCCACCGAGCGCGGCGAACGCGGCCTTCAAGCGCACCCCATAGCCATGATGGTCGGCGCCCATCGGGTTTAGCTGTCGCTCGAACCCACGCTCGTGCTTGTTCAGCAGGTACGCCACGTCCGCCGCCAGATACGTCGGCGACCCGTTCGAGCGCTCCAGCACGCGATCCTTGTCGTCGCCGAACGTGGTGCTCCGAAGCCACAGCGCGCCGTCGGAACGATAGGCGTGACGGCCCTCGATCAGGCGCTCGATCGCTCGCTGCACCGCGCTCGGCGAGCCCTCGTGGAGTGCGCGCTCGCTGAAGAAGCTGTCGAACCTGACGCCGTACCGGTCGAGCGTCGCCTGGATCCTCGCGAACAGCAGCTCCACGGCTCGCGCGGCCAGATCGAGCGCGTCCGCGTCCGCCGCGCCAGGAATCTCCGCCGCGAGGTCGGCGACGTAGTCGCCCTCGTAACCGCCTTCTGGCACCGCCTCGCCACGAGCGCGAGCGCGGACTGACTCGCCCAGCAGGCGGATCTGTGACCCGGCATCGTTGAAGTAGTACTCGGTCTGCACCGTGTGGCCGTGGAACGAAAGGATCCGCGCGAGGGCGTCGCCGTACGCGGCATGGCGGCCGCTGGCGGCGACGAGCGGCCCGGTCGGGTTGGCGGAGACGAACTCGACCAGGATGCGCTGCGGTGACTCGGTGCCGCCGGCGCCGTAGCGGCCGGAGGCCGCGAGCATCGCCGCGACGGCGTGACGGTGCCAGCGCTCGGACAGGAACAGGTTCAGGAATCCTGGGCCCGCTACCTCGGTGCGCTCGAGGGCGGGGCCGAGCCGCGTTGCCAGCTCGGCGCCGACGCGTTCTGCGATCTCGCGCGGAGGGGCGCCGAGCGCGGGCCCGAGCAGCATCCCGGCATTGGTCGAGTAGTCGCCGAATCCGGCGCGCTTGGACCGTTCGAGCGTCGGCGGCACCGGCAGACCACGCCCGGCGCCGCTGACGGCGGCAGCGGCTTCGTGCACCGCGATGCGGAGCTCACCGAGCGGGTCGGGCGGGCTCACGTCGCTTGGGCGCCTACGGGCTGGAAGATTTCCTCGAGGCGCTCGATCGCGTCGGGGGTGCCGAGCGCGAGGAGCTTGTCTCCGGCTTGGAGCACGGTCGCCAACGGTGGCTGCGGCTCGAGCCGACCGTCGGGCCGGCGCACGGCGACGATCAGCGACCCGCCGCGGACATCGTCGATCGTCTTGCCGGCGCCCTCGCAGCTCGGCGGCACGTCGATCTCCTCCATGCGGTAGTCGGCGGCGGCAACGGCCATCGCGACCTGGGGATGGAGGGCCACGCGGGCCATCTCCGAGCCGGATGTCTTGTACGGCGAGATGACGCGGTCGGCACCGGCTCGCAGGAGCTTCTTCTCAGAGTCCTCGGCCGAGGCGCGCGCGATGATCAGGATGTCCGACCGGAGCTCGCGCGCGGTCAAGGTGATGAAGATGTTCTCGGCGTCGGAATCGACGCAGGCGATCACGGCCCGGGCGCGTTCGATCCCTGCCTGCAGAAGCACATCGTCATCGGACGCCGAGGCGTCGATGAAGGGAAGACCCACCGCGAGTGCATGCTCGCGGTTGTCGGGGTTGACGTCGATCACAACGTATCGCGAGCCCGCAGCGCGCAGATCGCGAGCCACCTGGCGCCCGACACGCCCGTAGCCGCAGATCAGGTAGTGGTCGGTCGTGGAGTCGATCATCTTCTGCATCCGGCGCTCGTCGATCAGTCCAGAGAGCCGGCCAGAAACGAAGAACTCGGCCACGGTCGCGAGCGCATAGAAGAGCGTACCTATGCCGAAGAACTCGAGACCAACCTGTAAGGCTCGCGCTGCGCTGTCGCGCGGCTCCGGGATCGTGCCGAGCGTTGTGACGGTATCCATCGTCCAGACGAATCCGTACGCGGGCGACACCTGCGCGATGATCGCGAAGCCGACAGTCCCGACCACGATCATCGCCGCGAGCACGGCGAGCAGGATCACGAGGCGACGCGTGAACTGCACCAGCTCGCGCCGGGCTCGCCGGCGCTGATTGCGCACCTGGTGGTGAGCGGCGATCTGCTGAGGGTCGGGCACGGCGGTCAGCGTACCTATGGCCGCGGTGGCCGGTCAGTAGTGGTAGGGCTCGCCCGCGAGGATCTTGTGAGCACGATAAAGCTGCTCGAGCAGGACGACGCGCGCGAGCTGGTGAGGAAGCGTCATCGCGCCGAGCGAGATCCGGTGTTCGACGGCTTCGAGCTCGAGGCCGTAAGGGCCACCGACGACGAAGCAGAGGTCACGCCCGCTCTGGCGGCGTTGCTCGAGGAAACGGCTGAAGGCGATCGAATCGAACTGCTCACCATCACGGTGCAGGAGTGACACGAATGCACGCTCCGGCATCCGTCGCGCGACCTGCTCGTCCTCGCGAACCTCCACCAGTTCAAGCCTCACGTGACGCGCGAGGAGCTTCTGGTAATGCTGTACATCGTCGGCAAACGGCGGCCTCAGCCGGCCCACGGCGACGACGACGACGCGCACGATGGGATACTACGGTGCACATGGAAGATCCGAACCCACCCGAGCGTCACATAAACATCCACTTCTCCCCGGACATGATGGGGGGTGTGTACGCGAACTTCGCCAACGTGAGCCACTCCGACTACGAGTTCACGATCACGTTCGCGCGCGTCGATCACGAGGTCGAGGATGAGGAGATCCCCGGTGTTGTCGTGTCGCGCGTCAATCTCTCACCCAAGTTCATGCGCGAGCTGATCGATGCGATGCAGGACAACTTCTCGAAGTGGCAGACCCGCGAGGGGATCAAGAACCTGCCGGAGTACGGAGGGTCCTCAGAGGCCTGACCTCGAGGGCCCGGAACGCAACGGCGGCGCCGATACGCTCCGCTGTCGAGGGATGCGTCGCCAGCAGTGAGGTGACGAGCCGGGGCGGATCTAGGTCGGCCACATTCTGGAGCGCGATCCGGCGCTCGAAGCTGATGAACGCGTCGGGGGTGCCGGTCAGCTCGAGAGCAAGCGTGTCGGCGCGCCGCTCGAGCGCGCGCGAGAGGCGGCCGGCGAGGACCCCGATCGGCGCCGCGACCAGGGCGGCTGCGAGCGCGAGCGCCGGCAGTGCTCCGGCCGAGCCGCGGCGACCCGGAGCCAGCGCCCAGCTCAGGCGCTGGACCGTGAACGCGCCCGCCGGAACCACGATCGCGGCGTACGCGAGGCCGCGCGGGACGTCGCGGTGGCGTACGTGCGCAAGCTCATGCGCCACGACGAGCCTGATCTCCTCACGCGTGTAACGATCGAGCAGCGTGTCGTAAAGGACAACGCGCTTGGTCGGCCCGATCCCGGTCACGTAGGCGTTGGCGGCCGTCGTGCGACGGCTTGCGTCAACCGAGTACACCTCCCCGACCCGCACTCCGGCCACGGCGGCGAGCTCGAGGACGTCGGCACGAGTCTCGCCCTGCGGCAGCGGCGTGAAGCGATTGAAGATCGGATCGAGGACCACCGGGCCCAATATCGCGAACACGGCACTCGCCACGAGCGAGCCCGCGGCGGCCGGCGCCCACCAGCCGCGCGGGTAGCGGCGGGTGAGCCAGATGACGAGCGCTCCCCCAGCAGCCGACAGCGGCACGTCGATCGCGGTCGTCTTGGCACGGTCGAGCGCCCAACCGCGCCAGGACTGTGTAACCAGCCCGACCGCGGCCGCGCGGCGCCTGGACAGCACCGAGGCTGGGATGCCCACGACGCTCGACGCGACGGACAGGCCAATCGCGGTGGCCGCAGCCGCGCCTGGTCCATCGCCGAGGCGCGAAACGGTGCGCGGGACGGCCGGAGGCGACCTGACCACGGCTACGAGTGCCACTAGCTCGAGCGCCGTTCCGGCGAGCCCGAGCACGAGCTGGCCGCGCGCGAACTGCGCGCCACGCTCCATCTCCTCAGATGTGAAGTAGGATCGAGGATCGATCGGCGCGGGTTTGATTGTCCGCCCTTTCGGCGACAACAGCCGCCTCCCGGCCTCTGCCGCGGCGAGGGTGGCCAGCAGCGCCGGGAGCCAGCGCGGGCGCCTGAGGTCGCTCATCGGGAGAGGACTCTAGAACGTGCGAATCGCCGTCGTCTCGGACATCCACGGCAACCGCCACGCATTCGAGGCGGTACTGGACGCGATTGAATCGACTGACTGCAGCGAAATGTGGTGCCTCGGCGACCTCGTCGGCTACGGCGCCGAGCCGGACGCATGCGTAGCGCTGGCACGCCGCCACGCGGCGGTGTGTCTCGCTGGAAACCACGACCTCGGGGTACGCGGCGACCTCCCGCTCGAGGAGTTCTCGCGGGGCGCCGCGCTGGCTGCGAACTGGACGCAGGCGACGATCACCAGCGAGACGCTCGACTATCTGCTGGCCCTCTCGCCCACGAACCTGGACGAGGCGCTCGGGCTGTATCACGCCAGCCCACGCGACCCCGTGTGGGAATACGTCCTCTCGCCGCTGCAGGCTGAGCTCTGCCTCGACGCACAGCCCCACCGCGTGTGCCTGATCGGCCATTCGCACATCGCACTCTCGTTCTCGCGGTTCGAGGGCGCACCGGCGTCAGGTCAGACGCACGCCGCGGACGAGCAGCTCGAAATCGCTGAGGGGGAATGGCTGATCAACCCCGGGAGCGTCGGCCAACCACGCGACGGCGACCCGCGCGCGGCCTGGATCGAGCTCGACACCGGCAACTGGACGGCCGCGTATCGCCGGACCGAATACGACATCGCAGGCGCCGCAGCCGCGATCCGCGCGGCCCGGTTGCCGGACTCGCTCGCCGAGCGCCTGAGCTTCGGTCAGTAGCATCAGCCATCGGATGCGTTACGTCTCCCGTGCTCTCCAGGCCGGCGGGCTTGGGCTCGTCGCGCTGCTCGTGGCTGCCTGTGGCAGCGGCTCCGGCCTGCTGTCCTCGAGTCAGGGGAGTCAGCTGACCACCGAGCTGAGCCAGGCATCGGCCGACGTCACGAACGGCGACTGCACAGGCGCCGACACGCTGATCGAAAACGTCCAGACCCAGGTCGCCAACCTGCCGGGCTCGGTCAATTCCACGCTCGTGTCCGATCTCGACCAGGCCGCGAAGACCGTTCTCACGCTCGCGAACAGGGACTGCAGTGGGACCGTCGCCGCCGGGACCGACAATACGCCCGGGCCCGCGAACGCCGGCACCACCACCCACACCAGCTCGACCGCGACCTCGACCTCCACTTCGGCCTCGACGACCACGACCAAACCCCAGACGACCCCGACCACCCCGTCGACGACATCCAGCACGCCTGCAACCACGACGCCTACTTCGGGTACAACTACTACGGGGGGCGGCGGAGGGGCCGGGCTCCCCGGCAGCGGGGATAGCGGCGAAGGCAGCGGCCAGAGCGGCAACGGCGGTGGCCAAGGCGGCGGTGCAGCCAACGGCCAGGGCGGCGGCCAAAGCAACTAATTCAGGGCAGCGACCAGTGACCACCAACACCACCAAGATCTCCGGCCGCTACCGGCTCGAACGCCGGCTCGGCATCGGTGGCATGTCGACGGTCCAGCTCGCCTTCGACGAGCGCCTGCAGCGATACGTCGCGGTCAAGCTTCTTGCCGAGCACCTCGCCGATGACGAGTCGTTCGTATCACGGTTCAGGCGCGAGGCGCTGTCGGCAGCCCGTCTCGTGCACCCGAACATCGTGCAGGTCTTCGATTTCGGCTTCGACGAACACGCGCACCAGCATTTCATCGTGATGGAGCGCGTCACCGGCCAGTCTTGTGCGGAGCTGCTGCGCGACCGTGGTCACGTCGACGTCGAGGAAGCGGTGTCGATCGTAACCCAGGCGTGCCGCGGTCTCGACTACGCGCACCGGAACGGCGTCGTCCACCGGGACGTGAAACCAGGCAACCTGCTCGTGTCCGACACCGGCGTGGTCAAGCTCGCCGACTTCGGCATCGCCCGCGCCACGGATCAGTCCAGCATCACCCAGGTCGGCTCGGTGCTCGGCACCGCCGCTTACCTCGCTCCCGAGCAGGCGCGTGGCGAGGAGGCCGGTCCGCGCGCCGATATCTACTCTCTCGGCGTCGTCACGTACCAGCTGCTCTCTGGCAGGCTGCCGTACGAGGCGAATTCGCTCTCCGAGTTGGCGCTGCGCCAGCAGCGGGAATCGCCGGAGCCGTTGAACCGGCTCAATGCCACGGTGCCACCCGGGCTCGCTCGCGTCGTCGCGACGGCGCTCGCGATCGATCAGGAGGCGCGTCCGGCTGATGCGCTGGTGCTCGCGGAGGCGATCCGCGCGGGAGCGCAAGGCGCGGAGCCCGTGCTGGACACGGCCGTGACCGCGCACCTTGGGACCGCGGCGGCGACAAATGTGATGCGAGGGCGCAACGGCGCAACCGCGGCGACCCGGGTGGCGCCGGCCAAGGTCGCGAACTCGCCACGCCCCCAGGCCCCACGCGCTCGGGCGGCTCCGGTGCGTGCCGCCGCCACGGACGCTGGGCGCCGCGTCCCGGCAAGTCGCCGGGAAGCCCCTGCTCCGGCCGCGCAGCCACGCCGCGGGTTCCGTCGCGCGATCAGGCGCTTGTTCCTACTGATCGCGTTCCTGATCGCGTTCGTCGTCGCGGTGGTCGTCGCAGTGGTGATCGTGGACAGCACATCCCAGACGGTCATACACGCACGGAACGTCGCGACCAACGATTTCAAGAGCGCGGTCAAGGACTTCGATAACTTGATCAACCGGTACACGAAGTAGGCGGAGCGCTCTCGCCGGGCGGGGCGCCTGCCCGGAGTGCCGCGGCAGTCTGCTTCAGCACGCCACTGACGACGGCGCTCCGAAGATCTGACATCACTCTCGCGACATAGCTGAGGTTGTGCAGGCTGACCAGGCGTAGCGCCGTCAGCTCACCGGCGCGCAGCAGGTGATGGAGATACGCGCGCGAGAATCCGGCGCTGCAGGCCGGGCACGGGCACCCCTCCTGGATCGGGCGCGAATCGTGTCGGCTCGGCGCTTTGACCAGGTCGAGACGCCAGCGGCGCTCGGGCGCCGGAACCAGGGCGACGCCGTGCCGGCCGAGCCGGGTTGGGATCGCGCAGTCGAACGTGTCGATCCCGAGCTCGACGCCGGTGATCAGATCCTCGATGTCTCCGATCCCGAGCAGGTGTCGCGGCCGCGCAGGCGCGCCGCGTTCGAGCTCCGCCGTCGTCCACGCGACGACCTCATACATCTGTTCCTTATGCTGCCCTAGCGAGCCACCGACCGCGATCCCGTCGCACGCGCTGTCCGCCACCGTGGCCGCCGATTCGCGCCTGAGGTCCTCGTGCACCCCGCCCTGGACGATCCCGTACACGGCCTGGTCGCGCGGACCGTGCTGCGCGTGCCAGTCGAGGCAGCGCGTCAGCCACCGGTGAGTGCGCTCCGTCGAGCGCGCCGTGTAGTCACGCGAGACATTGAACGGCGTGCACTCGTCGAACACGAGCGCGATGTCGGAGTGCAAGGCGGCCTGTACCTGCATCGAAGTCTCCGGCCCCAGAAAGCGCTCGCGCCCATCGAGATAGGACCGAAAGCGCACACCGTCCTCGGCGATCTCCAGGATCGCCCCCGTCCGTTCCCCCTGCGCACGACGACCCTTGATCTCGTCCGCGACCGTCCCATGGCCCATCGAGAAGACCTGGAACCCCCCGGAGTCTGTGATCACCGGCCCAGGCCAGCGCATGAACCGGCCGATGCCGCCAAACTCGTCGACGAGCTCAGGACCCGGAGCCAGGAAGAGATGGAACGTGTTCGACAGCACCATCTCATAGCCCAGAGCGGCGACATCTCTCGGCTCAAGACCCTTCACAGCTCCTTTGGTCGCAAGCGGAACGAAGCACGGCGTTCGCACAGAACCGCATCGAAGCTCCAGCACCCCAGCTCGCGCGAGCGGGCCATCGCGATTGAGGATCCGGAACAAGCGAGGAACGCTACCTGGGCGTGGCTCCCGGGGGGTCTGGGCCCTCGCCCCGACCCCCCGGTGCCATCGAACGCTAGGCGGCCGCCTGCTCGGCTCCGTCGATCGCCTCCGGAGCGTCCTGGCCGCCGTTCACCGAGATGGCGACTCGGTGCGGCTTCTTGAGCTCGGGCTTGGGGATCCTTACCTCGATTACGCCCTTGTCGTAGCTAGCGTTGATGCTGCTCGGGTCGATGCCGTCGGGCAGTGTGAGGGTGCGGCTGAACGTGCCGGATGAGCGCTCGACTCGGTAGTAGCCCTCCTTGCGCTGCTCGTGCTCGGCCTTGCGCTCGCCTGAGATCGTGAGCACGCGATCCTCGAGCTCGATCTTGACGTCCTTCTCGGCGACGCCGGGCAGATCAGCCCGCAGGACGAAGTCGGCATCCGTCTCGACCAGATCCATCGCCGGAGTCCACCGGCGTGCGACTGCACCGCCGTTGCCGGTCGCCGGCGCATCGAAATATGTGTTGAAAAGCCGGTTCATCTCGCTCTGAATCGTGTTCAGCTCGCGGACGGGCTCCCACCGAATAAGTGCCATGGAAAACTCCTTGGGGACGAAGGTGTTATGACGTGCCACGCAGTATGAAATCTAAGTGGCCCCATGTCAAGTGTAGCTGGGGTGGCGCTCGTCCCGGGAGACGCGCGTTCTTGGGTTTGCGTGGTGCGGCCTGGGTGCCGGGTTCGAACGCAAGTCTCCCGGTGGCGAGCGCCACCCTCCGCAGCCCTCGGCCCTTACGCCGGAGCGAGAGCCCCGGCCACTTCAGAATTCAGCGGATCAGCGAATGGCCGGTCATGGCGGCCGGCTGGGTGATCCCCAGCACTTGCAACACGGTCGGTGCGACGTCGGCTAGGACGCCGCCGCCGTGGAGCTCGAGCCCTGGCACTGTGACCACGAGTGGCACCGGGTTCAGTGAGTGCGCTGTGTTTGGGCTCCCGTCGGGTTCGAGCATGTGGTCGGCGTTGCCGTGGTCGGCGGTGATGATGCAGGCACCCCCGGATGCGTGGACGGCGTCGACGACGGCGCCGAGACAGTCGTCGACCGTCTCGATCGCCTGGACTGCGGCGGGAATGACACCGGTGTGCCCGACCATGTCGGGGTTGGCGAAGTTGATAATCCCGAATCCTGGCGAGTCCTCGTGCCACGCGCCCACGAACGCTGCCGCGGCGGCTCGGGCGCTCATCTCGGGCTTGTGGTCGTAGGTCGGCACGTCGCGTGGCGACGGGACCAGCTCGCGCCGCTCCCCACGACAGGGTGCCTCGTCGCCGCCGTTGAAGAAATAGGTGACGTGGGGGTATTTCTCCGACTCCGCCACGTGCAGCTGCCGCTCCCCTCGCGCCGCGAGTACGGCGGCGAGCGTGGTCTGCGGTCGCGCCGGGGGAAACGCAACCGGATAGGGCCAGCCCTCCTCGTATTCGGTCATGCACGCGTACCGTAGGACCGGCGTCGCGCCGCCGCGGTCTACCTCGGCGAACTCTGGGTCGGCGAGAGCGCGGGTGATCTCACGCATCCGGTCGGGACGGAAATTAAATGCGAACACGGAGTCGCCGGGGCGGATGAGAGCCTCGCTCCCGACGGTTACCGGCTTGACGAACTCGTCGGTCTCGCCACGCTCGTACGCGGCGGCCACGGCCGCTGCACCGGTGTCCGCATGGTGCTCTGCCCGCCCGTGGACGATCAGGTCGTAGGCGCTCTGTGTCCGCTCCCAGCGCCGGTCGCGGTCCATCGCGAAATAGCGTCCGATGACGCTGCCTACGCGTCCGGTGTCAGCCGCAGCCATCCAGCCCTCAACGGCCTCGAGGTAGCCGGCTCCCCCTCTCGGGAGCGTGTCGCGGCCGTCCGTGAACGCATGCAGAACCAGATCCGGAACGCCGAGCTCGGCGGCGAGTCCGATCAGCGCTTCGAGGTGCTTCCAGCCCGAGTGAACACCTCCGTCGGAGACGAGGCCGAGCAGATGGACACGCTCGGCCCGCGAGTATGCGCCTCTTATCACGAGGTTCGAGCCCAGCTCGCCATGGGCGACGGCCTGGTCGATCCTGGTGAGGTCCTGCATCACCACCGCGCCCGCCCCGAGGTTGAGGTGCCCAACCTCGGAGTTGCCCATCTGCCCCGGTGGCAGCCCGACAGCAAGGCCGGACGCAGTCAGCTCGGTGTGAGGGTAAGTCGACCAGAGCTCGTCGAAAACGGGCGTCCGCGCCAGCGACACCGCGTTGCCTGGACCGGCGGGGCCGAGACCCCAGCCGTCGAGCACGATCAGGGTCGCCGACGGGGCCGGAATGGTCGGCGGCCCGGGCGCCGGCGTCATCGCGGCCCCAGCCCCCGGTCAGCCCGCCGCGGCGACGATCGACGCGAATGACTCGGCGTCGAGGCTGGCGCCGCCGACGAGCGCGCCGTCGACGTCGGGTAGCGCGAGCAGCTCGGCCGCGTTCTCGGGCTTGACGCTGCCGCCGTACAGGACGCGGGCGGTGTCGGCGCCGGCACGCGATCGATCCGCCACGAGAGCGCGAACGAACCCGATCGCGTCCTGCGCCTGCTCGGGCGTCGCCACCCGCCCCGTACCGATCGCCCAGATCGGCTCGTATGCGATCACGATTTCGCCGAGCCGCTCGATCGGCACCTTGGCGAGGTCTTCCTGCACCTGATGGCGAAGCTTGCGCTCGGTGTCCCCACGGTCGCGCTCCTCCTCAGTCTCGCCGACACACAGAATCGGCTGCAAACCGGCTTCGAGCGCTGCGGGAACCTTGAGCTGGAGCGCACGGTCGGTTTCGCCAAACAGCTCCCGGCGCTCCGAATGGCCGAGGATGACGCCGGCGACCTCGAGCTCCTGCAGCATCGGGGCCGATACCTCACCGGTGAAGGCGCCTTCGGCCGCGTGGTGCATGTTCTGTGCATAGACCGCCACTCGCGACCCTCGCGTCGAGTCGACCATCGCCTGCAGGGCTGGGTATGGCGGGCAGATCGCGACCTCTACGCCGTCCGTCGTCGATACGCGCGGCAGCAGAGCCTGGATGAATGCCTCGGCCTCGGCGACCGTCTTGTGCATCTTCCAGTTTCCCGCGATCAGGGGGCGTCGCGTGTCGGGGTTCACGTCAATGCCTCC
>Ga0302325_10016199_pt1 | contig 15815 bp, 13 predicted proteins | sample Palsa_T0_2_FD_201948 | JGI IMG/M metagenome (GOLD analysis project Ga0302325, IMG submission 201948) | Peat permafrost microbial communities from Stordalen Mire near Abisko, Sweden - Palsa_T0_2 | ecosystem: Environmental > Terrestrial > Soil > Palsa > Peat permafrost | place: Sweden: Abisko...
GTCGCTTCTCGCGGTTCTTATCGAACAGATTCGAGATCAGCTCCGGCTCCAGCGTGTATTCGGTCCGCTCCGTGTTATCGGCCAGCGAGATGATCTGCTTCACCTTGCGGCCATCGAATTTGATGACGCCTTCGTCCCTTTTGAAATAAGAATCCGGCCCCGGATAAACGTCGATCTCCTCCGGCTTCAAGGTGAAGTAACCCATGCGGTTGTTGGCCGATTCGCTGTAACCGCTGCGGCGCAGATCGGTTGCGATCTCCTGCGGGTCGGCGATATCGCCAACGTCCACCGTGCGCGGCGCCGCAAACAACATGGAGGTGTTCGCAAACGGCCCAGCCGCCAGTTTGGATTCGATCAACCGCGAATACTTCACGTAATAGAACGTGAACACCCCGAACCCGGTGGTCAAGCCCAATACAAGTAATACGAGAAGGATTTTGCCAACGGGGTGCAAAACGAACCGCACCGCGGAGGCTTTCTTGGGAACCTGGACTCTTACTGCCACGCAGTACTATCTTCGCATGGCTGGCGGCATACAATAAAACAAGTACATGAGCACCGCAGCTATAGTCTCGGTTGAACAGTACCTCCATCGCACCGAAAAACCGTATTGCGAGTACGTCGACGGCGCCCTGCATCCCAAGCCAATGCCAACCAAGCTCCACGCGTTAATTCAAAAGATTTTGGTAACGCTCCTAGAGAGGCAAGGTGTCGAAGCTCTTTCGGAAGTGACTGTACGCCTCAGCGCAACCAAGTTTTTGATTCCGGACGTCATCGCGTCGTCCGTGATCCAAAGCCCCTATCCGACCGAACCGGTTCTTTTGTGCGTGGAGATTCTTTCTCCCGAAGATCGGGTGGGCGCAACGCTGGCCAAGTGCGAGCAATATCATTCCTGGGGCGTCCCATTCTGCTGGGTCGTCGATCCCGAAAAGCAAACCGCCTGGCAATACCATTCCGGAGGCGAACCGGAGCATCTGGATCGCGATGGAACTCTCACCGCTGGAGAACTCAGCGTCCGGCTGGAAGAGCTCTTCTCCGAACAGCCACGTTAGCTATAATTAAGCATGTTAAAGCCCACCGCAAAAATTTGGCATAACGGCCGGCTCATCGATTGGAACGATGCCAATATCCACGTCCTCTCGCACGTCACTAGCTACGGCAGCTCCGTTTTTGAAGGCGTCCGCTGCTACGCCACGTCTTCTGGACCGGCCATTTTTCGGGTGCGCGAACATATCCGCCGCCTGCTGGATTCAGCCAAAATCTATCGTATGGAAGTCAAGCACACCACCGACGAACTCGCCGCCGCGATGGCCGAGCTGGTGCATGTAAACAAACTCGAATCCTGCTATTTCCGCCCTCTGGTTATACGCGGCTATGGCGACGTCGGCGTTCTGCCGTTCGCGAATCCGGTGGAAACGTATGTCGCCTGCTGGGAATGGGGCAAGTATCTCGGCGAGGAAGCGCTGGCCGATGGCGTCGACGTGTGCGTCTCCAGTTGGACCCGCATCGCCCCCAACACTTTACCAGCGCTAGCAAAAGCCGGCGCCAATTATATGAACTCGCAACTCATCCGCATGGAGGCGCATTTGAACGGCTACGCCGAAGGCATCGCGCTCGACGCCTCGGGCTACGTGAGCGAAGGTTCCGGCGAAAATGTTTTCGTGATCCGCGACGGCAAAATCCTTACGCCGCCGCTCGGAGCCTCCGTGCTCCCCGGCATAACGCGCGATTCCGTGATGCAGCTCGCCGCAGCGCTGGGCATTCCCGTGACGGAGACGTTAATACCGAGAGAGATGCTCTATATCGCCGACGAAGTCTTCTTCTCGGGAACCGCGGCTGAGATCACGCCGATCCGCTCCGTGGATCGTATCGTTGTTGGCAAAGGCTCGCGCGGACCGATCACTGAAAAGCTGCAAAAGGCGTTCTTCGGGATCGTAAACGGCGAAGCTGCCGACCGCTTTGGCTGGCTGACACCGGTTGCCAAGAGCGGCGCTGTCGCAAAAAACGAGCCCGTGACGGTTTGAGCCACGGGCTGAAAAGTTTCTCCGGAAAAACCTCGGACTTAACGGAAGGACGATCCGCAAGTGCGATTCCGACGGCCACCTCCCCCGAGATTAACCGCCAGAACCGCACTCGCGATGGATCATGCATTCTGTTGTAGCAGGCGTTTCTTCCCTGCGCCAGACTTATTTCTCATGATTTCCGCACTTTTCAACAATTTTGTCGGCTCACTATCTCTTGCACTTAGAGCTGGGTGCCTGTGGGAAACTTGTGCATAAACCGGCGTCCAGCAAAAATGTAATCGGGATCGATGTCTCCTCCGGCGCAGCCGTCGAAATTTCCTTCGATCGCGCCATCACGGTGGTCGATCATCTGATTCGGCCGCCGGAAAATCCGGCCTTCATCGCGCCCGGCTTCATCGATCTTCAGATCAATGGCTTCGCCGGCGTCGATTACAATTCCGCATCCTCCACGCACGAACAAATTTCACAATCCATCCGCGCCATGTTCGCCTGCGGAGTCACACGCTTTTTCCCCACCGTGATCACCGGCTCTCCCGATAAAATGTCCGCTGCGCTGCGCAATCTCGCGAATGCCAAGGAATCCATCGCCGAAGGACCCGCCATGGAAGCCTTCCATCTCGAAGGTCCCTACATCTCGCCGGAAGACGGCCCCCGCGGCGCGCATCCCGCACGCTCGGTCCGGCCGCCCGATCTCGAAGAATTTCGCCGCTTTCAAGGTGATGACGCCCGGGGAAACATCCGACTCGTGACGTTATCGCCCGAGTGGCCCCACGCGCCGCGATTTATAGAAGCCATAACCCGAGAAGGCGTGGTCGCAAGCATCGGTCACACGCGCGCATCCGCCGCTCAAATCTCCGACGCTGTGAGCGCCGGCGCAACGCTATCCACGCACCTAGGCAACGGCGCCGACGCCATGCTTCCTCGCCATCCCAACTATCTCTGGGAGCAGCTTGCCGACGACCGCCTGGCGGCCAGCTTCATCGTGGACGGATTTCATCTGCCATCGTCGTTCCTGAACGTCGCGCTGCGCGCCAAGGGTCTAGAGCGTTCGCTCCTGGTGACCGACGCCGTGATGCCGGCCGGTTGTTCCCCAGGGCCGTATCGTCTCGGCGAAGTCAATGTCGAACTGCACGCCGAGGGCAGTGTTCGCCTCGCTGGAGGTACGCGCCTGGCAGGCTCCGCGCTCATGATGCATCACGCCGTTGCCAATGTTATGAAGACCGCAGGCTTGAGTCTGCGGGACGCCATCGCGCTTGCCACCCGCAATCCGGCCCGCGTCGGCCGCATCCCTTATCGCCAACGCGGTCTCAACCCCGGCGATCGAGCCGACCTGGTTCGCTTTCATCTGGATAACGCCGGGCAGCTGACCATCCTCGAAACCTACCTCAACGGAACGAAAGTGTATACTGAACCGCGCGCGTGAGCAAGCGGCTTTGCTTAGGCCCCGCCCGCCGGATCCGAATTCAACACTGCAATATATTTCAGATTGCGATACAGCTGCTGATAGTCCAGCCCGAACCCCACCACGAAGCGATCCGGAATCTCAAAACAGCGATAGTCCACCGGAACCTGCACGATCCTGCGCGACGTGCGGTCGAGCAGCGTGCACAACGCCAGCGACTTCGGCCCGCGCCCGGATAGATGCTGCAGCAGGTGCCGCGTAGTGAACCCGGTGTCCACTATGTCTTCCACCAGTAATACTTCATCGCCCTCGATGCTGTCGTCCAGGTCCTTTGCGATCCGCACCATTCCCGGCGCGCCCCTCTGGTTGGCGAAGCTCGATATGGCCAGAAAATCCACCGTCACCGGCACCGTCAGTTCCTGCGCCAGCGCAGCCAGAAAAAACACCGACCCTTTCAGCACGCCCACCAGCTTCAACTCCCGCCCGGCGTAGTCGGATGAAATCTTGGCAGCCACGCGCCGGACGCCACGGTCAACTTCTTCCTCGGTGAACAAAACCCGTTCGATCCCCGGCACGCTCACCGGGCCAGCCGCTCCGGCAATCCGTATTTCGTCACCAGATCCTGAACGTCCTTTTGATAAAAGACCTGGATGTTCACATGCGGATAAATGGTCCGTAGCAGCCGGATCTTCCGGTTCTTCCTGGTCACGTTGGCTTGTTTCATCGTTGTCAGCTCAATGTACAGGTTAAACTCGGGCAGGTAAAAATCCGGCGTGAATGCCTCGGAAACCTTGCCGTCCTTGTCCCACTGCAAAGGAAAGCTGCGAGGCTCGTGATCCCACGCGATTCCGTAGAAATCCAGCAAATTGGCGAAAACTTGCTCGCTAGGGTGACCAAACTGACGCCCAAGCTCCTTATGCACCAGATCCGGCCGATTCGGCGCAAGTAGCGGGGCAGAATCCATCAGCCCCTGCGATTTCACAGCCACTTCCAACAGATCCGCCATTTCGCCCTGGCTCAGTTTCCAGGCGTTCAGCACCATGTCGAAATCGGTCGGCCGGCTGATCTTCTGCCCGAACCGCCGCTTACGAATTGACGCTCGCGCAGCTTCCATCTCCCGCAGCCGCGACTTGGCTTCAGCCCGATTCAACCCGCAGTCCTGTATCATATTGGCCAGCCGGACGGACTCCGGAGCCACTACGTGCAAGCGAAGCATCGCAGCTTCCAGATGGTCCGACAACAACTCAGCCCCGGTGCTCGTTACCACCACGTGCCGCTCGGCCCCCACCCTGGCCAGGATCGAAATCGTCAACGGCCGCCAGGCCAGATCGGGAATCCGGATCGAGTCACGAAACTCCGCCGCAATCAGTTTCTCCAGATCCGCCTCAGTCACCAGCTCGCATTCCAGCCGCTGTGCCGCCAGGCGCGCCAACTCTTCGTGCCTGCAGCCCGGTTCACCGGAAACGGTGATGAACGCCATTCAGTAGAATCGTAGCGCAGCGAACTCCGCCATTTCTGCCTGTCATCGTCTAGGCAGTGTATACTGACTGCAAAAAAATTCAATCCGAACAAAAGGACAATTCAATGATTTATCCGAAATACTTAGGCAACGTTATATTCGTTTTGGCTTTTGTACTCCTAGCGCTACCAGGGCTAAGGGCGCAGGATCACGCGGTACCGTTAAAAAACTGGGCGACTCCGCTCTACTGGCACCCCAACCAGGCGGAGCGAGAAACCATCGCCAAGCCCTCGCCCCAATTCCAGCTTTCAACGAACGCGGTGTCCACCGACGCTCTCACTTTCGTGGCGGTCACGCCTTGCCGTTTAGTGGATACTCGGGGCGCGAGTGCCGGGTTTATGGGAGACACCCCTTTCAATGGGCCTTCCATACCGAGCGGGCAGTTCGCTTCGTTTCCGGTGCAGTCATCGACCGAAGCCGCCACCAGTGAGCCCGCTCCCTGCGGAACGGTTTCCTTCCATCGCCGAGGCTTACTCATTCAACGTCACGGTGATCCCCCACTCGGGAGGCGTGGTGCACTACATCTCGATCTGGCCGGCTGGCGCGACACAACCCGTGGTCTCGACCATTAACGATCCGCAAGGCGCAGTTGTGGCCAATGCAGCCATTGTTCCAGCAGGAACGCTTTCGGGTGGAGTGAACGTCTATAACTCCGGTCCCGCCGTGGCGGATGTGATTATCGACATCAACGGCTTCTTTGCCGCGCCCACCGATCTGAATCAAAACACTGCCATCGGGGCGAACACAATGGAGAACAATACCACCGGGTTCGACAATACGGCCATCGGATTGGAGGCCCTGCTTAATAACACCACCGGACACAACAACACCGCCACTGGCACCGACGCGTTGTTTGGCACCACCACGGGGAGCGGCAACATCGCAATCGGAAATCAAGCCGCCGCCAACGCTCCTCCCGGCCACAATAACAGCATCTACATCGGAAGCTTGGGTGCCGGCAGCGACTCCAGCGGCGTCATCTATCTCGGAACCCAAGGCGCCCAAACCGGCGGCACCTATATCGCCGGCATTTATGGAGCAGCCGCCCCCAGCGGCACCGAAGTCTACGTCACCAGCAGCGGGCAGCTCGGCACCGTCCTCTCCTCCGGCCGCTTCAAAGAGCAGATTACTGACATGGGCGACACCAGCAGCAAGCTCCTCCAACTCCATCCGGTGAACTTCTTCTACAAACCCGAATACGACGACGGATCGCACCTGCTCCAATACGGCCTGATCGCCGAAGAGGTCGCCCAGGTCTTTCCCGAGATGGTGGCCTATGGCAACGACGGTCAGATTTTGACCGTGAAGTATCACCTGCTCACTCCCATGCTTCTGAACGAGTCACAGAAGCAACACGCCGAAATTCAGAAGTTAACCGGCGAGGCCGAAAAGCAAAATCAACATGCTCAACAGCAGGACAAACGATTGAGGGGTTGCAGGCGCGGCTGGCTGCGCTGGAAGCCAAACTGGATCTACAGCAATCAGGCCAGTAGGCCGATCACGGATGTAGTACTCTTTAGAAGTATGTTATCTACCTTACTAATTACACGGAGAACTGTCGCTTGACCACAGCACTCGTCTATTGTAGATTCAGAGTCTGACTTTTAATAGAGCATTACAACTTTGCGGATCACGATGACCCTTAGTCACCGCTCCTCGGCTCTGGCAGCCGTTCTTACGATCGCCGGTGCATCACTTTTCAGCAGCTGTGCCGCCAGGCCCCAATCCTTCAAGCTATCCTTCCTGCCTGCCTCCCCCGCCCGATTCGAACCCAGCTTCGAAGAACCTCCGCCCCTGGAAGCGCGCTTGTATACGAACGACACCCCCGATCAAGTCCAGCGTGCCCTAGCCGCCGCGCCGCGCCAGGCAGAAGCTGAAAGTCTGGTAGCCAAAGCTCGCATGCACCTGGACTCGGGCAAGCGCTTCTACCAACAAGGCGACGTCGATAACGCGCGCCAGGAATTCGATGCCGCCGTGGATGTTTTGATGTCGGCTCCCGACAATCTCCCGGACCGCTCGCGGCTGGAAAGCACGCTGGATCAAATCGCCGACACCATCTACCGTTACGATCTGGAAGGCCTCGGCGGCGGCTCCAGCCAGCTATCCGAAGTGGTCTACGACAAGTCGCCGCTGGATGGCATCCTGGATATGACCTTCCCCACCGACCCGAACCTGCGCCCTAAGGTTAAGGAGGAAATCGAAGCCACTGTGTCGCAGCTTCCGTTGCAGGAAAACGACGCCGTCCTGAGCTACGTGCATTACTTCTCCACCGAACGCGGCCACAAAGTTCTGGTTGGCGGTCTGCGCCGCTCCGGCCGTTACCGCCCTCTGGTTCAGCGTATTCTCGACGACGAAGGTGTTCCTCAGGAATTGATTTATCTGGCGCAAATAGAATCCGGCTTCTTGCCACGCGCCCGGTCCAACAAGAAAGCGGTCGGGATGTGGCAGTTCGTCCAGTTTCGTGGCCAGCAATACGGATTGATGCAAAGCCCCGGAACCGATGATCGCCTCGATCCGGAAAGGGCCACCCGCGCCGCCGCACACCACCTGCACGACCTCTACGCCACCTTCGGCGACTGGTATCTGGCGCTCGCGGCTTACAATTGCGGGCCCTTCTGCGTCCAGCGCGCCGTCGAACGAACTGGCTATGCCGATTTTTGGGAATTGCGGCGCCTGAATGCCCTTCCCAAGGAAACCGCCAACTATGTTCCGCTGATACTGGCGGCGACCATCATGTCCAAAAATCCCAAGGATTATGATCTCGAGAACCTGGAATTCGATCAGCCAATAGAATACGAAAGCATGGACCTGACAACGCCCACCAGCCTCGCATTGGTGGCCGATGCCGCCGATCGCCCCATATCCGAGATTCAGGATTTGAACCCGGCCTTACTCAAGCTGACCGCGCCTATCGGCTATCAATTGAGGGTTCCAAAGGGAACCTTGCCCAGCATCATGACTGCGCTCGACCTCGTCCCGGCGAACCATCGCGCCGATTGGCGCATTCATAGGGTGACCAACGGCGAGACCCTGGCCGAGATCGCACACCGCTATGGGACACCGTTGTCTGCGCTAACGTCGGCTAACCTGCGGCCCAACGCCGCCGCACCCGAACCTGGGGATCTGATGGTGGTTCCCGTGTCCGCCGGCTACTCTCGCACTGCTGCTCGCGTCAGGCCGGCAAGCCAGACCGTAGCCGCGCGCAGCAAGCAGTCTCACCGCACAGTCGCGGCGCACCGGACCCCGGCCGCCAAGCCCGCGCATCGCACCCGCGGCAGCGTTTACCACACCGCCAGCCTGGCTTCGAAACATCGCTCCACGGCGAACTAAAGCCAACCCGTAAGACCGAGCCACGCACGTGAGCAAGAGGCTTCCCTCGCACCAAAACTCGCCTCCAAATTTTGCATAGTTCGCTCTTGCCTTCCGAAGAAAACGAGTTATTCTAGGGTGTGGTTAGCCCAACAGGAGGCATCAATAATGGTTGATAGCTTGCGCTTCACCGCTGACGACGACCTCGACGATTTCGGATATGAAGAAGAACAGATCGACGTAACCACCGAAGTCGGCGAATACGGTCCAGAGGATGAAGACGACGACGAACTCACTAAACCGGCTCCCGCACCGGTTCACTCCTCTCACGTCCCCGCCCCAGCGCCTCTTTCTCCACCCAGCGAAGCGCCGCCGCTAAAGAAGCCAGTGAAAAAAGCCGCCGCTCCAGCCAAACCGGCGCCTGCGGTAAAGCAGGCCGCTGCAGCTCCGGCTAAGACGGCTCCGGCGAAGACGGCCCCCGCTAAGAAAGCTTCGGCCAAGAAAGCCCCGGCAAAAAAGGCGGCTGCCAAGAAGGCGGTGAAGAAAGCCGCTGTCAAAAAGACCGTCAAAAAGGCCGCGAAGAAAGCTCCCGCCAAGAAAAAGGCCGTAGCCAAGAAGAAAGCCCCAGCTAAGAAGGCTCCTCCGAAGAAGGCCAAGGGCAAGAAGTAGCACAGCGAACGAAGATCCGGCTACTTTTCTTTCTTCACCGCGGTCCGGCACCGCTCGAAGAGTCCCAGTAGCGCTTCGGCGTACTCTTCGGGCGTCTTCGATCCCTTGCCGCCAAATCCCGCGGCGCTGCCCCCCTTGCCATAACCCGTGGTCACCGCGATGAACTTCATCATCTCCAGCGCCACCTCATCGGGACTGTGCGCAGGCGCGCTGGCGTTTGAAGTATCTTCAGGCATTCGTTGTTCATTCCTCACTTTTGAAGTCCGTGTTTCCGAGCCGCGCGCGTCAACAAGCGGTGCGCGGGCACTTCACTAGTGTAGACCGTCCGAGCTTCCAACACTTAGAATAATCTTTTGCGCTCCACCCATGCCCGTTGAAGCCATACGCTTGATCCGGAAGATGCGCGGAGGAGCACAGGCGCATCTGCTAGAATGTGACGACAGTCACTTTTACGTCGTCAAATTCCTGAATAATCCCCAGCACCGGCGCATCCTGATTAATGAATGGATCGCCTCCGTTTTCCTGAATTATCTGCAAATCTCGGCGCCGCCCGCCGCCATTGTCAACCTCTCCGCCGCATTTCTCGAATCCAATCCTGAGATTCACATTCAGCTGGGCTCTCACCACCTTGCGGTCCCTCCCGGCTGGCATTTTGGATCCCGCTACCCTGGTGATCCCGCCAAAGTCATGGTCTACGATTTCTTGCCCGATCTCTTGCTGGACAAAGTAGTGAATGTCGCCGAGTTCCGGGGAGTGCTGGCATTCGATAAATGGATGGGAAACGCCGACTCCCGTCAGTCTGTTTTCTTCCGCGCCCGGCTCCGGCAATGGTCGCCATCCGCCGAGTCGAGCCAACAAGACCAGCCCCCGCGCGCCGGTTTTGTCGCCCACATGATGGACCATGGCTACGTATTTGACGGCCCGCACTGGATCTTTCCCGATTCCCCGCTCCAGGGTCTCTACTTCCGCCCCAGCGTCTATCAAACCGTCCGGTCGCTGGACGATTTCGAGCCATGGCTCGATCGCCTGGTCCATTTTCCCGAAGAGGTGGTGGATGAAGCGCAAAAGCAAATCCCGCCGGCCTGGCTCGCCGAAGACGCCGCCGATCTGGAAGCCATGCTGTCCAAGCTGATGTCCCGCCGCAAGCGCGTTCCCGATCTGATTCGCGACTCCCGGCGCGGCCGGGTGAACCCATTTCCCGAGTGGAAATAGAGCCACATAATCGTTCTGAGGAACTATTTCCTGTGACGAACTGATCCATGTGATAGGTTGAAGGCTTGAAACCGAACCTGGATATTTTGAAGCCCGAGATCGAACTCTACCTGGAGGAGATGGGGATGGCCATCTTCTACGGCTACTCGCGTCCGGTGGATGCGGTTCCCGCCGTCTATTGGGACTGCGAGCAGTATCCCGACTACCGTCCGTTCGTCCAATCCGCCCGCGCCACCGGCGCAAAAATCATGGTCTTTCACCAGCGCGAGTTCTTCTCCGACCAGGTGGACGACGCCATCGAACGCCTGAACGCGGCCGAATTACCGCCTCAGGAATCGCGCAGCTTCGAGGAACGCCTAAGCGAGATGCGCGCCCACGAAGGCTCCGTCTGTTCTATAGAACTGTCTTTCGATCATCAAGGCCGTGTCTTCCTCTTCGATCTCCGCACGGAATGGTTTGAGGAGTTCTCCGACCTGCTGGACGAAATCCAACTGCTAACCGTCGAGCCTGGCGACGGCGACGATTCTCCCATCAGCGGCTATTTCTCCAGGAACTGACAGTCGGCGGTGTTTTATTCATGCTAAGTTCCCGCTGGTTGATTCCCTCCGCGGATCCGGACGCTGCCAAGGCGCTGGCCGCGAGCCTGGGCGTGCAGCCCCTCACCGCTGCCGTGTTGCTGACCCGGGGCATCACTGACGCCGCGGCCGCTGGGCGATTTCTCGCTCCCAATCTCGATCATCTGCTGGACCCTGCGCTGCTCACGGGGATGCACGACGCCGTCCAACGAGTGAAAGCCGCCATTCAAGCCAACGAAAAAATCCTGATCTACGGCGATTACGACGTGGACGGCACCGTGTCCGTCGTCATTTTGAAGAAGGCCATCGAGATGGCCGGCGGCCAGGCCAGCTTCCACGTTCCGCATCGCCTGCGGGATGGTTATGGCATGCGCGCCGACGTAATCGATCGCGCCGCGGCCATGGGCGTCACGCTGATCATCAGCGTCGATACCGGCATCCGGGCTTCCGCCGTAGTACAAGCGGCGCGCGAACGCGGAATCGACGTTATCGTCACCGATCATCATTTGCCGGACGCCGAACTTCCTCCCGCGCTGGCGGTGTTAAATCCGAACCGGCGCGACTGCCAATACCCCGACAAAAACCTGTGCGGCGCGGGCGTTGCGTTCAAGCTGGTGCAAGCACTGCTCGCCACTCTCGACTGGCCGACCGAAAAACTGGCTCGCGTCCTGAAGTCGTTCCTGCGGCTGGTGGCCATCGCAACCGTAGCCGACGTAGTGCCGCTGGTAGGCGAAAACCGGGTCATCGTTAAGTACGGTCTGGAGGGTCTGCACCAGGCCAAAAACCCCGGCCTGCGGGCCCTGCTGGAGCTTTCAGGACTGCTCACTGGCCGGCCGCCCAGCGCGCGCCAGGTTGCTTTCCAAATCGCCCCGCGCATCAACGCCGCCGGGCGCATGGACGACGCCCAAAACGTGATTCGCATGTTCTTGACCGACGATCCCGAGCATGCTCGCACCCTCGCCACCCAGCTTCATTCGCTTAACCAGGAGCGCCGCGACACCGAAGCTGAAATCGTAAAACTGGTGCTGGCTGAATGCGACACCCTTCCCGTCACCGACGATCAGTGCGCGCTGGTATTTTCGGGCGTCAACTGGCATCGCGGCGTAGTCGGCATCGTCGCCAGCCGATTGGTCGAACGTTTCTGCCGGCCGGTGTTCGTGCTCAGCGAGGAAGATGGACAAGCGCAAGGCTCCGGCCGCGGCATCCCGGTGTTCCATCTTTTGGACGCCCTGGAATCGATGCCCGATCTGTTTACGCGTTTCGGCGGGCACCGGCAGGCGGCCGGGGTGAGCCTCTCCGCTGAGTTGGTTCCCGAATTTCGCCGCCGCTTGAACACCTACGCCGGGGCGCGCCTGACCCCCGCGGATTTTCAGCCGCAACTCCAGGTTGACGCGGTGGTCGGCCTGCGCGAGTTGACCAGCGGTCCGGCTATCCAGGAACTGCTCGCGATGGCGCCGTTTGGATTCGGCAATCCGCCTCCCGTGCTAGCCATCGTAGGCGCGGAATTAGCCAGCGCGCCCGTGGTGATGAAGGAGAAACATCTGCGTGTTCACTTGCGCCAGGACGGCCGCAGCCTGTTTCCAAAAGCTTGGAATTTCGCCGCGCGTGCCGCCGATTTCCCCGTGAATACCAGCCTGGACGTCGCATTCGCGGTAGAGGAAGACACCTTCGGCGAAGACCGGGGATTCGTTAACTGGGCCGCAGTACTGCGCGATGTTCGTCCTTCGACTCCGCCCTAGCAGCTGCAAAGGCCCCAAACATGCCACGAGATCCTCGCGCAAGGCCGTAGCTCTGCAATGGAAGCGCAATGGCAATCGGCGCAGCAGGTTCGCGATCCCTCCAACGTTTGTGTTGAGGTTGGCCTCTCTGCCAAAATGAAGCTCGGTCGATGTCCATTGAGTGTCCGGCATGCAAGAGGCAAAGCACAAGTGGACGGTTTTGTTCGTGGTGCGCCGCGCCTCTCGCGTTGCCCCTCGCCGAAACGGCACTCATCACTGCTAGCGTAAATCCTGCTAGCGTGAACCCCGCCAGAACAAGCCAGCTCGTTCCGCCATTGCCTAGCGAGGAAGGCCGGTTCGTCCCAGGCACTGTCCTGGCGGGACGGTACCGCATCTCCGGTCTTCTCGGCCGAGGTGGCATGGGGGAGGTATACCGCTCCACTGACCTGAGCCTTCATCAAACCGTAGCGCTGAAATTTCTGCCCGAGCCACTGGCCGGCGACGACGGGGCACTGGCGCGGTTTTACAACGAGGTACGCATCGCGCGGCAGGTGACTCACCAGAACGTCTGCCGGGTATACGACATCGGACAAGTGGAAGGCCTGCACTTCATCTCGATGGAGTTCGTAGACGGTGAAGATCTGGCGTCCCTGCTGCACCGGATCGGGCGATTGCCAATCGATAAGGTCATCGAGATTGCTCGCAAGCTCTGCGCCGGCTTGACCGCCGCACACGAACGCGGAGTGCTTCACCGCGACCTGAAGCCGGCTAACATCATGATCGACAAGCGCGGGCAAGTGATCATCATGGACTTCGGGCTTGCCGGCCTCAGCGATCAATTGCAGGCGGACGTGCGCAGCGGAACGCCGGCCTACATGTCGCCGGAACAACTGGCGGGAACGCAGGTTACCAGTAAGAGCGATCTGTACGCGCTCGGGTTGGTGCTTTATGAGCTCTTGAGTGGCAAACGGCCGTTCGAGGCGCGAACAATGGCCGAGCTGCTAGACACGCAGCAGCGCGGAGCCCCGGTGCGGCTCACCAGCATTGTTACCGGGCTCGACCCGGCAATCGAACGCGTGATTCTACGCTGCCTGGCACCGGATCCAAAGGATCGGCCTTCTTCAGCGCTTGCAATAGCCGCTGCATTGCCGGGCGCGGACCCGCTGGCGGCGGCGCTGGCGGCAGGCGAAACGCCTTCGCCGGAACTGATCGCGGCCGCGGGAGAGACCGAGGGGCTGCGTCCGAAAGTTGCATCGGCGTGGCTTGCAGCAGCTCTGATTGGCTTTACCGCAATAGCATTGATTGCGCCATTCCACCAGATCACCGAAGCCTTGCACCTCGACACTCCTCCGGAAGCGCTGGCGCACGAAGCGCGCGTGCTGCTCGAAAACCTCGGCTACACGGCGCGTCCGGTAGATCGCGTTTGGGGATTTGAGTATAACCTCGCGTATCAGGACTACCTTGCCCGGCACCCGAATGAAGCTGCGGCGCGTTGGAAGAACCCGACTGCAGGAGAACCCCCGCTCATCACGTATTGGTACCGCGAGAGCCCTTCTCCAGCTCCAGCCGATCGGGGAACAAACGTGGCCGTAAGCTATACGAATCCACCGTTGGAGCGGCCGCGGATGATCCGGCTACGACTAAGTCCCGACGGCAAGCTAACGCAGCTCGAGGTGGTTCCCCCGCAGGTCGAGACGGCTGCAACGCCCGCATCATTTGACTGGAAACGCATGTTTGAAGCCGCTGGACTCGATATGGGACGCTTCCAGCCGGCCGTGGCGGAGTGGACGCCACTCGCCAGTTGGGATCAGCGGGCCGCCTGGACCGCAGGCTCCCTGCGGGTCGAAGCAGCCGCTTGGCGTGGCCGTCCGATCTCGTTCTACATCGTCGGGCCGTGGACGGTGCCGGATTCCTCCGGATCGCCGCCCGCCGCTGGACGAAAAGTGTACCTTACCGCTACCTATATGGTCTTCGCTGCCGCTTGCATTTTGGCCTGGCTCAATTTCCGGACCCGCAAAACAGATCAGGGCGGTGCCACAAAGCTGGCCACCTTATGCTGGTTAGGATTCGCCGGAGGAAACTTCCTTCACGCACATCACGTCGCCGCACTGGCGGAGATCAGCACCTTTTGGAAGGTCGTTCTGGGAACCGCCGCCGGCAATGCTGTGTGGGTGTGGATCGTGTATCTGGCGTTGGAGCCTTCGGTGCGCCGCTGGTGGCCACACACGATGATTTCGTGGAGTCGCTACGTAGTGAAAGGCTGGCGCGATCCATTGGTCGGCCGCGATCTGTTGTACTCCGCGGCAATAGGCGCAATGCTTGCACTCTTAGATTTGGCCCCATTTGCTTCACCCGAACCCGCGTTAGCCCCCGCTTTCCCCGACGTGTCCGCTCTATCCGGAGTGGATTCGATGCTGGGCTCTGTTCTGTTGACTTTTGCCGATCGGCTGTTCGGTATGGTCATAACTTTTTTCTTTCTGTTCCTGTTGCGCTTGGCTCTGAGAAAGGAGTGGCTCGCAGCCATAGGAACAATACTCGTCTACGCCGCCGTCATGGTCGCGCCAGCGAAACCTCGGCCGCTTGATGCGACGATCGCGGTCGGCGGTTTCGCCATCTTAACTCTCGTGATCCTGCGATACGGCCTCATTGCGGCGATATTCGCGTATGCCATCGAGAACATACTCCAACTGCCGCATACGCTCGACTTTTCCAAGTGGTATGCGCCGACTACCTTCGTCCCTTTGATCCTCGTCGGCCTGCTGGCAATCTATGGGTTCCGCACCTCGCTCGGCGGACGCCGCCTCATCGAGATGCCAGATTAAATGTCGGGTCATCGACTATTGCTTCGCAAGCTTAGGAGCTGCACTCGATTTCTTTCCGACTGTACACGGCGTACAGCCGCTCCGATCAGCCCAGGAACGGCGCTATCGGAGCCGTGTTGAGATGGCCATATGGAGGCGGATAAATCTCCTTTGCCTTGCGCAACCCGGACACTAAGAGTCATCAGTCGCGATGCACGGAGCAGCATTTACTGATCCATCCGGACGTAGTCGCCTATGGTGACCCCTGCCACTAGCGGTCCGGATATGTCGTCTGGCAGGATTGCGTGCAGGCAAACTCTTACATTAACGCTTGTCGGCGACCGCCCCACATTCCGCCTTCCTTTGAGCCATAGCCGCAGCAAAAGCCTCAAAGAGTTTTCGATCCGCCTCGCTCACGTCGATTCGATCCTCCGGATGCCACTGCACGCCCACGGCGAACGCTGCGCCCGGTTTTTCAATCGCTTCGATTACGCCGTCAATCGCGACCGCCGACACGATTAGACCCTGGCCCAGGCTCTCCACCGCTTGATGGTGCCGGGAATTCACATCCAGCCCACCACTCCCG
>Ga0302325_10016200_pt1 | contig 15814 bp, 11 predicted proteins | sample Palsa_T0_2_FD_201948 | JGI IMG/M metagenome (GOLD analysis project Ga0302325, IMG submission 201948) | Peat permafrost microbial communities from Stordalen Mire near Abisko, Sweden - Palsa_T0_2 | ecosystem: Environmental > Terrestrial > Soil > Palsa > Peat permafrost | place: Sweden: Abisko...
AGGGTTCGCTGCGGATGCGGCGAGCGACCTCATAGCCGCTTAGGCCTGGCATGCCGATATCGAGGATGAAGGCATCGGCGCGCTCGCGCGCGCCCAGTTCGAGCGCTGCGAGCCCGTTGTGAGCCAGCAGCACCTGGTGGCCCCACTTGCTCAAAATCGATCCCAACGTTTCGGCGGCGTCGCGATTGTCATCGACGATGATGATTTTGCCGCGCCGGCAGGTGACCTCGAGCGGTACGGCCACGGGCTGGGCGAGCCGGTGCGAGCCCGCGACCACCACGTCTGCGGGTAAGCGCAGCGTAAAGGTACTGCCGCGTCCGGTCCCTGCGCTCGCGGCCTCGACACTGCCTCGGTGCAGGGCGATCAACCCCTTGACCAGTGCCAGCCCGATTCCGAGTCCACCCTCGGTGCGCTCCGGGCGCGATTCGATCTGCGAGAACATCTCAAACAGCTTCGGTTGCGCACTCGGCTCAAAGCCCACGCCGGTATCTTCGACCGCGATCCACAGCTCTGTGGCATCGAGGCGAGCGCTCAATTTAACAATGCCGCGCTCATCGGTATATTTTGCGGCGTTGTTGAGCAGATTCGATATCGCCTGCGAGATGCGCAGCGGATCGACCTGCAGCTCGATCGGTTCACTGGGTAAGGACACCTGCAGTGATTGGCCCTTGGCTTTGATCAGCGGATCCACGGTTTCGATCGCCGTCGCCACCAGGCTCGCCAGAGGCACCTGTTTCTTCTTGAGCTCGAGCCGGCCGCGGGTAATTCGAGACACATCCAGCAGATCGTCGAGCAGCAGTCCCATGCGCTGTACTTGCCGTGCGATCACATCGCGGGCCCACTTGCGCTGCACGTCATCGACGCTCGGTATCTCAAGCAACTCAGCGGCGTTGCGGATCGGTGCGAGTGGATTGCGCAGCTCATGCGCCAGTGTTGCGAGAAATTCATCCTTACGCCGGTCGGCCTCTCGCAACGCATCCTCGGTGGCCTTGAGTTGACTGATTGACTGCTCGAGCTCCCGGGTGCGCGCTTGCACCTCATCCAGCATGCGGTTGAAGGCGTCGACCACCAATCCGATCTCATCGTCGGCGATACGGGGTGCGCGCTGCGTATAGTCCCCGCGATTGACGACGCCGCCGGCAACCAGTGTCATGGCATCGAGCGGACTGGTAATGGCTCGCTGCAGACTGTTGGAGAGAATCAAGGCGACAATCAGGCTGCCGGCGCCCACCAGCACCAGGATCGCCACATATGCCATCAGCGGACCGCCGATCGGATAGCTGCCACGCAGGTAGAGTGTGCCGAGCCATTCGCCGTTGCGCTCAATGCGCTGAGTCAGCACGATCTGCGTGCCTCGCATATAAGTGCGAGTGATTGAGCTGAGTAGCTGGGCAGGGGGCGGGCGCTCCCCGGGTCGCACAAACTGTACGTAGAGTCGCCCATCGGCGGTGTAGAGCGCGGCCGCTCGCGCCGCCTGATGCACCCGCAAGGCCGCGAGGCTGTCCGCGGCAGCAGCATGATCGTCAAAGGCGAGGGCGGGGGCGCTCGCGAGCGCCAGAATGCTGGCCTCGGTCGCCAGATCAGCGGCTCGCACGCGCCGATAGTTAGCAAGGTCGTTGACCAGCAGCGCGGCGCTCGCCACCAGTAGCGCGACGCCCGTGGTCTGCACGACCACGATCATGAGCTTGCTGCGCACGCTGCGCCGCGTGCCAGGGGCGCGTGGCGGCCACAGCCAGCGCAGCAGCTTCGAATCGCCGGCCTCACGCTTCATCGGCGGCTTACCCGTGTCAGACAGCCCGCTTGACGAGCATCCGCAAAGAAAGTGGCACCGCAGGCCGCGTGCGGCAGATAGTCGGCCTTGATGTGGGTGGCCACCGCCAGCAGCTCGGCGCTGATCTTCAGACCGGCACGGCTTGCCGCGGCAGTGGAAATCTCAAAGCGCACATGCTGATTGCTGAGCACGAAGTTCACCGCACTGCCGGCCTCCAGACCCCCTTCGGCATCACTGACGACCAGCACTGGACGATCACCGAGTGCGGCAATGAGTGCGTGCAGGTTGCCGTGATAGTTCCTGCCGATATACAGCGTTTGTGCGGAGTCGATCTGGCGTACGTCAGTGATGCGTTTGACCTGCGCGGATAGTCCGAGGATCGGGTGCTTCGGCAACAGTTCCCCGAGGCGCGCAGCCACTTCATCGGCGCCAAGTACCGCGATCGTGAACTTCTGCGCCGTTAGTGCTTCGGCGGGCCACTGCACGTACTCGGCAAAGCGGTACAGAAAAACCGCCTTCACTGCGGCCTCGGGATAGGAGTCAGCTTCAGCGCACACCCCGCCGCGCCACGCCCCCAGCCCGAGCAGCAACGCCACGCCGAGCACTAGCCCTCGGCACCGTCTACGCAATTTTGCGCCGCTGTAGACCATAGGTGACTAAAACCTGCAACGAGCCTCGGCCATAACGCTGCGCAGGATGTATTCACCGTTCGGCGGCGGATATTGAACCTGACGGGCGTGCAGCAGGTTGTAGCCATCGACTGACAGTTCGAGCGCCTGGCTCACACGCCATCCGATACGGGCCATCAGGTCGTAATAGCCCGGCTGTGCGGGCTCGGGAAAGGCGCTGATATATCGCAGTGATGCATCGAACGTCAGATGCGACGGAAGATCCATCGACGAGGTCAACATCGCCTGGTAGCTCGGGTCGTTGCCGGCCTGGGCGACGCCGAGCAGAGCGCTCGATCCGGGCTTGAATTCAAGGTCCTCGTGCACCGTGCGGATTCCGGGTGACAAGCGCCACCACGAGACCACCTGCACGTCGGCCCAGGCGTCGATGCCATCGGTGTGGCCGCGCATCATATTGCCCCACTCGAGGATACCCGGTCCCGGCGAGAACTCGACCGTGCGCAGATCGTTGTAGAGGTTGTAGTAAGCGTTGATCGAGATCGATAGCCGCTCGTTTGGCTGCCCGCGATAGCCGAGCTGGTAGGCGGTGAGGGTCTCGGGCAGATAACGCGGGTTGCCGGTCAAGTAGATGAGGGCACCGAACTTTTCCTGCACGTCGGCGTCAAACGGCGTCGGCGAGCGAATAGCGCGCGAGCCAGCGGCCCAGAGCATCGCGCTATCGGTGAGGTTCCAAGCCAGGCGCAGATCAGGCAGCGGTGACCAACCCGAGTACGGATCATCCTCCATTTTGAAACCCGCTATGAGGTTGAGCGAGCGCGTCAATACCAGCGTGTCCTGCGCAAACACGTCGCCGAGCAGGAGCGATCGGTGCGTGGGGTCCCAGAGCAGATTGGCGGAGTTCGTGAGCTGATAATCGTTGACGCGCTCGCCTGCTCCCCAGATCCACTGTTGCATCGAGCCGAGGGGAAAGCTGTCCTGCAGCTCTATATCGTAGGTATGCAGCACGAAGGCGGTGCCTCCGGCCGGCCCGAACTGCTCGGTCTGATCGACATAGGCCTGCACCTGCAGGTTCGATTGCAAGCCAAAGCGGTGCTGCCAACGCGTCAGCAGGTCGGCGCCGGACAGCATGCCGTCCGGAGTGTTCAGTTCGTTCTCGCTGCCGCGATAAGCGTCGCCTTGGAACGTCGTGGAATCGTTAGCACCGTTCCAGTCGGCGCGAAAGCCGCCTTGCACCTTCGACCAGGCATCATGCGCGCTCGTGCCGTTGGCCAGCTGCATCGCATCGCGTTCGAAGGCGAGGCCGTAGACACGGTAGCTGGCGCCCCCTTCGAGTTGACCGCCATAGCGCGCATCCACGGCCTGCTGCTGATTGCCGCCAGCGGCCCGCAATGCCGCGCCCTGGGTTTGCTCGGCAGTGCGCGTGACAATGTTGATGACGCCGTTCATGGCGTTCGCACCCCAAAGCGTCGCCCCCGGGCCGCTGATCACTTCGATGCGATCGACATCCTCGAGCATCACGTCCTCGGCATTGAGGTAGATGCCCGAGTACAGCGGCGTATAGACACTGCGGCCGTCAATCACCAACAGCAGCTTGTTGGAAAAATTCTGATCGTCCGGGTTGCCGCCCAGGCCACGCGCCGAAACCACATAGTTGCTGGCGCTCAGTTGTAGCACCTGCAGGTTTGGCGCCAGACGCAAGGCCTCGGCGATGTTGGAGGCCCCGGAGCGCGCGATCTCATCGTGCGTGATCACGAAAATCGCCGCCGCCGCGCTTTGCAAGGACTGCGGCGACTTTGAGACCGATGTCACTTGAACGTCTACCAGCTGCTGCAGGGACATCTGAGCGAGGTCCTCGGTCGGCGGCGACTCGGACTCGGAGGCCGCGGCCAGACTTATCGCCCCAGCCCCAGCGATAGCCACCGTTGCAGCCCTTATCACAGCCGCGCACCCGACTTGCCTGCGCGCTAACCGCTGGCCGGTCATCTTCACCGTGACGCCTTGCATTCGTTATTCGTCTAGGGAGGTTCGCATCCTGCAAACTTCGCGAAGGATAGCGTTGCAGCGCCGCGCGCGCTCGGACCAATCCGAGCCGAGCCTGTCAGACGAGTCCTACACGGGAGACGATGCGCTACCAGCGATACTCGGTCGATAGCTCGAATACGCCCTGCACAGTCGATTGTGTAATCGGACTGTCACTGGCGCTGCCGGTCAGACGATTCCACGCGAGGTCAGTATTGATCAACCAATGCGCTGTCAGAAAGCGACTGGCGCTAAAGCCGACGCCATAGGCCGTAGAGCCGCCATGAGCATCGTAGACTGGATACCCAGAGGCCGCCGCCTGGGCCGTCGATACACCGAAGACTTTTCGCATGTATTGGCCATTGGAAAACGTGATCGTCGGGCCGGCGAACATGACGAAAGTCCTCGAGCTCCCCGGCAGCGGCATAAAAGCATCCAGATCGGCCAGCAGTCCATTGGCTCCGCCGACAATGCGCCGCACGTCGGCACGCAGAACCAGCGGGAACTCTTTAGAGATGACGTAGGAGCCGAAAACCTTGACCACTGGCGCGGCGCTGATGTCGCCCAGGCCATGGAGATGCTCATATTCATCCGACATCGGGCGACCGAGGTCGTAGCCGATTGAGACTCCCGCGCGATAATTGGTCCCACGCAGCAGGTTAACGCCAAGGCCCTCTCCCACGGACGCGAAGGCGATGTCTCGGTACAGAATGACGATGACCGGAGCGGGCGTCTCCCGGTACGAGTGCGCGCCGTCGTAGCGGGGCATTGCCGCCACCGCTGCGCCGAGCACGACGCGCCAGTCCTGCAGATTGGGATCATATAGCTTCTCCAGAATGGTGCCGCCCGGATACTGCCATTCCTGCAGTGGCGACGGTGTCTGTGAGAACGCAGTGCAGGGGGCGCAGGCATATAGAACGAATGCCAGACAGGTAAACCAACGCCAGACAATTGCTGTTCGGAGCGGCACCTGCTGGCTTAGAGTGGTCATACTCGGTTCATTCAGCGGCACGCGTGTGCACCGTGTATGTACGGTGCCGCACCCAGCCCCGAGGTACACTGGCAGTGGGGGACTGGTAATCAAACCCTTCCGGCTACCACCAAAGGAGAAATAGATCATGAGAAATCGCCTTACCGTTGCAGCCGTGACGGGCGCGCTGACTGCACTAAGCCTCGCCGCGGTGCCATTCGCGCACGCCCAGGCGCCGCCTGCCGCCACAGAGGCCGCCGCAGATCAGTTGGTCCTGAAACTGATCCCGGCCAAGGGCAACGCCATGCTGAAGGTCTCGAGCCCTGCCTTCAAGGATGGCGCGGACATTCCATTCGAGAACACTCAATACCGTGGCAATGTGTTTCCCGGGCTGCAGTGGAGCAAGGGTCCCAGGGGCACGAAATCCTATGTGGTGATCATGCAGGACGCCGACGCCGTGGTAAAAGGCGACGCCATTCTGCATTGGACCATGTACGACGTGCCGGCCGGGGTAACCAAGCTGGACGCCGGCATGACGGCACCGCCTACAGGGGCCATGAATGGTCCCAACATTCGCGGCCCAAACCACGAGTATATGGGTCCAAGGACACCGGCCGGTCCCAAGCATCGCTACCATCTGCAAGTGTTCGCCCTGGATACGGCGATTCCCGGCGACCCACAGCTTAGCTACGACGCGCTCAAAGCTGCGATGACGGGCCATGTGCTGGCCAGCGGCCAGACGGTCGGCTTGGGCCAGGTCGATCCGACGGCGCCCCCGCCGGCGCCACGCCCTGCTAACTGAACAGGAGCCAGTCAGAATGCCGGGGCTCAGGAAAACTTTGAGTACCCGGCATATCTGACGGTGCGCTCACAACCCCTCGAGGCGCTCCCAATGGTTTGCGGGTGTCTGCACACAGGTCATTGCCTGCTCAAGCGCGCCGTCGCGGTTGTAGACCAGCAGATGCAGCACCGGGCGCCCGCGCTCACGCGAGAGATCAAGGCTAAACGTTCCGGCCACATAACAAATCGCACTGGCGTGAGACCAGGCGAGCCAAACGGCGTATTCATCGTCAGGTGCATTCCTTCGTGTGAGCCCACGCAGCGGCATCGTAAGCTCCGAACGAGAAGCGACTCTCTGAGCACCGGCCGGCAGCAGCCTTCTGGCGTGCACGCAGGCTTCAACCAACTCCTCGCAGAAGTTGGGCTGTTGGATCGTACGTAGGCGGTTTGTCTCCATACGGCGACAGTGCGCGATCAGTACCCCGTTGGTCCGTGCGCTGCTGCACCTTTCAGATCAAAGATTGCGCAGTCCTACACCGTCACTTGAAGGACGTTGTGACATATGCGGCCGCTAAAGTGACTTGCGTCGCTGACACAGCAGCCCCACAGGTCACTTCTTCGGCGCGACCAATTCGGTTACCCGGGTACTGCTGGTATCGCCGACAAATATGTTGCCGTGAATATCCTGGACCATATAGTTGGATTCAATGAATTGACCGGGGCCGGTGCCCGGTCCCTCGCCTGCGGCACCGAGTATCTTGCCATCCCAGTCGAGCTTCACGACCTGACCATCTTGACCGGTTGCCATCCAGAGCTGTTTGCTCCTGTCGACAAAGAGGGCGCAGACGAGGTTTTGCATCTGGATCGTTTTGATGAACTTGCCGTTGCTGTCATAAACGACGATGCGATATTCCTCGCGGTCGCCAATATAAACGTTGCCGTTATGGGGATTGATGGCGATCCCATGGGCCATCGCAAATTTCCCGGGTCCGACGGCGTTGCCAAACCATTGGTTTATATATTTGCCGCTCTTATCCAGATGTAATATCCGCGCTGCGCCGTCATTGGGGCTCTCGTTCCCATGCCCCATGGCGATATAAATATCGCCATTCGCGCCGAAGGCGACCATCATGGGTTGCCAAAGCAGTCTTTGACCCTTGGCCTCATTCCAATCACCGCGCTGTCCTTTGACACCAAGAGTCATAAGGAGCTTACCCTCGGGACTCAGTTTCATCACCGTGTCGCCAAACTGATCGCAAACCCAGAGATTGTCTTGGGCATCGACTGCCAGACCGTGCGGCTTGCCGGCTATGTCCACGCCGAAAGATTTGACGAACTTGTGGGTCGCGTCCCACTCGAACAGCATCGGTTTGCCCAGACCGTTGCGCAGAAAGGCATAGATGTTTCCCTTCGAATCCATGGCAACGGCCGAGACTCCGCCGGTACTACCCTCGGGGAAATTCAACGGATAAGCGTACGTGTACCCCATATCGGGTTTGTACTCGACGTGATTAATGGTTTCCTTCCCGATACCCCACGGGCATATCGGTGAACCGAAGCATGACCCGGTACCAATGTGTCCGCCCAACTGCACGGCCTTACCGTCGATCAGTTTTGCTCCGCCGCCGGGCGCTGATTGTGATGCCGTGGCTGGCATATATTCATACGGCACTCCGCAAAAATGACTGAGATTGCAGTCCTCACCAGGACGCAGTGCTGGCTGCTGGACGGGCGCCAATGTTTGTGAAAATAAACCCGTCGCCGTGCAGGTCATTCCTAGCGCGAGAACTGCAGCAAAAACACGTTGGTTCATTTCAAACTCCAAACGGCGAATGGTTTAGCGCGGACGATATAATCGTAGCGCGAGAACCCAAGTCGCCAGTGACATCGGAGATATTTTTTATAAATAAGGGGGCCAATGGGGTGGTACGTCCGGTCTTACCCAGATAACCTGAGTTGCGTCTTCGCGGGGGAACTCGATTAGCCATGACAAATGGTCGCCAGAGTCGTGTGGGAGAGTGGTTTAGGGAGTGGCATACGCCACTTCGGCGCTTCCTTAGGCGACGTAAGGCCGGCTCGTCGGCGGAAATCGACGACATTGCTCAAGAGGTATTTCTGCGACTCCTTCGATACAACCGCTCAGAATTGATCGACTTTCCGCAGGCCTACCTGTACAAAATTGCGACGAATGTTTCGGCTGAATGGGCGACCCGATCAAATCGCCGCATGCCTCACAATTCGGCGTGGTTGACTGATCTCGCCGACACATTGAGCCCGCAAGATCAGGTCGAGCGGGAAGCGGCAGATGCCGAGCTGGAACGCGCGGTCCAGGCACTGCCGGCTCGATGTCGCGAGATTCTGCGTCTGCATTTCGGGGAGAGCCTGCGCCATGAGGACATTGCCAGGCGCATGGGCCTTACCCGAAGAGTCATCAGGCGCGATTTAGCTCGCGCCTATGCGACGCTGCGGACCACATTGGGCGCGGATGCAGCGGACTCGAGGCCATCAACATTGACGTCTGATCGAAGCGCATGAATCACGACACATCCGTGGAGCACCGGGCGAAGGCTGCAGGGGAGGCGGCGCAATGGCTCGTCGCCATTCAGTCCGGGGAATTGTCAAGCCAGGAGCGCGCCGATTTTATCGATTGGTTGCGTGAATCGCCGCTGCATGTATCGGAATTGCTTCATGCCTGCCGCTTGCACCGTGATCTGCGTGCATTCCGCAAATGGGATGAGATGGCGGCAATAAGCGATCACGACACCGGTCGGGTCGTGAATCTGCTAGCGCGACAACAATCTGGCGATGCTCAAATTGTCGAGGTGCCTGCACGTGGACGAAGCGCGCGCCGTGCTGTCGGCATTGCATTGGTCGTCGCCGCCGCTGCAGCCTGCGCAGTGATTGCGGTTGTTTCGTTAGGGCAGACGACCTTGCGGACGCAGTTGGGAGAGCGACGCGAGGTAACCCTGAGCGACGGAAGTGTGGTGGATCTTGCGCCCTCCAGCGAGGTTCGCGTGCGTTATCGAGCGCACTCCCGCTCGGTGGTACTCGATCGCGGACAGGCGTTGTTTCATGTTGCCAAGAACCCCGAGCGTGCGTTCACGGTGGAGGCTTCGGGAACGCGGGTGCGCGCGGTCGGCACGGTATTCGACGTTGAGCGCACTGAGCAGAGCGTCTCGGTTACCGTAGTGGAGGGTAGGGTCACAGTCACGGAACAGCCTGACGCGCACGACTCGGGCGCCGCCTCCTCCGAGGAAAACACGAATGTATCGCTCGGCGCAGATGAACAGATCGTGATTTCCTCCACTGGCGGGCTGAACGCGGTGCATAAGGTCAAGGGCGAGATGGCGATTGCCTGGGCTGCCGGTCAACTTATCTTCGACAACGAGTCGGTGGCGGAGATAGCGCGCCGCTTCAATCTGTACAACCGCACACAGATCGTCCTGCTGGATCAAAACCTCGCTGCTAGGCGCATCAGCGGACAGTTCAGAGCAACGGATCCGGAATCATTTGTCGCGTTCGTCCAGTCTGCTGGTGGCGTTTATGTCGAACGGCCGAGCGCAGAGCGGATCACCCTGGGAAGAGCACCGCCTGGCACAGACGGTTCGGCACGTCCATAAAAAGTGCGGGGTGCCATTACTCCGCATTAAGAAGTCTTTTTAGTGAAGGGGGGGCCATGTGGAGGACATGCCCGGTCTTATCCCAAGCCGCAGATTTAATTTTAAGCGCGGCGAGGGGGTTCGCGGTGTCTGTAGTCCTGTTTGGGCTGGCACAGGCTTATGTGCGCGTCTCGCAGGCGGCCGAGACGCCAGTACCTGCCGAGCAGTTTCATCTTCAGATCGAGCGCTCGCAGTTGAGCGATGCCCTGAAGAAGATCGGGGAGCAGACCGGTTTACAGATCGCGCGCTTTTCCGACACCGAACCGGTCAATGTTCTGGTCGGGCCACTGTCGGGAAGCTTTACGCGCGAACAGGCTCTGAAGGCGCTGCTTCGCGGTACGGGCCTGACTTACCACTTCGTCAACGACCGCACTGTCGCCATCGTCAAGGAAGGGACGGCGATACTGCCACCGCCGTCGGGTAATTCCGCCCAGCCTGCGGCTCGCTCATCGGATCAAGCAGCCCGATCAGCCGCACCGGACAGCAGTAATGGCGACCAGAAGCCTCGAGAGAACGAAGACCTCAACGATGCGGGGGATGAGAAAATGAAGCGTCATGGACTATTGTCTCGTGTACTCGGTTTTCTCACCGCTTGCAGCGTGGCGACCCTGGCGGCCGGTCCCGTGTGTGCGCAAACCGCTGTCGTGACGACTGAGGACTCAGGCAACGAACTGGCGACGGCGGTGGTCTCCTCGACCCGACTGCAGAATGCTGGGTTTGATGCGCCGACGCCGACCCAGGTTTTGAGCTCCAGCGATCTTGCGAAGATCGCGGATCCCAACATCTTCGATGCGGTGATTGAGCTTCCCGCGCTGCAGGGCAGTACAGGTACGACGTACGAAACCGGTTCGACCAGCACTGGACTGCAGGGCATATCGGCCTTAGCCCTGCGCGGATTCAGCCCCTTGCGTACGCTGACGTTGATTGACGGCGAGCGCATTGTGGGCGCCAACTACAATGGCGTCGTCGACGTCAGCCTATTGCCGCAGATGCTGATCCAGCGCGTGGACGTGGTGACGGGTGGTGCGTCGGCCTCCTGGGGTTCGGACGCAGTGACCGGTGTGGTCAACTTCGTGACCGACAAGAAGTTCGACGGCATCAAAGTGGATGCGAGCTACGGGAGAAGTACCTATCAGGACAATGGTACTGCGACGTTCAAATTGGCTGCGGGCACGGGATTCGCAGATAACAGGGGTCACATTGAAGTGGCCGGCGAATACATGAACGACACGGGTGTGATGGCGACGGGGAACCCCGCCGGCAACTTCGGTTGCGGCGCCGTCGATGGCCGCACTTGGGACTCGTGCTCAGGTACTCAGCAGCAGACCCCCGCGGGCACACCTGCGGGAACGCCGGAATACATCTGGGCCCCCACAACGCAGAATTTCCAGGAACCTAAATACGGACTAATCACCTCCGGTCCACTACAGGGCATCGGCTTCGGTGTCAACGGCACGCCATATAACTTCAATTATGCCGGCGGTGGCACGCCTTCCGGTAAATCCAGCGGCGTGGTGAATGGCTGCATCAGTCCGTATTGCATTTCGACCCCGACTTCGCCGGGCGATCTCAGCAATCAGTCGCAGGCGGCGACTCTGGCTAGCCCCCTACAGCGCGAGACGATTTTTACGCGCTTGTCCTATGACATCACCCCGACCACGGAGATCTTTACGACGTTGCAGTATGGCGACTCAGTCACCAACACCGAACCGGCCAGCGGCATTGGCAAGCCGGCCAACTTGACGATCCAGTGCGCCAATCCGTACGTGCCTGCCTCGATCCAGGCGGCCTGCACGGCGAACGGCATCACTAGTTTCGGCTATGGCGTGGACTATCCATTCCCTGCCTGGCAGGACGTTCACATTGATCGCGCCCAGCGCCGTTTCGTCCTGGGCGCTGACGGTACCTTCAATCTATTCGCCAAGGACTGGACCTGGGATACCTACGCCGAGTATGGCGAGACGGATTCCAACCTTCATGTAGAAGGTGAGGTGCTCAACACGAATTTCAATGCCGCGATCAACGCGGTGGCAGGCCCCAATGGAACGATCCAGTGCGCATCGGCCGCAGCGAGAGCGGCCGGTTGCGTACCGTTTGACATCATCGGCAACAGTCCGAACATTGCTGCCGCGCTAAATTATGTCGAGCCGCCAAACGGTCCCTACGATTATCTCTTTCAGCGACAGGAGGCCTTCGGCGCCACCCTGAACGGTAAGCCGTTCGCGGACTGGGCCGGTGATATCTCGACCGCACTCGGTGTCGATTATCGCCTCGAGAACTACCACTCTTTGTCCGATCCCTATGGTAACGGTGTCACAGCGCAGGATCCCAACACCGGCGCATATCCGGCCAATCCGAACAACAACGCTGCTGCGGGTAATAACTGGTACGCCGGTAGCTATCACGAAGGCCACGGTCAATATGACGTGAAGGAGATCTTCGTCGAGGCCGGTATCCCGCTGTTCAAGACCTCTTACGCGGGTAGCTTGGACGCAGATCTCGCGGCGCGCTATGAGGATTACAGCGAGGCCGGTAGTGCCACGACCTGGAAGATGGGTCTCGTCTGGGATACGCCGCTCAACGGCGTGCGATTGCGGGCGCTGGAGTCCGCGGACTTGCGAGCGCCGAACCTCAGCGAGGCGTTCGCGCCCAATAGTGTGGTAAGCAGCAGCGCCAATAATCCATTCCTGGCTGGGAACCCGAGTGTCCTGTTCAATCAGTTGAACGAAGGCAACATCAACCTGAAGCCCGAAACCTCAAAGACCGCGGAGGTCGGTATCGTGTTTCAGCCTGAATACGTTCCTGGGTTCCGGGCGTCGGCGGACTATTATCACATCGACGTGACTAACATCATCGCCTCATTGACCGTTCAGCAGGTGATCAACCTGTGCTACGACGGCAACAAGGCCTATTGCGGTCAAGATGTGATCCAGACCGTGGGGGCAGTACCGGTGCAGAGCGGTGGCACGATAGTGAGCGTGGCCTCGCAGGTGTTTAACCTCGCCTCCGCGGTCACGGATGGGCTCGATCTCGAGAGCTCCTACCAGTTCAACCTCAACAAATGGAATGTCCCGGGCAACTTTGCGATCCGCGGCCTGGCGACTAAGGTTTACAAGTTCATCGAAAATCCGGGCGTTCCAGGTCAGCCGACCCTGAGCCTCGCCGGCGCGTTGGGCCAATACAGCACCAGCACGACCTACAATGCCACCGGCGGCACCATTCCAACCTGGAAAACCTTTTACACCGAGGAATATAGCAACACCTGGGGCACTTTCTCGGTGATGCAGCGCTGGTTCAATGCGGGCACGTTCGCCAACAATTACATTGTGTGCCAGGCGCCGAACTGCCCGGTTCCGACCGTTGCGAATCCGACCATTAACTATAACCACATGCCTGGCGCGATTTATTGGGACGCCTATCTCAGCTACAACATTAGTGAGAGGGGTGAGGTTTACGGCAAGGTCAACAACATCGCCAACCTCGGGCCGCCGCCTTCCGGCGGTGGTGTCAACGGCACCATATATGATGTGATCGGCCGCATGTACTATGTGGGCCTGCGTTTCCACCTGTGAGGAAAATTCTAAGCACGCTCCTTGTTGGAATCGCTCTCGCGTGCGGCGGTAGCGCCGCAGCGCTGGCTGCTGAAGCCTCGTCGCTGCTGACTGGGACTTGGAACTTGAATTTGGCGAAATCCAAATTCGATCCGGGTCCGCCACCCAAGTCTGATTCGCGAACGTATGTGGAAAGCGCTCAGGGCGTAACGGTAACGGTCAATATCGTCACCGCGAGTGGCGCCACGATAGCCGAACATTCAACTTACGCTTACGACGGCAAGGACTACCCAATCACCGGCAATCCCAGGGAAGATGCGCTGTCGTTGAAGCGAGTCAACGCCCGGACCACGATCATCACGCAGAAGCTCTCGGGAAAGGCGGTGGGGACCGAGACGCGCGTCATCTCCGCTGACGGTAAGGTGATGACAATTTCGGCCAATGGGACCAATGCCAAAGGCGTGCCGTTCGAGCGAGTTGCGGTTTACGACAAACAGTAGGTCAGCATCTCAAGTGCCGCATGCCGGCGTGACGGCATCGAGGTAGAAGAGAACATCGAACGCCCTGCCGAATGCCAGATTGAGCACGATGCCCTCTTGCCCGAGCGGATGTTCTTGATTGAGCCAGCTCGCCACCGGGGCAGGCGCCGCACGAAGATCCAACACATATAAGGGCGCACCCACTTCACCGGCGAGTCCAGCAATCGACTCCGGTGGCACCTGTCTGAGCGTGTGCGTGGAATCACCGCAGCCTACGCTGCCCTTGCCGATCAGATTGCCGATAGTCAGGAGTCGGTCGCCCAGTCGACGGCTCAGATAGGTTCCCGCCACTTCTTGCGGGGATTGTGCAGCGCCAGCCGGCACCGGTAAGTTTGTTGCGATCGGCGCTTTGCTCAGGTGATAACGAGCTCCAAAGACGAGGATTTTCCCGCCAACACCTTCCTGCGTGATAATCCAATCGAGATTATCCGCCATGGCCCGGTCCTTTTCGTCGGCCGCTACTGACTCCCCCAGCGGTATCTGGCGTAGCCATTCGTCGGCTTGGCGCGCACCTATCGCCGCTCGGTAAGCCCATTGATAATCACTGGCTGAGCTCGCAGCGGTATATTGAGCCTCTTTGCGCTCCAGCAGGGAGATCAGATCAGCGATTGCCGCGGTGAGGACATCGCGCTCGGATTGACTCAAGCGATCGTAGCCCGGACTGTCGGCGGCGCGGTGCGGATCAAAGCGGATATTCGTCAAGAAGGCATCGACGCGCGCGTGGATGCCCGCGGCCGACGCGCTATCCACTTTGACCAGATACTCAAGCGCCGCGGTTAGTGCCGTGTCCATGCCGCGATTGGCCCTGGGATCGCCGGGACTGCCAGGGACATCGAAGCCGTAGAAGTTGATTTTGTGAGTATGTCGCGGGTCGGCGTTGTAGTCTCTGAGCCAGCGCACCAGCGCGTGGTTTTGCGGCAGTCGATCCCAGTTCCAACCGATCCCTTGAGCCACTACCGTGGGCAGATCGCCGGGGCCGCCGCGTACGTAATCGTGCACCGTACGGCCCTCGACGATGCCGGATTCGATTGCGATCGCAGTAAAGCCTTTCTCTTGTACCAGGTATTGGAGCAGTCGATTACGAAACTCGAGCGGCTCGGCTGCCAGGTGCGGGGCTTCGCTTAGCGCCACCACAGTCGCGTTGCCGATGATCTTCCCGAGCGGTCTGAGGTCTTGCCAAGAGGATCCAGGCGTGACCGTGGAGAGCGGCAGCGAGGCCTGCTTGGCCCATTTTACGAAGCCGCTCTCATCGGCTTGCGAGGAATTCTGCGCGTATGCGCCCGCGGCGAACGTTGCAATAAAAACGCAAGTGAAAGTTGCAGCATAGCGTGTCATAGGGATACCAAATAATATAAAGAAGACAGATAAGGATCTACACCGGAGTCGCCGATGCCTAAAGTACAAGCCGGCAGCGTCAAAATGAACTACGAGCAGCAAGGTAGCGGGGACCCTTTAGTTCTGATCCCTTATCTGGCTGCGGATCATGCCTGTTATGCCTTCCAGATTCCGGATTATTCGAAACACTTTACCTGCATCTCGGTGGATCTACGCGGCGCCGGGGAGTCGGACAAACCCGCCGGCACCCACTCGACGCAGATGTACGCGGACGACGTGGCTGCGCTCATGCAGACGCTCGGGATATCCAAGGCGCACATTTACGGCGTCTCCCTTGGTGCCGCGATCGGATTGTGGTTAGCTGGGAAATATCCGGACCGTGTCAAGTCGCTTTCGCTTCACAGCGCATGGCACAAGAGTGATCCCTATCTCAAGGCTGTGGTCAATGGCTGGCAGGTGATGGCTAAGCAGATCGATGACATGCCGGAAGCAGTGATCCAGGCCATCTTCCCATGGTGTTTCAGGCCGGAGCTTTATGGGCGTAAGCCGGAGTACATACAG
>Ga0302325_10016201_pt1 | contig 15814 bp, 12 predicted proteins | sample Palsa_T0_2_FD_201948 | JGI IMG/M metagenome (GOLD analysis project Ga0302325, IMG submission 201948) | Peat permafrost microbial communities from Stordalen Mire near Abisko, Sweden - Palsa_T0_2 | ecosystem: Environmental > Terrestrial > Soil > Palsa > Peat permafrost | place: Sweden: Abisko...
TATAATCCGTCTCAGCATCACCCCGAGCGGGCGTCGTACAATGGCAGTATAGAAGCTTCCCAAGCTTCGGACGTGGGTTCGATTCCCATCGCCCGCTCCATAAGTCCTGTTGATGCAGTTGGCCTTACTGACTTCCTCCCCTCGAATTGGCAACCGAACTGCACAGTTTTGGACGCAGTTGGACGTGAAGCACCGGCTTCCTTTGGATCTTGGACGCGAAGAAGGTCGCATCCATCCGGAGCAAACGACTTCGTGAAGGTAGAACGAAAATGAAACGAGGATATTACCGCGTGCAGGTGAATGCTCCGGCCAATCGGATTGGTGGCCCACTCGCAGATGTTGTGAGAGCCAAGTTTGCCGAGGGTTGGCCAAAGGCGCGTATCGCCCGCGAGTTGCGACTCAACCGCCGAACGGTCATTAGAATTTGCGCTTCTCTAAATGGCCCAGATATAGAGAAGGGTGAGCAAGGGTGAGTTTTAAGCGTTTAAATTGACGCCGTGATTGGGTTCACCGCAAGTTATCAAACGGTAGGCCGGAATGATGGAACCGAATCCCGCCTGCACACAATCAAATATAGACAAATATTAAGTTTTGGCGATTAGCAAAGCGGCCCGCGCCCAACCCTCCGAAAGTAGTCTAAGTGCCGCGAGTTGAATCGAATACCTCCCCAGCGCCGCTCCTTATTTGTCCGAAAATCGGAAAAAACAGGTCAGCTGCCGACTGCACAGAATCTTACGTCGTAATGCAGTTAATTACAGGGTAAAGTCCAGGCATAGAACTCTGCGGTGTCGCTTTCTGAAACACACATGAACGAGTCCCTAAATCGATGTAACGGCAAAACGAAAAATGGTGAGCCGTGTCGAAACTTTCCCATGAAAGGATCCGACTACTGCTACATCCGATTTCACGGGCCCTCCAGCAAACCATTTGTTTCACGGATCCTAAATCTATTTCGAAATCGTGCGGAGACTATAATCACCGGCGTTGTGCTTATGATGATTCCGTTGGGTATCGCCTTTCACCGCTACGCCATGGAAGCCCAGTCTGGAGTCTTGGACTCTATAAACCCAGCATCCACGGCAAATATTTCTTCTGGTGCAGGGCGTCTGCATTTTGATAATCCGGATGGAGTTTTCTTGCGTGAAGGAAGCACACCAATTCTTGAGGTGAAATTGCAGCGACATAAGAGACATTGGTTCTTACCGTCACAACAGCAGCTGCTCGTCTCAGCAACGATTCGAGACGCTACGGGGAATCAGGTCGCTAGGTTGCGCGATAACGAATGGACAGTAATCGATCCCATGTATGACAGAAATTATACGAGCGACACACTTGAAGTTCGGGACAGAAATGAAAACGTCGTTTTGCAGGTTGTAAACTTTGGCCACACGATTCACATTGCTGGCGTGTTTCGTTGCAAGAATGGATGGATCAATGTAATAGCTCCGGCGCGGATTAATGGACTAGACGTGGCTGCGATTGAATTTCGTCCCCCGTGGATGGTTCCACAGATAAAAATAACGAACATATGCGACTATCCCAGTGCCTTGCATTTCGGATCGTGTCCAGGTGTTGCAAATTTACGCAAACTCGTTGAAGAGCCTGGAGCAACTTCAGGTGTTGATATGAACGGAAGCTTGGTGTGCTCCGACACGAACATTGAGATCGAAAAGGTTAATCCTTGATTCAGCCTAGTTCGTTTGTGGCACTGCATTCGCTGCTTCGGGGAACGGCCCGTGCGAGCTTTTGGTCCATCACCAAGGGGCAGGACTAATAAACCCACGTAGATGGGTTTTTGGAAGTGTCGAAGGTACCGATATATAAGGTGTGGCCCCGGAACGCCCATTTCGATGGAACTTATTTTCAAACAAGATATTCAAACAGACTATCAACTCCTGCGCACTCTTATCGGGTGTTGTGGGCGCAGAGTGAGGCAAATCATCGGCGCCCACCAATCAAGCTGCATGAGACACCGGGGGAATCGTAGCCGAGGATAGGAGAGGGATCTCGAATCTAGATCGCTGCAAATCCGTGAAGGTTTCTTATTAATGAAAAAGCCCGCCCCAGGTTTTAGGGGGCGGGCCGTTGTTTGAAGATTCTCTAAGCAGTCGCGGCTTTAAGGCGAAACTCAAATGGATCAGTAATCGCGTGTTGTCCGAGAGCCGCGAGCAGCTTAAGTTTGTTCGCCTCTGGAATACCGCTTTGCTGAATGAACTCCTGAATTTCAGGGCGCCTCATGTCGGGTAGACGCTCTTGAAAGAACGCTGGAAGCTGTTCAAACAAGATGTCCCCTTTATCAGGCGAGAGCCCAGGAAATGGAGATAGATTTAGTTCGCGAAAGGCAGGCAAATATCGAAAAAGATATCCTCCCTCCGCAAATTCCTTCAACTCTGCAACGCATTCTTCCTGATAGAAGACTACGAGCGTCGGCGGTGGCGTCTTGTAACGATACCTCCATAGCTTGTTCATCATTGGGCCCTCCTTTTTTCGAGAATTTGGTTTAATCGCGATCCGCGAATTGTCAGAATCTTCACGATTAGTCTCTTACGAATTGCACTAAACGCCATGTTAAATGGGAATTGGCGCAACAACCTAGCACTTCTTTTCTCTATATCGTCCGGAATTTTCCTCAACGCACACTCGGTTTGATGCGGATATAGCTTCAATAGATTCTCAACGAACTCGAAATGATTGCATTCATTGACTTTAGGGTGCGCACGCTCGGGGCCCAGACATGGCTTAGCCCTCTCGATATGATTGGAGAGCACTCTGTCGTCCAGACTCAGACGAAGGACCCGAGTCTCGTCCAGTGACCAAAGAAGGGCTCGGGCAGTGTCGAATATTGGAGAGAATCTGTATTCTGGCGGCTCCATAATTCGGCCCACCACGCCCCAGTTCTGCGCGTGACGGTCCATGGACCCGATCAAGGCATCAAAGACGAGCATCTCGATGAACTTCGGAAATACAAATTCGAAATCTTTTCCGCAGAACGCTTCGATAAGGTTTACGACGAAATCAATACTGTAGAAGGCCTGTTCCTCTTGAGGTCTAACCCGGTCCAGTTCCTTTTCATCCTTGTAATAATCGACGATCATCAAGCTTCCGTGACGAAGAGTCTCTTCTGGCCCGGTAAAGATTGTCGTTAAGAATGCTCGCCGGCCATCGACCATTATTAGCCCACTGTGTGCCATTTTGAATCCGAGCGCGATCCCTAGCTGATTCAAAAAAAATTCGGTGTAGGTCTCACACTTGCCGTGTTTCTGGGCGTACTTAACCATGTACTCTGGAGCTTCTACGGCTTCGGACCGAATCACAATCTTGGGCGCTGCACCTAGCATTTGCTTCGTAGCGTCAGCGAAATATCCGGGGAATGAGCGCGGAAGATTCCAAGTCCGACCCCTTCTCGCAATGCGCCTAAACTTTGTCGGGACGGCCGTCGGAGTTGGCGCATTCACCGTAGCGGCGCTGCGTATCTGAGGGGAGCTAGTCATCGCAGGGTTTCTCGGCAGTCATGGGTTATAGCACTACGTCGAACCAAAAAAAATATTTAATCGGCCGACGATTCAACGAAAAATCATCCTGACTAGCAACGCGGTCGCGTGCTCGCTCTCGTGGTATTTTCCCTTTACACAGCGTTCATGGCTAACTGGATCGAACGGAAAGCTCAACGAAGAGTCCCAAACCAGCTAGGAAACATGAGGAATCAGGATCGAAAGGGTCCGGAAGTACGATCCGAAGCTGTGCTGGCAAGACCGGGCACCGACTGCGGAATCTTTTCCGTCCTTAAAACATTTGTTTGTGGGCAATGAAATCGATTAACTTTTGCCTCAACAACAAAAGGACTTAGACGGCGTTCAGAAATAGGGTTTGTGGGCAGTACACGATGCCAACAAGCGAAAAACCATTTGCCCGATAACCCCCGTTTATCAGGAGTTAAGCGTGTCGCCGGGTCACACTTCCAAACAGTTCGCGGCAGCGACTCGGCCCAAATATAAACCGGAATCCTTCACAGTTCGTTTCTGATCGCGGAAATCAACATAGGTGAGACCGTATCGCTGACTGTATCCGTCATTCCATTCAAAGTTGTCCAGCAAGCTCCACGCGTGAAACGAGCGGACCTTTGCACCGTCCGCGATAGCACGAGCAAGTTCCGCCAGTTCGTCGCGAAAGAATTGTGTGCGCCTCGCATCGGGCACTCGGCCGCTTTCCTTTTCGTATGGCGCGTCGCTATAGCTGCAGCCGCTCTCGGTGATTTCAATGATGGGATGGCTGTACTCGCGTGTGATTTGCATCACCAGATCGTAAATGCCGCGCGGGTAGATCTCCAGGCCGGCGTCGGTCAACGGGCCTTCGGTCGGCATCACTGCGCTGAATTGTGTGTACGGATCACGCCCTCCTGCCGTGTCTTCGATCTCCGTTCCAAAACTCCCCGATGCTGCGGGACGAGTTGAATCACCGGTATCGGACACTATGCGGCGCGTGTAGTAATGGAAACCGATCCAGTCGAGTGGGACTTTCATGATCTGATCGTCGCCGGCTTGAAAGCCCATGGCGTCGAGAGGCGTTTCGACCACGAAGGCTTTCGGATATTTTCCGTACATCGCGGCGTCGAGAAAAAAGACGTTGTTCATCGCGTGATAGCGGGCAGCGGCGGCGCGGTCCGCTTCACTATTTGTTTTTGGATACGCGGGAGCCATGCCGTACGCGCTGCCGACGGTGGCTTTTGACGATGCGGCTTTGATGGCGCGGAATGCTTTGCCCTGCGCCAGGCTGACGGTGTGCGCGGCCTTCAGAAAATCCGTGTACTTGCTGCGGCCCGGAGGAAAGACGCCGACTCCGTAACCGAGATAAGTGAAGCTCCAGGGCATGTTGAAAGGCGCCCATACGGTGACGCGATCTCCCAGATTCTTCGCAAGAATTTCCGCGTAGTCCGCGAAATAGTCGGAGAGATCACGGTTCGGCCAACCGCCGCGGTCCTCCAGCGCTTGCGGCAAATCCCAGTGGTACATCGTGGAAAATGGGCGAATGCCAGCTTCGAGCAGCGTATCGAGGAAGCGTTTGTAATGATCGATCCCTTTTGGGTTCGGAACGCCCGTTCCACTTGGTTGAATGCGCGGCCATGAAATCGAGAAACGATAGCTTTTCAAATTTAATCTTTTCAGCAGAGCAATGTCCTGGGGGTAGAGATGGTAGTCGTCGCATGCAACGTCGCCCGTTCCGGCTCCTCTAATTTTCCCCACGGTATGTGTGTAACGGTCCCAATTGGATTCACCCTTGCCATCCTCATTCCACGCGCCCTCCACCTGATACGCGGCGGTGGCCATGCCCCACAGAAATCCGTCGGGGAAATGCACCTTTGAAATTTCCGGTGCAGGAACGGAGCCCGACGCCTGAAGCTGCCACGAAGCCAGCGTCGCGTCTAAATCACGGGGTTTCAGCAGCGTACTGCCGGCGCCCAGAAGAGAACTCGTGAGAAATTTGCGGCGGTCCATTTCGATTCGACGCCCCTCTGTGTTGATATCACATTGCGCATACTTGAAGCCGAGACTTTTTGCGATCTTCCCGAGTGTGTGTTTTCTGAGCGGTAACGTATCGAGCAGCGTAAGGCTTCCGTTACGTCAGTAACGTGATATTCGATTTTGCCCCGATTCCACATGTACGGTTACGGCGTTAATCAGGACTTAGGAATTCTCCAGTGAAAATCGGTCGGGTTTCTTGCAAAATTCGCAAGCAGAATTCGTAAACCAGCCTGCTGAGGTAAAATCCAGTCCATGCACCGAATGCGAGCCTTCTCTACCTTCGTCGCCACTGGCGTCCTTCTTTCGCTGCTTAACTCGGCCGCGCTAGCAACAACTTGCTTCGCACCGCCGCCCTTTAAACCGATTCGCCGCATTTGCGGTGTTGTGTTTTTCCGGTCGGGTGACAAAATTTCGAATGCGCAGGTACTCGTCCTTCAAGGGGACAAGGAAATTGCCGCACAACAGACGAACCCTGACGGCAAATTTTTGTTTGAGGGATTGAAGGCCGGCAACTACGAGATTCGAGTTCGGGTAGAGGGGTTCGGCGATGCTTATTCAAAGATCGTTCTTGCGCATCCAGAAAAGAAGACCAATCGAGAGCTCGCCGTTAATATCAGCCCCTCTGGCTCATGCTCCAGTATTTCTTTGGTCAAGTCCAAATAATTCCAGCTCCCAATAATTCCGGCCTGCGGGCCGAACTGCAAACTTCGCACGAACGAAATTCGGATGGGAGTGGGGAATTTTTTGCTTCACTTCGGTGGTTCGGTGCACAGGAGATAATCCGAGCCTCGGCTTTCGACGTCGAGGTGGCCGAGTTTTTCGTAGAAGTCTTTCCACGCGTCTGGCATCACCTCGCACACCTCGCCGCATCCGCGACCTTGAGCCAAGCAGCCGAAATCAATGTTGAGTGCGCGCTTCCGTTCCTCGGCGCTCGCCGTTGGGGTGATCGCTGTTTCGAGTCCCAATGCTCTTTGAAATTTGGAAAGCCTCCACTCATTGCGCCGGACTGAATAGGAATCTGATATCTCCGCTTGTGCTGGTTCAAATCTAGGTAGCGCCGCATTGAGATCAGCGCCAACGCCCCGCAAGACTCCGTTTGACGTCGTGTACCACATCCAAAATGAATATTGGTCTACTTTCCCGCTCACGATGCCTATTTGAGCGTTTCCCCACCATTGCGGAATGCCGAGGCGCGGCAGGGACGGATGTTCCTGAATTAACAATTCCACGGGACTGTTATTCATCAACAGAATGTACGTACAGCGCTCAAAGTGATCAGCCGCTGCGCAGTTCTCTCTAGGGTAGCGATTTCTCAACCAATACGGAGGTGGCGCTACTCCGAAGTGCGCAGCGATCGTACCGGCGGCAGTCTGATCGGATTTTCCGATTTCCAATCGTTCGATTTCATCGACGAGCTTCCGGGCCCGGTTCACTCTATCAACGCTGTCCCGTCGCAGATACAGTCCCCTCAGAATCACAGTTAAGCCGATGGCTAAGAGGGATGTTAATAAAATGAGCGAAGCTTTTCGCATCAACCTGATTGAACACCAAGAATAGCGGTAGTTGTATTGATTATCGCCGGAAAGTTCCTAATGAATGCAATCGGTCCTGCGGCGGGCTAACTCCTGATAAGTCGCGTTAGCGGACAACTGGCCCATAGTGCCTGAGCATTCCGGTAGGTACTCAATTTGGTTTTAGGCGAACTTCGCTAAAGCGCCAGTTCTTGGTATCGCCCTGGGCTAGCAAACGGCCATCGTGAACGAGGGCTTCAATACGTCGAGAAATTATTTCGTAACCTTCGTGTTCTGGTGGCAGGTCGTGCCTCACAGCGTCTACAACTCTGGCAATCACCATCGCAATTTTTGTCCAGTGTTCTCCAACCGCTGAAAGAATTACCGAATCAATTTTCGATATGTTCATCTGGCTCTGTCCGTATTTAGTTTGCCAGAAACGAAACCGAGATACTGCCCATGAATCCCGTATGTTGACCAATCCGTCCGCAATATGGTTCCCGCGAAAAATGGCTCTCAAGTCCTGATAAGTCGCGTTACCGGACACTGACGCCGGGCCTACGCCACCGCATGACTGAGACTGCCAGCCGCCTCCACCCCCAAAATCGCCTCCATCGCTCGTCCGATAATTGCGTCAAGCGGTCTATGCCGGTATTTTTGGTGTCTAATAGTCCACGAATATGCGATGGAGAATTCTTCTTCCGATACTCGGCGTCATTGCTTTCGGCGCAATTAGTTACAGTTCTTATCGCACCGGCCTCCAACGCCACCAAATCCCGAGTCGCTACTTCAAATGGTCAAACTTACCGCTAGATTCAGCTCCACTCCGTGAGCAGTCGTTGTCTGACTGCGCGGCTTCGGTAGTTCCATGCCTCGTTTGGGAACAAGAACCGGGCATCATGAGCCCCACTGCATTCGAGCGGCTATTCATTCTCTCTGCCCTCCCAGCATTCGCCGCATGTTTGGCTCTGATCTTTGTACTAGGAAAGATTGGCGTCAACGAGATACTGAGTTTTATGGTCAGCATGCCTTTTTTAACTGCGGCGTGGTTCTATCTCGTTGGACGACTCCTTGATCGCCGACGATCTCGACGAGTCAATCTGGTTGGTAACGCCTGATAAGTCGCGTTACCGGACGAGTGCCGTACTAGAACTTCAGATGTCCGGTAAGGGCGTTTACCAGGCATCTGGATTTACTTGCGAGTTGCCCGCACCATCGAAAGTCGATTTCAATCGCCGAGGAACTTCCCATTTCAAGCAGACTCAGAATCTAATGCAAGTCGCCGCAAACCGGGTCATTTGTCTGGCGTCCTCTCATGCATCTGTGGTTCTAATAGGCGGGCCGGCGAAACTGCGCGACCATAATTCCACAAATGAAGGCAAGGCCATGAACGATCAAGCACGCAATTACTTCAACCGCGAGCTAACTGAGTCCGACGGAACGCCCGTCCAGCCCGCGGGCGCAGTCTCGGGAGAGTTGGTCACTGAGACGTTCGAGTACGACGGTGGACGGCAGGTCACGGTATACGTTCCGCCGAACCCGACCGAAGCCATCGTTTTTGCCGGCGACGGCCAGCGAATCGCCCAGTGGGGCCGATTGGTCCCGAAGGCCGACGCACGGACCACCATACCGCCCACAATGATCGTTGGTGCACACGGGCTGGCCGATGACATGCCACGCCTCCATGAGTATTCACCGGGCTTTGACCCGGATCGGTTCGCGGCGCACGAGAGGTTTTTCGTCGAGGACGTTCGGCGATGGACGCAAGCTCGGTTTGGCGTGGCGCTGCCCAGCGAACGTACTGCAGTGTTCGGCGCGTCGGCGGGTGGAGAACTAGCCCTCGCTCTTGGGCTGCGGCATCCAGATGTTTACGGTACGGTTTTCTGCGCTTCGCCGGGCGCGGGTTACAAGCCGCCTCGGCTTATGCCGAGTCCGCTTCCGCGGGCGTACCTGGTCGCTGGCACGCAGGAGCCGTTCTTCCTCGCGAACGCAAAGAGGTGGGCGAACGCACTGCGAGATGCAGGCGCGGATGTCGTCATGAACGAGCGAGCCGGATCGCACGGTGGGATATTCTGGCAAGAAGAGTTCCCGCTGATGGTGGCGTGGGCATTTGGACGATGATGCATCTCGTCTCTTCGCGATGCGAACGCAGCGCACATGTCCGGTAACCGCGTTAATCAGGACTTGTGAATTTCGTCGATTCCTCCGGGCAAGTTTCTTATCCCATGGCGTTTTGAGCCAATTGAATTAGAATGCACCATGCTTCCGAGACTGAAACCGCGCCTGTATTTGTGGTTCTCCGCCCTGCTCGTGTCGTGCGGGTTGAAATCCGCTCCGGTCATCATAAATTGTGTGGCAGCCCGAGATTTTCGCAGTCACATCCATCTCAAGCCGTGTATACCGGGCGCGACCACTCCCGTCAGACTAGATAAGAATGGAAATGGCTCAACTCCAGTTTGTCCTTCAAGCGACAACCTCGAGATTGTAGTGAGCCAAAACGACTCGATGATCTACATCCTTCCAGAGAATGTGCACATCGGAAGGGCGGGAGATGGAATCGCTGTTTCGATTGATGCGGACTGGAATAGCTCTCCTAGATAGTGGCTCATCGTTCAGGCCTCAAATGCTATTCGTCAACTCCTGATTAGTCGCGTTACCGGACATCTGCCGTACTAGAACTTCACATGTACGGTAAGGAAGTTTATCAGGCGCTTGATGGTGCCAAGCATATCGGCAACGCCCTTCCGAATCTTTCAACGCATAAAAGATCGTAACGCTCGCTGCCTGCGGAATCCTCGGAAGCAATTTCAGGAAAGTGTTGCTCACACCGCCGAAGTGCCCACCCTTTTAGTTTACGGTTCCCAATATTAGTTGGCGTTGTGTTGCCGAATTACTGCCACTTCCTACCGAAAATGCTATGGTGATTTGCAGCGTCTGATTCGCGGTGGAATCCAGGGCGCCGCTTACGGCGTCGTTCATGTCTGTATATACCGTGGCGACAGAGGAAGTTCCGGCACCTAGGTTGATCGTCAGCGTCCCGCTGGATTCGAACTTCGCAGATGCTCCCGCTGTCTGCGTCGTGATCTGTCCCTCCATTATGAAACTGTTGTTCGATACAGAGCCGGCGTTCGCGCCCGTCACCATTGAGAGCAGCGTCAACGATCCGAGCAGAACCTTTACAGTGATGGTGGCTGATGAACCAGATGGGGTTGAATATACGCCTTTGACAAGCACTCTAAGAGTGCGCCCAACAGAGTTCAAAGTGTTCGCCGGAACCACGATAGACGTTAAATCCTGGGCAGACGTGGTGTTGGCGTTCACCGTCACGGGACTCACGTCAACACTCGTCCAAATTGGCACGAGTAAATTACCCACCAAAATTCCCGCCGTGTTGAAACGCCCAGCCAACGTGTTAAAGATCGGCAACGGCTTAATTAGAAAGGTCGCAATTACTGCCCCCCAGGTTCCCGACGTAGCGGCAGCGGTAGCAGCATAGGAGCCTATACTGTTTACAATCTGATATTCGGGAAATTCAGCGCTGAGAAGATTCGCGAGCCCGGTCCAACCAGACCCCGCCGATAACCCGCCATTGCTGCTGAATATCATGCCGATCATGAGTTCTGTTGCACTGGTGGTTGTTACGTTGCCGCTGCTGGGTGACGTTCCCGTGCCAGTTGCGCCAGCTATTTGGTCAAGGCCTAGCGCGGCGCCCGGCACACCGCTGTTCCACTCAGACAAACTCGCAACAGTTGGCTGACCCTGGTTATTGGTAACTGTAACTGTCGTGTTACCTGCGTTTACGTTCGCCGCGTACGCGACCCCAATGGTGTGATAACTGCCCGCAAAGAAAACGAACCCTTCAGCTATCTGCCAGGTATTACCGTTGTTGTCCGACACAGTGATATCAGCAACGCTGCCGACACCGCAATTAAAAGGAGCTACGAGCAAGTCTCCACCTGCAACACCATTAAGAGTACATGTCACCGTAGGGGTCGAAGATGCTGTTGCCACCTGTTGCACAAGTGTAATTGACATTAGTTACCCACCGTGGCTGCGATGTCGAACGTCATGCCGGATGTTTGGCTGTGCGAGACGGTCACCGTTCCGTTGCCTTTGGCAGACACGAACGCATTGCCAGCCGCTATGTCGAGGGCCGCTGATGCATTGGTCGGGGACAGCGTGATGACGCTGCCAGGGGTAGCGTTGGGCACTGAGACTATGTCGGACTGCGCAGCCGTCGATGTAAGTTGTCCGACGGCTACTCGCTGAAGCTGTGTTTGATTCTGCAATGTGTTACCGCTCGCAAACAAATTAGCGATGAAGTTTCCTGTGGTTACTGAGTAGCCGAGACCAACGCTGGAATTGTAGATATATACGTCGTACATATTTGTCGCCCAGTTAGCAACAACGGCAGCTTCGGATGTATCGTTCAGAACGTTATGAATTTCGACGCCGTAAAAGATATTTCCCCAGAACATCAGGATTGGTGTCGTACCTTGTTGCAACCAGACACTATGTCCGATTGTGATCGGACCCTGGTTCGAGTTGCCACCTGAAAAGTTTTGATCAAATAGAATTCCGCGACCGTTCGCGGAATGTTTGCCTGTAAATGCTATGCTGGAAGAGTTGTCGTTGTAGTTCGGAATGTTAGGATTATCCGAACCGCGGAACCAGATGGCCCCAATCGGCGGTCCCCAGCTTGATTGACCCGGCACACCGTTGCCGTAAAAGCGATTTGCTAACGCCCAGTTCAAATCGGCAAACTCGCACAGGGAATCCGAACCATTACAGATTATTCCGACCGCGTTACCAAACGTTGTGTTGTTGGAAGTAAAGGCACAGTTCGATATCTTGCAATAGAACACACTCTGTAACTGAAGGGCACAAACGCCGTTCGCGTAAGATGTGAATCCCAAACCGTCTATATCAATACCACCCGCGTTTCCGCTATTCTCGCCGAACGACATCATCGGGTTACCGAGTCCGCCGATGTCGCAGTAGTTGCGCTGGCAGAATTGGATCGACGTGGAAAGATTTTGACCAAACAATGCTGAGATCTGATTAAAGGCAGTGAACGTCATAGTTTCATTGACGATACAGTGACAACCAAAAATAACGTTGATGTTCTCATGAATCGTTATAGGGCTGTTGAATATGTATCCGGAAAAATCCGAGTTACTTGTTGGAGGAGATATCAGGACTGCGCCGCCTATGCTCGTGTTACCCCCCGCCGCGGCTGCAGCTGCCACAAGATTGGGTCCGTCATCGTACAGCAGAGTAGCGCCCAGCGCTGGGATGGATGCGGGCACGCTATTGTTCAGCACAATCGATGTTGTGCCACCACCAGAAAGAATCGTAGATGTAAACAGCTGGTTTTGCGACGATCCGGGCGGGGCCGTGGGTACGTACCCGGGCGCGCCGTATCCCGCCATAATGGACTGGCCCCAATCAGTAAAATGAGATTCGCCTTGGACGCAACGCCCAATCAGTTGCAGCGAACCGCCCGGACTGGGAGAATCGCTGTAAATGTAATAGCCAATCGTGGTGCCGGTTAACGCAGGACATGCAACCGTAATAAATTCCCAAACTGTGCATGTTGATGAGCCGAGCGTAAGCGTGCCCGTCACCGTTGAAAGCACGCCCGAATTAACCGTGATCGTGGTGGTTGTCGGAACCGATGCAATGACATACCAACCGTTGAGACTATCCGGCGAACAATTTTCAATAACAATGACCGTTGGATTCATGCCGGATTGATACTGATAATTGTGCGGCTGAGCGGTTGTAATTGTGATGACACCATTGGCCGCGCGAGAAATCGCGGTGATGGGTTGCGTGTTTGAAAGTCGCCCAGTGCCCACGTTCGGCGTGCCGGTTCCAGATGCCCCAGAAACGTTGAATGTGACTTCGCTTGACGAAATGACCGAAGCAATCGTCCAGATACCGCTCCATGTCGCGGCCGGACCAGTGGGAATGACGACATGAATCGTCATGCCCGCAAGGACCGAAGTGTTCAGCGGGGACGCGAAAGTGGCAGTGACGACACCACCGGCGGCCGTAATAGATGAAATGGGAATGGGCAGCGGGCCGAAAACCGCTGGCGCATTCGTGACCGTGCCAGTTGCGCTAGCTGCCGTGAGTCCGCCCATCGAGTCGTATCCAACACACTCGTACTTGACTGTCTGAGAACCTTGAACAGCAGGACTCGTTGCCGCGGGAGCTGAAGGCGTGGACTGCCCTGTTGCGGATCCTGCCTTCCAGATGCATACACCTTGGCCATTCTTTAAGGACTGATAGAGCGCGCCGGATGTGCTGAGCGTAACGTTGGGCGAACCAGCGACTGTCGTAGCTGCGGCGCTAGGTTGGCTGTATGCAAACTCGTGAGGCGCCGAACCATAGCTCTGAATGTCAACCCAAGGGGTGCTCATTGTGCCAGCTCCCTGACCCCGTTGCTTTGGTATACTACTCCGCCACTTTGACGGGGTTGCTATGCAGTCTATCGTCACCGCGAACCGAAGGTCAAGTTCGATTCAAATTGCAAACTGACTGGGGGCGGAAATCCTCCACAATTTCCGCGGCCGCTTTCACCGACCAAATCTACTTAGACGATAAGCGCTATTGATAGTTTGTCATTCTTTTCGCAAGAAATTTCGGGGAGACGAGATCGAGTCAACGTGGCTGAAACTGAATGTGAATGTGGTGAGCCGCTCGCATATTCTCGCGTCACAGATCGGAGATACAAGGTGCGATGGCGCTCGGAGCTGCTTCGAACAGAAGAGACGTATTCGAAATATTCTCGGATAGCCTCCACCGGACGCAGTGACGATGAGCCTCCGAAAAAAAGATCCACGAAACTGCCAGTCGCCGTGTGAGTTTTGTTTCAGCATCTATGGGACGGGTGCCAAACCGCTCACATGGCGTCCAAGATGGCGAACGGAGCCTAACGCAAACTAGAGAACCGCGGAGAGAGACCCAATCTTGCGGCTTTTGAAATCGTCGTTCTGCGCCCTTCCCTGCGAGTCGGACGTGCCCGTACCGTTTTGTGCAGCATACTACCTTAAGAGTTCCTTGACAAAATCGACAGCAAGTATCACAATCGCCCGCGTCGGCGCGTCTCCACAGTCAAGACGTGAAGACATATGGACGGTCAGGATTCCACAAGACTCTGGTACTCCTCAGAGGACAGAAACCAAAGGATAGCAAATGCCGACAACGGTCCCATGGTTCGATATTCAGAATTATGGCGGTATTCCGAAGTCCTATACCTACGCAGGTGAAAGCACCACGGCACACACGACGGCCGGCACTCCAAACGTCACAATCGGAAGCGCAGAACATTTTGTTAATGGTGAAGGCGTGTGCATTTGGAAGGCTGGAGCCGCATGCCTGTTAACGGTTGCACCATCCGCGCCAACCGTGTCCGCACCGAACATCGAAGGCGCACAGACCATAAGGTACCAAATCGTTGCCTTCGACAATATGGGCGGTTTGTCTCCCGCTTCAAGCGTAGGGCACGTTACGAATGCTCCCGCAGTGTTTGGATCGATTGCACAGAAAATATCCTCGATCAGCCAAGCGTCCGGCGTTGTAACGGTTAATTTTTCCTCCCCGTTAAATACCAGTGCGGCGGCGGGAATGACTCTTCAGGTTATCGGTTTCGGCGCTGTTCCTGGCGATGTAATTTTCAACGGTGTCTGGACCCTTGCGAGCGCGCCATCTACAACGCAAGTCACGTTTGCCCTAGCGGGAAACTACGGCTCAGGAACCGTATCGGCTGCTACGACGGGGCGCCTTTCGAACGCTCAACTAATTACCGCCATCAGTCGAAATTCTTCCGGTCTTCTGACAATCACGACAAAAGAATCCAACAACTCCGTTTACCAAGCAACGAGCAAACCCACCATTGTGATTGTGGAGAACTGCTACCCGGAAAGCATCCCATTCCTGTTCATCAGAACGTATTGATTGGATGCGCCATGGTGTGCAATGAAACGCTGAATTTCGCAGGATCGAATCAGATTAACGTGATCCAGAGCGCAGTCAACACGGTGAATCCACAATTCGCGCAAAGGAACTATCCGTACATCGACGGTCTGGCGTGTCCGATGATTGCAGGGAGCACTGGTTTTACATTGGACGGCGTTTATTTCGACATTCAGCACAACAACCAGTATGGACTCGTAATTAGTGATTCCTACTCCATCGTCAGTAACTGCAGCCTTGGCGCTGGAAATCTTGGTGCCTCGGTTGGAATCATCTATCAAAACGCGTCATCCGCCGTCATTGAAAATCTGAATTCAACGGGTGTCAGTCCGTTCACCGACCAATCAGTTGTTGGACAATCTCAGTTCGGTCCACCAATCCCGATGGTGTGGTTCCGAACCCCAGATAATACCAATCTGAATCTTGTGCCGCCTGCGCAAGTTGTTATGTGCGGCGCACACACGCTGTGTGGCCGCGGAGTTCTGTTCGATTCTTTTGGGGCTACGACCGGTGAAGGAGCTATTTTCTCCCTCGGCGATGCGATTTGGGACCAAGCTGCAACGACGCCTACTTTTATGTTTTGGGGCGCAGCATTCTTGAATGTTGATATTACGGGCGTTTTGAATGACTCATCTCAGGCTGCCGCCATTGCGAACTGGACGCAGAGTTCTCTTTCAAGTGTTCATCTAAAAAACAGCCTAAATGCGGGCGACTGGCCGTTGGTCACAGGCAATCCAATCAGCGGATTGGAGGTTGATGGCTTAATTTCCAACCGCCTAACGCATCGAAAACTTTGCACGC
>Ga0302325_10016202_pt1 | contig 15813 bp, 13 predicted proteins | sample Palsa_T0_2_FD_201948 | JGI IMG/M metagenome (GOLD analysis project Ga0302325, IMG submission 201948) | Peat permafrost microbial communities from Stordalen Mire near Abisko, Sweden - Palsa_T0_2 | ecosystem: Environmental > Terrestrial > Soil > Palsa > Peat permafrost | place: Sweden: Abisko...
CGGGTAAAGGCGCTCCTCTCCGGAGCCGGGAAATCTTACCCGGATCCGGGAGTTGTCCACGCTCGCGACCAGCCCGAGGCCCAATTCGGGCTCCCGTTCGCTCATGCAGCGCTGTCCAACGACACCAAGAGACATGACAATGGGCTCTGAATCCATACTTTGGGGTCCAATTAAGAGAATGAAATACCTCGAAAAGCAATTGATGACCGGCGAGACGATCGTGAAGCGGGAGCACCTTCACTGGATCGTCTATTTGCCCGCGCTCTGCGTCGCGGCGGCGGCGGCCATTGGAGGAGGCTGGCTGGCCGGGCAGGGACCCCATGCGAAGGATGCGGCGGAAGTCATCGGCGGCGCCCTCGGCGTCTACGCGCTCTACCTCGCCCTTGGCGGATTCATCAAACGAAGCGCGGCCCGGTTTGCCGTGACCAATAAGCGCGTTTTGATCTCCCTCGGGCTGATTCGGCGGCGCTCCGTCGAAATCCTCCTCAACCAGATCGAGGGAATCACCGTGCATCAGGGTTTTTGGGGGCGCATTTTCAACTACGGCACCGTGGTCATCGAGGGCACCGGCGGGGACGGCGCGCCCTACCGCCACATCGCCGCGCCCGGTGCATTCCGCCTGGCCGTGCAGGAACAGATCGAACATTACAACGGCAAAACGGACATCAGGGAATCCGGCCGTTTCGACCAACTGCTCAAACTCGACGAGTTGAGATCGAAAGGGGCCCTGACTGAGACCGAATTCCAGCAGGAAAAGCGCAAATTGCTCGATCCGCCTTAAGGAATGGCAAAACGCGCCGTAGAGGAAGCCTGCTAGAACGGCCGTGAACCACCACCTGCTCCGTAAGTCAAATCTGCGGCATTCTTTCCATTGGGCGAACCGCCCCTTTGGCAAAGACGAGCTGGAGCGCTACAAGAGCATCGTGGAAAACGCGGTCGAGGGCATCTTCCAGTCCACTCCCGATGGGCATTATCTGTTGGTGAACCCCGCGCTGGCGCGCATGTATGGCTATGCCTCCTGCGCCGAACTCCTGGAGAATGTGCGGGACATTTCGCGCTCGATCTACGTCGATCCGGGGGCGCGCGATGAGTTCAAGCGGCTGATGGCGGAAAATGGCGAAGTGCGCGGGCTAGAGTACCAGGTGCGCCGGAAGGATGGCAGCTTGATCTGGATATCGGAGCACGCCCGCGCCGTGCGGGGTGAAGGCGGCCAGACGCTCTATTACGAGGGATTCATCCAGGACATAACGAGGCGCAAGCAGTCCGACAAGGATCTGCGCGCGGCCAAGGAGGCCGCCGAGGCGGGCAGCAGGGCCAAGAGCCAGTTTCTGGCCATGATGAGCCACGAAATCCGCACGCCGATGAACGGCGTCATCGGCATGGCGTCGCTCCTGCTCAATTCACCGCTGACGGCCGATCAGCGGGAATGCATCGAGACGATCCTGCAAAGCGGCGACAGCCTGGTCACGCTCATCAACGACATCCTCGACTTCTCGAAGATCGAGTCCGGGCGCACCGACCTCGAAAACGAGCAGTTCGCCGTCCACGATTGCATCAATGGCGCGCTTCACCTGCTCGTGCAGCGCGCGGGCGAAAAGGGCATCAAGCTCCGCTCTGAAATTGCCGAGACCGTGCCGGGGGCCGTCAGCGGCGACAGCACGCGCCTGCGCCAGATTCTCGTCAACCTGCTCGGCAACGCCTTGAAATTCACCGACCATGGCGAGGTCGTCCTGTCGCTGCGGGTCGGGCCGCCGCTTCCGGCGTCGGCCGGGCGCCGGGTCCGGCTTCTTTTCGCCGTCCACGACACCGGCATTGGCATCCCGGCTGAGGCGATTCCCCGGCTTTTCCAGCCTTTTTCGCAGGTCGACGCCTCCACCACGCGCCGCTATGGCGGCACGGGTCTCGGCCTCGTCATCTGCCGGCGCCTGGCCGAGCTGATGGGCGGTGAAATCACCGTCGAAAGCAAGGTCGGGCAGGGATCAATTTTTCGTTTCAGCGTGGTAGTCGGGGCGGGATCGCTCTTATAGTCCCCCGCGTGCGCCCACTTAAATTCGCGGTGGTTGCTTTTGGGATTTCCGCTTCGGCCTGCCTGGCGGCGCATCCGCATTATCTGGGGGTGGATGACATCAACGCGCTCCCCAGCGCGCCGGCGGACGAACGCTATGCTTACGGCGCCGATGCGCAGCAATTCGGGGATTTGCGCCTGCCCAAGGGGCCTGGACCGTATCCGGTGGCGGTCATCATCCATGGGGGCTGCTGGGTGGAAAGGTACGCCGACCTTCAGAACATCGCGGCGCTGGCCGATGCCCTGCGGCGGCAAGGCATCGCCACCTGGAACATCGAGTACCGGCGGGAGGATCAGGCGGGCGGCGGCTGGCCGGGGACGTTCCTGGACGTGGCGCAGGCCGTCGACGCGTTGCGCGACCTGGCCAAACGGCATCCCCTGGACTTGAGCCGGGTGATCACGGTGGGGCACTCGGCAGGCGGACAACTGGCCTTGTGGGCGGCCGCCCGGCCCAAGCTGCCTAGGACCAGCGCGTTGTTTTTCCCCCGGCCGCTGGCGATCCGCGGGGTCGTGGCCCTGGGCACACCCGGCGATCTCGCGCGGTTTCGCCTGAAGGAGGAGGACATCTGCGGCGAGGCCGTGGTCACCGACTTGCTGGGTGGAGGGCCCGAAAATGTGCCCGAACGCTACGCCCAGGCGTCCCCGGTGGAAATGCTGCCGCTGGGCGTCCCCCAGATCTTCGTCACCGGCGAGGCCGACCCCGTCGAAACTCCCGGGGACGGGGCCGCCTATGTCGCGGCCGCCCGGGCGGCCGGCGACCGGGCCGAGCAAAGGATCGTCCCCGACGCGGCCCACTTCGAATACAACTCCCCCAACAGCGTGGCGTGGCCCGTGGTGCGGGACGCCGTTCTCTCGTTGCTCCGCTGACCGACCTGCTATTGCGCCGCCTCGGCGTGGACCAGATCCTCGCCGGCGCGGTCGCCCTCGTTCGCGGGAAGCTTCGGGACGTAGATATAGCCCGGCTCGTCGCGCTGCCGCCGCATGATCGGCAGCAGCACCTTCCAGGTCGCCCAGAGCCCGTGCGTGGCCGGCGGCAGGTCGTGCTCGATGGCCCGCCGCAGGCGGGGCAGGTTGTAGAACGGGACGGCGGGGAACATGTGGTGCTCCAGGTGATACTGCATGTTCCAATAGAGGAAGGCGGGCAGCAGGCCGGCGGTATAGGTGCGGGTGTTGAGCCGGAAGTCGGACGCATTCGGCGAGAGGCCCACGTGCTGCGGCGCGGCGACGAGAAACTCGAACCAGGCGCAGGGCTGGCAGCCGAAGGTCACGATCACGATCAGGAACCAGTGGCCGGTGACGACGAACAGGGCCGCCAGCGCCAGGTGCCCGAAGACGACGATCCGGGCCCAGCGGCGCTGCTCGCGGCGGCCCGCGAGGTCGGACTCCGGCATGACGCGCTGGAGCCATTGCGCGTTGAAAAAACCGGGATGACTGAGATCGCCCCGGGCGGCGCCGATCCAGAAGCGCATGAGCTTCCAGATGCCCGCCGGGCTGAACGTAAGGGCCTGGACGACGAACATGATTCCGTGCCAGTCGAGGCCCTGCGGCAGGACGATTTCACCATCGCGGTCCGCGTGCGCGGTCACCTGGTGGTGCCGGATATGGCTCGCGCGATAGCCGTAGGGATCGAACCACGCGAGGAAGGCATAGATCCTGAGGAAAAATGCGTTCCAAAACTGCGTGGCGAAGGGGGTCTTGTGGCAGAGTTCGTGGCCGGCGACGCCCCCGAAGAAATGGGAAAAGGTGAAGTGGACGAAAAGCGCCAGCAGCAGCAGCGGCAGCGCCCAGGGCCAGTTGCCGGCATGGACGTTCCGAAACGCGAGATAGGACAGCCCGGCCGTCGCCGCGTAGAGCAGCAGCTGGGGAATGACGTGCGCGAACGCCCGCGCATCGCTCTTGCGCATGAGCTCGCTCATGACCGCCCGGTCCACCTTGCAGCGGTACCAGTTGATTTTGATCTGCTCGGTCATCGCCGGTGAAAATTACTTGTACGTCGCCGGGAGCGTCCGCCCTTCCCGGGCGCTGCGGTCCGCCAGGTCGAGGATGTGGATCGGGCGGCGCGACCACTCCGGGGTGATCGTCAGCGCCGCGCCCTTCGTCAGGTGCGCGACGACGTCGACGTAATATTTGTCCCACCGCGACGGGGGATTTTTTTCCTTGGTCACGGTCGTGGCCTCGCCGTCGCGGACGGTGATCTCGTGATTGTCGTAGTCCCACCAGAACGTGCCCTTCGTCCCGGTCACCTCGACCATGCCCCGCTTCGGAGTGGCATCGATGTTCGTCACGCAAAGCGTCATCCAGACGCCGCTCTTGAAGCGCACGACGGCAAATCCCTCGTCCTCCACCGTGTCCTTGCCCCATTTCGACTTCGCCGCCCAATAGCCGCGCTTGGCAAAGCCCGTGACTTCCACGATGTCCGATTGCGCCAGCTGGAGCGAGTACTCGAGCAGGTGGACGCCCCAGTCATAAAGTATGCCGCCGGAGATGGATTTGCTCGAGCGCCACCAGTCGCCGGGCTTGCCCCACTGCCCCATGTGGGCCTCGATGCGCACGAGGTCGCCGAGGGCCCCCGAGCGCAGCACTGCCAATGCCTTCACGATGGAGCCGTCCCAATGGCGGTTGTGGAACGTCGAAACCATCACGTTCGCCTTGCGCGCGGCCGCGATCATCGCGTCGCATTCTTCCGTGGTGATCGCAAAGGGTTTCTCGCAGACCACGTGCCGGCCGGCCCGCAGGCATTGCAGGGCGAGCGGAGCGTGCGTGTTGTGTGGCGTGATCAGGACCACGAGGTTCACGTCGGACCCGGCCAGCATGGCATCGACGCTCGCGAACGTCTGGATGCCGGGGAATTCCTGCGCCGCGACGGCCAGGCGCGCGGCATCGGGCTCCGCGACGGCGCGGGGTGTCATCCCGGCCTTCTGCATGTCCTGCAGGTGCATGCGCCCCATGTTAAAGGCGCCGCCATAGCCGACGACGCCAACCTTGATTTCCTTTGCGTGTTTGAAGCGGGATTTCATGGACAGGGGCTGAGAACCAATAGGAAGTGCTTTTTTTTGCGATCCGGGCAAGCTTTGATCCGATGAAAAGAATCGGTCTGATCGTCCTGAGCTGCCTGGCGGCCGGCGCTCTCCGTGCCCAAGCCCCGACTCCCAAGCCAGGCGAGCCGGTCGACCTCTCCGCCTGGGCCTATGCCTACCGGAAGGATTCACCCTCCAACCCGCCCGAGACGCAGTGGCTCTGGCCGCACCAGACGCTGCGCTGGGACTGGATCAACGGATCGCTCGCCTGGTATTACGACGACTCCTCCGACGTGCTGCCCAGGGGCGAGGTCCTCGCCGCCCTCCTGTGGGAGGAGCCGCGCGATGTCCAGACCGTGACCGTGGAATTTCCCGCCGGCGGGCACGTCCCCGGGATCGGCCAGGTCCTCATCGCGGCCCGCTCGTCCGCGTCACCGTGGGAGGACAGCGAGCGCAAGGCGCCGTACACTGCCGTCGTGGCCGAGGAACAGGGCCACCCCAAGCAGACGCAGCGGGGCACCACGCTCTTTCGATTCAACCTCGTCGCCGAGCCGACGACCAAGCTTTACGCCCTCTACACCGGGAACGACGCAAGCGTCGCGCCTCCGGTGATCCACGCCTATTCCAAGGCGCGTTGGGCGCCGGAGGCGGCAGTGGAAATTGAAAACGGCAGCGGGCGGGTCGAGGCCTACAATGGCGTCATCGCCGGCACCGAGCCCTTCGCTGCGCCCGGCGGCGGAAGCCGCGGCCTGCGGGTGCGGGTCTTCGCCACCGATCAAACCGGAAATAGCCGCACGCTGGTGACCTTCCACGGCGGAACGGCAGATTTTACAGTCGCACTCCGCGAAATCCAGGCGGGGCCGGTCTCGATTCCCGGCGCCGGGGCGTTACTCCAGATGGAGGGCGGCGGCGCGACCGCCGCCGCCTTCGCTCGCGATCAGGCCGCCGCCGGCCGGCGGACCGAGCGCGAAAAAGCGGAGCTCGCCCCGGAAGAAAGCTGGCGCAGGGCCATGACCCGCTATCACGGCGATCGCCTCTTCCCGGATTTCCCCGCCCCGCCCTACGAGCCACCGATGAAGATCGACGTGCCGGAGCGGCCTCTGGTCAGGCAATGGAACCTCGGCGCCTGGCACTTGAGGCGCTGGAGCCAGCGGCAGCCGGACGGCTCCTATGCCGTCAGCATCTGGCCCTACGACAAGAGCATCGGCGGAAACGAGGGGATGGTCGCCCTCGGCTCGGAGACCTATCTCAACCTCATCGCGCTGGACATGCTCGGCGTGCACGACGTGGCCGAAGGGGGCCTGGACTACTGGCTCTTCGGGCCGCATGCCCGGCCGTTTCTCTGGGACGCGGAAGTCATGGGCGGCGACGCCCTGATCAACGCCGACAACAGCCCCAACCGCAAGTCTCCCGGCTACGATCAGAAGCATAGCATCGGGCACGGCCGGATCATGGCGGCCGCGGCCTTTCACTACCGGATCACCCGCGACGACACCTGGTGGCGGAGGGCCGCGCCCGTCCTCGAGCGCGCCGCGGCAGCGACGCTTCGCCTGCGCGACGCCTGGGACGCAACCCAGCCGCCCGGGACCTGGTCGCATGGGCTGATCCCGCCGGGCAATATTTCCGACAATAACAACAATCGGCTCTTCTATGGGGTCAGCGCCTATTACTACAAGGGCCTGAACGATGTCGCGGCGCTGCTGGCGGACACCCAGGTCGCCGGCGGGACGGAACTGGTCCGCCGGGCCGCCGCGTTTCGCGCCGACCTCAGGGCGGCGGTGGACCGCTCCCTCGCGCTGACCCAGGTCGTGAAGGTCGGCGACGGCGCCTATCGGAGGGACTTTTCCTTCATGCCCTACATCCGGGGCCTGGCCCTCGATATCGACAGCGGGCCGGTGACCAAGTCCAGCCGCTACTATGAGTCGAAGATCGGCGCCCTGTCCCTGGTGGACGCCGGGGTCATCGCTCCGACCGAGCCGGTCGTTTCCGACCTGCTCGACGTGTATGAGGACCGGCTCGTCCAGGACGGACAGAACGACCAGAACGGCTACAATATCGCCCCGGACATTTACCTCGCCCGGGACGACATCCCGATGTTCCTGCGGGGATTTTACAATGGCTACGCCGCGGAAATCGATCCCGACGCGGGCTACACCTTTTGGGAGGCGGGACACCCCGGCGCACTGGACGCCCTGGACAAGACCTTCGAGGAGGCGGGATTCCTCCGCAAGCTGCGCCAGATGCTGGTCATGGAGGACGGGGATGTCCTATGGCTCGCGCGCGGAACACCGCGCGCGTGGCTCGAGCAGGGGAACCGGATCGCCATCGCCCATGCGCCGACCTTCTTCGGCGAGAGCTCCTACACCATCGTCTCCGACGTCGCCCACGGCCGGATCGGGGCCACCGTGGACCTTCCCGACCGGCCGCTTCCCCGGCTGGTTAATTTGCGCCTCCGCCACCCCAGCGGCGCCAGGATCACCCGCGTCCTCGTCAACGCCCGCCCCTGGCCCGACTTCGACCCCGCCCGGGAGACGATCACGCTCCATGGTCTCAGCGGCGTGGTGTCCGTGGAGGCGTTTTACGAATAGTGGCTCGAAGGTGGAGCGGACTGCCCCAGTACGCTTTTCGGTCCGTAACTCGGATGGTGTCGTAAGCGTACTGGGGGCAGTCCGCTCCACCTTTTTGTCCGCTATCGCAGCCGCGCGAAGCTCGACTGGAGGATCTCGAGGTCCGATTTGCCGGCGACCTTTTCCCGGGCGGCGGCGATCAGCTTGCCCTCCAAGGCGTTCTTGGTCGGACGCTGCGATTCGTAGAAAACTCCGAACACTCCCGGCCAGGGTAGCGAAGCCATCCGGTAAGCGGAACTCACGTCGGAGATGTCGTGCCGCAGCTGGTCCTCGGGCGTGCCGTCGTTCTTGCGCTCCTCGATCAGCGGGAATTTTCCGCCCTTGCGCGGGTTGCCCGCGTCGAATGCTCCGGGGAAAAACTCCACGCATTCGGAGAGGATTTCGATCACCGAAAAGCCGTCGTGCTTCGCAGCCCGCTCCATCATCTCGGTCATATGGGCGACCTGGGTGGCATGGCTGCGGGCGATGAACGTGGCGCCGCTGTTGACCAGCGTCCCCATGGGGTTGATCGGCTGGTCGATCGCGCCGGTGGGATCCGTCTTGGATTTGAAGCCCAGGGGCGACGTGGGCGACGTCTGCTTCTTGGTCAGGCCGTAGACGAAATTGTCCATGATGACGTAGGTCATGCGGACGTTCTTGCGCGCGGTGTGGACCAGATGATTCCCGCCGATGGAAAATCCGTCGCCGTCGCCGCCGAAGACAAAGACGTGCAGGTCGTCGCGGCTGAGGCTGACGGCCGCGCTGAACGGCAGCGCGCGGCCGTGGATGTAGTGGCCGCCGTGGGTGTTGACGAAGTAGGGAAAGCGCGACGAGCAGCCGATGCCCGCCATCGTGACGATGTTCTCGTGGGGGTACTGGAGCCTTTCCAGCACGCGGTAGAACACCGCGAGCACGGCAAAATCCCCGCAGCCCGGACACCACGTCGGATGATCGGCCACGATGCTTTTGCGGGTCAGGACCTGGGGCTGAGACATAGTTTTACTCCGTCCACGACTTCGCCCACCTTGAAGGTGAGCCCGTCGGTTTTGGTGATGCTGCGGATGGAAGGCATCGCCCAGCAGGCGCGCAGCAGCAGGGCGAGCTGGCCGTAGCCGTAAAGGCCCTCGTCGTTCATTTCGACCACGAGCACATCCCGGTACCGCCGAAAAATCCCGCCGAGGTCCGGCGGCAGCGGATGCAAATTGCGCAGGTGGACCTGGCCGGCCTTCACGCCGCCGGCCCGGAGCTGGTTGACCGCTTCGCGGACGGATCCCCAGGTCGATCCCCATCCGACCAGGAGCACCTCCCCCTCGTCGTCGCCATAGACGCCGGTCGCCGGCAGCGCGGCCGCGAGCGCCTTGATCTTCTCGCGCCGCTTGGCGGTCATCCTGCGGTGCAGCTCGGGATTGCCCGAGGGATGCCCCAATTCGTCGTGCTCAAGCCCGGTGACCGTCGGGTAATGCCCGGTGGCGATGCGGGAGCCCGGCGGCGCATGGCGGGTGATGCGATCCAGCGGAAAGGGCTTGAAGTCGGTCCCCCGCTCGGAGAGATCGGGCTTCGGATCGACCATGAGCCCGGCGAGGTCCGGCTCGTCGAACGCCTCGATCCGCGTGGCGAGCGCCTGGTCGGTGAGAATGATGACCGGCGTGCTGTACTGGCGCGCGAGGCGGCCGGCCTCGAGCGCAATGTAAAAGCAGTCCTCGACATTTCGCGGCGCCAGCACCACGCGGGGGGTGTCGCCGTGGCTGCCGTAGATGGCCTGCATGAGATCGCCCTGCTCGACGTTGGTCGGCATTCCGGTGCTGGGGCCGCCCCGTTGGACGTTGATGACGATGAGGGGCATTTCCGACATGACCGCCCAGCCGAGCGCCTCCATCTTGAGCGAAAGCCCGGGCCCGGAGCTGCCGGTCACGGCCAGATGGCCGGCATAGGCGAATCCGAGCGCGTACCCGATGGCTCCGAGCTCATCCTCGGCCTGGACGAAAATTCCGCCGTATTTCGGCAGGTCGCTGCGCAGCATCTCCATGATGCTCGACCAGGGCGTGATCGGGTAGCCCGCGCCGAAGCGGACGCCGGCGGCGATCAGGCCGTAGGTCAGCGCGACGTTGCCGTCCATCGTGACCTGGGGCCGTCCGTGGGCGCGTTCCCCGGGCTCCGCCGCGAACCGGAAAAAACAATCGCGAATGTTGTCCGCCGGGTAGGCATAGCCCGCGTCGAACGCGACCATCGCATTGCGCACGATGTCCTCGGAGCGGCCGCCAAAGCGTTCCCGCACGAGGGCCGCCAGCTTGCCGACGTCGAGGTCGAAGATGCGCGCAAGGAGGCCGAGCACGAAGATGTTCTTGCCTTTGCCTTTCGTCGAGCCGCCGGCCGCCTCGACGGTGAGGCTGGTGATGGGCACGCCGATCGCGGTGAACCGCCGGTCGTCGGGATCGGGTTTGACGTGATCGGTGTCGTAAAGGAGCACGCCGCCGGGCCGGAGGGAGTCGAGGTGCTCCTCGTAGCTGTGCTGGTAGAAGGCCACGAGCAGGTCGGTCTGGTCGCCGGCGGTGAGGATATCCCCCGTCCCCATCCGCACCTGAAAAATGGACGGGCCGCCCGAAATCGTGGACGGAATCGTCATGTACGTCATCACGTCCTGGTCGGAGCGGCCGGCGAGCCGGGCAAGAAAGCCGCCGATGGTCTGGATGCCGTCCTGGGAATCCCCCGCAAGGCGGATAACCGCGTCGTGGATCGAGCGGGGGTTCCCGGCGACCGGCGCGTCGCCGTTCGCAACAGGGGATGAAGCGGGCAGGACCATGGGGTGAAGACCCAAAATGCCCGCGCGGCGGAGCTTGTCAACGGCCCGGAGGCTGTGTCCAAATCATCGGCCATGCGTCCGTCCGACTCCGCCCAGGAACGCCTCGAACGGGCCCAAACCTGGTTCTCCCTTGCCGGTTATGCTATTCTGGTGGTGGGCCTGGCGGTGTCCGTTTGGGCCTATCGAAGGGCCGCGAATGACGCGACCGATGCCTCCCGCGCTCTGCTCGCCGGCATGCAGGACACCAAGAGCTATGAGCGCAATTTGGAAATCCAGGGGGGAAAGGCAAACGTCATGGCGAGTGAAATCGGGGTCTGGTTTGCCGGACTCTGGCAAGGCAGGCACCTGGCCTACACGGTGGCGGCGCTCGCCGTTGGCCTCGCCTTGATCTGTTTTCTCATCGCCTACTTCCTCCCGGATTTCCCCCCCTTTCCTCCCCCGCACGATACCCGGAAAAAAACTACCCCGGCCGATCCCCCTCCCGAAACCCGGTGACGACCATGCCCAAAATCCTTTGCCGCCTTCTCAGCGTCGCCATCGCCCTGGCCGCTCCTTTTTCGCGCGGAGAACCGGAGCCGGCTAAAATTGTTTTTTCGGCGCCGACCGCGAATTTAGAGGAATTTCGCGCGTTCGCAGTCCGCGCGGCCAGCCTTGGGGCGACTCACATTGTGATCAGCGAATTGCCGAAAAGCCGCTGGCAATGGGATATCGACCGCACGGATCCGTATCCCAACTGGGGCATGCTGACGTCCTCCATCTTCAAGGTGGTCGTCCCGCCGGAACTCGCCCCGTGGCTGCCCGCGGACTATGCCCGCCGCAACCTGGAGATCATCAAGGCGCGGGGCGCCATCCTGCGGGAGCTCGGCTTGAAGGGCGTGTTTCAGGGAATAGAGCCGGCATGGCTGCCTGAAGGGGTGTATGAGACCCATCCGGACTGGCGGGGTCCCCGGTGCGATCAACCGGTGCGCTCGCGGCACGCCTATTATTCCATGTGCGTCGACCAGCCGGAGGTGCTGGCCATCTACCGGCGGGCGATCGCCGAGCTTTGCCGCCAGGCGCCCATCGACACTTTCGATTTTGTCACCAACGATTCCGGCGGGGGCTTTTGCTGGAGCGCCAGCCTGTATCCGGGCGCCAACGGTCCGTCCTGGTGCGAGCACCGGACCATGGCGGACAGGATCACCGGTTTTTTTTCCGCGATCCAGGCGGGCGCCGCGGACGCGGGAATCAACGCGGTCGTCAGCGCTTCCTACGGAGCAGGGGTCATCGCTCAGGCCGAGGTGGATTCCGTGGTCGTGAGCCTGAAGCCGGGGCAGGTCCTCAATGGCCGGAGTCGCGACGGAAGCCGCGCCTCGGTCAGGATCGGAAGCCACTGGTCCTATAGCGTGGCCTATCCCGTCATCGATGTCCCCCAAATGGAGGAGATGGCCGAAGGGCTGGAGCAAAGCTATGCCCATCCCTCCGCCCGGCAGTTTGTTTATTTCCAGGCCGACGAGGCTCCCTGGACCTACGACTTGATCCGGCGGTATCGCGCCCACCCAACCCAGGGTTTGGCCGCCCGCATCGCCCTTGTTCGCGAGGTGGCGGCCGGCTTCGCGGGAGAATCCGAGGCGGACACCCTCCTGGATGCTTTTCACCGGACCAGCATGGCGGTCGGCTCGCTGGGCCGCCTCGGCAGCGATCCGGTCCTTTGCATCGGGGTGGTCAATCAGCGCTGGCTGACGCGCCCGTTCGTGCCCTTTCCCCTCGAACTCACGGCCGCCGAGCGCTCCACCTATCGACCCTTCCAGTTCCAGGCGAACAGCGAGCCGGAGGCCGCCAATCTGATGAACATGGAAGGCAACATATTTTTCCAGGGATACTCCGGCGCCCTGCTCGCCAGCGCGAACCTGAACTATGTGATCGACAACCTCGGGGTGGCCGCCGGGGAGTTCGCCGACATTGCCGGTCGCGTCGCCGATCCCGCCAAGGGCGACCGCCTGCGCACCACCGCCGCGCGGCTCCGCGCCTTTGCGTGCCTGTGCCAGACGGCCCGCAACGCCATCCAGTACCAGGCGATCCTGGATCGGACGGATTACAGTCATCCGGTCAAACAGAGCACCCTCTATCCGTGGGATGGAGACCAGCGTCTCCGAGAGTTGCAGAACATCACCCGCGACGAGATCGACAATATCAACACATTGATCGGCTTGCTTGGGTCCGCCAAACATCCGCTGCTTCAGACCGCGGCAACTCCCGCCGAGGAGGATATCTTTCTGCTCAATCCGGACCTGATCCCGGAGCTGCGCAAGAAGGTGAAAATCATGCTGGATCACCAACTGGACGCCAATCGCCTCTACCAGCGGCGCCAGGGGTGACCGCGCGCCACGTCCCGTCTCACAAGCCCGGATAGGGTTCGAATCCGTGGATGTAGCGCCGTTCGCCCTGCTCCACCCCAGGCAAAGGTGGGGCGGCGCAGCCTGTCGCGTCGTAGCCTCGCGCGAAGACGGACCCCTGCGACGCCTGTACGACTCCGTCCGCCATACCAGCGCCGGGAAGTCGCTGGGAAAGCACGACCCCGGCCGCCGTCGCGCCGGCGGCCTTAAGCCACTGGCGGCGATTGATCCGTGCGGGTTTGGACATCGCCATAATAAGCTCGCGATCATTGGCCCTTGTCAATCCGTCAGGCCCGGCGCAAAACTCGCGCGGCGATGGGTGCATACGATTTCAATTTCAACCTGCCACCGGGCGATACTTACGCCCCCTCCCCCGACCACGTGCGGGCCCTGCAGGCGCTGATGCCGCGGGATCCGTTTTCCTTCGGTCCCGTGGTCACCGACCGGGCCGCGTGGGATCCCTGGCAATCGGACCCCTTCGGACCGCGCATGCTGAAGGCCGCGCGGGAACTGGCCGCGCAGCCCTTCCCCGACTACACCGACGCCACGTTCCTCGACTGCCTCGCCCGGCAGGACGTGACCCAGATCAATGCCGCCCTGATCCTCGCGCGCAAACGCCAGGTGGCGTTTTTCATCGCCGAGGTCATCTACGACCAGGGCGAATTCATCAAGGTGATCGGCGACGACGCCCGCCGGCTCGCCGCGTTGCGCACGTGGATCCACCCCGGCAACGACCTCAAGCGCCTCAACTACGATCTCAAGACCGTCGAGCCCGACCTCGGCGTCGTGCACTTCGCCGCCAACCTCGCCGAAATCGACTTCGTGCTCGGCCCGCGGCTGCCGGCCGACCTGCGCGCGCTGATCCGCGAGGAGACCAATCGCCGGGTGTTCCGGCCCCTGCGCCAGCGGCTTGAGACGGGACGCGACATCTATTGGTGGATCGATGTGAAGCATAACTGGAATGCCGTGTGCATCGCCTGCTGCGCCGAGGCCGCCGCCGCGCTGCAACCGTCCGCCTACGACCGCGCGTGGTGGCTCGCCTTTGCCGGATCGCTGATCCTGAACTCCCGCGACGGCTACAATGACGACGGCGTCTGCACCGAGGGCGTCGGGTACTGGAGCTACGCCTTTATTCACTACGTGTCGCTCTCCGAACTGCTCCGCCTCGCGACCGGCGGCGCGGTGGATTTGCTGGACGAGCCGAAGATCGCCCGGGTCTCCCGCTTCATCGACCGCGCCGAACTCCAGCCCAGGGTGTTCCCCACCTACGCCGACTGCGCGCTCGATGTGAAGCCGGTGACGTGGCCCCGGCTGTGGCTCGAAAACCGCCGCGGCACGCCAAACCCCGACGTCGGGAGCGGGCCGGCCGGCATCGATCCCTTCGACGGCATGAGCCTGCAATTCGCCGCCGAGCCGCTGCTGTGGATGTTCCACACCCGCGATCCCCGCCGGCCGCAGCGCGCCGCGATCTCCCAGGGATTGCGCCATTGGTTCGACGCCTCGTCCCTGCTCATTTGCCGGCCGGCCCCGGCGGCGAAGCGGCGGCTTTCCGCCTCGCTGAAGGGCGGCAACAACGGCACCAACCACCATCACAACGACCTCGGCACGTTTTCGGTCGTGCTCGACGGGCGCGTCCTGATCGTGGACCCCGGCACGGAGGCTTACAGCTTCCGGACTTTCAGCACGCATCGCTACGACAGCCAGTTGATCAACTCCTACGGTCATCCGGTGCCGCGCGTGGCCGGCCGCCTGCAGGAGTCCGGGCCGGAGTGGCACACCCGGGTCCTGGCGAAGGAATTCACCGACGACACCGACCGGGTCGTCTTCGACCTGCGGATGGCTTACGACGTCCCGGCCCTGGTGCGCCTGGAGCGGGAGTTTCTCTTCGACCGCCGCGGGGACGGCGCCGTCACCATCACCGACCGCGTGGAGTTCTCGTCGCCGTCCGCCTTTGAGTCCGCCCTCATCACCCTCGGCCAGGTCGCGATCGACGGATCCCGCGTGCGCCTGGGAGACGGCGCGGCCGTCCTGGCGGTGGACGTGAGCATCGACGGCGCGCCGCTGGAAATCGCCACCGACACGATCAACCAGCCCCCGCACCCCACCCGCCTCGCCCTGCGCTGCCGCGGCAACGTCCTCAAGGCCACCGTCCGCGCCGTCCTGCGCCCCGCCTGATCCGAGGTGGGGCGGCGCGTCTACTTCCCGGACTTCGATACCAGTCGCCGCATGGAATCCGCCGGATTCCGCGCCAGAACCTCCGGCAGGCTAACCCAGGCAAGATCCACCGACTCCTCGGTGATTTGGAGGGGCTCGCGCTCATCGGCTTCACACAAGAAACGGAAATCGTAATGAAAGTGCCCCGGCACCGCCGGGCGCTCCGGGATCCAATGGCGGTCGAAATCGAATAGCTCCCGGGAAATGAGGCGCACGCTGGCGAGGCCCGACTCCTCCCGGGCCTCGCGGAGGCCGACGGCCGGCAGGTCCGCGTCCCCGTCCGCGTGTCCCCCGGGATTGAGCCAGCGGCCGAGCTTGCGATGCAGCGTCAGCAGCGCGCGGGTGCGATCGGCGTTCAACACCCACGCCGATCCGGTCAAATGGCCCGGCGCGCAGGATCGCAGCAGGCAATCCGGATGCGCCTCGATGAACGCGATCGCATCGGCCGTCATCGCCGCCTCGTCGGCGCCCAGCGGCGTTTTCAGGTGGGCCTGGAGCAGCTCCAGCGGCGCGAGGGTCATCGCTTCCTGGACAGGATGAAGCTGTTCCGGAAGGAGGCGTCTTTTTGGAATTCGACGAAATGCCAGTCCGGCAATTCCGCGCGCAGTTCATAGAACGCCTTTTGCTCCCCCAGGTCCGGATTGCCGTTAAAACAATACCAGTCGTCCAGCACGATGACCGTTCCGTCCACCAGCAGCGGCTTGATGAACGACATCACGGACCTGGTCGACTCGTA
>Ga0302325_10016203_pt1 | contig 15813 bp, 11 predicted proteins | sample Palsa_T0_2_FD_201948 | JGI IMG/M metagenome (GOLD analysis project Ga0302325, IMG submission 201948) | Peat permafrost microbial communities from Stordalen Mire near Abisko, Sweden - Palsa_T0_2 | ecosystem: Environmental > Terrestrial > Soil > Palsa > Peat permafrost | place: Sweden: Abisko...
CGCGTCATTCGACCGCACTCCGAGGGAAATGTCGGCCAGCACCGGATACGGATGCGGATTGCGGATCGCAATCGACGCCGTTCCCTTGCTCCAGAACCAATATTCGAGGCGCGATTTTTCGACGGGTGGATACCAGTTGCCCGGCAAGTAGGTCGCCTCCACCGTCCGCCCGTCGCTCGCCTCGACCCTAAGGGCGCGCGGACCGCTCACCTGAAAACCGTCCCGCCCGGGCGGCTTGAGCACATCGAAGGAGCCGACCACTCCGAGATTGCCCGCCAGGATCACCCAGATCCAAGCCCGTCCCCGTGGCACGAGCAGATTAAAAGCGAGGGTCATCGGAAGAAGCACCCGCGCCGCAGCACTTGGGTACCCCTCCCAGACTGCATCGCCCAGGACGACCATGAGCACCGCGTAAGCAGCCCCCATCCGCCACCACCGGTCTCGCCACCGCGGCCGAAGAGCAAAGAAGAGGAATTGGGCGATCAGCCCAATGAGCACCAGGACATCGAATTTCGAAACCGAGGACGCCGGCACCGGCCACCCATCGACCCAAAGCTGGGCGAGCGTGTCGTTGCATTTCCGCAGAAGGCCCGCGAACGGAAGGGTAATATTGCGCGCCCCCACATCGCCCGCCCGCCCGAGCCACAGCCTCAGGCAAAGCAGCCAGAAAGCCAACGGAAGGATGACCAGTGCCGCACGGACCGCAGTGCGGGCCCACGAACCGACGTCCCGTCCGGAGGGCCACTCCAGGGTGCTTCCGGCTAGGACGTTGGTTTCCCTGCCCAGACCCGCCACCCCCAGGACCACGGACCCCAGCCAGGGCCGGCCTTTTTCGAGCAGGGCGATCCCCGAGGCGATGAGGAGGAGACTTGGACCATCGGTCAGAGCCCCGCGGACGCTGTGCGCCATGCCGAAGGAAAAGAGCACGCCGCTCCAGCGGCCGACGTTGCCCCAGGTCGTCGGTGGCAGCCATCGCAGGAGGAGGAGGGCCAAGAGCACCCAGCAGGCGATATTCTGCACCGCATAGACGTTCAGAGCGAGAACCGGATGCCCAGCGGCGATCGCCCAGGCGGTCCAGCAGAACAGGATGCGGCGCGCCCGGTAAGGCAGGCTGTCCACCGCTTTCGCAAGAACCGGATCTCCTAGGCGCGGCCGCATGGCGATTTGGGCGTAATACTGCGAATCGTACCCGCTGGAATTTGGGAGCTCGTCATGGTTGATCGCGCGCAGCTCGGGAAGGTACCGGGCGTGCTCCCGCTCCCCAAATTCGATCAGAAATGTGAATCCCTTGCCTGGAAGATAGAATTGGGCTGCATTCCACAAAAAAACCCAGATCAAGATCCCGCAAGCGAGCCAGCGCAGTGCATTCGGCCTGCTGCGGAAAAATGATTTGGACGGCACCACGAAAAGACGACAAATCACTCTCCCCGCCACTCTGAAGCAAGTATGGATTTAAAATCGCCCTCCGCACAGTCCGACTCGGTGCGGAGCCTCACCTTCCGTTTTCGCGGGCGCGTCTATGCGGGCACCCTGCAGCGGCGGTGGCTGGGCCTCGCGTCGATTCTTGTGCTTGCGCTCTATGCCGCCTACCTGGGCCAATATGTGGGCGCCGTCGCCGGCGGTTCGGACGAGTCCGGGTATATGAATCAAGCACGCATCCTCGCCTCCGGTCATGTGCAGGTCCCAGCGCGGGTGATTGCCGGACTGCCTTCCGGGGCCGCACCCGACTTTCTGTATTCTCCACTCGGGTTTAAGCCGGTCGCAGGAACCCGTCGCCTGGTCCCCACCTACCCCCCGGGCCTGCCCCTGCTCTTCATTCTTTTCGAACCGCTGTTCGGATGGCGTTATGTGGGCGACGCGGTCCTGCTCATGCACGCGGTTGCCGGAGTCGTCCTTACCTATGTACTGGGGCGGATTTTCGGGCTCGGGCGCCGATGGGCGGTCCTGGGTGCTGCGGCCGTAGCTTTCTGCCCGGTCTATGTCTTTCATTCGCTCATCGCGATGAGCGATGTGCCCGCCCTGGCTTGGACGACGGCCGCTGTGGCGGCCGCCTGGCGCAGCCGCGAGCGGCCGGCGTGGGCGCTGGCCGCCGGGGCCGCGCTGGCGGTCGATGTGCTCGTTCGGCCCACCAATGTCCTCGCCTTCATACCGGTGGCGATCGCGGTCGGTTCCTCGCCGCGGCGCTGGTTTCGGATTGCGATCGTCGGCCTTCCAGCGGCGGTGTTCCTGCTGCTGTACAACCGATCGGCCTACGGCGGGGCCTTCAAGACCGGTTATGGGGAGACCGGACCGGAATTTCGCCTGGCCTATGTCGGCGAAACCCTCCGTCACTACGCCTTTTGGCTGCCGATCCTGCTGACGCCGCTCGCCATCCTGGCCCTTGGAATTCCCGCGCTTCTCAAGCGGACACCCCGCACCGTCTGCCTGCTGGCTGCTTGGATCCTTGCCTACGCCGCGCTCTATTCGGCCTACGAGTGCACCCGGCTCACCTGGTGGTACCTCCGTTTCCTTCTTCCGATCGCGCCGGCCCTTGTGGTCGCCGGCCTTCTGGTCGCTCGCCGGATGGCGGAAGCGATCGAACGCACAGCCTCGTTCTCCGTCGCCCGCGCCAACCTGATCTGGGTCCTGGCGCTCGCCCTGGTGATGGTGAACGGCGCGTTCTGGAATCGCCAGCTTGGCAGCCTCGCCAGCGGGCGAGGCGAGGAGAAATACTCATTGGTGGCCGATTGGCTCGCCGCGCGGGTGCCCTCCAATTCGGTGCTCTGCGTGATGCAGGCCAGCGGCGCGCTCTTCTATTCGACCCACTATACGCTGGTCCGGTACGATTATTCCCTGCCGGGAGTGGCCGAAAAACTAGAGAAAGCCGCGCAGCAATCGGGCATGCCCATTTATGCGGTGCTCTGGCCTGCCGAGTTGGTGATCTTAAAAGAAAAGATTCCCGGGCCTTGGACCCTCGTTGGGACCATCAAGGACGTGACGGTCTGGCGCCGCGGATCGGCGCCATCCCCTCGATGACTGCGGCGGCTGCGCCGCGGCGGTGGCAGGTGGCGGGATTCGCAGCGGCCGCTTTCTTCCTGATCCTCGTCGCCCGGTTCTGGGATCCGGTGTACCGTCTGACGGGCCTGCTCCAGCTCGATACGGCCAATGAAGCGACGGAGATAAGCGATTTTCGGCGGCTGCCCGTGTATGTGTACCGAAATACCGGCGGATATGACGGGCTCTACTACGCGCAGCTCGCCTACGATCCCCTGCTAGGCTCGCCCGAATTGCCTGCGGCTATCGACAATCTCTACTACCGGGCGCGCCGGATCCTGCCGCCGGCGCTTGCCTGGTTCCTCGCAGCGGGGCGGCCGGAGGCCATTGTCCATGTGTACTCATTTCTCAACGTCGGCCTATGGCTCGGTCTCGCCGCACTTCTGTGGCGTGTGATCGCCGTGCGCGAGGGTGAGAGTTGGTCCGCGTGGGCCTGCGTTCTCTTTTCCGCCGGGTCCCTGGCGAGCGTGCGGTTCGCGCTGACCGATCTGCCGGCGGCGACGCTGGTGGTGGCGGCGATTTTCGCGACCGAATGCGGCAGGTCCGGCTGGTCTCAGGTCCTCATGGGCGCCGCCGGCCTATCCAAGGAGACGTGGCTGGCCTCCATTCCGGCTCTTTGGACGCGGCCTTGGCTGTCCGGTGCCAACCTTCGTCGCACGGTCGTCAGCGTCGCTCCTCTCATCGTTTGGATTGGCTATGTGCGCATGAAGGCCGATCCCGCCGATGCAGGTTGGGGCAATTTCACCTGGCCGTTCATGGGGCTCTTGGAAAAAATTCAAGCGACCGCGGCTGCTTTCGGGCGGACCTCCGACACGGTGCTCGTGGCCACGACGCTCCTAGCGACGCTCGCCCTGGTCGTCCAAGCCGCTTACATCACCGCTCTCCCAGAACTTGGCAGCCCCTGGTGGCGGCTCGGAGCGGTGGGCGTCCTGTTGATGGTCTTCATCGGCCAGCCAGTCTGGGAGGGTTTTCCCGGGGCCGCGATCCGGGTGCTCCTGCCGCTGACCTTGGCCTTCAACGTTCTTGTCGTCCGCAGAAAATCAGGATTCGGGTGGCTTGCCGCGGGCAATCTCGGCGTGGCGGCGGGGCTCTTGCTGTTGGTGAGAGTGCCCCGCGATCTCCGTCAAATCGCTTCGGACCGTTTCGGCGGCATCGCCGCGGTCGCCCGCCTCGAGGAGGGGTGGTTTGATTGCGAGCACACCCTCAGCCACGTCTGGTCATGGAGCCCCGGGCACGCACGGCTTGAAATCGAGGCTTGGCCCAAGGCGGACGCATCGCTGCGATTGACGGCGGATATGCGGAGCGCCGACGCACGGACCGTCGTGGTCAGCCAAGATGGCAAGGAACTTTGGCGGGGCTCCCTGAACCGGGCTTGGACTCCGATCGACCTTCGCTTGCGGCTTGCCGCCGGCAGCGGACACCTGGAATTCTCCTCCTCGGAGCCTCCTGTTCCTGAAAACGCTTCTCCGGCCGCCCGACGCCTCGGTTTCGCCCTCCACGACGTCCGCCTCCGGCCCGCTCCTCCCGCTCGTTCTTCCCGGTCCTCCCCCGCTCCCCCTTCCACGGCCTCCTGGCTTTCCCCAGCCTCCTCACTTTCCGCGGCCTCCTTGTACTCCGTTCCTCCGTCCCCTTGATCCCATTGCGAGACAACAAACGCGCGGCGTTCCTTTTGTGGCATTCCTGATCGATCTGTCGCACACCAGCCACACGCGCGCCCGCACGGGCATTCAGCGCGTCTCGCGCGGGCTCCTTCGCGACCTGGGCGGCGGCACGCTGCCGATCTGCTACGATCCCTACCAACGGGCGTGGCGTGGACTGGCCGCCTGGGAACGCGCCAATCTGGCGGCACAAGCCCCGTCGAGAGGACGCAGCGCTCGCTGGCCCTTGGGCGCCCGATTTGCCGGACTCCTCAAACGGAGCCGCCGCCCCCGCTCGTGTCTGGGAGAATTCAGCGGCGCGCTGCTGGTTCCCGAAATTTTTTCGCCCGAGGTCAATGCCGCATGGCCCGCGCTCTTCGAAAACATTCTCGGGCCGCGAATCGCCATTTTTCACGACGCGATCGCGCTAAAATTCCCTGAATTTAGCTCCGCGGGAATGGCGGCACGCTTCTCCGGCTACATGGTCGAACTGCTGGCCTTCGACGGGATTGCGGCGACATCGCAGGACTCGCGCACCTCATTGATCAAGTATTGGAAGTGGCTGGGCGCGCGGAACCCTCCCCCCGTGGAGGCCCTTTCGCTGGGAATCGATCCACCCACCGCTGAAGCACGGGTGTCTCTGCCTTCGCCGCCGTTGAAGGCGCCCGATTCGCGCCCTTCCATCCTCAGCGTCGGTACGGTTGAAGGACGTAAGAATCACGGGGCGCTTCTGGAGGCGTGCGAGGGGCTGTGGGCCGCGGGACGTGACTTTGAACTTCGGCTGATCGGACTTGGCCATACCCAAACAGGCCGGGCGGCGCTCGATCGAATCCGCAGGCTTCAGTCCGTGGGCCGCCCGCTCCGCTACGACGGTCCGGCCGATGATCCCACCCTGGAAGCCGCCTATGCCGCCTGCGCTTTTACGGTCTATCCCTCCCTGAGCGAGGGCTTCGGAATGCCCGTGGCCGAGAGTCTTCTGCGCGGCAAGCCATGCGTCTGTCTGGGAACCGGGGCGCTCGGAGAAATCTCCCAAGGGGGAGGCTGCGTGCCGCTCGCTGAGGTGACGGCGGGCGCGCTCGCTACGGCCATCGGAGACCTGCTCGCCCATCCGGAGGAGCTTGCGGCGTTGTCCGCAGCCGCGAGCCACCGCCGATTCCAGAATGGAGTGGAATACGCGAATAAACTGGCCGCCTGGACCGCGACGATCGCTCGCCGCGATAACCCTGCCTTTGCGTTTGCCAAGAACTGACCGCCGGATGTAATCTGAACCCGGCCCATGGCGCTCACTTTTTTTCTACGAAGCAAGAAGGCGGTTCTCGACCGCTGCCGCGATGACTACGTGACGAAGATGCGGCTGAAATACGCCCCCTTCTATCACGCCATTGAGTCACAGAAGGGGACAACGATCCGGCTCGACGGGCGCGAGATGATCATGCTTTCGAGCAACGACTACCTTGGATTGTCGTTCCATCCCAAAGTGATCGAGGCCGGACGCGCCGCATTCCTCAAATGGGGAACCAGCACCACAGGGGCCCGTCCCTCCAACGGATCCAGAACCTATCATGTCGAACTCGAGCAACGGCTGGCCACCTTCCTCGGACGCGAAGCCTGCCACATCCATGCGGCCGGTTACCTTTCCTGTCTTTCCAGTGTGGCGGCCTTCGCCACCAAGGGAGACGTCATTTTCGCGGACAAGAACATCCACTCCTGCCTGTGGGACGGCATTCGGCTGTCGATGGCGACCGTCGAGCGATTCTCGCACAACAATCCCGATGACCTGAGGGATGTGATCACCAGCTCCAATTCCCAGGCACCCCGCCTCCTGGTGATTGAGGGCGTGTATTCGATGGAAGGGCACATCGCACGATTGCCCGAACTCACCGATTTGGCCGACGAACACGGGTGCTTCACGGTCCTGGACGACGCCCATGGATTCGGCGTTCTGGGACGCCAGGGCCGAGGGACCGCGGATCACTTCGGCGTGAACAGCCGCATCGACGTGGTCTGCGGCAGCCTGTCGAAGTCCCTTGCCAGCACCGGCGGGTTTGTCGCCGCTTCGCGCGAGGTGATCGAATACCTGCGCTCGAATTCGAAGCAGACCATTTTTAGCGCTGCGATCAGCCCCAGCCAGGCGGCCTGCGCCCAGGCCTCGCTCGAACTGATGCAGTCGGAGCCGGAACACCTGGAGCGCCTGTGGGCCAACACCAAGAAGTACCGCGCGATGCTCAAGTCGCTCGGCCTCGATACCTGGGAGAGCGAGACCCCCGCCGTCCCGATCGTGCTCGGCTCCAAGGAGCGGGTCTATCCCTTCTGGAGAGCGCTTCTGGAAAAAGGGATCTTCACCGTGCTCTCGATCGCGCCGGCCGTTCCCGTCGGCAAGGACCTTATCCGCACGGCGATTTCCGCGATGCACACCGACGAGCAGATCGAAAAGATCGGCGACGCGCTGGTGTACGCGATGAAGAAGCTCTAAGGGTAACGAGGGCTGGACTCCTTCGGCGCGCTCCATGGCCGCCTAGCTTGACAAAAAATGATAGTACTAAATAGTACCATCGTGTGCCAAAGAAACTCCAAAAGCTTTTGAGCGCTCTGGCCAAAGCCGGTTACGTTAACCGCGGAGGCAAGGGAAGCCATCGGAACTACGAGCACCCATGCGGCCATCGGTTAACTGTGTCTGTTCATCGCGGCGACGCGAAAAATTACCAAGAGAGGGACATTAACGAAGCGATTGAAATAGCAGAGAAATGGGAGGCAGAAAATGAACAAACTTAAACTCAGTGAGGCGCAGAATGCTAATTCTATCCGGCGCATGAAGGCCGCGCAATATATGAAGGTCGTCACATGGTCTGAAGAAGACAAATGCTTCATCGGCCGCTGCCCTGAGCTGTTCGCGGGCGGCATCCACGGGGACAATGATTTAAGCGTGTATCGTGAGCTTTGCCAAACAGTCGATGAATGGATTGCCACAATAGAAGACGATGAAAAGCCATTACCTAAGCCGACAATCTCGCACATTTATAGCGGAAAGTTTGTGCTCCGAATGTCGCCAGCAATGCATGAGACACTGGCCATTAGAGCGGCTCTCGAAAAGGAAAGTCTGAATACATACACAGTAAAGTCATTGGCTTCTTTGACTGGCATTGAGGCGAGCGAGCGTGCGGCCCGCGGGAAGAAGGTCAATATCAGGCGCCTTCTTGCCAAGGTACCGGATGTCGCACCGCCGGACGAAGATCGGCTCGACTGAGTTCCGAGCGCCTCTTAGCGCACGCCGGGCAATTTCCCCTCTGATTCGGCCTCCTCGATCGTCTTCGGCCAATCGGATTTAAGGAGACGGGAGAGCGAGCGGTCGGCGAGCAGGCGGCCGCCGGTCTGGCACCGGGGACAGTAGTTCACTTCGTTCGCGGCGTAGACGATCCGCTGCACGTGGGTGCCGCAGATTGGGCATGGTTGGCCGAACTTCCCATGCACGGCCATTTCGGGGCGGAAGGCGGTCACTTTTTCCGGGAAGCCGCCTCGCGCTTCGGCGCGCAGTCGGTCGGTCCACAGCCGCAGCACGTCCCGGCATGCGGTGTGCAGGCGTTCTACCTCCGAGTCGCTGAGCTTCCGCGCCATCGTCACCGGCGACAGTCCGGCGGCGTGAAGGATTTCGTCCGAGTACGCGTTGCCGATCCCGCTGAAGAGCCGGGGATCGGTGAGTGTGCGCTTCAGCGTGTGGTTCTCCCGCCGCAGGGCCTCCGCAAACGCAGCCGGAGTTCCCTCCATAACATCCATTCCGCCCCGATCGTAGGCGCGAAGAGCGGCCTCTCCGTCGAGCACATGGAGGGAGGCGCGGCGTTTGGTGCCCGCCTCGGTCAACGTCAGGGTGCCGTTCGGGAATGTGAGAGCCGCCAGGGCGCTCCGCCCTTTTGCCTTCGCGTCGGGCTCAGCCCAATGCAACCGGCCCGCGATCATCAGATGCAGAACGAGCCAGCGATCCCCCTCAAAACCAAAAACGATGCGCTTGCCGAGTCGGCGCATCTGCGTCACCCGCCGGCCCTCCAGGGAGGAAATCGGCGGGAGGGCCGTCCGCAGCACGAACAGATCGGTAATTCGAATCTTCTGCAACTCGCGCCCAATCAGCCGGGCCTCGAGCGCTTCGATGTAAACCGTGATATCTGGAAACTCCGGCACTCACCCGCGAATGCAACACGCCCGCTCCAGGTTGGCGAGATTTCAGCGGGCAAAATGCCTCCAAGCCACCTACATCGTATAGGCCTCAAACAGGGAGATGCCGGAATTCCCCTTGGCCGAGGTGATCTGCACCGTGTAGGATCCGGGTTGGAGCGTGAGCACCAGAGCCGAGTCGGCACCTGGGTTCGGCAGGGAAAAGGCTCCTACTTCCAGCGCCGCCGTGGAAACGGTGGTGGGATTCGAATTGGTCGTCCAACCCGTGTTGGTGGCGACGACCGCGCCACTGCTGTTGTAGACCGTGACGACCGGATCGGGCAACGGGCTCGTCACTCCGAAAGTGGCCAGAACCGGGCCGTCACCCCGGATCAATACATTCCGCGGACCCGTGCCCTGAATGACGAAGCCTCCTATGAACGTTTGCGTGCTGCTGACAAAACCGCGAGTGGAGACGTTTCCGAACACCGTGGGCGTTGAGTTGGAAACAAGGATCGTGCCACCCGTCCCCGTGATAACAAAACGTTGCAGCGTGGAAGAGTAGGCTGCGCCAAGCAGGTTGGACGTGCTGAGCGTCGAAGGGCTGCTGCCGGAGAAGCGCTGCGTCCAGTTTATGGCGTCGGTCGACGTCAGAATGGTGCCCTGAGCGCCCGCCGCCACATAGTATCCGTTTCCGTAGGCAAGCCCTCGATAGAGGGCGTTTGGCACCGCATTCGACAGTTGAATTGAGGGAACGGGATAGGTCTGGGCATAGACGATCGCGCCACCGGTCGACGACGGCCATCCGACGGCAACATAGCTCTGATCGTTCGCGGAAAGAATCGCCTCCAAATTGCCGACCGTTGCCGAGGTTCCGTTGAGAGCCTGACCGCCGCTGATACTATAATTCTGAGTTCCACTCACAGGCGTGGCGGACATCGTCAAGATCACACCGGTATTGATTGCGCCAGCGGCGTTTCCTGCAAGGGCACCACTGATCAAAAATGCCGATACACCAGGCGTAAATACAGTGCTCTGGGGAGTGATGCCGTGTAGAAATCCCGTGACCCCTGCAGGGACGGTTTGCACCGTCCAATTCAAAGCATCCGGCGAAGTGATCACAGTGGCGCTGTTACCCACCGCAACCCACACCCCGCTGTAAAGAACACCGTTCAGCTGGTTGGTCGTTGCGGACTTGGCGTTCAACCACGTTTTGAGATCGGTCGAAACCAGGATCGCCCCGCCCGCTCCGACGGCCACCCAGGTACCGTTGCCATAGGCGATCGAAAGGAGCAGCGTGCCCGACGAAATCGTCTGGCTGCTCCACGTGAGGCCGTCCGCAGAGGTGAGAAGCCTCCCCTGGCTTGTCACGGCGGCGAAGATACCGTTGGCATTGGTCACGCACCACACGTCGTCCGTGATTCCGGCGGGGCTTTGGTTGGTCCATGAGATCTGGGCGAACGTAGGGGTGACTATTCCCGCGATAAAAAGGACGAGTGAGCTAAGGGTCTTTCGTAAGGTCATAGTCAGGGTGATTTGTCGACTGCGGGACGTTAGGCTTCCAGACTCTGACAACCGAACGCCAACGACCCGCCATCGCGAAAAGGCTTGTAGAACTCAATTCCCAAGCCCACGGCCACCACGTGATTACAGATTGCCAAAACCAACCAAAGGGTCGCTGATTTGACGCTCAATCCCCTAACCCCTTGAACAACACTTTCGACCGTAGAGCCTTTCTCAAATCCGCACCGGTGCTTCCTTTGGCGGTGGCCGGCGCGTTTGGACTGAAGCCGGAAACGGCGGGCGCATTCGAAGCTAGGAGCGGCCCCGCCGCCAAATCCGTCGGAGCCGAATTCCCGCCCGGATTTGTTTGGGGCGTCGCAACCGCGGCTCCCCAGATCGAGGGAGGCGCCGCTCTGGGCGGCAAGGGCCCTTCGAATTGGGACGTCTGGGCGCGTATTCCTGGGAACGTTCACGACGGCGACAATCTGGATGTGGCCTGCGATCACTATCACCGGTACGCGGACGATTTTCGCCTGATTGCCGATTTGGGGTTGAAGCATTACCGCATGTCGATCGCCTGGCCCCGGATCTATCCGCAGGGGCGCGGCAAGATCAACCAAGAGGGGATCGACTTCTACCACCGGCTATTCGATGCGCTGGAGAGCCATGGGATCACTCCCTATGTGACGATGTTTCACTGGGACCTGCCGGCCGTGCTCGAGGAGGAGGGCGGCTGGCGCGTGCGCAGCGTGACGGACGCTTTCGCGACCTACGCCGACACCCTTGTTCGCGCCTACAAGGACCGGGTGAAGCACTGGATCACGCTCAACGAAATTTTCTGCTTCACGCGGCTTGCGTATGGAGGCGGGGACAAGGCACCCGGCCTCAAGCTGGGGGACGGTGTCGTGAATCAGACCTATCATCACGCGCTCATTTGCCATGGCCACGGAGTTCGCGCGGTCCGCGAGCACGGCGGTCCGGGCGCCCAGGTAGGCCTCACCGACAATTCGTCCGTTCACGTGCCCTTGCTTGAAACGCAGGGGGATATCGCCGCCGCGCGCGCCTGCTTCGTTCGGCAGAATATTCGCGTGCTCGATCCCATCTACCGCGGCCATTATGATGAGCAGTACTTGGCCGAATCCGGCGCCGACGCCCCCAAATTTGCGCCGGATGATTTCAAGCTGATTTCACTGCCCACCGATTATCTCGGAATGAATCTCTACACGGGCGGTTTCGTCCGGGCGGGCAAGGCTGGGCACGCAGAAATACTTCCCCTTCCCCCTCATTATCCCGAGGCGGACAGTCCCTGGCTGCATCTGAACGCCCGGGCCCTCTATTGGGGCCCCAAGCTTGCAGCCGACGTCTACGGCATCCGCCAGATCTACATCACCGAAAATGGGGCCGGATACAACGACCTGCCGCCGGTGAACGGGGAGGTCCTCGATCTCCACCGCCTCGAATATGTGAGAGCCTGCGTGCGGGAGTTGCGCCGCGGCATCGGGGATGGCGCGCCGGTGCTCGGCTACTTCCTATGGTCGTTGATGGACAATTTTGAGTGGGCCGACGGGTACGCGCGCCGCTTCGGAATCGTGTACACCGATTTCAAGACCCAGCAGAGAACGCCCAAGATGAGCGCCCAGTGGTACAGCCAGATGGTCAGGCAGAACAGGATTGTGTGAGTCTAATCGCGCAGTCTCCACACCGAGGCCTCGCGCACCACTCCTACCTGCTCCCAATCACCGAGCAGGTGCTCCTTTAGGGCTGGCCCCACTTCAAAGGGGAAGAGAATGGCAAAGATAGGGCGCTTCTGTGCCCGGCATGCCGCGGCAATCCGGCCAAAATCGGCGGGCTTGATCTGATCCCAGCGGATGATGGGCCGCGTGCTTCCGTAGTAGGCGGCGCCACTGACCTGCATGCAAACAACCGCCGCATCAGCGGGAGCATGGCTTCCGAGCCAGGCGACCGACTGGCGGTACACCAGCTGCTCGTTCGCCACCTTGGCAGCGACCAGTCGATGGGTCCAATATCCCATCCACGCAACGAGGCCGCAGGAGACGAGAATGCCGAAAGGAATCCTCCACCGCCCCGGAAACCAGTCCGCAACTCGACGCCCCCCCAGCAGCATCAGCAGCAGCATCGCCGGAAACGCCGGCAGGAGAAAGCGCTGATACCACCAGGCCTCGTGCGTGTGAAAGTAAAAACCGTAGAATGCCGGATACGCCAAAGCCCAGGCGAATAATACGGCCAGCCCTCGGCGTCCCAAATCCTCAGGCAGCCGGCTCCACGGCGCCGCGGCCGCGCAGACGAGGGCGGGAGACAGCGCGACCGGCAGCCACACCCCATAACTGCGGAGCGATTCGGCGACGAACGCAGGCGAAAACAGCACGTCAACCCGGCCGTACCCACTGGCAAACACGGTTCCGTACAATGCGTGGTTCATCACCCCCAGGAACACCGCCCCCGGGAGCCCGCCGAGGACCACCCAGGGCCAACGGCGCCATGCGGCGCCGACCGCCAGCCCAAACGCCGGCAACAACAGAGCATTGGTGGGGCGGGTGAGGATCGCCACCGAAAGGCTTATTCCCGCGATCAAATCGATCCCCGGCGAACGACGGCGAGCGAGCGCAGCAGCCATGGCCGCAGCCGCCCAGGCCACCGCCGGAACATCGCTCAGCGATTGCAATGCCACGAAAAGAAAAACCGGGCTTGCCGCCAGAATCACGGCACCCGTCCACGAAGCGAGCGCGCCCAGGCCGAAACGCCGCGCGAGCACGAGCATTAGGATCGGACTGGCCAGGGCGTGCAACCCCATCGTCAGCGGCGGCGCCCAATCCCACCCCACCACGCGCGCGGCCGCGGCGACCAGAGCGGGAAAGCCCATCGGATAGGTCGGCACCATTCGGCCGCCTCCCATGGGTGTAAAACCCAGAGGCACATAGGCAAATCCCGGCAGCGAACCGGCCGGTACGCCGGGTATCGAGCGTTGAGCCGGATGGAAACTCCACGTGCTCATCAGCCTCGCATTGTTCAGATAGCCCGAGGAATCGGATCCCCCGGGCCACGCCGCCATCCGCGATCCTAGAAAAACCGCATAGGCTGTGAGGGCGCAGAGAATCAGGACGGCGTTCAGCCCTTTCGCTCTCATCCGTCCCCTCCTGGGTCCGGCCAGCTACCGGGCCCCTGGATCCCGTTCACCGAAGCGCCTCCTCGAGAATGCGCGCGGCCTGCGACCAGGTAGGCAGCGAACGGGAAGCCGCCTCCCGCACGAGCCTCCCGTGCAGGGAATCATCCGTGAGGATCAGGCCAAGAGCGGTCTCCCAAGCCCGCTGGTCTCCGACCGGCACGGCCAGACAGCCGCCTCCGGACGCATTCTCAAGGAGCACCGGCAAATCGCTGCAAACGCAGGGAACCCCCGCCCAAAGCGATTCGAGGAGCGGCAGACCGCAGCCTTCGGCAATCGTGGGAAACACGGCCGCCCGCGCGCCCGCGAGGAGCTGCGCCACCGCCCGGTCATCCGCATCCGGATGGTACTGCAATCCCGGCCAGCGCGCCTTCATCGCATGAAGCCGGGCCGCAATGGGTTTCCCGAAATACGGATTTGTGCGGCCAGCGACGTGCAGCTCAAAGGGCAGCCCGTCGCGCCAGAGGGCTTCAGCGGCATCGAGCAAGAGCTCCTGATTCTTGCGTGGCTCCAGAATTCCCACCGTCACCAGACTGCACATCGCCGATTGCGCCCGCGCGCCGGAGCCTCGCCCCACGCCCCGGTTCGCGTCGGCTCCAAGAGGAAGGACCTCGACCGGCGGCGGCCGCGCGACGCCCTGCCACGCCCAAAAACCCAGCAGGTCCTCCCGGCTCGCGGCCGAAACCGCCCACACCCGATCGAAGCGCGATAGAAGCTTCATATACTCCGGGTGGCGTGCGACGCTCGCAGGCCACGTCACGTGGGGAAGCTTCAAAGGGATCGCATCATGGAAGAGCGCGGCGATCCGGCATGGCGGCCGCTCCAGAAACGCTCGAATCCCCGGCCGCTCGCGCTCGGAAAAAAGCTCCGTCGTGAAAAGCCAGTCTTCCGCCTGAAGCGGGGCGGAACCCTCGGCCCAAGTCCAGGGCTCCGCGGCCGAGCCAAGCTCCTCCCTCAGCCGCACGCTGACGCGTGCAAGTCCAGATCGATGGTTCCACGCCGACGCATTGGTGAGATCGAATCGGATCATGATCGAATGCAGCGCGCCTAAGCCGGAATCATGCAGTTCGCGAGTCGCATCATTCTCCCGAGGCCAGCCGCAACTTCTCGAGCAGCCGGCCTGTATTGCGGTGGACATCGAAATTCTCCTCGACCCAGGCCCGGCCTCCGCACCGGAGCCGGTCGGCAAAATCATCGTCTATGGAAATCCGGCGGAGGGCGCTGACCCAATCGTCGATCCGGTCCACGGGAAGAACGATGCCCGTGACACCGTCTTGGACCGCCTCCGTGGTCCCCGCAGTCGGTGAAGTGAGCACGGGAACGCCGGCGGCCATCGCCTCGCCGATCACGTTGGGCAATCCGTCACGATCGCCGCTGGGAGCTACCACTCCGGTGTGCAGCAGTGCGTCCGCCCAGGCGAGATGGTCCCATACCTCATGGGGCGGGACCTGCCCGCAGAATGCGACCGCGGAGCCCACACCCAATTCTCCGGCAAGTTTCTCCAGGCGCGCCCGCAGGGGACCGTCCCCCACAATCCGCGCGTGGAATCCGATTCCGCGAGCGCGCAGGGCCGCGTAGATCCGGATCTGGCGGTCGAGCCCCTTCTTCTCCACGAGGCGGGCGATGCACAGCAGATTCAAGGGAACACGCGACGTTCTCAGGGGTTTCAGCGAAGGCAGCCGGTCCAGGCCGCTTCGGATGCACACCACGCGGTCCGGGGGTAGCCCCCGATCGATCAGGACCCGGCGAGCCAGTTCGGTCGAGGTGTGGACGAACAGGGCATCGGACAACTTGTCCTTCAGCCACCAGTCACCTCCGTCCTCGAAAACATCATACGCATGGGCGCCCGCACTGAAGCGGTGCCCGTCGAGGCGCGCCAGGATCCAGGCAGCCGTGGCCGGCGCCCCGCTCCAGGCGGCATGGATCAGAGCGGGGCGGCGCCGCCGGAAATCCCGGGCATAGATGCAGGCGAACCCCGCACCCAGCATGTTCTCCCAGAAGTTGATCCAGGAGGGAGCCCGGCGCGTGGCGAGCCCCCGAAGCAGCTGCTTGAGCACCTCCGGCCGTCTCCACGATTCGTAGGGAATCAGCCAGAGCAGCGTGAACAGCCGCCACTTGGGGAATCGATGGATCTTCATCCCTCGAAAGGTCCCTCCCCCGCCCCACATCGAATAAACTTCCAGCGGTATCTTTCTCGCGCGCAGCGCGGCGATCTCCCGCTGCAGGATCATCTCGGTCGATTTGGGAAACGTCGTGAAGAAGTAGGCGATCACGGAAACGGACGCGCCGTAATCTCCGCCTTGGCCGCCTCATTTG
>Ga0302325_10016205_pt1 | contig 15809 bp, 13 predicted proteins | sample Palsa_T0_2_FD_201948 | JGI IMG/M metagenome (GOLD analysis project Ga0302325, IMG submission 201948) | Peat permafrost microbial communities from Stordalen Mire near Abisko, Sweden - Palsa_T0_2 | ecosystem: Environmental > Terrestrial > Soil > Palsa > Peat permafrost | place: Sweden: Abisko...
GGCGCCGGTCTGCACGAGGAAACTGATCCACTTGTCATCCCAGGAATAGAAGGCATTCCACAGGTTCTTTTGGGGATCCTGCAACACGTCCGCCACTTTGCCGGTGGCTACCTCCACCACGGCGATCCTACTCGGGCCAGGGGGATAGCCCCTCTGGGTGAGCAATCGCGAGCCGTCGGACGAGAAGCCCTTAGGCTGCCCGCAGGCCCGGCAGACCAAGCGCGGCGAACCCCCTGCCGTCGAAATTGAGTAAAGGTCCTCTCCTGCGGTGGTATTCCCAACGTAGTAAAAAACAAACGAGCCATCCGGAGAAATGGCGGGGCCTGTTCCCCTTGAGGTCGGCACATCCTGAGCCAGTTGTGTTTCGCGGCCCGTGACAAGATCTTTCACGACAAGGTTGCGATCGGAAAAGAAAGCGACGCTTTTGCCATCGCGCGAAAGCGAAGGGTTTCCGTTACGGAGGCCCTCCACCTGGGTCAAGCTCAGCCGGTCGCCGGTTACCCGCGCGCTATTCGTGTCGATCGGTATGCTCCACAGGTTCGTACTCATCTCTCCCGTGAGAAAAACCATGCGCCCATTCTCGGAAACGCTGGGCGCCCAGGAATGGGCGTTGAACGTGAGTTGCTCGGGCGCCGACGTGACTTTCCCGTCACTTGTCACCGCCACTCGAAACAGGTTGCTGGTGTCGCCGGTCCGCCGCTGAAAGATGACCCATTGCCGGCCGGAGTCCTTGTCGGGCTTGGTCCAGACTTCGGGAACGCGAGCGTAGCTTTCACCGGCCAAGAGTGGGGGTGGATCGACATCTTCGGGCTTTCCCCCGGAAATGGGCAACAACCACCACTGCTTCACGTCCTGCTGCTGGCGGCCAGTTCGAAACGCAGTTGCCATGAGCTTGCTTCCATCCGGGGAAATGGCCCCGAAATAGAAATCAAAGTCGGGTTGGACGGAGACGGGAGTCCCACCCATTCGAGGGATTATGAAAGGGCGCCCGTAGCCGCGCAAATCGCGCCAAAACAGGATGGCCGACCCGCCCGAAGCATAGGCCGGTTCGAGGCCATCGCTCGTGATCAACCGCACATCGCCGCCGAGCGCCGTGACTTCATAAACGCCGTTACGCGATTGGTAGGCGATCTGTGTCCCATCCGGAGAAAAGGTGGGGTTGAAGGCCCCCTCCTTTTCATGCGTGACCTGAATGGCGTTGCCGCCGCCGATTTGTTGGACCCAAATGTCCGGATTGGGCCCGCCGGTCGTCGCTTGATAGGCCAGCAATTTCCCGTCGGGAGAAATAGCCGGGTTGGTCGACACGCCGTTGAACGTAAGGCGGGTGAGCGGGCGCACCGTTGTTTTCGCCGGCTTCGAGTGCCACCACAGCCAGCCGCCTGCCAAAGCTAGAAGAACCAGCGCGGCGCCCAAACCAGGTACCAGCCACTTCCGTCTGCGAGCGGCCACGAGAGCAGGCTGCGCGGGCGTCAGCTTCCCGGAATCGGATTCCTCCTTCAGCTCCTCCAGCGCGGCCCGCAAGTCCCCCATGGTCTGGAAGCGGCGCTCCGGATCTTTCCGCAGGCAGCGCATCACCACGCGCTCGAGCTCGCGCGGAATGCGGGAATGGCTTTCGTCGGCGAGCGGCGCCGGTTCCTTCTCGAGAATTGCGGCCAGAGTCGACATCTGGTTGGCGCCTGCGAAGGCCCGGCGGCCGCTGGCCATCTCGTAGAGCACCACGCCGAACGAAAAGATATCGGAGCGGCCATCGACCGGCTTGGCTTGCGCCTGCTCGGGCGACATGTAGGCAGCGGTGCCGACAACCGTGCCTTCCTGGGTGTGCCCTTGGCGGACCTGTGTCTCGTCTTCGGAAATTGCTTCCTGTGCCGTGAGCTTGGCCAAGCCGAAATCGAGCACTTTCACGATTCCATTCGCGCCGACCATGATGTTGCCCGGCTTGACATCGCGATGGATGATGCCCGCCGCGTTCGCTGCCGCCAGCGCCCGGGCAATGGGAATAGCGTACTTCAGCACATCGGCCACCGGCATGCCGGCGCTGGGAATCAACTGCTGCAGCGTCTTGCCGGCGACGAACTCCATCACCATAAAGTCGATGCCGTCGGCCTGGTCGATTTCGTAGATGGTGACGATGTTGGGGTGGTTCAGCGACGAGGCGGATTTAGCTTCCAGAATGAAGCGCTGCTTGCGCGATTCGTCTTTCAATTGCTCGGGATGGAGAATTTTGATGCAGACGAACCGGTCGAGGCGCAGATCGCGGGCTTTGTAAACCACGCCCATCCCGCCTTCACCAAGCTTTTCGAGGATCTGGTAATGCGAGAGAGAGGTGCCAATCATCAGGTCGTGTGCCTTAACGAGCATAGACTGCTCGAGGGCAGCGGCGCAACGTGCGGCGCATGGGAGCAGGATGCCATTCTTGCTCCGAAGCGGAGAGCGCCCCACAGGGTTGTCAACCCATCACTGGTGAGGCTCCAGGTCCATCATCCATATATCGGAGTGAACCTCGTCGAGGTTGGTGACGATCTTGTCTTTGGCGAGGGTCAGCTCCATCTCTGACGAAAGGGAAATGCTGGAGTTGACGCGCTGGCTGTTGTGGAGGTGCTGAATCGGGAACGGAACGCCCAGCGGGCGCTTGGTTTTGGGATTGAGCCGCAGCGCCCACATACAGATAAACCCGTCGCGGTTGGACGTGAAATACAGGACGTTCCCGTCGGGCGAAAACTGCGGCTTGTCATCGTTGTAGTCGCCGCTGGTGAGCTGAATCCACTGGTCCGGGCCGGCTGGAACGAAGTTCTCGACGGGCGTTATGTATAAGCGATGGTGTTCGAAGTCATCGCCCATCTGCATCTTAAAGCTCACACATTTGTCATCCCAGGAATAGTAGGGGTGCCACAGGTTGTGCTGAGGGGCGCTCAATACATCTGTTACCTGGCCGGTGGCGATGTCCACCAGGGCGATCCTACTATGCTGGCCGGCAAGTGAGCCCCTCTGCGTCAGCACGTGGGAGCCATCGGACGAGAACCCCTTCGGCTGCCCGCATTCTCTGCAAACCAGTCGCGGTGAGCCCCCAGCGCTCGAAATCGAGTACATGTCAGCGTCAATCCCGGCACGGGGCCAGGGAAAATAGACGACGGACGATCCATCCGGCGAAATGGCGGGAAACGTTGCGCCCGATGTCTGAACCAAGCGCGTTTCTCGTCCCGTCACGAGATCTTTGACCACCAGGTTGTGGCCGGAAAAAAAAGCGACCTTTTTACCGTCGCGGGAAAGCGACGGGTATAGCTCTCGGATGTCCTCCACTTGGGTCAGACTCTGCCGCTCGCCAGTTGCCAGCGCGCGATCGGTATCTATCGGTATGCTCCATAAGTTTGTACCCAGGGTTCCGCTGACGAAAACCATTCGCCCAGTCTCAGAGACGCTAGGAGCCCAGGAGTGTGAGGTGAAGGTCAGTTGTTCTGGATCGGGCGCCACCGTTCCATCACTGGTCGCCACTACTCGAAACAGATTGTAGGTGTCACCGACCTTCTGGCCAAAGATGACCCATTGCTTCGAGGGATTCTTGTCCAGCATCACCCAGGTATACGGATCGGGAACGCTCGGCGACAGTGGGGGTGCGGCGACTTCTTTGGGTTTTCCTCCGGAGATCGGAATCAGCCACCAGTGCTTCAGGTCCTGCTCCTCGCTACCAGGTCGAAAAGCCCTCGCCAGGAGGTTGGTTCCATCCGGGGAGATGGCGCCGCCGTCTATCGAAAGATCCGGCTGGATTGCGACGGGACTTCCCCCCGAGCGAGGGATCATAAAAGGGCCGTCGAGTCGAGATTCGAGGCGGCGCCAGAACACGATGGCCGCCCATCCCGAGGCATAGGCCGGATAGAAACCGTCGTTGGTGATCAACCGCGCATCGCCTCCCAGCGAAGCCACTTCATAAATGCCAATGCCGCGGCCCGATTGATAAACGATCTGGGTCCCATCGGGAGAAAAGGCGGGGTAAGTGGCCCCATCCTTGTCATGCGTGATCTGAATGGCCTTGGCGCCGCCAACCTGCTGAATCCAGATGTCCGGATTGGGCCCGCCGATGGCCGCCTGGTAGGCGAGCAGTTTTCCGTCGGGAGAAATAGACGGATTAGTCGACACCCCGTTGGAAGTCAGACGGGTCAGCGGGCGCGCCGGGGCTCTCGCCGCCTTGGAATGCCACCACAGCCAGGCGCCTGCCCCTGCCAGAAGTACCAGTGCGACGCTCAAGCTCGTTACGAGCCATCTCCGGCTCCCTGCCGGCTGGGCAGGCTGCGCGGGAGTCAACTTCCCTGACTCGGATTCCTCTTTCAACTCCTCCAAGGCGACCCGCAGATCGGCCATGTGTTGGAAGCGGCGTTCGGGATCCTTTCGTATGCAGCGCATCACCAATCGCTCGAGCTCACGCGGTATGCGGGAATCGCGAGCGGCGAGCGGCGCTGGCTCCTTCTCGAGAATCGCCGCCAATGTGGACATTTGGTTCGAGCCGGAGAAGGCGCGACGGCCACTGACCATCTCATAAAGCACCGCGCCAAACGAAAAGATATCGGAGCGCCCATCCACCGGCTTGGCTTGAGCCTGCTCGGGCGACATGTAAGAGGCGGTGCCGACAATGGCGCCTTCTTCGGTGTGCCCTTTGCGGGTTTGTGTCTCGTCTTCCGCACTCACTTCCTGCGCCGTCAGCTTCGCCAGGCCGAAATCGAGCACCTTAACGATTCCATTCGCGCCGACCATGATGTTGCCCGGCTTGACGTCGCGATGGATGATGCCCGCCGCGTTTGCTGCCGCCAGCGCCCGGGCTATGGGGATGGAGTACTTCAGCACATCGGCCACCGGCATGCCGCCGCTGGGAATCAACTGCTGCAGCGTCTTTCCGGCCACGAACTCCATCACCATGAAGTCGATGCCGTCGGCGTGGTCGATTTCGTAGATGGTGATGATGTTGGGGTGGTTCAGCGAGGAGGCCGATTTAGCCTCCTGAATGAAGCGCTGCTTGCGCGATTCATCCCTCAATTGCTCGGGATGGAGAATCTTGATGCATACGAACCGGTCAAGACGCAGGTCGCGCGCTTTGTACACCACACCCATCCCGCCTTCGCCAAGTTTTTCCAAGATCTGGTAATGCGAGAGGGTGGTGCCTATCATCTGGTCCGGGTGCTTAAGGAAGGATAGTCTGTTTGAGGCATCGGAGGCAATGCAATAGGATCAGCGGCGATTGGACTGCGAAGATAGAAGGGATGTCTCCGGATGGGATCGAACAAGTCCTGCTGGGCCTGGTGGTGGCTGCCACGGGCCTGCTCCTGCTTCGGCTGATGATGTTGAAGCTCCACGATCCGTTTCCGTTGTTTACGGTTTCCGTAGGTCTCGGCGTCGTGTTCGGCGTCGCCGCGATCACTCTCGGCTCCAAGCAGCCGGGCTTCATGGAGCTTGAGGCCCTGTCTCTCGCAATCGATTTCTTCCTTACTCCATTCGTGGCCGTGGAGCTCTTCCGCACCATAAGCGCCGGCGAACACGAGGCACAGTCGTGGCGGTTTCTCGGCCCTATCGCTGCCTCGCTTCTCGCCGGCGGATTCGTGGTCGCCTACTTCGCGAGCAATCCCGCAAAGGAAGATCGGGAGCAGGTGATGTCCATCGCTTTTATCCTCGACACCTTGATGACATTTTGCGTGCTGGGTTATTTGATCAGCATGATCCGGAAGGGGTTGCCTCAAACGGATCGCAACATTAAGTGGCTCCGCCGGTTTTTCCTGTTAACTACCGCCGCCGACGCGATCGACAGTTTCGTCGAGATCAACCTCATCTTCGCGGGAATACCCGAGAAACCGGCGCACTTTGCCTACAGCGGACTGGTCTTCGCGATCACGGCAGTCTGTGCTGTGGCGTTGCGCAAGCCGCAAACCGAAAATGCGCCTGCCTCCGGTGGCACCAAGTCCTGAGGGGGCAACGGGTTATAAATTAGATTCGCGGCGACGGGTCCCGGCACGGGCGAAACTCAGTGCTGTGTCGTTAATCGGTGGTAACTTCGAACTATGGCGTTTGAGCCCGACATCATAGTGACCAGCCCGGAGTCCTCCGAGATCGTGTTGGTTGTAGAGGCGAGAACATTCGTTCGTAGTCTGGCGGATTCAGAGCGCCAGTTGAAGAAGTACATGGCCGCCGTGGGTTCTCCAGTCGGCCTCCTTGTGACGCCTGAACGCTTGCGGCTCTACCGAGACCAGTATCTTCCGTCATCAGAAGACTCGATCACCACGGCCGCGGAGTTCGATGTGACGAAGGTTCTCCCTTTTCATCCGACCGGAGATCGCCGAGTCGATGCGCTCGCTTTTGAGCGAGACGTGCAATCCTGGCTGGAGGGGCTATCCACGGAATCGAGCCTGCGCGAGTTGCCGCCTGAGCTTCGACGCGCAGTAGAGCTGTACATCGTGCCTGCCGTCTCATGGGGCGCGGTCCGCTCGGGACATCCACGCTTCGAAGTCAGCGCCTAGAATGCGGCACGCCTTCGTTGAGACGAACTGGGTCGTAGCGTTCACCGCTCCGGCGCACCTCCAAATGGCGGCAGCAGCGCAGTTGGCTGACGCAGCCAGCAAGGGAGAACTAAGGTTGCACTTGCCCGCAGTGTCCTTGACAGAAGCTCGCAATCCAGTGCGGACCAAGTTCCAGCCCCGATCTACTGCGGATTCGCTCCGCAAGTACCTGGGTTGGGCGACGTCTGCGGGAAAGGTTAGCGTGCCACGAGCCGACACAGTGCGGTTGGTGCTGGATCAATACGAAGCCACGGTCTCGGCGGAACTGGAGGAACTGGATGGCAGATTACAGTCGCTGGCTCTGCATCCGGGAATTGAGGTGTTCGCGCTAACCGACCAGATGCTCTCGCGATCCATCGAGCTATCGACCCTAAATTTAGATCTGAAGCCATTTGATCAGGCGATCCTCGCGGCGGTGCTTGTAAGAGCCGAAGGGCTGCGAAACGACGGCAAACGCGAGATTGCGTTCTGCGAACTTGACAGCGATCTCCAGCCCTGGGACAGGAATGGACGGACCAAACAGCCACTAACGACTCTCTACGACTCTGCCCACATCTCGGTCTATGGAGACTTCGCGATGGAAAATCCGCCCCGCCGGCCGACGTTTCCTGAATAAGTTTACGACCTGTTACGTGAGGTCGGAGGGCAATTCGTAGTAACCCGCGATCGCAGCAACTTGTTTCGGATTCTGAAATATCGGTTTTCAGCAATCGGCGACGAGCCGCGACGCTGATGGCTGGCAGCTTTTTACGTTGTCACGCCGGCCGCCTCAGCGCTCACCAGTTGCAGCAGATCGCTCTTCACCCTGGCCAACAAGGCGTTGGCGGGCAAGCCGGATGGCACCGGCAGGCGCAGAACTCCGGCGGGTGTGAACTGCGCGCCGGCCGTGGTCCGAACCAGCTCTGTCAGCTTCATAGGGTCGACTTTGGATTGCGGGTGGAACTTCAGATTCAAGTAGTTTGAGCGGCGTTCGACGCTCTCGACGCCGATTCGCTCGGCGAAACTCTTGAGCAATGAGAACTCGATGAGATGCCGGACCTCCACCGGCGCGTGCCCATACCGATCGGTCAATTCGGACAAAAGAACTTTCTCGCCCGCTTCGTCCGCGATATCGGCAATGCGCTTGTAGGCGCGCAGGCGTTGTGTCTCATCCGCAATGTAGCTCGAGGGAATCCGTATCTCCAGACCAAGATTGAGCATCGCGTGGATCTGCGGCGCAACCTCTTCGCCCTTGAGCTCCTGCACCGTTTCCTCGAGCAATCGGATATATGTGTCGTAGCCTACGATTTCGATGTGGCCGTGTTGTTCGCCGCCGAGCAGGTTTCCCGCGCCGCGCAGCTCGAGGTCGAGCGCCGCGATCTTGAACCCGGCGCCCAGGTCGCTGAATTCCTTCAACGCCGCCAGACGCTTGCGCGCAATCTCGGAAAGCTGCGTATCGGGGGGCACCAGCAGGTAGGCGTAGGCACGGCGGTTCGAGCGCCCCACGCGGCCCCGCAATTGATACAGCTCGCTGAGGCCATAGCGTTCCGCATTCTCAATAATGATGGTGTTCGCGAGCGGAATATCGATGCCGTTCTCGACGATTGTCGTCGACACCAGAACATCGAATTCGTGGCGCATGAAACCCAGCAGCACGCGCTCCAGCTCGGCTTCGCCCATTTGGCCGTGCCCCACGCCGATCCGAATGTTGGGCAGCAATTGCTGAATGGAGGCGGCGCGCTCGAAGATCGTGTCGATCCGGTTATGGACGTAGTAAATCTGGCCTTGCCGCGAGACCTCCTGCTCGAGGGCGCTCTTGATCAGGTCCGGGTTGAAGTGCGCGACGACGGTGTTGATCGTCAACCGGTCTTTCGGCGGGGTTTCTATGATCGACATGTCGCGCAGACCCACCAGCGACATGTGGAGCGTGCGAGGAATGGGCGTCGCCGACATCGTCAGCACGTCGACATTGTGCCGGATCTCCTTCAGCCTCTCTTTGTGTTTGACTCCGAAGCGCTGCTCTTCGTCAATGACAATCAGGCCAAGATCGTGGAAAACGACGTCTTTTGACAGCAGGCGATGTGTGCCGATGACCACATCCACCTTCCCGGCGGCAAGTTCCTCGAGAGTCTGCTTGATCTCCTTGTTCGAGCGAAAGCGGCTCACCAGCTCGATGCGGACAGGGAACGAGGCGAACCGCCGCTTGAAGGTCTCGAGGTGTTGGAAGGCGAGAACGGTGGTGGGAGCGAGAATGGCCACCTGCTTGCCGTCGCCGAGCGCTTTGAAAGTCGCGCGCATGGCCACCTCGGTTTTTCCATAACCCACGTCGCCGCACAACAGGCGGTCCATGGGTTGATCGGTTTCCATGTCGGCCTTGATTTGAGTCATGGCCGTGATCTGGTCCGCGGTTGGCGTGTATTCGAAAGCATCTTCGAATTCGCGCTGCCAATTGCTATCCGCCGAGAAGGAAAAACCTTCGCTCAGGCGTCGTTGCGCATATAGCCGGAGCAGTTCATCGGCCATGTCGCGCATCTTGGCCTTCACACGCGATTTGGTCTTGGCCCAGGTCGCGCCGCCGAGCCGGTCGAGCGAAGGCGCTGCCTCGCCCGCGCCGCGGAACTTCTGGACCAGGTCGAGGCGCGTCAGAGGGACGTATAGCTTGGACTGGGCGGCATATTCGAGCAGCATGAAATCGCCCTTTTGGTCGCCGTGGGTGATTTCACGAATGCCCAGGAACTGGCCGATGCCGTGCGTCGCGTGCACCACGTAGTCGCCCGGCTTGAGGTCGGCGATGTCCGCCGCGAAGGCTGCCAGCGCGCTCTTGGAGGGCTGCCGGGCGATGAGATCGGAAGCTTCGAAAAGATCTTCGCAGCCCAAGATGGCGAGGCTCGAATCGGGCAGAACCACGCCTCGGCGGACTCTGCCCTTGATCAGGTAAGTGCTCGAGACCGCGCCGGCATGGTAGGCGCGGTCAGTCAGCGCGGAGCGTCCTTCAGCCGACTCCAGACCCAGTTGATACGGCACCGAGTACTCTTCGAGAACGTCGGCCAGCCGCTCGAGCTCGCCGGTAGACGCGGCAAAAAAGGCGACACGAAGCCCCTGCGCCACCATCTCCTTGGCCTCCCGGACGGCGGCCATCATATTGTTGTGGAACGTCAGCGACGGGCGAGTGGGAATGTGGAAGTTTCCAAGTGTCGTCGCCGCCGCTGCCGCCGCCGCGCTGCCCTCGGGCGCGGCATGCTCATCTGGCGCAGGGAGGGCGGCCGTCAGATCCAGCTCCTCGACCGAAATCGCCGTGCGGCCTTCGATCGATTTCCGAAGCGACTCCCACTCCAGGTAATTCAGTTCCGGATTCAGCTCCGGATTGCGCTCCGGACTCCGTTCCAACTGGGGCGAAGCCGCGCGCTGCGGCTCAGTAAAGCGCTTCCAGAAGCGTGCGGCGGCGGCGGAAATCGACGCGGGTTCGTCCAGAATGACGCAGGCGTCCGCGCTCAAGGACAAAATGGTGTCGGTGCGCGGCCGAACCAAGGGAACGAAGTATTCCCAACCCGGGAACACATCGCCGCCAGAGAGAGCGGTATCTTCCGATCGAGATACGCCAGCCGCTTCCGCGAGCTGCGCCAGCAGTTGGCGCGATTTCGGATACTCGACCAGGGGCAACACCAGAACCGAATTCACTTTCAGAATCGACCGCTGGCTCTGGACCTCGAAACGGCGGATGGATTCGATTTCATCGCCAAAGAATTCGATGCGTACGGGTTTGGCGGCTTCACCCGGAAACACATCCAAGATGCCGCCGCGCAGCGAGTACTCGCCGGTCATCTCGACCGGCTCCCTGTGGCGATAGCCGATCGATTCCAGATGCAGGACCAGGTCTTCGATCGGAACCTCTTCGCCGGTTCGAAGCTGAAGCGCAAGCTGCCTGTAGAACTCGGCGGATTCCGTGCGAAGCAGCACCGAGGCCACGGGCGCGATGGTCACCGGGACATGCTGCGTCGAGATGCGCCACAATCCCACTGCCCGGCGCTCGGCGATTTCACTGTGCGGCGAGAGCCGCTGGTGCGGAAGCACGTCGAGAGCGGGAATCAGTTGCGGGGGCGGCAAATCGCGCTGGTCGATGAGGATGTGAAAGAACGCCTCGAGCGGCTCGAGCAGCGATTCGGCCTCGCGATTGCCGTCGCAGATGATCACGAGCGGCCGCTCGGTTGCCTGATAGAGCAGCGTAAGGTACAGCGCCTTGGCGGCCACGCTGAGGCCCGTCAGGGAAAACGGCCCGTGCTCGCCTCGAGTGAGATGGCGCAACAGATCCTGGAAAGCCGGTTGGCGGCCAGCCGACTGGAACAGATCGCGGATTGCCGGATGCGTCACTCGTTTTCGGCTGCCGCGTGCGCGAGTTGCCGGGCGGCAGCGTCATGGCGCTCGAGCACGGCTTCGGCGATGTTCGTGGTGGAATAGCCGGGCTCGAGTGGCAGCGCGAGCACCTGGCCGCCCGCGGCTTCCACTTCCTCGCGGCCGGCAATGAAATGCGTCCAGTCGGCGCCCTTCACCAGCACGTCGGGCAGCAGCGCCGCGATCAATTCCCGCGGCGTATCTTCATCGAACAGCGTCACCGCGTCGACTGCTTCCAACTGCTCAGCGAGCGCCGCCCGGTCGCATTCGGAGAAGAACGGCCGCGACGGGCCTTTCAGGCGCTGGACGCTGGAATCCGTGTTGAGCGCCAGAATCAGGACGTCGCCAAGCGAACGGGCGCGCTCGAGCAGACGAACATGACCCGGGTGGAGAATATCGTAACAGCCATTGGTGAAAACCACTTTCCTGCCGGCCTGTTTCCATGCGTGCCGCTGTTCGATTAGTTCGGAGCGTGTATAAAGGCGGCCCATGGCTTCCTATATTCTATGATCCCGCCAACGTGTCCGCCTCGGCCAGGGCCCCGATTTCATTTCAGTGAGCGACCCGTTCCGGCCTCATGAAGCCGATTGCAGCGCCATTTTGCCATTGACAACTGACAACATACAGTTTACGGTGTATCCTGATGATTAGGAGCTTCAAGCATCGCGGCCTTAAACGCCTCTTTGAACGCGACGACCGCAGCGGGATACGGCCTGATCTGGCGGACACGGTTCAGGAAATACTGACCGTACTTGATGATGCCGCCACCCCGCAGGAACTAGGCCTTCCCGGTTATCGTCTGCACCCGCTCAAAGGTGACTTGAAAGGGTTTTGGTCCGTGACCGTGCGGGCCAACTGGCGCATTATCTTCCGTTTTGAAGGAACGGACGCCTTTGACGTTGAACTGACCGACTACCCCTGAGAAAAAGGAAACGACACCATGCCGATGAAGAACCCCGCCCATCCCGGACGCATCGTAAAAAGCGCCTGCCTTGAGCCTCTGGGCCTGTCCGTCACCGCAGGCGCGAAGGTTCTCGGCGTCACCCGGCAGACCCTCACAAAAATCGTCAACGGCAAGTCCGGCATTAGTGCCGAAATGGCTATTCGGCTTGCGAAGGCGTTCGGCAGCACGGCAGAGACGTGGGCACGCATGCAAGCGAGTTACGATCTTGCGCAGGCCCGCAAGGACGAGAGCAAGATCAAGGTCCGCCGTCAGCACGTGCCGCAAGAGTTGCACGTGTAAGTGATCGCCATCGGTAAATCGCCGAGTTCCTCGCCAACTATATTCTGAGACACCTCGCAGATTGATCAATCCGGAGATCACACGGCGCGCAGGCACAAAATAAAGCGATATTAGATCTGTTAGAAAGTTCACTGCCTAACGACTACCTTAGTTGTGCGAGGGACTGAACCCATATCGAGTGGAGACGTGAGCCAGGATTCGCGGTACGAACAGGTCGCGGACGCCTACGGCGCTTCACTCGACCGGCTCGCGCGAGCGTATGAGCTTGATTTCGAAGCGCGCCGCGACCTGCTCCAGGATATTCATCTACATCTCTGGCGCAGCTTCGCATATTTCGACCAGCGATGTTCGCTGCGAACCTGGGTTTACCGTGTCGCGCATAACGTCGCCACCGGCCACGTGATTCGGCAGAGCCGGCTCAGGAACAGGCTGGTGAGCATCGAGAGCATCGAGTCCATGCCTGGCAGTGACCACGGTGAACATCTCGCCAGCCAGAACCAAGCGCTGGAGCGTCTCGAGACGTTGATCCAGCGGCTGAAACCGCTCGACCGGCACATCATCGTTTCCTATCTCGAGGGGATGGACGCCGGTTCGATCAGTGCAATCACCGGATTATCGCCGGCGAACATCGCGATGAAAGTCCATCGCATCAAGAACATCCTGAAACGGTGGTTCAGCGAAGGAGGACATCATGCCGAATGAGTTACCCGGGAACGATCCACGTAATATCTGGCAAAACCAGCCTAAGGAGCCATTCAAAATGTCAGCAGATCAACTACGCTGCAAGGCACAGCAACGTGAGAAGAGATCCCGTTTCGAAGCCGCCTACTCGATAATCATCGGGCTCATGCTCTTCTTATTCTTTGGGTGGAGCTTCGCCAGGACCCACGATTTGATTCCGCGCATGGGGTTTGGCGTGCTCAGTTTCTGGGGCCTTTACTTCGCGTACCACGCACTCAAACGGATGCGGCAAGCGCGGCTGGCGCCGGATGCAGCGCTGAACACCACGCTCGAGTCTTACCGGAGCGAACTCGAGAAACGGCGTGACTATTCGCAGCACATCTGGCGCAATGTGCTGGCGGTTTGTTTCCTGGGTGTGGCGCTGGTTATTGGGCCGGCGCTGATCCAGTCGCTCAACGCCCCGCGGCTTCTGCTGAACCTTGCGCCGTTTTTTGCGCTTCTCGCGATATGGTGTGCAATTTTCTTCCCTATGCGGACGAGAAGCATGCGGAAGCTTCAACACGAGATCGAGGAGTTGCGCGTGTTTGAGGGAGAGAGCCGGTCGTGATACAAAGGCGCTTGATCGAGACGTTCATGCTGGTCCGGGATCGAGAGGAAACAATAATTCCATGAGACGTTTGCTATGGGTGATCTGTCTGGCGGCCGCGGGTGTGTTGGCAGCGCCTCCGGTGGCAGACGAGGTGACGGCCTTGCTTGCCAACCGGGTCGAAGAGAGCAAGAAGGCAATGAGCATCGTGGCCGGAACGCTGGACGCTGGCGGCTCGCACATTTTCGCACGAGGCCGCGCTTCCGCGGAGCGGGCCATAGCGGTCGACGGCGACACAGTATTTGAGATCGGGTCGATTACGAAGGTCTTCACATCGCTCACGCTGGCGGATATGATCGAGCACGGCGAGGTGAAGGCCGATGATCCGGTCGAGAAGTATCTGCCGGCGGGTTCGAAGGTTCCTACGCGCAACGGTAAGGCCATCACGCTGCTCGATCTCTCGATGCAGATCTCCGGATTGCCGCGAATGCCGGATAACCTTAACCCGCCGGACCCCACCAATCCGTACGCCGCTTACGACGGGAAGAAACTTCTGGATTTTCTGGGGCGCGCACAGCTGTTAAGCGATCCCGGAGAGAAGTACCTGTATTCGAATTTTGCTGTGGGGCTACTTGGATATGCGCTGGCTGCGCGCGCCGGCACAAGCTACGGGGAGATGGTGAAAACGCGCATTCTTGAACCACTCGGCATGAAGAGCACTTCGGTCGCGCTTTCCGCCGATCAGCGGAACCGGCTGGCGCATGGGTATGATGCGGGCCTGACGCCGGTCGGCAACTGGGACTTGGATGCGCTCGCCGGTGCGGGCGCGCTGCGCTCGACTGCGAACGACATGCTGAAGTTTCTGGCGGCGGCCATGGATTTAACCGATACGCCGCTGAAGCCCGCGTTCCATCGCATGCTCTCTGTGAATCACGCCACGGGTGTTGCCGATCTGGACATTGCCATGGCCTGGCACATCTGGCGCAAATACGGCTCCTCGATCGTCTGGCACAACGGCGGCACGGCCGGATATCGTTCGTTCATTGGTTTCGATCCGAACGCCAAACGCGCCGCGGTGGTTCTCTGCAATACGTTCTTCGATATCGACGACATTGGGCTGCACCTGATCGACGCGCGCTATCCGGCGCAGAAGCTCGAGGCGCCCGCGCCGGAGATAAATGTGGATCCGGCGATTCTCGAAACCTGCACCGGCGAATATGAGCTGGCTCCAGGATTCAGCATCAAGGTGACGCGCGATGGCAATCACCTCTACGTACAAGCCACCAACCAGCCGCGCTTCGAGATCTTCGCAGCCAAAGAAAACGAGTTCTTCCTGAAGGTGGTGGAGGCGCGGGTCACCTTCACCAAGGACGCCGGCGGGAAGGTGACGAGCATGACGCTGCACCAGAACGGCAAGGACATAACAGGCAAGAAGCTCCCGTAGCAATGACTGCAATGCTATCATTGCATTATGGCGAGCATCACTATCCGGCGACTGGACGACGCCGTCAAATCGCGCCTTCGCGTGCGTGCCGCCCGCCATGGCAGGTCGATGGAGGAAGAGGCCCGCGAGATCCTTCGCGCGGGGCTCTCGCCAGAGCCGCATCGTAAAGCGAATCTGGCCGACTCGATCAGACAGCGCTTCGCGCCGCTCGGAGGCGTGGAACTCGCTCTTCCTCCGCGTGAACTCGTCCGGCAGCCTCCGGGATTCTCCAAATGATCGTGCTCGACACGAACGTTCTCTCCGAGGTCCTCAAACCTTCGCCTTCCGCCGCTGTCGTGAGCTGGCTTTCCGCTCAGGAGCCGGCGGAGGTGTTCCTCACCGCGATAACGCAGGCGGAAGTGCTATACGGGCTGGAGTTGTTGCCCGCCGGTAAGCGCCGGGCGAGGCTCTTGGCTGCCGCCGACAAGCTGTTTTCAGAGGATTTTGATGGGCGGATTCTCGCTTTCGAAGAAGCGTCTGCCCGGAACTTCGCGAGGATCGTTGCCGCTCGAAACTCCGCGGGCCGGCCGATCGCGCAATTCGATGGAATGATTGCCGCGATCTGCTCGGCGCGCCGTGCGGCTCTCGCCACACGCAACGTGAGTGATTTCGAAAATTGCGGCATGCGGATCATCAACCCGTGGGGCGCCTAATCGGCGGCCGCACGGGCGCTCGCCATATCGAGTGGGCTGAAGGCTTCATTGGCGCGGCTCGCGCTACTACCACAGCCACCAATAGAGCAGAACCGAAGCGATACTCAAGATAGCGAGCTGAACGCGCCAGTCGGTGAGACCGCGCAGGCGCTCCACCTTGCCGCCCCAATCTACGGTAAGACCCTTCAGGCTCTCGGGATCTTTCGGGCGCGTGAAGATCGAGACAGCGAACAGCGTGGCAGTGACCAAAAGGGTGGACCAC
>Ga0302325_10016206_pt1 | contig 15808 bp, 14 predicted proteins | sample Palsa_T0_2_FD_201948 | JGI IMG/M metagenome (GOLD analysis project Ga0302325, IMG submission 201948) | Peat permafrost microbial communities from Stordalen Mire near Abisko, Sweden - Palsa_T0_2 | ecosystem: Environmental > Terrestrial > Soil > Palsa > Peat permafrost | place: Sweden: Abisko...
CCTACGGCAATGCGCTCAGGCATACGTGGAACATCACGCTGACGGTTACTCCTTAGATGGTTTAGCGAGAGCTGGTTTCGCAAGATCACAGGCGCGCCAGAGATACCAGCTTGCGACGGAGCACCAGGGCGCCCATTTTTTGGCACGTTTCTCGATCTGGGCTGGGGTTGCAAGCAGGGCTGGAGTGAGTTTTGTGGTGGGTTTGAGGCCAAGGAAGGTGAGGGCGAAGCCCTTGCGAATGCCGAAATCGGAGGTGGGGAGGATGTTGGGGCGGCCGAGGCGGAAGATGAGCAGCATCTCGACAGTCCATTTGCCGATGCCGCGGACCTGGGTAAGGTGCTCAATGACGTCCGCATCAGCCATTTTGCGGATGCGGGCCAACGGAGGGACGGTGCCATCCAGGGTTTTAGCGGCTAAGTCTCTGAGAGCAAGGGCTTTGTTGGAGGAAAGACCTGCCGATCGGAGCTGCTCATTGGGGGCGTCGAGGAGCTCGTGTGGGGTGGGATGGCGGTGGCGGAGTGGTTCGCGGGGGTCAGACATATGGGCCAGCGATGAAAAGCTGCGCAGCAGGCGGGCGTGGATGGTGGCTGCGGCTTTGCCGTGGAGCTGCTGGTAGATGATGGATTCGGTGAGGGCCTCAAAAGGGGTCTGTTTGGGGGAAATTCGCAGCGCGAAGGGGCCGACGCGGGCGATGAGTTTGGCGAGTTTGAGGTCGGCTGCGGAGAGCGCGGCGAGTGCGGCGGCGGTGTCGTACGGTGGAGTTTGCGTGCGTGCTTGGTGCGGGCTGGGCATGGAAAGGATGATAGACCGGTAAATTATTTTTTGGCGCCTCGATTGGTGCCATTCTGAGGGCTTTCAAGGCGAAGTTGTCAGCGCCCGCAAAAATTTTTCGATGGAAAATCGACATTGGTTTCGACTATCGAACCGAAAGCCTTTTCCTCTAAATACTTGCTGCTATACTCAACTTTTCTGAAGCGTGTTTGTTGTCGCAGTCAGCAAGCTTTGCATGATCAAGGAGCGAAGGGTTTATGCTCCGGACGTCATGAGAGCCAGCTGCCTGGTTCTCGTCAATTTGTGTTTATTCCTTTGTTCTTGAGAAGAAGCGGGACGCACTTTTATGGCGCAAGTATTTGACCGCAGTTCGAACGCGCTGGCTCGAACGAGCCTGGTGCTGACGGGCTTGATTGTAATTGCGGTGGGCGTAGCGTTGAACAGTTTGCAGCGGTCTCCGTGGGTGACGCGGCAGGGGCAGCGACCTGACCAGCCAGTGCCGTTCAGCCATAAGCATCACGTGGAAGGCCTAGGGCTGCAGTGCCAGTACTGTCACACATCTGTAGAGAAGAGCTCGTACGCGGGAATTCCGCCTACGAAGACGTGCATGAATTGCCATTCGCAGATCTGGACAGATGCGCAGTTGCTGCAGCCGGTGAGGGACTCGTGGGCCACGGGGCAATCGATCCAATGGATTAAAGTGCATGACCTTCCGGACTACGTTTATTTCAACCACGAAATACATGTGAATAAGGGCATTGGATGCGCGAGTTGCCATGGCCGCGTGGATGAGATGCCGCTGATGTATGAAGAGAATTCTTTGCAGATGGAGTGGTGCCTGAACTGCCATCGCAACCCAGTTAATAATCTGCGGCCGACGAGCGAGATTTACAACATGGCGTGGGCCGGACCCTCGAGCGACAAGCCGGTATGGTGCGCGGTGACCAAGGATGCACAGCATACGGATGTGCCGACGGCGCAATCGGTTTCATGCGTGACCAAGGAGCCGAAGAATCCGCAGATAGCAATGCTGCAGGCAGGCGGCGGTATGCAAGGTATGGCGGGGCAGCAATCGGGAACGAATCTGGAGCCGCGTCCGCTGAATGCAAGCGGACGCACCGTTTCCGATGCGCCTATGGTGATGCTTCCGGTCAGCTATCAGAAATTTGAGAGCCAGACTGAATTGGGAAATTTCCTAATGGACAAGTACCACATCCGCACGGCGAATGAGCTTGCGAGCTGCGAGGTGTGCCACCGATGAAAGAGACACCGAGCGAGATGATGACGAACGATGTGCAGGTGGTGACTTCAATTGCGCCCGCAGCTTCCCGCGAGAAAATGACGCTGGCCGAGGTGCGGGCCAAGCTCGAGGGCAAGCGCGGCAAACGGTTCTGGAAGAGCCTGGATGAGCTGGCTGATACGGCGGAGTTCCAGGAGTTGATGCAGGAAGAGTTTCCGCGGCAGGCGGGTGCGGGCGAGTGGGTTGATCCGGTTTCGCGGCGCGGCTTTTTGAAGGTAATGGGCGCGAGCTTTGCGCTGGCCGGATTGGCTGGATGCACCAAGCAGCCGGATGAGCCGGTGTTCCCATACATCAAGCAGCCGGAGGATCTGATTCTCGGCAAGCCGATGTATTTTGCGACGGCGCACCCGTTCCCGACGGGCGCGATCCCAGTGCTGGTGAAGAGCGATGCGTTCCGCCCCATCAAGCTGGAGGGCAATCCTGAACACCCAGCGGCGAAGGGCAAGTCTGACGCCTACACGCAGGCATCGCTATTGGATCTCTACGATCCTGACCGCTCGCGGTTTCCTACATTTCGCGGCGAGCAGGCGCAGTGGGCGGATTTCCAGGAGAGCTTTGCGGGCGCGGTTGCGGTGAGCAAAGACGGTACCGGCGTTTACTTTCTGAGCGAGACGATTACGTCGCCAACTCTGGCTGCGCAGTGGAAGCAGGTTGCGGCGAAGTATCCCGCGGCCAAGCTGGTACAGTATGACGCGGTAAACGGTGACAATGCGCGCACAGCTGCGAAGGCTGCGTTCGGCGACTACGTCGATACGCAATACAAGCTGGAAGATGCGGATGTAATCCTGGCGCTGGATGCGGACTTTCTGAGCGGGATTGGTTTCCCGGGATTTCTGCCGATGGCAGCGGCATATTCCGAGCGGCACCGGTATGAGGCCGGCAAGACAATGAACCGGATGTATGTCGTGGAGACGATGCCGACGGTGACGGGCTTCAAGGCCGACCACCGACTGTCATTGAAGCCGAGCGATGTGGACGCGTTTGCAGCTGCGCTCAACGGCAGCGGTCTGGGACCGCAGAATAGCGATGCGCAAAGTTTTTTGACGGCTGTGCTGATGGATTTGAAGAAGTCCGGCGGGCGTTGTGCGGTGGTGGTGGGGCCGCAGAGTTCCGCGGCGTGCCACGCAGCGGCGCATGCGCTGAACGCGAGCCTGGGCGCGGTGGGCAAGACGGTGATTTATACCGAGCCGCTTGCGCCGATACCGAGCGAGCAGGGCACTGATTTGGCCTCGCTAGTGGGTGACATGCAGGCCGGCAAGGTGAAGTGGCTGGTGATGCTGGGTGTGAACCCGGTGTACAACGCGCCGGCGGACTTTGAATTTGCGGCGGCGCTGCGCAATGTTCCGGTGAGCGTGCATGTAGGGTCGCACGTGGATGAGACGGGATCGATATCGACGTGGCACATCAACTCAGCGCATTATCTCGAGAGCTGGTCCGATGCGCGCGCGTATGACGGAACGATTTCCATCGTTCAGCCGATGATCGATCCGCTGTATGGCGGCAAGAGCTCGCACGATGTGCTGCAGACGCTGCTCGATCCTTCAAGGAGCGCGTATGACGCGGTGGTGACGAACGCGAAAACATACATTGCCGGCGGAGATTTTGCGACGGCCTGGCGCAAGGCGCTGCACGATGGCTGGGTGGAGAATACGGCGTTCACGGCGAAGACGGTGAGCGCGGCTAAGGCTCCACCTTCGGCGACACCTCAGCCAGCGGCTCCGGGTGGAATTGAGATCAGCTTCCGGCCCGATCCGTCACTCTATGACGGGCGCTACGCGAACAATGGCTGGCTGCAGGAGCTTCCCAAGCAAGTGACCAGCATGAGCTGGGACAATGCTGCGCTGATGAGCCTGGACATGATGGGCAAGCTCGGCATCGAGGAGAACGAAGCCATTGAGCTGAGCCTGAACGGCCGCACGGTGGTGACACCTGTGCTGGGCGTGCCGGGGCATCCGAACGATTGCGTGACTGTTCATCTGGGCTTTGGGCGCACGGCGGGTGACGTGGAAGGCAGCGGATTCCGCGTGGGCCAGGGTGTGGGCTTCGATGCCTATCTGCTGCGGACTTCGAAGCAGATGCTTTCCGGTTCGGGTCTGACGGTGGCGCGCGGCAAGGGAATATATGACCTGTGCGTGACCAAGGTGCATAACATTGAGCACCGCGGATCGTATGCGCAGCGCGACCTGGAGCATCCGCTGCTGGACACGCAGGGAGAGTACTCGCTGGCCGGGCATGAGGCGATGGAGCGGTCAATCATTCGCTATGCCACAGTGGCTGAAGTTGTGCAGAACCCGAAGTTCGCACATGAAGGAACGACAGACGCGAAGGGCAATCCTACCGACCACACGATGGTCAACAAGGTGGGATACAACCCGCAGGGCGAAGCCGTGCCACACGACGAGAGCTTCTTCCCGGATGCGTGGCGCTACGACCATACCGATGCTTCGACGCGGATCCTGCAGAACAAGTGGGGCATGCAGATTGACCTGAACTCCTGCGTGGGATGCAATGCCTGCATTGTGGCTTGCTATGCGGAGAACAATATTGCTGTGGTTGGCCGCGAGCAGGTGAAGATTGGGCGCATCATGCAATGGTTGCGCATCGACACCTATTTTGAAGGCGATCTGCACGCGCCCAAGGCACACTTCCAGCCGATGACCTGCCAGCACTGCGAGAGCGCCGGCTGCGAGCAGGTATGCCCGGTGGGCGCTACGGTGCATACGCCCGAAGGCATCAATACGATGGTTTACAACCGCTGCGTGGGCACGCGGTATTGCTCCAACAACTGCCCGTACAAGGTGCGGCGGTTCAACTTCATGCTGTACGGCGATTGGGATTCGGAAAGCATGAAGTTCCTGCGCAACCCGGATGTGAGCGTGCGCTCGCGCGGCGTGATGGAGAAGTGCAGCTACTGCATCCAGCGGATTGAGGCCGTGAAGATTGAGGCCGACAAGAACAACCGCGCTATCCAGGACGGCGAGATTCTGACGGCGTGCCAGCAGAGCTGCCCGACGGATGCAATTGTCTTTGGCAATTTGAATGACCCGAAGGCGCGCGTGACGAAGATGCAGCAGGAGGAACGCAGCTATCAAGTGCTGGCTGACCTGAACTATCGTCCGCGTACGCAGTACACGGCCGGTGTCATCAACCCGAATCCGGAGCTTGTTTAAGAGATGGCTACGCAAGGACCAATTCACGATCCCGAAACGCCGGTTGATCCGATGATCGATCCGCGCACCGGTGAGTACGCGGTCATCGCGCCGGGGCACAACTTCCGCAGCGTGACGCAGAAAATTGCGGGCATTGTGCTGACGCCGAACACGCCGCTGGCGTGGTGGGGCGGGCTGTTCCTGGCTGGGACAATTGCGCTAGGCGTGGTGATTGCCGTGACCTGGCTCGTGCTGAAGGGTGTGGGAATCTGGGGCGTGACGATTCCGGGCGCGTGGGGCTTCGCCATCATCAATTTCGTTTGGTGGATCGGTATCGGCCACGCGGGCACGCTGATTTCGGCGATTCTGCTGCTGTTCAAGCAGGGCTGGCGCAACTCGATCAACCGGTTCGCGGAGGCGATGACGATCTTCGCTGTGTGCTGCGCGGGCATGTTCCCACTGCTGCACATTGGGCGTCCGTGGCTGGGTTATTGGCTGCTGCCATATCCGAACTCAATGAACGTTTGGCCGCAGTTCCGCAGCCCGCTGGCGTGGGACGTGTTCGCGGTGTCGACATACGCAACGATCTCAGTGGTGTTCTGGTACATGGGCATGATCCCGGACTTTGGGACATTGCGCGACCGCGCCAAGGCGCCGATTGCGAAGTACTTTTACGGGCTGCTCTCGTGGGGATGGCGCGGGTCTACTCGCCATTGGATTCGTTACGAATCCGCGAGCCTGCTGCTGGCGGGTTTGAGCACGCCGCTGGTGCTTTCGGTACACACCACCATCAGCTTCGACTTCGCGGTGGCGGCGATGGCAGGTTGGCATACGACGATCTTCCCGCCGTACTTTGTGGCCGGCGCAGTTTATTCAGGGTTTGCGATGGTGCTGACGCTGGCGATTCCGATCCGCAAGTTCTATCACTTGGAAGACCTGGTAACGCTGCGCCACCTGGACAACATGAGCAAGGTCATGCTGGCCACGGGATCGATCGTGGCTTATGGGTACGGCATGGAAGTGTTCATGAGCTGGTACTCGGCGAGCCACTGGGAATTTTTCATGATGTGGAACCGTATGTTCGGGCCGATGGGCTGGGCATACTGGGTGCTCATTCTGACCAACATTGCGATTCCGCAGGCGACGCTGTGGTGGCGCAAGTGCCGCGTGAGCGTGTGGTGGCTGTTCATTTTGAGCTTCATCATCAATATCGGCATGTGGTTTGAGCGCTTCGTGATTGTTGTGACGTCGCTCTATCGCGACTACCTGCCATCGAGCTGGGGAACATATCGCGCGACCAAGTGGGACTACATGCTGTTCATCGGCACATGGGGATTCTTCACCACGCTGTTCCTGATCTTTGCGCGGCTGGCTCCGATGATCCCAATGTCTGAAATCCGCATGATGCTGCCGCAGACCAAGGTTCGTCCGGGTGGGCAGACGGCAGACCGCGTAGTCGAGGAGGCGCTCTGATGCCGGTGCGCGAGGGAGTTTACGGGATGTTGGCTGAGTTCAATACTCCGAGCGAGCTGGTGCACGCGACCGAGATGGCGCACCGCGCAGGCTACCGCCGCATGGAGTGCTACACGCCGTATCCGGTGGAAGAGGCAGCGGAGGCGCTGCGCTTCCATAAGACCGGAGTTCCGCTGATGTGCCTGCTGGGCGGCATCGCCGGTTTGATTACGGGTTATGGGCTGGAAGTCTGGATCAACGTTTGGGGGTATCCACTGAACATTCGTGCGATGCCGCTGTTCAGCTGGCCGGCGTTTGTGATTCCAGGGTATGAGATGACGATCCTGTTCGCGGGCCTGAGTGCGGCGTTCGGCATGCTGGCGCAGAACGGGCTGCCGCAGCTTTATCATCCGCTGTTCAACGCGCCGAATTTTGCGAGCGGAGCGACGACGGACAAGTTCTTCCTGTGCCTGGAAGCGCATGACCCGAAATTTTCAGTGAGTGAAACAAGAGCGTTTCTGGAGAAGTTCTCTCCTGTGTCCGTGGTGGAGGTAGACCATTGATGCAGAGAGAAGAGAAGAGCTTAGTGATGGCTGTTAAGCATGTCGGAATATTCGGTGCGATGGCAGCTGCGATGCTGCTGGCCGGCTGCCGGCAGGACATGCAGGACCAGCCGAAGTTCATCCCGCAGCGCGGGACCACGTTCTATGCGGATGGAAGATCGGCGCGCCCGCAGGTTGCGGGAACAGTAGCGCGCAACCAGATGCACGAGAACGAATATTTCTACACCGGGATGGTGAGCGGCAAGGAAGGCGACGGGTTCCCGATTGCGCTGACGCCGGAGGTGATGCAGCGCGGACAAGAGCGCTACAACATCTATTGCACGCCGTGCCATTCGCGGGTGGGCAATGGCGACGGCATGATCGTGCAGCGCGGCTACAGGCCGGCGGGCGACTTCCATACCGACCGCCTGCGCAACGCACCGTTGGGGCACTTCTTCAACGTGATGACCAATGGTTATGGAGCGATGCCGGATTACTCGGCGCAGCTAACGCTGGAAGATCGTTGGGCAGTGGTTGCGTACATACGCGCGCTGCAGCTGAGCCAGGATGCCAAGCCGAGCGATGTGGCTCCGGGAGCGAAGGTTGTAGAGCTGCACCAGCAGGCGAAGGAAGCCGGCATGCCGGAAGATTTTGCCAGTCCATGGGGATTTCCAGGGACAGCGATTTATGGGACGCCGAACGGGCAGGACAACGGGATTCCGGGTCAGGCACTAGGACCAGCTGCGGCGCTGGGCGGCAGCACAGCACCGGCGAGTCAGCCGAAACCGGGAGCGAGCAACAGCACACCGGCCGGCACGCAGCAGCAGAAGAAGTAACGAGATTTAGAGTTTTGGAAATTTGAAGGCGATCGAAGCATGGCACAGGGATACGAACAACACGGAGTGGAGTTGACCCACGGTCACCATGGCCCGCGTACGCTGCCGACGATGCTGATGGCGCCCGATGCCGTGAAGGCATGGCGGATGCGCGCCATTATTGTGGCCGTGGTCTTTGGCCTTGTCTCGCTGGTTTTTGTGTTTACCAGCGAAGGCCGCAACCACCTGCTGCGTGCCTACCTGATGGGCGTGATGACGTGCTTCAACTTCGTTGGCGGAGCGCTGGCGTTCCTGCTGGTGCAGTATGTTTCTGGCGGCAAGTGGGGCGCGGTGTTGCGGCGACCGCTGGAGGCAATGACGCGGACGGTGTGGGTGGTTGCTGTGATGATGCTGCCGGTACTTTTCCTGGGCAAGTACCTATATCAGTGGTGGGCGTATCCAAACGCGGCTGCGACGTGGCAGGCGTACAAGGCCGGCATCATGAGCCAGGAACAGATGCTGACGGCCAATGCCAAGCACACCATGCTGAACCCCTCAGCTGGCTGGGTGCAGTACCTGCTGGTGATGGGCTTCATGATGTTTGTGATCTGGTTGCTGAATTCATGGTCAGTAGCGCGCGATCGCGACCCGCTCACCGGCTCGATGTCGAGCTTCGACAAGTGGCGCGTCAAATTCGAGAATTTCTCCGGGCCGATGCTCCTGCTGTATGTGGTCCTGATGACGGACTTCGTCATAGTGTTTGTGAAGTCGCTGGATGTGACGTGGTACTCGTCGGTGTACGGATTGCAGTTCTTGGTGGCGCAGGGATACGCGGTGCTGGCGCTGGGCATCCTGACGCTGGTTCTGCTCTCGCGCTACGAGCCGATGAAGACGATGTTCCGCATGACTGAGCAGCATGACCTGGGCAAGCTGGCATTCGCGTTTGTGATGCTGAACATCTACCTGACCTTCGCGGAATTTTTGATTATCTGGTCAGGCAATGTGCCGGACGAAATTCCCTGGTATCTGCATCGCATCCATGGCGGATGGTGGACCATCTGTTCGCTGGACGTAATCTGCCACTGGGTCATCCCGTTCTGCATTCTGCTGTCGCGCGACTTCAAGCGCTCCAAGCACCGGATGATCTGGCTATGCGTGTTCATGATTGGCGCGCGTTTGATTGACATGTTCTGGCTGATTGAGCCGAACTTTAAGGATGCAGCGAGCAACCTGCACATCGCGAACAACATTGGAATCCTGGCCTACGTTACGGTGCCGATTGCCGTGGTGGCGCTGTGGATGGCGGTTTACTTGCGCGAGCTGACGACGCGACCGCTGATCAATGTGAACGATCCTGATACGGAAGAACTGCTGGAGCCCGAACATGCACACTGAGGGACACGATATGGACAAGCCTGAAGCAGTGCTGGCGCACCCCGCGCCGAAGCACGACTCAGAGCACCCCGGCTACGAGACGCAGGACGTCAACGTCGGCGGCATCATTGTGTTCCTGGCCGGGCTAGCGGGCTCAGTGCTGGTGTTCTTCGTGTTCTGCTTTTTGATGGGCAAGGCGCTGGACTCGTGGCTGCTGCACTCCGACAGCACGACGGCGACAAAGTGGCAGACGGACATGTCAGAGCCGGGCGCGACACCGCACGGTGAGAAGCGCGCTGACTTGAAGTCGAATGCGGCTATAGAGCAGGACCAGTTGAATGCGGTGGCACAGGCTTTCCCAACGCCGCGCCTGGAGGCAGATGACGGCAACCAGGACACCGCTGACCTACATGCGCGCGAAGACCTGCTGCTGGATTTCAATACAACCTCGAGCGATCTGCCGGGCGGAGCCGTACGCATTCCGATTGACCGCGCGATGCTGCTGGTAGTGCAACGCGGTCTGCCGCCGGCGCCGGCTTCGACGCAGGCGAAGACCTTGATGGCGGGCGAGAGCGTGCCCGCGGTGCAAGCGCCGTTGACCGACGGATTTGCGCGCACGGGATTCGAGCTGGACACAATTGCTGCGCGCGAGCAGAAGAATGATTTCGAGAAGGCAAAAGAAAAGAAATAACCAGCAAAGGTGCTAATGAAGCGTTGGAACACAATCCGGACGATGCATGCGGGACGCAGGCTATTGGCGTTCACGCTGGCGCTGGGGTGTGCGGCGGCGCTGGGTGCGCAGGTTTCAAGCTACGGCGATAAGACTGCCGGAACGAACAGCGGCGACCAACTGCCGACGGTGCTCCAGAAGGTGCAGGTATCGCAGCACCTGAACGCGCAGCTTCCGCTGGATGCGCCGTTTGTGGATGAAACCGGAGCGCCGGTCACGCTGGGCAAGTATTTTGATCGCAAGCATCCCGCGATTTTTTCACTGGTGTACTACAACTGCCCGATGTTGTGCTCGGAGGAGATGGATGGGCTGGTCAGCGCGCTGCTGATGGTGCACCTGACGCCGGGCAAGGATTTTCAGATTGTGGTGATCAGCATTGACCCGAGCGAGACGCCGGAGTTGGCTGCGAAGAAGAAGGCTTTCTATGTGAAGCGCTATGGGCATCCGGAGACGGCGGATGGCTGGCACTTTCTGACCGGGCAGCGGCCTGCGATTGATGCAGTAGCAGGAGTAACTGGGTTTGGCTATGTGCGCGTTCCGGGGCCGGATGGCCAGCTGACGCAGTATGCGCATGCGAGCTCAATTGAGATCGCAACGCCAGAGGGCAAGCTGGCCCAGTACTACCTGGGCGTGGAGTACTCGCCGAAGGATGTGCTGCTGGGTTTGATTGACGCCTCGGGCAACAAGATTGGGTCGCCGGTGGCGAACATTTTGACGTACTGCTACCACTATGACCCATCAACGAACAAGCACTCGCTGATTGTGGCGCGGGTGGTGCAGCTGGGCGGCATTGCAACAGTGTTGAGTTTGGGCAGCTTTATGTTTGTAATGTTTCGGCGCGATATCAAACACGATCACGATGATGATGATGAAATGAACGGCGGAATGGATAAAGGTTAACGATGGGAATTAGTCCAGTACTGTGGCAATTTTTGGTGAAGTGGCTGCACAACTCAGCGCTGTTCCCGGCTGAGGCGTCCACGATTGCGCCGTGGATGGATGCGCTCTACTTCTTCTTGCTGGGCATGACGCTGACCGGGCTGTTCCTGGTGGGCGTGCTGGTGTTTGGATTTTCCATCCGCTATCGCAAAGAAAAGAACCCCATTGCAACGCAGATTGAAGGCTCCACGCTGCTCGAAGCTACATGGACGATTATTCCGCTGGCGATCTTCCTGCTGACCTTTGTATGGGGCGCGCTGCTGTACTTCAGGATTTACGATCCACCAGCCAACGCGATGAATATTTACATCGTGGGCAAGCAGTGGATGTGGAAGGCTGAGCACCCGGGCGGCCAACATGAGATTAACTCGCTGCACGTGCCGACGGGCCGGCCGATCCAATTGACAATGATTTCGGTGGATGTGTTCCACAGTTTTTCGATTCCAGACTTCCGCGTGAAGCGCGAGGTGATTCCGGGCCGCTATACGACGGTGTGGTTCAACGCGACGACTCCGGGAACGTACCATATCTTCTGCACGCAGTATTGCGGCACGCAGCACTCCGGGATGATTGGTGAAGTGACGGTGCTGACGCCGGACGACTACCAGAAGTGGCTGGCGCAATCGACCAGCGGCATGAGCCTGGCGCAGAACGGCGAACGGCTGTTTGCGAGCATGGGTTGTAATGCGTGCCACAGCGGCAACGCGGCGGCGCGCGGGCCGAACCTTGCCGGGGTATACGGTACCAAGCTCACTCTGACTGACGGCAGTCAGGTGCAGGTGAACGATGCTTTCCTGCGCGATTCAATTTTGAACCCGTCGCAACATGTGACTGCGGGATTTGCGCCGATCATGCCGACCTACCAGGGGCAGATCAGCGAAGACGGATTGATCGACCTGGTGGAGTACATCAAGAATTTGCAGTCGAATTACCGGGTGCAGCAGACGTTGATGACGTCTGATTCAAACCAGGCCGCACCCACAACGCCCGCTGGGGGCACAACAGAAACGGTGAAGCCATGAGCGCACATACCATCGTCTCACTCCCGGACCAGAGCACAGCCAAGCTGCCGAAGGTGAACTACCTGAACAATGAGCACGGCTTGCTGAGTTGGCTGCTGACCGGTGACCACAAGCGCATCGCGATGCTGTACCTGGTCTCGATTACATTCTTCTTTTTCATTGGCGGTGCATTCGCGGGCTTGATCCGGCTTGAGCTGCTTACGCCGCAGAGCGACCTGGTTGCCGCAGACACCTACAACAAGTTCTTCACCATGCACGGCATCATCATGGTCTTCCTGTTCCTAGTGCCGAGCGTTCCGGCTACGATTGGGAACTTTTTGATCCCAATTATGGTGGGTGCAAAAGACCTGGCATTCCCGAAGATTAATCTGCTGAGCTGGTATCTGTATGTCATTGGCGGCACGCTGACGCTGGCGGCGCTGGTGCTGGGTGGCGTGGACACCGGTTGGACATTTACGACGCCGCTCTCCACGCACTATCTGAATACGCATGTGCTGACAGCAGCGACGGCTATCTTTGTGGCCGGGTTCAGCTCTATCTTTACGGGACTGAACTTTATCGTGACGATCCACCGCATGCGCGCACCCGGCATGACGTGGTTCCGCATGCCGCTGTTCGTGTGGTCGCACTATGCTGCCAGTCTTCTGATGGTGCTGGGTACACCGGTGCTGGCCATTGCAATCGTACTGGTGGCGCTGGAGCGCATCTTCGGCATTGGCGTCTTCGATCCGGCCAAGGGTGGCGACCCACTGCTGTTCCAGCACTTGTTCTGGTTCTATTCGCACCCTGCCGTTTACATCATGATTCTGCCGGGCATGGGCGTGATCTCTGAAGTCATCTCAACGTTCAGCCGTAAACGCGTGTTTGGTTATACGGCGGTGGCATTCAGCTCGGTGGCGATTGCGCTGTTCGGGTTCTTTGTGTGGGCGCACCACATGTTCATCATGGGCGTGTCGAACTATTCCGCCTTGGTATTCTCGCTGCTCACTATGCTCGTCGCTGTTCCCTCGGCCATCAAGATCTTCAACTGGGCGTTCACGTTGCAGAAGGGGTCCATCACGTTTGAGACGCCGATGCTGTATGCATTCGGCTTTATGGGGCTGTTCACCATCGGCGGTCTGACGGGCGTGTTCCTCGGATCGCTGGGCATGGACATCCACCTGACGGAGACGTACTTCATCGTGGCGCACTTCCACTTTGTGATGGTGGGCGGCATGTTGATGGCGTTCCTCGCCGGTGTGCACTTCTGGTGGCCGAAGATGACCGGGCGAATGTATCCGGAGTCGCTCTCGAAGCTAGCGGCGGTGACGACGTTCATTGGGTTCAATCTGACGTTCCTGCCGCAGTTCATCCTGGGCTATATGGGAATGCCGCGGCGGTATGCTGCGTATCCGCCGGAGTACCAGGTGCTGAACGTCCTTTCGACTGCGGGGGCGACGGTGCTGGGTGTGGGCTACATGCTGCCTCTGCTGTACCTGGCGTGGAGCCTGAAGTATGGGGCTATCGCTGGGAATAATCCTTGGCAAGCGACGGGGCTGGAGTGGCAGATTCAATCGCCGCCGCTGACAGAGAATTTTACTGAGATACCGATCGTGGATTATGAAGCCTACGACTACGAGAGGCTGGAGAAGATGACGAAGAACGAGGTGACGACCGTTGGATAACGCGATCGTAAGCACGCAGGAGAGCGCGGTGCACGAGGCGCATGAGCACGTCTCGCTGCCGCAGCACCGTCACCACTTCGAGACCGAAGAGCAGCAGCGCGAGGCTGGCAGCTTCGGCATGTGGCTCTTCCTGCTGACGGAAATCATGTTCTTCGGCGGCTTGTTCTTCTCGTACTTGCTGTACCGCAACTGGTACTATCCGGCGTTTGCAGCAGCCTCCAACCAATTGAATGTGCCCATGGGCGCGGCGAACACCGCGATCTTGATTACGTCGGGCTTCTTTATGGCGCTCGGTGTGTGGGCGGCGGAGATGCGCAAACGGCAGATGCTGGTATGGATGCTGGTGCTTACTACAGTGTTCGGCTGCGCGTTCATTGGCGTGAAGTATTTTGAGTACAAGGAAAAGTACGAGCTGCACCATATCCCTGGTGCGAACTTCAGCGTGGCGATGTTCGTGAATCCGCAGAACTATCCGCAGTACCCTGATACATACAGCGAGAAGCCGCTGGCGCCGGACATGGCGCAGAAGACACAGGTGTTCTTCTTCCTGTACTTCGCCATGACGGGCATGCACGCGCTGCACATGATTATTGGTATTGGGCTGCTGTTCTGGCTCACGTGGCGAGCGTGGCGCGGCGACTTCAGCTCTGGTTACGTGGCGCCAATTGAGAATTTCGGTTTGTACTGGCACTTTGTCGATATCGTGTGGCTCTTCCTGTTCCCGTTGCTTTACCTGATCAATCGACATCCGCTTCACTAGAACTGCATCATGTAGCCCTGCAGCAAGGAAAATGCCCATGGCAGACGAAATACATAGCGACATCCACAGCGACGCCCACGATCCCAGCAACGTGACCAATCCGGAGCACGCGGAGCACCACATCGTGTCGCCGCTGCAATACTGCCTGGTCTTTGCGACGCTTCTGGTGGGAACAGCAATTACGGTTTGGGCAGCGTATATCGATCTGGGCTGGGCAAACCCGGTGATTGCCCTGTTTATCGCGTGCTTCAAGGCCTGCATCGTCATCCTGTTCTTCATGCATGCGAAGTACCAGTCGCGGCTGATCAAGATGACGATCGGTTCCGGGTTCTTCCTGTTCATCGTGCTGATCACGATGACGATGACGGATTACATCAGCCGCGCATGGGGTACCTGGTAAAGCGAGTGGGTCGCACTCGCGCCGGATGTATTCTGAAAGCATGAACCAGACAAGCAAGAATGTGGCCGTATTCTGCGCTTCCGCAGCGGGAGCGAATCCGGCATACCGGGCCGCGGCTGAAGAGCTGGGGCGCACGATGGGGGAGCGCGGAATTGGCCTGATCTACGGCGGAGCGAAGGTAGGCCTGATGGGCGCGGTCGCGGATGCGGCGCTGGCCGCAGGCGGGCACGTGGTGGGTGTGATTCCGCATGTGCTGGTGGATCTCGAGGTCTCTCACGAGGGCATTAGCGAGCTGCACGTTGTGGACACAATGCACACGCGCAAGGCGCTGATGGGGCAAAAGGCGGATGCATTCCTGACGCTGCCGGGAGGTTTTGGCACGTTCGAGGAACTGTTCGAGGTGCTGGCGTGGCAGACGCTGAAGCTGCACTCAAAGCCGGTGGTGCTGCTGAACGTTGCAGGGTTTTACGACACGATGCTGGAATTCCTGGATGTGTGCGAGCGAGAGGGCATGCTGCGCGGCAACCTGAAGCGTCTGCTGGTGGCGAAGACGGTAGATGAGGCGCTGAAGCTGTGCGGCATTGAGTAAGCGCACAGGCGACTAGAATTAGAGGTGCATGTTCTCAACGCACACTTATGCGATCCATTACATCTGGCTGGTGATGGCTTCAACCATTGCAGGCGTGATGAACGCGATGGCTGGCGGTGGATCGTTCTTGTCGTTCCCAGCGATGCTGGGAATGGGAGTGGCTCCGGTGCAGGCCAATGCCACGAACACGGTGGCGCTTTGGCCGGGACAGCTGACCTCGCTGGCGACGCTGCGCGGCGATATACGCAAGGACCTGCTGCTGGCAATCGGCATCACCAGCGTCGTGGGCGGCGTGGTGGGA
>Ga0302325_10016207_pt1 | contig 15807 bp, 16 predicted proteins | sample Palsa_T0_2_FD_201948 | JGI IMG/M metagenome (GOLD analysis project Ga0302325, IMG submission 201948) | Peat permafrost microbial communities from Stordalen Mire near Abisko, Sweden - Palsa_T0_2 | ecosystem: Environmental > Terrestrial > Soil > Palsa > Peat permafrost | place: Sweden: Abisko...
GTCCCGAGCGGCCGGCCATGATCCTCACCTGCGCGAGCTCGGTGGTGGGGCCGAGCACAATCTTGAGGAAGTCGACTGCGGCCGGGAGGGCCTGGGCCGGGAGGAGCTCGGCCAGGAGCTCGTGTCCGCCCACGGCGGGGGCGGGCTCGGTCGAGGCCAGCTCGATCGGCGTCCAGGTGACGCCGTCCTGCGAACCGTAAGCGAGGACCCGCAGGGTCTTCGGGTAATAGGCCCCCAGCTCGAAGCTCGTCATCTGGGCGGCCCGGTAGACGATGTCCTGGTTGTGTTTGCCGGCGGGCGCGACGCGCGTGGGGGCGTAGTCGAATTCGGCCGGGCTGCGGTGATCGAACTTCAGCCCACGGCTGTGCGCGTAGGTCCCACGCCAGTCATGGAGATCGTCGACGAGCGTGGTCGTGCCCTGATCGAGCGCCGCCGGTGTCCCGAACCCGTGCGAGGTGAGGACGACCAGGCCTTCGGCGGGGATCTGGAGGGCGATGCCGGCGGCGGGTTCGACGCTCAGCGTCTGCGCGGGCACGGGCAGGTCGTTGGCGTCGAGGGGCTGACCCGAGGGGAAGTAGTCGTACTGGGCGAGTGTGAGCGGCGCGGTGAGCGAGGGCACGCTCACGGTGAGCGAATGCGGGGTGGCGGAGTCGTTGACGACCGCGATCGAGAAGTCATAGCCGGTGCCGTCGGGGATCCTCGCCGCCGCCGCCCTCAGCCCCGGCACGCCCGTGTCCGGCACGGCGAGCGTTTGCGCGCCGGCCGGGAAGGCACGTGAGATCACCGACCACGCGTAGTACCACGGGCGCGGCGCGAGATCGGAGGCCGGGTAGCCGTCCTGACCGCCGAGCGAGTTCCAGAATCCCCACTGCTTGAGGTTCTCGCTGCCGTAGCCCCCGCCCGTGTGCATGGCATCGTCGAGATCCCACGCGCTCGCGCCCGAGAGGCCGGCGGCGATGCCCTGGATCATCATGTCGCCCATCCAGATGCCGTAGCTGTAGGTCGAGATGTTGGGCTGGCTGTCGACGAACGTGCTCGCGCTCGTGGAGCTCGGGTCGACGAGCGACTCGAGCGGGCGCGCCGCCGGCTCCTCGCCCGCGATGAACGGCGTCACCTGGCGCGCGGTGAGCCCGACCTCGCCGGCGAAGTAGGGCTTGGCCGGCGAGTCGAGGTTCGATATCTCCTCGCGCCGGGCCCGGACCTGGTCGCCGTAGACCCCGTTCTCGACCCCCCAGATGGTCGCGTAGCGGTGGGAGTCGTAGGCGCCGATGAGCCTGGGAATGGTCTGGAGCGAATAGGTGACCCATGAGTCCCCTCCGAGCGGGTTGTCGGTCTCCAGGCCCGAGGTCCGGTCGAGCACCTGGGCGGCCTGGGTGTCGTCCCACGAGTTGGAATTGTCGGGGCCGACGAGCTGGAGCCAGCTGCCATAGCCGAGCTGGGTGAACTCGGCCGAGACCGCCTTCATGATCCCCTCCCAGCACGTGAACTCGCACCCCGGGCCGTCGTCGTTGGGCTCGTTCATGACGTTGTAGTAGCGGACATCGGTGTCTCCGTAGGTGGTGTGGAGGGCGCCGATGAAGTCCGCGGGGATGCGCGCGTCGCCTTTGATGAGCGGGTTGGCCCAGTCTCCGAGCACCACCGTGATCCCGCGGCTCTGCGCATAGCTAAGGATCGAGAGGAGCTCCTCGACGTGGGGTGAGGTCCAGCGATAGGTGGGCTGCCCGGCGGAGTTGTAGCCGGCGAAGTAGTCCGACGCGGGCTCGACGACGCGGAGCAGGCCGGGGCTCATGAAGTCGAGCCGCTGGGTGATCAGCGGCCAGTCGATCTGCGCGGGCGCCAGCGTGTCGTAGGGATCGAACTCAACCCCCAGCCCCATGAACGAGGAATCGGCCAGCTGATCGGTGTACACGGTGATCGCGGGCGCGGGCACCGCCGGCGCCGCCGCGTCCGCCGTGGCCGCGCAGGCACCGAGGGCGACGAGCACCGCCGCCGCTGCCCACCGCAGCGCCTTGCGCAGCCTGACCTTCACTCCCTCAGGCTGGCACAGGGGCTAGACGGACCCGTTCCTCGGCGTAGAGACGGTCGGCGAACTCGCCCGCGGGGTGAGCGCGGAGGCGGAGCACCTCGCGCGCGGCGGCGTCGGGCATGGCCTCGGGCGGCGGGAGCGGCGAGCCGTAGCCGGCAGGCAGTAACATCGGCGCCGCGAGCGCCGCGAAGGTGAGGTCGGCGGCGGTGAACCGGTCGCCGAGGAGGTAGCGGCGTCCGTCCGACAGACGCGCGGCGACTTCGTCGAAGACCTCGTCGACCCGGCCGAGGGCCACCCCCGCCGCGGGAGCGTCGACCCCGAGATAGCGGCGCAGCGACCACTCGATGGCCGGGCCGCCCATGCGGAAGAAGCGGCGCTCCCACCGTGGAATGCCCACCGTCGCCCACTCCTCCATCTCGTGCACCACGGGGAGCGTCTGGTGGTACATCCACAGGCGCCCGTCGACCCCGAAGCCCTGATCGAGCGAGCCCTCGAGCGAGGCCGCCCGGACGCCGAGATCGCCCTCGGGATAGAGCCTCCGCTCGGGCTCAACCTGGGTGTCGGCCCAGCGCAGGATGGCCGAGGACTCGGCCAGGACCTGGCCGTCGCCGGTGACGAAGACGGGCACCGTACGCCCTCCCCCGGCCCGGCGCGCGTAGTAGATGTGGATGAGCTGGAGGTGCGGCTGCTCGACGTAGTCCACCCCGGCGCGGTCGAGCGCCCAGCGCGCCTTTTCGCAGAAATGGCTGATCGGGATGGTCACCAGGCGCGCGGGCACGCCGCAAGTGTCGCAGACCGTCGCGAGAACACGCTCGACCGATTGGTTCTCCGCGCCGCAGCCGTCTCCCAAGGGTGTAAGCATGCCGCGACCGAAGGGAGAACGCGTGACCTCGACAAGCCCCGATAGCCGTGCCCGCTGGGTCGCCCTCGTCGTCCTCTGCCTCGGCTCGCTGATGATCGTGCTCGACAGCACGATCGTGAACGTGGCTCTACCCTCGATCAAGAAGGACCTCGGCTTCTCACAGACATCGCTGGCCTGGGTGGTGAACGGCTACCTGCTCACCTTCGGCGGCTTCCTGCTTCTGGGCGGGCGGCTCGGTGACCTGCTCGGCCGGCGGCGGCTCTTCATGGCCGGGATCGCCCTGTTCACGCTGGCTTCGCTGGCCTGCGGCTCGGCCACCACGCAGGCCATGCTCGTCGCGGCCCGGGTCATCCAGGGCTTCGGGGGCGCGGTGGTGTCGGCGGTCGCGCTCTCGCTCATGGTCTCCCTCTTCGTCGAGCCGGCGGAGCGGGCCAAGGCGATGGGCGTGTTCGGCTTCGTCGCCGCCGGCGGCGGCACCCTCGGCGTCCTCCTTGGAGGGATCCTCACCAACTTCCTCGACTGGCACTGGATCTTCCTCGTCAACGTCCCGATCGGGATCGGCGTATGCGTGCTCGCCTGGCGGGTGCTCCCGGCGGGGACGAGAGATGGCGCCCGCGGGCGCCTCGACGTCCTCGGCGCGCTCACGGTGACCGCCGCGCTCATGCTCGCCGTGTACGCGATCGTGAACGGAAACCAGGCGGGCTGGACCTCGACCCAGACCCTCGGGCTGCTGGCGGCGGCGGGCGTCCTCATCACCGCCTTCCTCACCCACGAGTCGCGCGCGAGCGCGCCCCTGGTCCCGCTGCGCCTCTTCCGCCTGCGCAACCTCGCAACCGCCAACGGGGTCGGCGTGCTGTGGGCGGGAGCGATGTTCGCCTGGTTCTTCCTCTCGGCCCTCTACCTCCAGCTCGTGCTCGGCTACAGCCCGCTCCAGGTCGGGCTCGCCTTCCTCCCCGCCAACCTGATCATGGGGGCGTTCTCGCTCGGGATCTCGGCCAAGCTCGTGATGCGCTTCGGGATCCGGCTCCCGCTCGGGGGCGGGCTGCTCCTCGCCGCCGCCGGGCTGGCGCTGTTCGCCCGCGCGCCGGTGGGCGGGCACTTCGCGCCCGACGTGCTCCCGAGCATGATCCTCCTCGGCTGCGGCGCCGGGATGGCCTTCAACCCGATGCTCCTCGCCGCCATGGGCGACGTCGACCCGAGCGAGTCCGGCCTCGCCTCGGGCATCGTCAACACCTCGTTCATGATGGGCGGCGCCCTCGGCCTGGCCGTCCTCGCGAGCGTCGCCGCCTCGCGCACCGGCCACCTGCTCGCCTCCGGGCACAGCCGCGTCGCGTCGCTCGACGCCGGTTACCACACCGCCTTCCTCATCGGCGCCTTCTTCGCGCTCCTCGCGGCGGGCTTGGGCGCGCTGCTCCTGCGGACGAGCTCGGCCACGGCGCCCGTCACGAGCCCGGCAGAGCATCGCCACGACCAATCCTCCACTTCCGTACCTCTCGAGCGAGTTTACTCAGGCGATTCTGATTAGTCGACGATCCGGGCACTGTGATGTCACAGCTCGGCGCGAACTCGGCAACTAGCGTTATATGAGCACGACAGCGGGCGCCAAGGTGGCGATGATCGGACGCTCGAGCGGGGATGAGGTCGCGAGGCCGGGGAGCCGAGCGCTCGACGCCTTCGAGCAGATCTATCGCGCCAATGTCGAGGCGGTGATGGCGTACTTTGCACGGCGCTGCGCCGAGCCGCAGACGGTCGCGGACCTGACCTCGGAGACCTTCGTTCGGGCCGCCGGTGGGTTCGGCGGCTTCGACCTGCGCCGCGGCTCGGCGCGAGCGTGGCTGTTCGGGATCGCCGCGCACGTGTATGCGCGTCATTGCGAGCTGACGGCCCACGGTCGCGACGCCGTCACCCGGCTCGCGGGAAGACGGGCCCTCGACACCGACGAGATCGACGAGCTGGCGGGCAGGATCGACGCGGAGCGCGCCGGCCGGGAGCTGGTCGAGCGCTGCTCGCAGCTGCCCGAGCTCGAGCGAGCAGCGTTCGAGCTCGTCGACCTCGCGGGGCTGACCCCCAAGGAGGCGGCGACGGCCCTCGGGGTCTCCCGCGTCGTTCTACGCAAGCGGTTGTCCCGGGCACGAACCCGGCTAAGAAAAGGAGCGTCACAGCGATGAGCAAGTTCACCGATCGCCTCTGGAGTGAGCTCGTGCGCGAGCACGGGCCCGACCTGGCCCGGATCACCGAGCCCGCGGCCAGGCACCGCCGGGCACCGCAGCTCCTGGTCGGGAGCACGATCGGCCTGGCCGGGGTCGGCACCACGCTCGCGTTCGTGCTCGGTGCCGCGAGCAGCTCGCCGGCCTTCGCCGTCACCCGCAACCCCGACGGCACCGTCACCGTGAAGATCATGCGCCAGGACGGGATCGCGGGCGCCAACGCGAAGCTCGCCGCGCTCGGGGTACGGGCGCGGGCGGTGTCGTCCGGCCAAGTCTGCGCCGCGCCGACGCTGACCCCGGTCCAATTCAAGGACAGGCCCGCCGCCGCCAAGGCCCTGCTCGCCGCGCGCGCCTTGGCGGGCAAGGCGCGGACGGAGGTCAACGTTCGCATTGACCCGGTCAAGATCCCGCGCGGCCAGGTCCTCGTGCTCGCGCCGAGCCGGGCCGCCGTGTCCGTCGCTCCCGCCGGGAACGCGGCCAACGAGCCCGTGGCGTGCCTGGCTCCAGCTCCCCCGTGCATGGTCGGCGCGGGCCAGGGAACGCTTACCACGGGCAACTCGGGCGCGACCGGCAACTCGGGCGCGACCGGCAACTCGGGCGCGACCGGCAACTCGGGCGCGACCGGCAACTCGGGCGCGACGGGGTCGATGAGCCCAGCGCCGGCTCCGGGGCCAGCTTCGACGCCGGCTCAGGCCAGGGTCTGCGCGCCTCCGCCCCCTGGCACCGGCAACACCGGCAACAGCGGCAACAGCGGCAACACGGGCAACAGCGGCACCGGCTGATCGGCAGTCGCGGGCGCGCGGCGCGTCGGGCATCCATCGCTTGACAGCTATATGCCGAATACGGCATACTCGCCTCCACGATGTCCGTGTTCGAAATCCTCGCCGAGCCCAACCGCCGGCGAATCCTCGATCTCCTGGGGCCGGCGGAGCGCTCGGTGGGCGAACTCGTAGAGCGGCTCGAGCTCAGCCAGCCCGCCGTCTCCAAGCACCTGCGGATCCTGCGCGAAGCCGGGCTGGTCGAGGTGCGGGTGGACGCCCAGCGGCGGCTGTACAGCTTGCAGCCCGAGCCGCTGCGCGCGCTCGACGACTGGCTCGAGCCCCACCGTCGGCTGTGGGCCGCCCGTCTCGACGATCTCGAGCGGCATCTCGACGCAATGAACGACCGCGATTAAGGAGCACGCATGTACGGAACTCTCGAACGGCGCGACGACGGTCGCTGGCAACTCCGCTTCACGCGCGTCTTCCACCATCCTCCCGAGAAGGTATGGCGGGCGATCACCGAGCCTGAGCACCTCGCCCACTGGTTCCCGACCACGATCGAGGGCGAGCGCGCCGCCGACGCAGCGCTGCGCTTCTCCTTCCCCGAGGACCGCTTCCCGGCCTTCGAGGGCGAGATGATCGCCTACGAGCCGCCCACGGCGATGGAGCTGCGCTGGGGCCCCGACCTTCTACGGCTCGAGCTCCGAGCGACCGCGGGCGGGACCGAGCTGACTCTCCTCGACGCCCTCGAAGAGCAGGGCAAGGCGGCCCGCGACGGCGCCGGCTGGCACACCTGCCTAGACGGCCTGCAAGCCACCCTGGACGGCGCCGAGCGTCCGCGCGCGGAGATGGACCGCTGGCACGAGGTGCACGATCGTTACGTCGAGGAGTTCGGCCCCGAGGCCGCGACCATCGGCATCCCCGAGGGGCTCGAGGCTTACGGGTAGCCTTGGGTGCCTGTGCCCCCGCTGGTATCGAAAGACGAATGGGTCGCAGCCCGCAAGCGGCTGCTCACCCAGGAGAAGGAGCTCACGCAGGCGCGTGACGCGCTCAGCGGCGACCGGCGCCGGCTGCCGATGGTCGAGATCGAGAAGGAGTACCTGTTCGAGGGCCCCGAGGGCGCGGCGACCCTGCTCGACCTGTTCGAGGGTCGCCGGCAGCTGATCGTCGACCACTACATGTTCGATCCGGACTGGGACGAGGGCTGTACGAGCTGCGCCGGCCGCGTCGACCAGTACGGCAACCTCGCCCACCTGCACGCCCGCGACACCACGATGGCGGTCGTCTCGCGCGCCCCGCTGGCCAAGATCGAGCCCTTCAAGGCGCGCCGGGGCTGGACCTTCCCCTGGTACTCCTCCTACGGCAGCGACTTCAACTACGACTTCCACGTCACCCTCGACGAGCGCGTGGCGCCGCTGGAATACAACTACCGCACCAAGCAGGAGTGGGAGCATCTCGGCAAGCCCCTCGACTTCGAACAGCCCTTCGAGCTCCACGGCACGAGCTGCTTCCTGCGCGACGGCGACCGCATCTTTCACACCTATTCGACCTACGGGCGCGGAACCGAACAGGTCGGCGGCACCCACTACTACCTCGACATGACGGCGCTCGGGCGCCAGGACCCGGCGTGAGGACCTTGACCGGCTCATCAAGAGTTGCCGCCAGGTTGTCGCTCTATTTTGTCTAGGCAGCGAGGCCCTAGTCAGGCATTGACTAGGGATGGCGTTCTCGATAGGATCGTGCGTCACCTGATGCTCGTTGCCTGCTTTTGTGGAGCCCTGCCGAGAGGCGAACGGCGTGGCTGACACTGAGGGCCGAGTGGCGCCCGCGCGGCTGGGCGGGCCGCGGGTGCGGTGCCCACGCTGCCGGCTCGTGCTCTCCCCCCGGATGCCGGTCCTCACTCCGCGACATTGTCCGCGCTGCCTGGTGCGGCGTCGGCTCGCGATCGAGCTCGAGATGCTCGAGGCCCAGGAGCGTCACGAAGCACTCGAGACCCAGCCTCCGCCGATCCAGCTTGCCTAGTCATCGTCTGACTAGTACATTTCCCGGCGGGCCCGCTTGGCCGGGGTCCCACGCCTATCGACGCCGAGGCGCGCAGGCTCCTCCCCTACGCCCCTCGCAGGCTTCGCTAGGCATAACCCGCGCACGCCCGCCGCCTACACGCAGGCGGCGGGCGCTCGCGCGCATCCGCCTGAGCCTTTTAGGCACCCACGCCGGTCCCGGTCTGCGCGCTGATACATAGGCACTTCCTCAGCGTGCCTAGACAAATGGCCCGAACCTCCTAGACTATGGACATGGCCCGCCCAGGACGCATACGACAAGGAGGCAAGTGATGGCAGTGCCCGAGACGGACGGCGGCGGCTTGCAGTCGCTGCTCATGACCCGCTCGCTGAGCGATCCGGCGCTCGTGGCGGCGAGCGGCGACGCGCCGGACTACGCGATTCTGCCCGAGGTCAGCGTGCTCAAGGTCGGCGGGCAGAGCGTGATCGACCGCGGCCGCGCGGCGGTGTACCCGATCGTCGAGGAGCTCGTCGAGGCCAAGAAGAGCCATCAGCTCATGATCGGGACGGGCGCGGGCACACGGGCGCGCCACGCCTACGCGCTCGCCATGGAGCTCGGGCTCCCGACCGGGGTGCTGACCGAGGTCGGCGCGGCGGTCTCGGGTCAGAACGCCGAGATGCTCGGCTACCTGATGGCGCGTCACGGCGTGCCCGTCGTCGGCGCCGCCGGGGTCGGAGTCGTGGCGCTCAAGGTCGCGGAATGCGGCGCCGTCATCTTCGCGGGCATGCCGCCCTACGACATGTGGCAGCACGTGCCCGAGGAGGGCGTGATCCCGCCCTACCGCACTGACGCCGGATGCTTCCTCGTGGCCGAGGTCTACGGCGCGCGCCAGATGATCTACGTCAAGGACGAGGACGGGCTCTACACGGCCAATCCGAAGACCGACAAGAACGCCACCCTGATCCCGGACATCACCGTCGACGAGCTCATCGAGCTCGACCTCCCCGACCTCGTGCTCGAGCGCCCGGTGCTCGAGCTCATGCGCAGCGCCCGCCACGTCAAATCGGTTCAGATCATCAACGGCCTGCGTCCCGGCACGATCACCCGCGCCCTGGAGGGCGAGCGCGTCGGCACCATCATCTCTGCGGCATGAGGAGCACACGATGAGCTCAGATTCAAGCTTTGTCACCAAGGACGTGGCGTCGGTCTTCGCGCGCCAGACCCTGCTCGACCGCGACCTTGTGCGCCAGCCCGACCGGCCCGTGGTCCGCCTGTTGCCCTGGCTGAACGTCGTCACCCTGGGCGGGCGCTCGATCATCGACCGCGGCGCCGAGACCGTCGTGCCCATCGTCGACGAGCTCCGAACGGCGATGCCCGAGCACCGGATGCTCATCCTCACCGGTCCGGGCGTCCGGGCCCGGCACGTGCTCGGCGTTGGGCTCGATCTCGGGCTGCCCACGGGCGTCCTGGCGGCGATGATGTCGACGGAGGCCGAGCAGAACGGGCGCATGATCGCCTCCCTGCTCGCCGCCGACGGCGTCTCCTATCTCTCGCATACGACCGTCGCCCACCAGCTCGCCGTCCACCTGTCCGCCAGCCGCGCGGCGGTCTCGAACGGGTTCCCGCCCTACGGGGTGTTCGAGTTCCCGCCCGCGGTCGGGAAGATCCCGCCCCACCGCACCGACGCCGGCGCCTTCCTCCTCGCCGACGCCTACGGCGCGAAAAGGACGATCTACGTCAAGGACGTGGCCGGCGTGCACAAGGGCGACCCGGCGCACGGCGAGGCAGAGCTGATTCCTCGCGTGGGCGCCGCAGAGCTACTCGCGATGAAGCTCGAGACGCTCCCGCTCGACCCGATCGTCCTCGAGCTCATGGCCACGGCCAAGCACGCCAAGGAGATTCAGATCGTCAGCGGGCTCACGCCCGGCAACATCACCAAGGCCCTGGCCGGGGAGCACGTCGGCACGATCATCAGCGCTTAGCGCGCATTCCGGCCACGGCCTCGGCGAGCCCGGCCGCGTCGAGCACGTCGGCCATCACGCCGATCTGCTCCTCGAACACGTCGGGGGGAATCTGCATTCGGATTTCGTCTTCCAGCACGTGGTAGACCTCGAGACCCAACTGGGTCTCCGTCAATGGACCTGCGTAGGTGGGATCGCCGAGCACAACGGTCTCGGCCGCGATCTCGGCCGCCTCCGGATCGGGGGCACCGAGGAGGACGAGGAGCCGTTCGGTTCCGTGCTCCTCGGCCAGTCGCTTGATCACCTCCTGGCTCTGTAGGTCCATTGCTCCTGAGGCCGTTCAGACGAAGCACTCGGTCGACGCGAACGCGACCTCGCCTTTCGCCGCCTTAACGCACGCGGCGATGGCGGGACCGGCGATGCCGTCGCGCTCGCCGAGGACGATCGTCAGCTTGTCAGCCAGCAATGAATACTCACCTCCTCTCCGGACTTCATCGCACACAGTCTCTCATCCCGCCTGCGCGACCTCGAGCTGGCCGTCCAGCCACTCGCGCAGCTGGGTGGGCGAGAGCTGCGACGCCGACAGGCGAGCGATCTCCTCGCCGTCGCGCATGAGCAGGAAGGTCGGGAGCCCGTGGACCTTGAGCTCGATGCATACGCGGCGGGCCTTGGGAGCCTCGAGCTTGATGACCCGAAGCTCGGGGCGCTCCGCCGCAATCTTGGCCACGTGGGGCATCAGGGCTAGGCAGGGCTTGCACTCGGGTCCCCAGACGTCGACCATGACCAGCCCTTCGGCCACCAGCTCATGGAAGTTCTCGCGGGTCGCCTCGGCGATCTCGACGGTGCTCATCTCAGTGCTCCTTTTTCGCTTTCACTGGTTGGCCGGATTGCGCTCGAGCAGCAGGCTCATCCCATCCGAGAGCTCGGACATGCGCCCGAGGAAGAGGCTGCCCTTGGCGATCATCTGCACCCGCTTGGTCTCGCCCTCGCGCAGGCCGCTGACCGCGTGGGGCAGGTAACAGAGCGAGGAGGCGATGTGGCCCTGGGTGGGGGCGAAGCCGGGCATGCCGCGCTGGGCCACGAAGGCGGGGAGCTCGTCGCGCCCGATCGCCCCGGCGCGCACGGCGAGCGCGGCGATCAGGCGGTAATTGCGTTCGGGAACGTTGCCCGACCCCTGGGGCTCGGTGAGCTCGGGATTGTGGAGCTCGGTGGCGTAGTCGTCGACGTCGAGCATCCCCATCCCCACCTGGCCCAGGGGCTCGACGGTGAGGGCCTCCATGATCGCCTGCGCCGAGCCGCCGGCGGAAACCCGGTGGCGCCCGACCGCGTCCAGGCGCACCACGGGCGAGGCCCCGTCGTCGGCTTCCACGAGCGCGACGATCCCGCCGAGCACGTCCTCGAGGATCGGCATTCCGTGCTTGAGGTGGCCCTGAAACTTCATCCCGAGCTTGGGCAGCGAGCCGCCGGCCACCACCGCCACGCGCTCGAACACGCCCGAGGAGACCAGGCTGGCGGCGATCATCAGGGCGGGCATGGGCGCGGCGCAGAAGTTCTTGATGTCGGCGCCCGAGGCGTTGGCGAGCCCGGCGGCGGCGGCCACCGCCTTGGCCAGGTTGCCTCCCCCGCGCTGATAGCGATCGCCGATCGCCTCCTCCCCGCAGCCGAGCACGTAGTCGATCGAACCGGGGTCGATCCCACGCGCCTCCAGCAGGTGCATGAGCGCGAGGGTGGCGGTCGCCTTGGAGGCCAGGTTCTCGAGCAGGACGGTGGCGGCCAGGGCCTCGTCGGCGTCGTGGGCCCGGCGGATCGCTCCGACGAGCCGCGTTCCCGCGACGTGCAGGGGGAGCGCGCCCTGCTCGGCGCACGCGGCCTCGATGTCGCCCGCGGTGGACGCCGCCCGCTCGAGCGCGAAGCGCGCGGCCAGCGGGTGGTGGGCGAGCGCCGCCGCCATGCGCTCGGCGAAGGCGGGCTCGAGGGTGACGAGGTCGAACTCGTCGACGCTCGCGAGCAGGGCGAGGAACTCCTCCTCGGGCATGACCTCCCCCACTCCCATGTAGCGCGAAGCCCCGTTCGGGGTCGCGTCGGTCCACGGTCGCGCCGGGAGGTCGCGGGGATGAACCTCGCCGAGGAAGGCCCGGTGGGGCGGGTAGGCGGCCGCCTGCTCGAAGGTCCGCAGCGAGCCGAGGAACTGCTCGGCGAGCTCGGGGTCGCGGCCGAGCTCGCGCGAGGGCTTGGAGCCGAGGCAGGTCAGGCTCGGGGTGTGGGCGAGGATCGCGCTCGCAGCGGAGACGACGGGCGTCTTCATGACGCCTCGGCCGCCTCGAACACGGTCGGGCCCTCGACGGCCGTGCCCAGCGCCTCGAGCGCGCGGTCAAGCAGTCGCCGGCGCAAACGCCTCTCCTCCTCGGGCCCGAGCTCCGGATCTCCGGTCGGGAAGGGGATCCCGCGCGTGGGCACGATCCGCGGCGCCCCGACCCGGATAGCGATCGATACGAGGTTGCACAGCAGCACCGTGGGAATTCCTGCTCGCTCCAGCTCTTTGCTCAGCGTTGACCCGCAACGCGTACCCGTTCCTCAAGTCGCTGTCAGGATCGCGGCTTGGACTCCGGCCTGGCGCAGCTCGGCCGCCCACTCGACCCCGAAGGCGCGCGCCGTCGCCACCTGGGTCCCGTTGCCGGCCGTCACGAGATACTCGCCGTGCAGGGTGCCGATCCGTCCCTCCCGCTCGAGCTCCCGAGCGACGTCGAGGGGCAGGAGCCGGTGCGGATCCGCGTTGGCGGCCACGGTGGAGAAGCCTCCGTGCACGGACTGGTAGACGCCCTGCTCGAGCTCGTCCATGCCCTCGAGCGAGTAGCGCAGCCAGCGCGTCGCCCGCGCCGACTCCAAGCGGTCGGGGTTGCCCATGGGGACGAGCGCGCTCTCGGTGAGGAGCGCGATCCGGGCCTGGGCGGGATCCTCGATCGGCGCGCTGGGGGTGATGGTGCCGAAGCTCGGGAGCGGGACCTCGGTGCGCTCGCGGTCGCCGCTCAGGCGCGCGAGCAGGAGCTCGACGGCCCGGGGGGCGGCGGCGCGGTCGGCGAGACGGTTGTGGCGCGGGACCCGGCCCACGCGACCGTCCTGCTCGCGCAGCTCCTCGCCGCGCGCGAGGGTCTTGATCGCCCCCGCGAGGCGCTCGATCGACGCGCGCATCTCGCGCCCGATCTTCCCGCTCTCGATCACGGGCGCGGGCGCGGCCTCGTCGAGGCCGGGGTTGTCGGGGTGCATGGCCACCACCGCGGGGATGCCCGCGCGTGAGCACGCCGCGGCCAGGCGCGCGCATGCGAGGCCGTAGCGGCCGCTGGTGAAGGCGGGCCCGGCCACCAGCAGGTCGGGAGCGGCCTCGCGGACGAGGGCGAGGAGCTCCTCGGTGGCCCCGGGGGCCGAGGCCGCGTAGTCATCGCCGCACAAGACGGTGGCCACGATCTCGAAGTCGGGGCCGAGCTGTGCGATCAGGGCCCGGCCCGGGCCGACGGCGCCTTCGCGGACCTCGGGCGGGTGGCCGGCGGCCTCCTCGCCTCCGACGCCGGCGAAGAACTGGTTGACGTAGTGGACGATCCTCATCACAGCTCCGCCGCGCAGGTCACGCGATTCCATCCGAGCGGATTGAGCGAGCCGTAGATGGCCGCGATGGGGATCTCGAGCTCGTCGGTGGCGGCGGCGTCGACGATCCCCAGCCGCTCGCCGCCGAGCGCAGCGTCGGTGGCCTCGAGGCGGACGAGCTCGTCGTAGTTGCCGGTCGAGATGAGCGCGTTGGCGCGCGTGGGGGCAACCACGAGCCCGGGCGCGGTGCCGTCGCGGCCGGCCATCTCGGCGAAGAGCCCGACGGCGGAGATGCCGATGTCCTCGAGCGCGTCGAGCTTGAGGGCGACATCACCGTCGGCGTTGCCGCCCCCCTCCTTGGTCACGATGGCGCCGTCGGCGCCGAGCGCCGCGCACAGGCGGGCGGCGTGCTCGGAGACGAGCCGCTTCTCGCCCTCGGACACCGGCTCGGGGCAGAGGACGACGCCGGCCAGCTCTACGTCCTCGCTCGCGCGCAGGGCGGCCACGACGGGGTTGTTCTGGTGCACGAAGGTGGGGTTCTTGAGCGCTGGATGGCCGTACTGGGCGCTGACCACAGCGCCGTCGGCGAGCTCGCAGGGGTCGATCCAGGTGGGCAGCGATCCCGCCATGCTCCGGCCGTAGACCATCACGTCCTTGAACGCGCCCTGGGTCTGGATGTTGGTCACCGCCACCACGCGCGGCAGCCCGGTGGAGCCGCGGCCCGGCAGCGCCTCGATCTCCTCGACCCCGTCGGCAGGGACGTCGAGGGCCGCCTGCGCGAGGTGGACGGCGAGGCGCAGTACGCCGAGCCGGAGCGCCTCAGCGACCTCCTCCCACGGAGCGTCGGGGGCGGGCTCGAACTCGATCACCACGTTGTGGGTCTCGGACAGGGGCGAGAACTCGGCCCCCGCGCCCGACATCTGGAGGACGGCCTCCTGCGCGCGGGGGAGGAACCCGGCGCTCAGGACCGCCGCGCCGCGCAGGACGTGGGTATCGCCGCGCCCGGCGAGCAGGGCCAGGCCGAGCAGTCCCGGGAACACTTCGCCCTCGCCCGCCTTGCAGCGGGGCTCGACGGCGTCGAGAACCTTGACGATGCGCGTGCTCTCGCCGGGCGAGCAGCACGACACGCGTACCGAGGCGAGCGCGGGGTGCGCGAGCACCGCCGAGACCTCGCGTTCGCCCACGGTGAGCAGCCCATCGGCGTAGCTCGTCTCCTCGCCGAGAACGGCTCCCACTACCTCGTGCGTCAGCAGCCGCAGGCCACGAAGCTCAGTTGCACTCACAGACATGACCATACGCCATCTGGCGCATAGAGAGCAAGCAGAAACTCGGTCCTATTACATAGACTATGTTCTATGCCTCTCCGAGGTGGAGGCGCGCGTGGAGCCGGGCCAGCGGGGCCGGCGACCACCAGTTCCACCGCCCGAGCAGGGCCATCAGAGCGGGGACGAGGAGGGCCCGGACGATGAAGGCGTCGATGAGCACGGCGCAGGCGGTTCCCACGCCGACCTCCTTGAGGAAGACGACCTTCGCGGTCGCGAAGGCGCCGATGGCCACCGCGAGCATGAGCGAGGCGGCGGTGACCAGCCTCCCCGTGCGCTCGAGCCCGATCGCGACCGCCTCCCGGTCGCCGGCGCCCGCGTCACGGGCCTCCTTGATACGCGAGAGGAGGAACACCCCGTAGTCGGTCGAGAGCGCGAACACGACCGCCGCGAGGACGATGAAGTCGGTCTCCTCGATCCCGCCCTGACTGGTGTACGCGAGCAGGCCGGTGAGGCGCCCGTCCTGGAAGACGAAGACGAGGATGCCGGTCGCGGCGGCGGCCGTGAGGAGGTTCATGAGCAGCGTCTTGACGGGCAGGATCACCGAACCGGTCATGAGCCAGAGCACGAGCATGGTGATCACGACGAGGATCGCGAGCGCGAGCGGAACCGTGCTCGCGATCGAGGTCTGGAGGTCGGCGAAGTCCGCGGCCGGGCCGCCGACGAGCACGCGTCCGGGCGCCGGCGCGCTGCGGACCGCCTCGACAGCCCGGTGGGCGGCGGCGGAGATCGCGTCGGCCGGGGTACCCAGCCCGATGTACCAGGTGTCCGGCGCCACCCGGACCGGCGGCGCCGCGGTGGCGATCCCCGGCAGCGTCCCCAGCCGTGCCGCGTAGCGCGCGAGCGCGCTGCGGGCGCCGGGCGGAGCGGACACGACGACCTCGATCGCCTGGCCGGCGTGGAGGCCGGGGAACTCGCGCACCAGGGTGTCCTGCACGACACGTGCGCTCTGGCTGCGGGGAAGCACGGTGGCGTCGATGCCGCTCCAGTGCACGCGCGGGGTGGGCGAAGCGATGACCAGGAGCAGCGCGCCGGTGGTGATCGCGATCAGCCACGGACGCCGCATCACGAACCGGGCGAGGCGGTAC
>Ga0302325_10016208_pt1 | contig 15807 bp, 10 predicted proteins | sample Palsa_T0_2_FD_201948 | JGI IMG/M metagenome (GOLD analysis project Ga0302325, IMG submission 201948) | Peat permafrost microbial communities from Stordalen Mire near Abisko, Sweden - Palsa_T0_2 | ecosystem: Environmental > Terrestrial > Soil > Palsa > Peat permafrost | place: Sweden: Abisko...
CACCACCGTGGCCAGATCCTGCCGCTGCACTTTCCCGGTCTGCACCGTCGCCACGTTCTTGCTGCTCTGATGAACGGTGAAACCGACAATAATTGCGAGCAAAACTGCAATGCCCGCGCCGATTGCTATTTTTTTCCAAGCTTTCATGATTCGCGTCACCGTCTGGGTAATTTATCTCCGCAGAAGGCCAACTCTTGCCGCATCCGGCACTTGCGCGAGATGGCCCGCTGACTCGGCTAGGATGACGGACACCTGTCCTCTGTTACGATCCTGGCGCCGAGAAAGTTCCCGATCAGGATATAGAAGTAGAAGAAGTGGCCGAGACCCGATAGACGTTTGGGAAGTAATAGTGACTGCCCCGGGACGCTCTAATTATAGCCCGACCGCCAAAGGTTTTGGCACCCACTTGAAGCATTGGTGGTGGCCCAGTTTGAACTGCACCTCTACCCAAGCGTTGCGTCATCCCGACCGGAGCCGCCTTTCAGGCGAAGAGAGGGATCTCCCTCAAAATCGAGCCCGAGGAAGCCACTGCCGCCTACCTGTCGATTTGATTCGGCGCCGGGCAACTCGCGGCCACCCCCCGGCTTCCAACCAACCAGCGGTGGCTGGTTTAGTGTGTTCTCGGAGCACGACTTAACCTTGCTTTCACACGCCGAACGCGCCTAGAATGGTCGGACGAAGGTTGTCTGGCAGGAGTCCCTCTCATGTTCCGGGTTGATTCGTATCAAGCTGTTCTCCGAGTTCTGTTCGCATCGGTCGGTTTGCTGGTCAGCGGCGCGGTCGCCCAAGACCAGACGAGCCCGGCCCAGACGAACCCGTCCCAGCCCGCCCAAAACCAAGCTACTCAAGAACCGAAGCCCACAGAAAAGGCCACAGAAAAGGACGCCACGAGCGCCGCGCCGGCTCAGACTGGCTCCGATGCCGTAGATCCGCTCAAACGGCCCACCAACGAAAAACAAAGGCAGAAAAATGCGCGCGGCCTGAAACAGGAATTAAGCAAGACTTATAAGAAGTGGCTGGAAGAGGACGTCGTCTGGATCATCACCGACGAAGAGCGCGCGGCCTTCAAGCAGCTCTCCAACGACGAGGAGCGCGACAACTTTATTGAAGCCTTTTGGCAGCGCCGCGACCCCACGCCCGACACTGAAGAGAACGAATATAAGGAAGAGCACTACCAGCGCATCGCCTACGCCAACGAGCATTTCGCCGCGGGCGTGGCCGGCTGGCGAACCGATCGCGGTCGCATCTACATTGTTTACGGCAAGCCCGACGAGATCGATTCCCATCCCTCGGGCGGAAGCTACGAGCGCCCCATGGAAGAGGGCGGTGGCGAAACCTCGACGTTTCCCTTTGAAGACTGGCGGTATCGCTACATCGAAGGCATCGGCCAGGAAGTCATCATGGAATTCGTCGACACTTGCATGTGCGGCGAATATCACATGACCCTCGACCGTTCCGAAAAAGACGCCCTGCTGATGACCCCGAATGCGGGCCTGACGCTTTATGAGTCGATGGGCATGGCGAATAAGGCATCGCGCTTTAACAACAGCGGCCTCGAACGCCTGGGCGCGGGTCCTGACAGCGCGATGGTGGCGAGTAAGGAATTCGATCGCCTCGACCAGTTCGCCAAGTTGATGGCGGCTCCGCCCGTGAAGTTTACCGATCTCACCGAAGAAGTGAATTCGAAGGTCATCCTTAATCCGATGCCGTTCGATGTTCGTTCCGACTTTGTGAAAGTGACCAGCGACACCGTTCTGGTGCCGGTCACGATCCAGATGAAGAATCGTGACATCACGTTCGTCAATAAAGACGGCATTCAGCGCGGCACAGTAAACATTTTCGGGCGATTGTCGACTTTGACCGGCAAGATTGTGCAGACCTTCGAAGATACCGTGCAGGTGGACGTGCCCGCCGAACTTCTCCCGCGCACCGCGGAGAACGCCTCGGTTTACTGGAAGGCGCTGCCCTTGCGCCCCGGCCGCTACAAACTCTACGTTGCCGTGAAAGACGTGAATGGCGATCGCAAGGGTGTTTGGAGCCGCAGCATTGTCGTCCCCGAATATTCTGACGACAAGCTGGCCACTTCCAGTCTGGTGGTGGCCGACGTAATGGAACCGGTTCCTACCAAGGATATTGGCACCGGCAGTTTCGTGATCGGTACCACGAAGATTCGGCCGCGCGTGGCCCCTGCCGACGGCAAGCCTGCGCTGTTCAATCGCGACAAGGATCAGAAGCTGAATTTCTGGATGCAGGTCTACAATCTCGGCGTGGACCAGAAGACGCACCGGCCTTCTGCCACTTTCGAATACAACATCACCAACCTGGCAACCAATAAACAGGTGGTGCAGAAATTAGAAACCACTGACACCATGGGCAACCTGAGCGATCAGGTAACGCTGCAGAAGTCGATCGTGGCCGCCAACCTGCAACCCGGTATTTACAAAATCGAGATCAAGGTGAACGACAACATTTCCAAGCAGACCATTGATCCTTCGGCGGTGTTTGCAGTACAGTAACCTGCTATTCCCCTCAAGGGGGTGGGGTTTAGTGAGACTGGGTAACCTGAGGCTGGGTGAGCTAAGGCTGGGTAAGCTCGGAATTTGGGCGATCCTGTTAGGAGCATCGCTTCCCGTTTGGGCTGCAGAGCAGCCCGGAGCGATCTCGGGATATGTCCGCGACAATTCGGGCATTCCGCAGATGGGCGCCGTGGTACAGGTTCTCGGCTCCGCCAATCACGCCCTCACCGTCTTTACTGACGGCGCTGGATACTACGCGGCCACCGGCCTTCTGCCTGGTCTCTACACTCTCAAAGTTACGGCTCCTTCTTTTCTCCCGGCCTTGCGCGAGAAAGTCGGTCTGCGCCCCGGCGCCAGCCTCAACGTCAACGTGACTCTGAGCACGTTGTTGGGCGTGATGCAGCTTGGCCCCATCCGCTCCCTTCCCGATAGCGACGACTGGAAATGGACTCTGCGCTCCGTCGCGAACCGCCCCATTCTGCGCATATTCGACGATCCGATCCTTACTGGACTAGGAACGACTGGACTAGGAACGACTGGACCGGGAACGATACGACCGGGCTCGATTGGAGCGGGAACGACTGGCGTGGGAATGCACGGCCTCGAAACGGTTGCCGAAGGCCGTCATCGCGAACTGACCGGCGCGGTTTCATTCCTCGCCGGTGGCTCCGCCGTCGGCTACGGCACGGGATCGGACATGAACACCGCCTTCACCCTGGAGCGCTCCATCTTCTCCGGTGGACAAATGGCGTTCAGTGGGGATGTAGCCTACGGCGAAAATCTGCCGGCCGGTGTGCTGCGCACCACCTTTACTCATCGCCTGGACAATGGCTCGGAGCCAACCTTGGCGCTGACCGCCCGCCGCTTTACCTCAAGCGATCCTAATCTGCACGGCGCAGCATTGCAGGCCCTCGCCCTCTCCGCGACTGACGACTTTACCCTGGGCGACATTCTCGAATTCAAGTTTGGCAGTGAACTTCAGACCATCCAGTTTCTGGGCCACGTTTCCGCGTTCCGCCCCTTCGGCACCGCCGATCTTCATCTTTCCCCCGACACCGTGGCGGAATACGATTACACGACTTCCCGCCCCGATCTGCGCAGCGACAACGAGAAGGGTTTCGATTCTGCTCCGGCCGACCTGAGCGAATCGAATCCACGAGTCAGCCTCGTCAATTTCGCACCCCGGATGGAGAAAGCCCGCCATCAGGAAATTAGCCTCTCGCATCGCGCCGGCAAGACCAATCTTCAGCTCGCCGTCTTTACCGACCGTGTCTCCAACACAGCTGTCTTGGGTACGGGATTCACCTCATCGGCCAGCGGATTCCTTTTACCCGACAGTTCCTCGGGGACGTTTAGCTATGACGGCCGGACTCTCAACACCAATGGCCTGCGCGTTGTGCTCCAGCGAAAGTTCTCCAACGATCTCACGGCCACGCTCGACTACGCTTTCGGCGGCGTTCTGGCTCTCTCCCAGTCGGACGTGGCGTTGCAGGACGCAGAGCAATCCATGGCCACGCAGCGGCGTCATGCCGTCGCAGCTAAGCTGAGTGGAACTGTGCCGCGCACCCATACACGCTGGATTGCGTCTTACCGTTGGGTGAACGGGCCGTCCCTTACGCCGGTCGACCTGTTCAATGCATCGCCCGGCGAAACCGATCCGTATCTGAACATTTTCCTCCGCCAGCGCCTTCCCGGCTTCGGCGGTCGCATGGAAGCGATCATCGACTTGCGCAACCTTCTGGCGCAGGGCTATGTTCCAGTCCTCGGACAGGACGGCCAAACCGTCTATCTGGTCCAGGCGGCACGCTGCGTCCGCGGCGGCGTGGCTTTTAACTTCTAGCCTGCCAGCTCTCCCCGTGCCTTATTCGTAAAATCTATCGCTCCCATTCATAACTACATGGTTGACTGTAGGGATCCGCTTTCGGTAATGTTCCTCAGCAGACTTTGCGGGCGGAGCGGCGCAACTTCTTAGTATGCAAGGAATTGCAAGCTTTCCCTGTCGCAAGCGAGGCTTTTGCCTTCTCCCGCAAAGCACCGTTATTTTCCCCCCAAGACTGAGAAGACTGAACCCTTTTAAGGAGACCACATGAGAGCGCGTTTCTTCCCGCTGTCGATCAAGCTGGTGTCGATCAATTTGGCGATTGTTCTTCTGGCCGCGGCCAGCCTTTCGGCACAAACCTTCCGTGGGACCATCTTGGGCAGCGTGACCGATCCTTCCGGCGCCGTGATTGCTGGCGCGACGGTGGTGGTGAAAAACGCCGGCACCGGATTACAGCGCACCACCCAAACCAGCGCTGACGGCAGTTACTCCCTGCCGGAACTGCCCATCGGCACCTATAGCGTAACCGTGACCCAGACCGGCTTCGATACCTTCATCGCTACCGGCGTATCGGTTGACGTAGCCGGCGAGCGCCGCGTGGACGCCGCCCTCAAAACCGGCCAGATCGCCACCAAAGTCGAAGTTTCCGGCGACCTCTTACCGCAGGTGGAAACGACCTCGGCCGACCTTGGCGGAACCTTGACCGCGGACAGGATTGAGAGCCTTCCCGTCAACGGGCGCGATTACCAGAAACTCATCTACCTGAATCCCGGCGTCGCCGGTTCGCCCGATCAGATTACGGATTCTCCCGGCTCCTACGGAACCTTCTCGATGAACGGCTCGCGCGGCCGGGCCAACAACTTTCTGCTCGACGGCACCGACATGAATGACGGCTACCGCAACGATCCGGCCATCAACGAAGCCGGCGTATTCGGCGATCCTGCCACCATTCTGCCGCTCGACGCCGTGGCCGAGTTGAAAGTGCTCTCCAACTATGAGGCCGAGTATGGCCGGAACAGCGGCGCCGTCATCAACATCGTGACCAAGAGCGGCACCAACAAACTTCACGGTTCGCTGCTCGAATACTTCCGCACCGGCAAGCTTGGAGCGCGCAACTACTTCAACTTTGCTCCCAATCTGAAGAGCCCGTTCAATAACAATCAGTTCGGTGGCGCGCTTGGTGGAGCGCTGGTTAAGGATAAGACTTTCTTCTACGTAGACTACGAAGGCCAGGATGAAAACGGTGCCCAGGCCGGAACCACCTGCGTCCCTGATCCAACCGTAATCGCCGCCTCCGAGGCCAGCATCGTCGGCTTGGGCGACACCGTGAATCCGGTGATGACCGCTCTTCTGGCACGCAACCCGTGGCCGACTCCCAATATCGCCGGCGCGGTGAGTGATGGCAACGGCTGCAGCTCCCAGAATCTTTCCACCTCAACCGCCTTCTTTAACCGCGTGGACAGCTTCATCGGCAAGATCGACCAGAATTTCAACGCCAACAACCTGCTGACCGGGCGCTACTACTTCGGCAACAGCAACCAGAGCTTTCCGTTCGCGCAGTTGGCCGGCGGTCTTCTGCCCGGGTTCAATACCACAACCCCGACGCGCGTCCAGCTCGTAGCGATTTCCTACGTCAAAGTCATCGGATCGAATCAGGTCAATGAGGCCCGCCTGGGATGGAACCGATTCGTGGAAGGTTTCTTCCCCGAGGACCAGAGCTTCAATCCCAACTCCATCGGTTTAGATACCGGTGTCGGCGCCTATGATGGCGGCCTTCCCCAGATCGGCGTCGGCGGCTTCTCCGAGATTGGCGCCACCAGTTCCATTCCGCGCAATCGTGTGGATTCCAACTGGCACTTCGTCGACGACTACTCCTGGAAAACAGGGAAGCATGATGTGAAGTTCGGTTACGAATTCCGCCGCACCACGATCATGCAGGTCATCGACCACAATTTTCGGGGGACGCTTAGCTTCGGCAACGACGTTACGAGCCCCGCCACTCCCAGCGTGACGCTCACCGCGCTTGAGGCTCTTCTCGAAGGCATCCCCGACGGCGGCGCCCAGGTGCAGGGCGATTCCCGAAGGCATGAATTCCAGAACAGTGACGGGTTGTTCATTCAAGACAGCTTCCACGCGACTTCCCGCCTGACCCTGAATTACGGACTACGCTGGGACTACTTCGGCGTGGCCGGAGAAAAGAACGGCCTGATGTACACGGTTGGCGATCTGTCGACTGGCGGCGACAACGTCCTCACGAAACAGTTGTATGACAAGGATTTCAATAATTTTGCGCCCCGCGCTGCACTGGCTTTCGACGTGACCGGCAAGGGTAAAACGGTCATCCGCGCCGGATGGGGCTTGTTCTACGACGCATTCTCGCAGGACATTTTCCTCGGTCACCTGCCTTGGAATTGCATCTTTTGCCCCGGACCGGCCTATCCCGGTCTGGGATCGCAGGCGTTAGCCACCGGCAGCATTTCCGGCAGTCCCTTGGCGGCGGGAACTCCGGTCTATTCAGGCTACGGTCCTGAGGGAGATTTCTTCTCCGTCGACCCCAATATGCGCACGCCCTACATTCAGAATTTCAATTTCAATTTCCAACAACAGTTGGGCGCCAAGAACGTGTTGCAGGTTGGTTACGTGGGCTCAAAGGGGACCAAGCTGTTCCAGTTCCTGGATATCAATCAGCCGAGTCAGGCTCAGATCACCGCTGCGGATCTGGGTTGTGACTGCATTAACAGCTATGGCGTTCCGCGCACCTATGCCCCCAACTTTTTCTACCTCAATCAGGAGAAGTCGTCGGCAACCTCTAACTACAATGCGTTGCAGGCGAGTCTTCGCACCAGCGGCTGGCACGGATTGTCCTCGCAAGCGAACTTCGTCTGGTCGCATTCCATCGACACCGCCAGCGACCTGGAAGATTTCGAACCCAACGAGGCGCAGCCCCAGGACAGCACGAATCCTGCAGGAGAGCACGGAAACTCCAGTTTCGACATTCGCCGCCGCTTCACCTGGAACTTTACCTACCAGCTTCCCAAGATGGGCGGAGCAATGTCGAAACTCAAAAACGGCTGGGGCCTGGACGGCATCCTCAATCTGCAGGACGGTCAGCCCTGGCACCTGAACTACGAGTTTGAAGGCGAATACTCCGGCTCGGGCGAGGGCTTCGACCGGCCGGACGAAATTGCAACCCCGAAATATTCCCCCGGGAATCCGTCGCAGTACTTGAATCTCTCGTCATTCGCGGCCCCATGCACCTGGGGAAATCCCAACAATGACGGCAGCTCGGACGAAACCAACTGCGTCCCGGGCACGCGCCACTTCGGCAGCGAAGGCCGCAACTCACTGCACGGCCCCAGCTTTAAGGAGTTCAATTTCTCCGTGTTCAAAGATACGACGCTGGGCGAGCACGTCACGCTGTCTCTCCGGGCCGAGTTCTTTAACATCTTCAACCATCCCAACTTTACCAACCCTTTCCTGCCCAATTTCATCGCGGATATCGGAGCGCCGAACCCAGCCACAGGCGGCTACGTCTTCGGTGGCGCGCCGGCCTACTACCAACTCCAGGCCACCGGTGACGTAGGCATCGGCAACCCGTTCCTCGGCGGAGGCGGTCCGCGCGGCACGCAGTTCGTCGCCAAGATCACCTTCTAGGGAATCTAGCTCAATGGAATAAGCCCCTGCTCCGGCAGGGGCTTTCTTCTTTATGTCATTCGCTTTGAAAGGGCACTCAGCCGCGAAGCGGCGCAAGAATACAGCCCACGGCGCAAGCCGTGGGTGGGAAGTGGGATAAGAGCAAGCCCCGAACGGGCGAAAGAGGAAAGAGCGGCTCGCGCATACTCTTCGAGCCCCTAAAGGAAATCCACAGGTCCGTGTGACATCCAACCTTGCGTCTGCCCTTCAATTTGGTAGATCATAGCTTTACGGCAGCGCTTGGCTAATCTCTACGATCCCGGAGCTAAGTTCTTTGCGGTCAAGATTTTGCCCGCAACCGATTGAGCCCCAAGATGTTGCGGACGATTTTCCCCTAATGGCAATAATATACCTGCCTAACCAAAGCCAAAGAATGACCCGCCAGAGATGGCGGGTTTTTATTCTTGGGATTCAACAATCGCGGCAGCAAGAAGGCTCCCGTCATGACGGCCAGCGGTTTCAGATGATCCCCTCGAACGTTGCCGGAAGGTCGGGCCAGAGAATTTTAGACGCTTTCTTTTTGAGCAGCTTTGCGTAGGCAGGATTTTGTGACATGATTGACTGGTGGCGAGATGGGAGCGACGTCGAGCGCAATCGATGAAACGCCACCAGTACGTTCACCGGAAGGAAGGTGAACCGAAGTTGAAGCTGCAAAGTTTTGCTGTACCGATAGCTCTGTTCTTCATCTTCATATACACAGCGCAGTGGGCGTTCCGTTTCCCGAGGGGAAACCTAGTCAACTTGGCGGCGGGGATTATCTTTGCTGGAACCGCAGCATTCCTCTGGACACTAAAGCCACGGAAAAATCGCCACAAGAGATGATTTCCGCATTCTAAATTCGCGCTAAAATTTCCGTTGGTTAGGTAGGTATATTGTTGCCCCCCTAAGGTGATGATTCCAATAGATCAGGGGGGGGTAGGGGGTTACCAATAAGTAATATCGCTCGAAAAGCAGCTCTCCTTTCACCGAAGCTACCTTCATATTCCCCGCATTCGAAATCCGATAGCCGCCTGGAATCCGGCTTACGCCTTTCGTCACCTCGTCGCCGGATTAAGCCAATGTTAACCTCTGTTTCGTAGTCGCCCTCCCCACTAAGCTCTGTTCCGGAGATCCTGATGCGCCGTCGCCTTTCCATGACCTTCATTTCCGTGAAAAGCCCTGTCGTTTTGGCTCTCGTCCTCAGTCTCGCCGCGCCGCTGTATGCGCACCACCTCAAGAAGGGTGAAACCTCATCACTGCCGATCACGACGTCATCCCCCAAGGCTCGGGAGCTTTACGAAAAGGGAGTCGCCGACTACGAGAATCTTTACCTGGAACGCTGCAATGACGATTGGCGAGCCGCTGTGAAGGAAGATCCGAACCTCGCCATCGCCTGGGCCTGGCTCGCCTTCAACAGCAGCAATCCCAACGAAGTGAACGACGCTCGCGCTAAAGCCAAGGCGCTTCTGCCCAAGGTGAGTCCGGGAGAGCAATTGATGGTCACCTGGATCTCCAAGGTGCAGGAAGGCGACTACTTGGGCGGCATTACCGCCATGAATGACATGATCGAGATGTATCCCCGCGACAAGGACGTGCTGTATCTGGCGGGCAACTGGATGTTGCTCGAAAATGGCGACGATCAGGCGAAGCGGCTCATGGAGAAGCTGCTGGCCATCGACAAGAACTTCCCGCCTGCGCTGAACGACCTAGCCTACGTCGAAGCGCGCAACCGGGAATTCTCCAAATCGCTGGCGGCCATGGACCGCTACGTCGCGCTGCTCCCGAAAGAACCCAACCCGCAGGATTCCTACGGAGAACTGCTCCGTATGGCAGGAGATTTCGAGGGTTCGCTGGTGCACTATCGCGCCGCGCTCAAGATTGATCCCGACTTCGTGACCTCGCAAGTCGGTCTCGGCGACACCTACGCGCTCATGGGAAATCAGGAGCAGGCCCGAGTGGAATATGACAAGGCGATCCGGTTTGCTCACAATGAAGCCGACCGGTTGACCTACAGCATGCAGAAGGCGATGACTTACGTGCGCGATGGCAACTTCGCCGAAGCCGACAAAGAATATCAGGACATTGCCGCGACCGCCCATGCCAAGGACCAGGATCTGCAGGAAGCGCAGGCGCTCGATCACATGGCGGAGTATCAGACCGATGACAATGTCGCGCTCAAAAATCTGAAGCTGGCCGAGCAATCGCTCAGCCACCGCGCGACCATTTCCGCTCAGGACCGCGATGAGGAGTTGTCGCGCATCCTGCGCGTTCGCGCGGTGCGGGCCGCGCAAGCCGGCAACCAGCCGCTAGCGGACCAGTCACTGCATCAGCTCGAGGCTATGGCTAACGGCAGCCGCAACCGGGTGATTCAAAGCTCCTACCACGGCGCGGCTGGCGCTTTGCTCATGGCTCAGGCCAAGGCGAACAAAAACGGCGACCGGAAGATAGACGACCAGAAGATATACGAAGACGCCATCGCGCACCTGGAAGAGGATCAGGAGAATCCTTTCACCCTGGAGTTGCTGGTGCAGGCCTACTACCAGACCTACCAGCCCGATAAGCTGCACGAGGTCGAAGTCAGGCTTCGTGGCACCAATGAACCTACCATGGAGCAGGCGTTGGTGGTCCCCGCAGCCCGCGCCAGAAGGCCGACAATCTAGTTCGAGTCCGCCCCGGGCTCCCGCGAGGAGCCCGGCACTTCTCGCCCAATTTGCGGCATTGGTGTACAGTAGGTGGGCACTTTTGCCCGCATGTCGACTGACACTGAGCGCCGCTCCGGAAGACGAATCGCCACTCGCGTTCCCACGCGCGTGCGCCCCGTTCATGGCGCCGATCAAACCACGCTGAACGCCGAGACTCGCGACGTCAGCGCCAACGGTGTTTTCCTGTACAGCAAGTCCCGCATGGAAAAGGGCTCCGAGGTCGAACTGGTGCTAATTCTTCCTCCCGAACTCACTTCCGGGGAAAAGTGCTGGGTATGCTGCCAGGCCACCATTGTGAGGGTCGAAGAAGAGGGATCAGAATTCGGCGTGGCGGCGCAGATTCGCCGCATGGACATCCTGCCCGAAGTGACAGCCTGATTTACTGTAGGTTTCAAGAGCTGAGAGAACGGACCGTATTCGGGAGCGGGATTTCCTAAAATAGACAGTATCGGAGGCGTTGCTTTCATCCTGCGGCGCGCACGCTGTGATTTCCTGTAAATATTTAAAAAAAAAGCTTCCCATTGCATCGAGCGTGGTGCAATAATGGCGGCCCAATAATTGCTCTGGCCAATTCAAGGTTCCAGGTGGGCCCAAGTATGATGATCGAAAAGCTCGCGGCCGGTGTGGTGCAAGTGCAGACACCGATTGGTCCGCGTTACGTAATGCCCTCATTCTTTCAGCGCGTGTATCTACTCTGGATGTTCCGCAATTTCCCCATTCTTCCTCACGCCGTGCTCAACCCACGCCAGCAACGTTTAATCGATCGCATGTGCGGGGAGCAGCGTTTCGCTTCGATGGCCTATGCCGATGGCATGGACGAAGCGCCCGTGATCGGCATAGTGGAACATCGTCCGCTCATCGGAGCGGACCAGTTGCCACCGCGGCGTCCGGTAGCGAGCGACTCGCGGGGCTTGGCAGCAGAAGCGCGCCAGCGTTCCTAGCTTCGCGTCCCAGTGTCTTCGCGCCGCGCTGCGCATGCCTTGAAGCAAACGCCGCTCCCGCGCAATGTTAGAACTCGCGTGCTGCTCTCTCCGTCGCGTGCCGCGCCTCCGTCGGGACTTGCAATTCTGAAGCTGCAATTAGTTTGGCGTCGATGGGGAAGACGAGTGTTTTGACATTGGCGCGCATCGAGCCGAATGGAGCCGTTCCCTGCGGACTGCTGCTGGATGCTATAATTTTTGTTCGTCCTACCAGCCAAAATCCCCACCGTGGGCGCGTAGCTCAATTGGCAGAGCAACTGACTCTTAATCAGTAGGTTGTAGGTTCGATTCCTACCGCGCTCACCATCTTTTCAACCACGGATCGAAGTTGATGTTTTGGATGTGCGTAAAGTTTGAGGGAATTCGATTTCGGCTGTGCAGGAGTTTCGGAAGCCGGTTTCGTGGTGCAGCGCTGCGGGAACGTTAGTCGTGCAGCACGACGTTCAGCAGAGAGCTGTGGACCTGGAGAGCGCCTTCGGTCCCGCCGGCATAGTCAATGAAGCCCAGCTTCCGGAATCGGTTCATGAAGAAGCTGACTCGCGACCGCGTGGTGCCTACCATCTCGGCTAGCGTTTCCTGACTGATCTTGGGGACGACGGTTTCCGGGACGCCTTCCTTGCCGAAATGAGCAAGCAAAAGAAGGACGCGGGCCAGTCGTTTCTCGCTGGAGTTGAAAAGTTGGTCGACCAGATCCTCTTCGTAACGGATATTTCGCCCCAGCAGATAAGCAACAAACATCTCAGAAAGCGCGGGTTCGCGGTGCAGGGCTTCCATCATCGCTTTCTTTTCCACCCGGAGAATCTCGCAATCCGTCATGGCGGCCGCTGAACCCATGCGCAGAAGCTGACCTGCCAAGGCGCCTTCACCGAAGAAGTTGCCCTCGCTCACAATCGCGATGGTCGCTTCCTTGCCAATCTTTGACACGACGGTGAGTCGCACCTTACCTTGTTGAACATAGAAGACGGCATCGGCGTCGTCTCCTTGGGCATATATTACTTGCTTCTTTGGAGCCGACAGAATCTTCCTGCCATCGCCGATGGTTGCGAGGAAGATGTTGGGATCGAATCCGCCGTTTTTCTTTAATGCCGCAGGGGTTTTCATTCGCTAGTGAGCCTTGTCGCAACTGCGGTTAAGGTCCGCCGCAGAACGGGCGAACTGCATTTAGTAACCTCCAGCATACTCCTCTGGATTCAGGCAGGAATGGTCATTTTTGCTCACATTGTTTCTCAGCTGGTCCTTAGCTTTCCAAATCCGGTCAATGGTTTCCGGGGTTTCCCAAATCCGATCAATCGCCGGTCGCGATGCGGTTCGGTGCGGGGCAGGCCAGTGCATAACTCGCACTTTTCGCCGGGCTTGGCGCCACAGGTAGGGCAGCGAACGGCCAGAGCTTGTTCCTTTTTCGACTTCATGGGTACACAATGCAACGTTCACTCGTCGGCAAAATGGTCAATTCTGACCACTTCGGAACTTTACTTTCGGAAATGCTGACGCGGGAAGGATCTTAGTCATGAAGAGCGTCAGGGCTTATTGAGCTCCGAGTTTATTTCGCTCCGCTCTCGGCATCGAGACCTTTTAGATTTTCACTTGTGAGCTATCTTGCTCAGACGCGAAAGCCAGCGCCTGTCATTCTTGGAGCATCGTCGGAGTGTGTTGACGGAGCCGCGAAACTGAATTGCAGCTCTTATCGTTAGGTCGCAAAGCCGTTTCCTGATCAGTCCGCGGCGGCGCCCACATCCAGCGAATCAGTGTTCGTCATTTCGTGTGCACGCCGTCAAACCCGGCGGCGGAACACGATTTTGACCCTAAGAATTCCGGAATATCTTCTCGAACATATTTGTCGAACGTGTTCTTGAAAATATTCTCGACAATTTCTCGAACATATTCTCGAACGACGAATCAGGGCAGCGCTTCCAGCGGAATGAGCAGCTGCCCCGAAAACAAGGAAGGTCTAAAGATCATGCCGTTAATTCAACTCCTGGAAGTTCTCATCGTGGTGGGTGTTCTTCTGTGGCTGGTCAATCGCTTTATCCCAATGCAGGGAACCATCAAGTCAATTCTGAACGGCGTTGTTGTGATTGCCTTGGTTCTGTGGATTCTTAACGTTTTCGGGCTATTCAGCTCCCTTTCGAGTATTCACATCGGCAAAGGATGATCGCGACACGTAGCCATCGCGACCGCGTAGCAAAAGAACGCGGCGCGAAACTCGCACTCTATAACAAAGGTCGATGGCGGCAGGTGCCTGCCACGAAGGAGATCCATTGAAAACCACACTGTTGTTCGTGACCGGAATCACCCTCAGTTTGAGCGCGTTCGCTCAGACCAATCCGCAAGCCACCAACGTCGAGCCCATGAGCACGATGCCCACGTTCCGGGTAACCGTCACCAGTCGCAGCGTGCAGGCGGTGAATTATGAGCATCGCAGCGGATCGTCGAAACTGGATTTCACCGGCACCAGCCTGATGCCCTCAGCCAGCGGCGTTGCCCGGGTCGACAGCAAGCGCGGTTCCATCGAAATCGAAGCGGAATTTGGTGAACTGCTGAAGCCGACCACTTTCGGCAATGAATATCTGACCTACGTTCTATGGGCGATTTCGCCCGAAGGCCGTGCTGTGAACCTGGGTGAAGTGCTGGTCGGCGGCAACCATCGCAGCAAGGTCAACGTGACCACCGATCTTCAGGCCTTCGCTCTGATTGTGACCGCGGAACCTTACTATGCTGTCCGCGAGCCCAGCAACGTGGTGATTCTCGAAAACGTAGTTCGCGACGATACCAAGGGAACCACGGAAGCGGTAAACGCAAAGTACGAACTGATGGAACGCGGCGGCTATATCCCCACGGGCTACAAGTTCGATCCCGTGATCCTGAATGCCAAGTTGCCGCTGGAGTTCTTTGAGGCGCGGAACGCGTTGCGCATCGCTCAATCTGAGGGCGCCGAGCAGTACGCTCCCGACAGCTACCAGCATGCCGTTCAGTTGATGCATAACGCGGACAGCGAAGCCACAGACAAGCACATCGACAAAAAGCCGCTGATCGCTGTCTCCCGCGAAGCGGTGCAGACCGCGGAAGATGCACGTGCGATCGCAGTCAAAAAGATGGACGAAGTACGCCTGGCCAATGAACGCCAGGATTCAGCCAATGCGCAAGCGAACTCTCAGGCGCAGGCGGATGACGCGACCCGGCGTAAGGATCGCGCCGAAGCCGATGCCGCCAGGGCACAGGCCGCAACCGCGCAGGCGCAATCTGACATGGCTGCCAGCCAGGCTGCGTCTGCGGCTGCAGTCTCTGCGGCGCAGGCGGATGCCGACCAATCCCGCTTAGCCGCGCAGCAGGCGAACTTGTCCGCGCAACAGGCGGAGGGTGACAAGGCCGCCATGCGGGCAAAGTTGTCCGAGCAACTGAATTCCATTCTTCAGACTCGCGACAGCGCGCGTGGGCTCATTGTCAGCATGTCCGATGTGCTGTTCGACACCGGCCAGTACTCGTTGAAGCCCGGAGCACGCGAGAAGCTGGCAAAAGTTGCCGGCATTCTGCTCGCCTATCCCGGACTCAACATTGAAGTCGGCGGCTATACCGATAACGTTGGCGGCGATGATATGAATCAAACTCTGTCAGAGAATCGTGCCCGATCGGTTCGCGACTACCTGGTGCAAGAAGGCGTTGCCACTGGTTCGGTCAGCGCCAAAGGCTTCGGCAACACTTTGCCGGTCGCGTCCAATGACAGTTCGGCCGGCCGTCAGCAGAATCGACGCGTGGAACTTCTGGTCTCGGGCGACGCCATCGGTAGTCCGGTCAATGCCACCACAGGAAGTTTGCAGTAAAGCCGGATTTGTCAGTGCTTCGTTCATTGTCATTGGAGGCAAGACGCTATGAAACTCGTTGGAGTGATCGGCACCGCCGTTCTCTCGTTGTCCCTCGGAGTCGGTATTCCGGCCTACGCACAACAGGAGCAGCACGAGCAGGAAGAAAATAAAGACAAGCCTGCACAGGAAAAGGAAAAGAAGGCACAGCCAGAAAAATCTGCTAACCAGGAAGAAAAGAACAACAAGCCGGAAGAGAAAAATGCGGAGCACCAGTCCAAGCCGGAACCGAACCAACAGCATGCCGGCGGTGGCCGCATT
>Ga0302325_10016209_pt1 | contig 15806 bp, 13 predicted proteins | sample Palsa_T0_2_FD_201948 | JGI IMG/M metagenome (GOLD analysis project Ga0302325, IMG submission 201948) | Peat permafrost microbial communities from Stordalen Mire near Abisko, Sweden - Palsa_T0_2 | ecosystem: Environmental > Terrestrial > Soil > Palsa > Peat permafrost | place: Sweden: Abisko...
AGAGACGCCGGTACTGATCCTGCGGCCTTCCACAGGATTCCTGCGCCTGGACCTGAAGGCGCTGTGGGAGTACCGCGAGCTGCTGTACTTCCTGGTGTGGCGCGACATCAAAGTGCGCTACAAGCAGACGGCGCTGGGCGCGGCGTGGGCGGTCCTGCAGCCGGTCGCGACCATGGTGGTCTTCAGCATCTTCTTCGGCCGCCTGGCGAAGGTGCCCTCGGACGGCGTCCCGTATCCGATCTTCGCCTACGTGGCGCTGCTGCCGTGGCAGCTCTTCGCCTTCGCGCTGAGCGAATCGAGCAACAGCCTGGTGGCTAGCCAGAACCTGATCACCAAAGTGTATTTCCCGCGCCTGGTGATTCCGATCTCCTCGGTGCTGGCCGGACTGGTGGACTTCGCCATCGCCTTCGCGATCCTGCTGGCGATGATGCTGTATTACGGGATCGTGCCCACGGCCGCGATGGCCCTGCTGCCGCTGTTCCTGCTGTTCGCGGTGGCGACGGCGCTTTCGGTGGGGCTGTGGCTCTCCGCGCTGAACGTGAAGTACCGCGATGTGCGCTACACCATCCCGTTCCTGACGCAATTCTGGATGTTCGCCACGCCGGTGGCCTATCCGAGCAGCCTGGTGCCGGAGAAATGGCGGGCGTTGTACGGATTGAACCCCATGGCGGGCGTGGTGGAAGGCTTCCGGTGGGCGCTGTTGGGGAAATCGCATGCACCGGGTCCGCTGCTGGGGGTGTCGGTGGCGGCGGTGGTGGTGCTGCTGATTGGCGGGCTGCGGTATTTCCGGAAGACGGAAAGCACGTTTGCGGATGTGGTATGAGTGACATTGCCATTCGCGTCGAGAATCTGGGCAAACAGTATCGCATCGGCAAGCGCGAGCGCTACCAGACCCTGCGCGACACGCTGACCGACACGGTGACCGCTCCTTTCCGCTGGCTGCGCAACGGCAGATCGGCGAACGGGAACAGCGCGCCGGACCATATCTGGGCGCTGAAGGACGTTTCCTTCGAGATCCCGCGCGGCGAGGTGGTGGGGATCATCGGCCGGAACGGCGCAGGAAAGTCCACATTGTTGAAGGTTCTCTCCCGCATCACCGAGCCCACAGAAGGCCATGCCGAGATCCACGGGCGGGTCGGCTCGCTGCTGGAGGTGGGGACGGGGTTCCATCCAGAACTCACCGGCCGCGAAAACATCTACCTGAATGGCGCGATTCTGGGGATGCGGAAGGCGGAGATCGCTCGGAAATTCGACGAGATCGTGGCATTTGCGGAGATCGAGAAGTTTTTGGATACACCGGTGAAGCATTACTCCAGCGGCATGTATATGCGGCTGGCGTTTGCCGTGGCAGCGCACTTGGACCCTGAGATCCTGATCGTCGATGAAGTATTGGCTGTCGGTGACGCGCAGTTTCAGAAGAAATGTTTGGGGAAGATAGGAGACGTCGCTAAACAGGGACGTACTGTGATCCTTGTAAGCCACAATATCGGAGCGATACGCCAACTGTGCCATCGCTCCCTGTTGCTGAAGAGCGGATCTCTGTCGTTTTACGGTGCGACGCAGGCCTGCGTACAAGAATACCTGGGCCCGCCAAGTGGTTCGGGGCCGTTGCCAGTACTGCGCGCAGGCGGGGGCATTAGTAGGCCGGTCCAAATTGTCACAGCATACTTAACGCGTGGGGAGGCGCCAGTCTCAACGGTGTTGTTCGGGGATGAACTGGATCTTGTTTTGGTCGTTCGAGCAAGATCGCGCGTACGCCTCAGCGTCGAACTCCAACTCCGTCAGGCTGAAGGCGTTCCAATCGCCTTCGCGGCAAGCGGACTAGGCGGGGGCATCGAGTTTTCTCTCTCGGAGGGGGACTATTTTCTAAAGGCCCGACTACCGCAAATCAAACTGTCCCAATCGGTGTACCATATCGACATTGGCCTAGCGGATACCGGCAGGGGGTTCTTCGACTATGTGGAGACCGCTCTGTCTTTTTCCGTCCTTCCCAGCCCAATCGGTCCCAGGAATTGGTATTTCTCAGACGCGGCGGCATCATTCTTCTGGGAGGTCGATTTCAATTGGGAGCCGCGACCTGCCTCAGATCTACCTCTGTTCAGATGCTCAGAAGTCTTCGAAGATATTGCTATCGACGCTTGATCCGGAGCGATCGGCTACAAGGGCTCTTTCGCCACAGCATCGCGGTGGAGCAGGAGAGGCGCAATTTCGTTAGTCGATTCACAATCGACAACAGAATTCGCGGATACCACAGAGCGATCCTGGTCGTCGCTGGATACAAGCCGTGGCTGTGGAACGACACCCTGGCACGAATCAAACGGTTCGCCCCCGCCGAGTCGGATGTGTGTATTGTCTCTCCGGGGCTCCGTTCCGAATCGCTTGGAAGGTTGTGCTCCTCATACGGGTGGTCGTACCTGGTCACGCCCGACAATAAGCTGGCGCTTGCACAGAATCTCGCAATAGAGCGCCACCCGCGGGCACTGCTGATTCACAAGCTAGACGAGGACATTTTCGTCTCTGGAGGCTACTTCGAGGCGCTCGAGGCAGGACTACTGAAAATCCGCGCGTTGGATGTATGCGACCCCGGGCTGACCGTGCCGGTGCTGAACGTCAACGGATATTCATATCGAGTCTTTCTTGAGATAATCGGAAAGCTTGACGCGTACCGGACAACGTTCGGCGAATCCAAGATCTCTTGCATGGATGTAAGGGCATGGAAGGACGGGGATGCCTCGTTCTGGCTATGGGAGCGGAGCCTCCCTTTCGACAAGGTTAGCGCAGAGTTCGCGGCGGGAGAATTCTCCTACTCCCTCGTGCCCCACCGGTTCAGCATAGGGGCAATACTAATCGAGCGAGAGATGTGGCAACGGATTGGCGGATTCTCCGTCGGCTCCGACGGTGCCTTGGGCTATGAGGAAGAGCACCTGTGCGCCCAGTGCATGACTTTATCACGCCCAATTGTGTGCATACATAACGCTTTGGCCGGGCACTTCGCGTTTCATCCTCAAGAGCGTTTCATGCGAGAGCAGTCGTCCGTGCTTCGCGCCTTGGACGGCACGTTGGTCTTGCAGCAATCAGACGACGCATCGCTATTACTTTCCAGAACTGCCTGATGCAGGTCGATTACCTAGTTATAGGCTCGGGGCTGACCGGTGCTGTCGTTGCTCGGCAACTCGCCGACGTCGGCCACGAAGTCCTGGTCGTGGATCGCCGATGCCACGTCGGCGGCAACGTCCATGACCATCACCATCCGAGCGGCATCCGCATTCACACCTACGGACCGCATTACTTTCGTACGGCATCGGACACCATCTGGGAGTTCGTCAATCGGTTTTCGCGTTTCTACAGGTACGAAGCGGCCCTGAAGGCTTTGGTCGATGGGGCGTACGAAAACTGGCCCATCGCAGCGAGCTATATTCACAGGACCATCGGCACCGCACGGCCCTCCTTCGCGGGCAGGCCATCGAACTTCGAGGAGGCAAGCCTGGCGATGATGCCGGCGGCGATCTACCAGAAGTTCGTCAAGGGATATACAGAGAAGCAGTGGGGCGTGCCGGCATATCAGTTATCCGCTACCCTGGCGGGCCGCTTCGACGTGCGCGAGGACGACGAGCCCCGGCTCAAGCGCCACAAGCACCAGGGCATCCCCGAAGAAGGCTACGCGGTATTCATGTGCAACCTGCTTGCCGGGATTCCGGTCTTACTGAACTACGATTATCTCCGGAACCGCGACCGGATCAGGGCGCGGAAGTTGCTCGTGTACACCGGTCCGATTGACGAGTTCTTCGGCTTTCGGTTCGGCAAGCTGAAGTACAGGGGACAACGGCGAATCCACGAATACCTGCCGGAGACGGACTTTGCGCAACCGTGCGGACAGGTGAATAATCCGAGCCCTTTTGGGGGGCCTCACATCCGGACGTTGGAATGGAAGCATATGATGCCTGCGGAGCACGCGAGCAGAATCAAGGGCACTGTGCTAACGCGTGAAATCACCGAGACGCCGCACGAGCCGGACCGGTACGAATACCCATTCCCGGACAAGGCGAACGGCGACTTGTACCGAAGATACAGGGCGCTGGCCGACACAATCCCAAATCTGATCATATGCGGGCGGCTTGGTGAATATAGATACTACGACATGGACCAGGCCATCGGCCGCGCTCTGGTGCTCGCTCGGGGAATCCTGGAAAAGGAGCCAGCGCGGGCTTTGGCCGCTGTCGGGGACTGACCGCATGAGCAACATTCCGAAAATTGACCCGGTGAGCGAAGGCCCGCGTCCTTTGTGGTCGGTGATGATCCCGGCGTACAACGCGGCTGACTACTTGGCCAAAACGATACGCAGTGTGCTGGTGCAAGACCCAGGTCCGGAGGCAATGCAGATTGAAGTTGTCGACGACCATTCACTGAAGGAGGACCTGCGGGCGGTGGTCGAGGAGGTGGGTCGCGGGCGCGTTGGGTATTATAGGCAACCACGAAATGTCGGGGTGGTCGAGAACTTTAACACGTGCATTCAACGGGCACGTGGGCAGTGGGTCCATATTCTGCACGGTGACGACACGGTGCTACCTGGATACTATGAGAGGCTCGGGGCGGCAACTGGGCAGCGAGGCGTCGGCGCGGCGTTCTGCAGGTATCTGTTTATGAACGAGGAAGGTCACTGGATGTGGATTTCGGAGCTGGAGGCTTCTTCGGCGGGGGCGATGCAGGCGTGGATTGGGAAAATTGCGGTTAGGAACCGCGTGATGGCGCCCGCGATCATAGTGGCGCGGTGGGTTTATGAGGAGCTTGGCGGATACGACCCCCGTTTATTTCACTGCGCTGACTGGGACATGTGGAAACGGATCGGTGCGGGCTATCCAGTCTGGTACGAGCCAACAGTTCTGGCTTGCTACCGCACGCACTCAAAATCGGATACCTCACGGCTCATGCGGACCGGGAAGAACGTGGAGGACATCCGCCGCTCGATCGCGCTGGCGAAGGCGTACCTGCCCGAAGCTGCTGCTAACGATCTTACACGACGGGCCTACGACACATGTGCACTTGGCGCGCTGGACGCTGCCTCGGGAATGCTGAGGCGCCGCGATTTTGGGGCTGCCGTGGCACAGACCCGCGAGGCGTTAAAAGCCTCCTGCTCCGTGAGTGTGCTCGTCCGTTCGGCGCGCACGATGGGACGCGGTGTAGCCGCTTTGCTGTGGGGATCGCTTCGGCGGAGTCATGGCAAAGGCGTCCGGGCCGTTCGGGCGGCCGAGGGCGTAACTCAGTCCTAGCTCGTCGAGGACGGCTCATGGCTCAACGATGTCGGGTGGGGGCATTGGCTGCCGTTGGACAGCCGCGGCGTTTGCGTACTTTGTCACGATGAAGGCAGAATCGTGCGGATAGCTATAGTATCTGATTCGGAGACGGCAGGCGGAGCGGCCGTTGCCGCCAGTCGCCTGGCGGGCGCGCTGGCTGCGGCCGGCCACGAAATCGTACGAATAGTCAGCATACCTGACGGGCGCTCCCATCCCTGGTCTACCCGCAGAGCCGTTCCGCCATACGCCCGATCGCGATACTATCGATTGGGCAGATTGGCGGTGAACTGTGTGGCCGATGGTGTGCTTGATGAGAGAATGGCTGAGCGTTGGCTTGGGCAGGCCTTGGGTGAGGTAAGGCCCGACGTGATCAACGTCCACAACCTGCATTCCGCCGGAATGCGCCCGAGCCTGGTGAGGGTGTGTGCCGGCCACGCGCCGACGTTCTGGACTCTCCATGACATGTGGAGCTTTACGGGCAGGTGCGCGTATTCTTTCGATTGCCGGAAATTCCTCACGGGATGCGATGCGAGTTGCCCAACGCCTGCCGAACACCCCGCATTATCGCCGCGGCGGATCCCGGGGGCCTGGCGAAAGCGGAAGCAATTGCTTAGTGACTGCCTAAACATAACAGCCGTAACGCCTTCGCGCTGGCTCGCTCGGGAGGCTGCGGCCGGCCTCTGGAGCGGTCATCGGGTCGAAGTCATACCATACGGCCTGCCGCTGGGCGTGTACCAACCAATCGACAAGCAGATCGCCCGCACCGCGCTAGGCATCCGCTGTTCGGGCCCGGTGCTCCTCGTGGCGGCCCAAGGTTTGACGGAGCGGCGCAAAGGCGGCGATTTTCTGGTGGAGGCCTTGCGGCGTCTGTCAATGCGACCCGTTACCCTGATCACCCTGGGCTCCGGACGCCTCGATGTGCCAGATGACCTGCAGCTCCATGAACTCGGGTATGTCGACCATGAGCGCACCAAGGTCCTGGCGTACAACGCGGCTGATATTCTCGTGCATCCTGCACCTGTGGACAATTTTCCAAACGTGGTTATGGAATCGATGGCCTGCGGCACCCCGGTGGTTGGTTTCAGGACTGGTGGAGTGCCTGAACTTGTACGCCCGGGCCTGACGGGCTGGCTAGCCGATGAGATCTCGGCTCGCTGCCTTTCCGAAGCGCTGGGCCTAGCCCTGTCTCAGTTGGGGGCTGGTGTGGACCTATCGGAAGCTTGCCGATCGACGACCGTGCACGAGTATGACGAGTCGCTGCAGGCAGCGCGCTACGTGTGTTTGTTCGGTGAGTCTGCACCAGGCAGGCCGGAGCGCGCTCGGGGCGAAGACTGCAGTTCGGAGTCAGCCTTAACATGCCGATGACCGCCGGATGTCCCGACCTTTCCGTGCAGACCACGCCGACTGTTGAGGCTGGAATTACGATCTTCTCCTGCCCGAGATCGTTCGAAGGCCATTTCGGCATCATTCAGCGAAACGCGATTCTGAGCTGGACATTGCTGAAACCGAGGCCGGACATAATCCTGTTAGGGGACGACGCAGGCACAGCCGAGATCTGCGAGGAGCTTGGCCTGCGTCACATCCCGGACCTGCAGCGGACGGAGTCTGGAATGCCGCTAGTGAATAGCATCTTCGATCGGGCTGAGGCTGCTGCCAAATGCGAAGCTCTGGGTTACGTCAACACAGACATCGTTCTCTTCCAGGATTTCATCGACGCGTTCGCCAAAGTTCGCACGTGGAAGAGGCGATACTTGATGATCGGATGCCGGATGGACCTGGATCTCCGCGTGGTCTGGAACTTTGGCGCGGCGGACTGGGATACGCAGTTACGAGCGCGCGCCGAACGTGAGGGTGCTCCGATGACTCTCGGGGCCGACTATTTTGTTTTTCCCCGAGGTCTATTCGCGCAGATGCCGCCCTTCGTGGTAGGTTCTACGTCTTACGACAACTGGTTCTTCTGGTTCGCGCGGCACTACCGCGTACCAGTCGTGGATACGAGCTCAATTGTCCTGGCGATTCACCAGGTTCATCGTACACAACACGATTGGGCTGAGTCACTGAAGGCCCCAGCCGTGAGGCGAAACCACGCCCTTGCTAGCGCATGGCAGCGTTCATATGGGCCTGCCGACTCCACGCACGAACTGGTTCGGCAGGGGATAAAAACCAGAGGAATCGCGCCTTATCTCAACCGTCTGAGGTGGGCCGCGAGTCTCGCAGCAGCCTCGGCGCGATCTTCACGGTCGCTGAGGATACTTTTCGGGAAGCCGCCATTGGCCACATCCGGCGACTGAAGAGGACAGCACCGGTGCTTCCATGATCTCTGTGATCATTCCCTGCTTCAACGCGCGCGAGTTTATACGCGACGCGATAATCAGCGTGACCCGCCAACAGGTGGCGCGCCCCGAAGTGATTGTGATCGACGACGGTTCCAACGACGGCAGCTTTGAGGTCGTCGAACGTGAGTTCGGCTGGGTTCGGATGGTACGCACGCCCAACCGCGGCTGCAGCGCCGCCCGCAGACTCGGGACCAGCATGGCAACAGGGGCATTCATACAGTATCTTGATGCCGACGACCTGCTAGCCCCCGGCAAGCTGGCTGCGCAGATGGCCGCGCTTGGGAGAACGGGCGCGGATATCGCCTATGGGGACTGGCAGAAGCTGATCCCCGTGCACGATGGCGCCTTTGAGGCTGGCCCTGTGATCCGCCGTAACATGCAGGGACCGGCGGAGCTAGGCCTATTCACCGACTTCTGGTGCCCGCCGGCGGCTTACTTGTTTCGCCGGGAGATTGTGGAGACGGTGAACTGGAACCTCGGATTGCCCATCATTCAGGATGCCCGGTTTGTGCTCGACTGCGCGCTGGCCGGCGCACGGTTTGTCTACACGCCGGGTATAGCTGCCCAGTATCGGGTGCACAAATCCAACTCGGTGTCGTCGCGGGACGCAACGGCCTTCGTGCGCGACTGTTTGAAAAACGCCATCGAGGTAGAACAGTGGTGGATGGAGCACGGAGGCGTCACGCCCGAGCGCCGCAACGCTCTCTTGCAGGTATATGGGTACGTTGGCCGGGCCAGTTTTGAAAAGGACCGGCCCACATTCGATACGGCCTGCTCGGCGCTGGAACGGCTGAAGCCCGGATACGTGCCGGAATCGCCCCGTCACCTCGCGGTTCTGTCGCGGCTGGCGGGATACCGCAGAGCGGAGTCTGTTGCGCTGGCCTACAGGAAGGCCAAGCGCCTGATGCACGCTTCATGAACCCACAATGAGCGCGTACTCGATTCAAACCGTCGCTGAGAGCAGGCGCGCGGATCGGCATCCGCGCCCGCGCAGATCAGCCGTACCTGCGGCTCTGCAAGCTAAGGGTATCCTCTTATGTAGCCTGCTGGCGATCACTATCTGCTTTGTTAGCGCAAATCTTCACGGCAGGTTCGCCCATCGTGACGAATCGATCCAGCATCAGTTCGCCATACTCTCCGGTGCTCCCCATGTCTTCGAAGGGACAAAGTACGATGAGCCATACTTCCAGGCACGGATCATGTTTCCCTTGCTGCTGGCAGGTGCATCCCGGATTGGCATCCTATCAACCGGCCAGTGGTACCTGGTGCTTCGGATCTTTTCCGCCTTTGTAATGCTGATGGTGGTGTACCAGGTTCTATTGTCGGGATCAGGGGACGAGAGCGTGGCGACTTCCACGCTGGCCTACTTCAGCCTGGCGATGATCGCCACTTTCAACTTCGGATGGGAACTGTCGATGGACTTCTTCGACGCCATGTTTTTTGCCATCCTGATCGCCTGCGCGGCCAAAGCTTCGTTCCGGCTCTTCGCGATCACCGCGGTGCTGGCGTGTTTCAATCGCGAATCGGCCGTATTTGCGGGGGTGCTGTGGATCGTCTGTTTCGGCGTCCGGCGAAGGAAGCTAGCAGGCAAGGAAATAGCGCGGGGCCTGGCGCTGTCGGCGTCCTGCTACTTATTGATCCTTTGGATTCGCTCGTGGTTCATCGGCGCCCGCGCGTTTCATGCCGATGAGGAGTGGGCGATCCTACAGATACCGCGCTTTGTTCGCGGCGCGTTCTTGCAGTTCAATCCGTTTGTCTGGCCCGTGTTGGGTCTCTGCATGGCCGGGCCGTTGGCTATTCTCATTTACGAAAAGCGGGCCTCGCTAAGCCCCTTCCATCGGCGGCTGTTGATCGCATGCGCTGTGATCGCCGCTATGACGCTGGTGTTCGGAAAGATCAACGAGCTCCGCATCTTCGTTCCCAGCCTTACGATCCTGGCGTACGTCGCCGCGTGCGCGGGCAGGCCGGCGATGGAGTCTGGCGGTAAGGCCGCCTGAACGGCTTAGTCCTTACATGGCTACTATGCAGCAGCAGCTAGTATCACAGCAGTTGCTTAGCCGGGACCCCGGCGCCCTGCGGATCACCTCCAGGGTCTTGCGCTTGCTCCCGGCGGGTACGCGAGGGAAGACCAGGACTGCCAAATTCATACTGCGTCCCTTGCTAAGAACCTGCGATGTGACGTTACGCGACCGGGACGGTTGCAGGTATGTGGTCCCCAGCCTGCGCGAACCTGTCGCGTTTCATCTTTTCTTTGACGGAGTTTATGAAAGGGAAACGCTCCAGTTTCTGTTCAGCAGGATGGGGCCTGGATCGACCTTCGTAGACGTCGGCGCGAACATTGGCGCGATGACAGTACCCGTGGCTCGCCGCGTCGGCGCGACCGGTCGGGTGGTTGCGATAGAGGCTTCGCCGCGAGTCTTTCGATATTTGGCGCATAACATTGCCGTGAATGGGATCTCCAATGTCCGACTCAGATGCTGCGCCGCATCAGACTCCAAGGCGACTGCCTTGCCATTCTACGAGGCACCCGCTGAGTGCTTTGGCTCCGGATCTGTCGGTCCGCAGTCGGACATACGGGCAACGGGCGTGCCTGCCGAGCCCCTCGACGACATCCTCGCCGGCGAGAATATCGCTCATGTTGACGTCCTAAAGGTCGATGTGGAGGGCTTTGAAAGCGCCGTCTTTCGCGGAGCCGCCCACTTGCTGAACGGCCCCAACGCGCCGATCGTCGTTTTTGAATTCGGCGACTGGGCCGAGGCGCGCACGCCTCGGATGAAGGTGGGCGACGCCCAGAGGTTGCTCCGCGAGTACGGTTACACCCTGTGGCGTCTAAGCGACTTCGGCCGGCGCGATGCAAGGCCGCTAGACGGGGCGTTGCTTGAGGGCGGCGCGATGCTGGTCGCCGAGAAGACAGTAAGAGCCGGGCGACAATGAAGGTCCTTGAAGTGCCCTTTCACTACTACCCGGACGCCGTCGGCGGCACCGAGGTGTACACCGCCTCCCTCACTCGTGAACTGATGCGCCTCGGCATGGAGGTCGAAATCGCGGCGCTCGGAGCGGCCGAGGAACAGTACGTTCACGACGGCGTGCCGGTCCATCGCTTCGCGCCGCGGCCCGCGGTCGACGACCTCTCGGAGCTGTACGGAACCGGGGACCCCGCCGCCGCGGAACAGTTCCGGCGCATCCTGGATCGCACGCAGCCCGACCTGGTGCATCTGCACGCCATGAGCCCCGCGGTCTCGCTGCTGGCGGTGGTCCAGTGCCTTCAATTCGAGTATGGCGCGTTCTCGACCCAAACGAGGTTCCTGTTGGGCGACTACTACGCTCTGCTCTCGGAGAACTATTGGATCGGCAAGATCTATCCGGCATACGTGGACTTCCGGCCTTATGACTGGACAATGGAAGATTTCCGCTTTGCCAACTATTGCGGCGTGTCAAAGTTGAGGCCGGACCTTCGAAACGTTCTGGCACGGAACGGCGAACACCCGACACACGCCTCATGAGCTTGCGCTCGTCTATGATTCTGAATTTCTCCGGAGTCGACAACAGATCGCCAGTCGGGTCTCTCATCCGATTGCCGCTACGCCTGATACCTCTTGGGCTGACGTTGCCAATCCTTCAGGGGCCACTTAGGGGTACTAGGTGGATTGCTGCCTCGTCCAACCACGGCTGTTGGCTCGGAACATACGAATTGCACAAACAATTGGAGGTCGCCAAGGCCATTGCCCCAGGGATGACCGTTTACGATATCGGCGCTAACGTGGGTTTTTATACTCTCTTGGCCTCTGTCCTCGTGGGACCCACGGGGAAGGTGCACGCATTTGAGCCAGTGCCGCGTAACTTCGAGCTTCTGCAGAAGCATGCCCGGATAAACGGTGTCGAAAATGTGGTAGCCAATCGCGTGGCTGTAGCTTCGGACAGCGGACTGCGAGCGTTCTCCGTGGCAGACGATTACGCCATGGGCCATTTGACCGATCAGGGCGATTCTTGGGTCCAAACGGTAACACTGGACGGCTACCTCAGAGACGTGAAATCGCCGGCTCCCGCGGTAGTTAAGATCGATGTCGAGGGCGCCGAGGCCGAAGTTCTCAGGGGCGGTTATCAACTGTTGCTCAACCACCATCCCGTCGTTTTCCTGGCAACTCACGGTCAGGTTGCGCACAGGGAATGTTGTAGGTTGCCGGAGTCAGCCGGTTACTCGGTGAACTCGCTGGATGGGCGGTCTGTGGATTGCACGGATGAAGTGGTAGCACGTCGTTCAGCGCGCGCGGTATAAATTCCGTGAACGTTTATTCGTTTGCGGCTCTTAGCGATCACAGCGGCGCCCGCGTGCTTCGATCGCGAACCGGCCGTATTTGCAGGAGTGCCGGTGCATGCCTCATGAGTTTTGCCAGACATGGTGGCAATTCGATGCCGGCCCAGCCGGATCTGATTCGGGGGCCCCGTGCCCTTAGAACTCCGGTCCTAGCCTGCGTTGCGTCGGCGATCATTGTAGTGACGTCGGTCCTCGCCATGCATGTGCCTCAGGGCGCTTACAGCGATCCGGGCTGGCAACTTAAGGCGGTTCAGCAATATCTGCAGGGTGCTTCGCCGAATCCGAGTTCCCTGGTAATGGCCGATCCTAACGATCTAAGCCGGGATTTGCCCGGCTGGATCTCTTGGTGGGCGCCAGGGACGGAGATTTTTGCGTGGCCTCTGATGCGCTTCGGCATGTCGCCCGGCGCCGCGGTTAGAGCAATCGCATCCGGCAGTCTGATCCTTGGGGCGCTCGGATGGGGACTGTGGATCTCGCTATTCGACTTCCCGCGCTTGCCCAAGCTGGCGTTGTGCGTGATGCTTCCATGGATGCAATACGCCCACAATGCGCTCTTTCTTTATTCGGCTGAGGCGTTGGTCTTCGCTGCCGTGCCGTGGGCATTGCTCGTGATGCTTCATCTGTCCGAATCCCGGCGGGCAGGGGCGGGTCGGGCTGCGGTAGCGGGACTGTTGGTGGGATTTTTGTACGTACTGAAATATTCGGCTGCGTTCGTCGTCGCGGGCGCACTGGTCTTCGTCATTCGGGTCACTATCCAAAGAACCTCGCAAGGTTCTGTTTCGGCGCTCGAGCGCCGGCGGATGTGGCTTCGGACTTCCGTCTGTGCGTTCGCCGCCGCTGTGCCAGTCTTGGGCTTGAGCCTAGTAAATCGACTTGCGGCCGGCACCGCGAATCTTGTGACCGCTTCAGTTGCCATCCGGTTCCGCCCACGCATGTTGCTGTTTGCGCTCGCCAACCCCGCTTTGATAGCTGCCGGCGCGGACGCGCCCCTTCGTTACATCCTGCTTCACCCGACGCGGGGGCTTTTCCGCGGCGCATCAGAGCTCCCTCTGGCACTCGCAGGCATGGCTGGCGGAATAGTGATGCTGTGGCTCTTGTGGAGCAGCCGGTCGACAAAATCCAGCGCCGAGTTGGCCCGCACAGTGCTGGCCGTTTCGATCCTTTGCATGTTGTCAGTCTGGACACTCACCGGGGGGAAGGTGAGCTACGACGCGCGTCACCTCGCCGGCGCCGGCCTAGCCGGCTTGCCGTGCGCCCTGGAAGCCGGATTCGCGATCGTTAAACGGAGCTCGCGGGCCGTGCGGTGGGCCTTGGCGGCCCTCGGCGTCTGCTATGTCGCGCTCCCACTCGCATATGGCGCGACGGCAGCGGTAGGAAAGTTCGCGAGGCAGTCGAAGCAGAATCAAGGGCCCGCGCGATTGTACAACCCCTTGCTCGCAGGAAGTGACGTTTCACGGGCAGTAGCGTTGCTTCACGACGGCTCGGACCGGCCGACCGATGTGTGGTATCTCACTGATCCGGTCTCAGCCTTGGAATTCAATGGACGGGTTGTGATCCGGCACGCCGATTTTATGGATGCCGCCGAACTGCGCAGGGAGGCTTTTCGGACAACGAAACCTGTTCGGGTGCGGCTTGTGCTGCCAGCGAACTTTGAGGCGAATGGCAAGGCGGAAGTGATACGGTCGTCCTTTATCGACGCGGGTTCCTGGAGCAAATGCCCGACTGACGGCACCACGCGGTGTTGGACGTCGCTGATCGGGGCGCGCGGTGGCGCCTCATGAAGCTGGTTGAAGTGCCCTTTCACTACTACCCGGACGCCGTCGGCGGCACCGAGGTGTACACCGCCTCCCTCACTCGTGAACTGATGCGCCTCGGCATGGAGGTCGAAATCGCGGCGCCCGGAGCGGCCGAGGAACAGTACGTTCACGACGGCGTTCCGGTCCATCGTTTCACGCCGCGGCCCCAAGTCGACGACCTGTCGGAGCTATACGGAATCGGAGACTCCGTCGCCGCGGAACAGTTCCGGCGCATCCTGGATCGCACGCAACCCGACCTCGTCCATCTGCACGCCATGAGCCCCGCCGTCTCCCTGCTGGTCGTGCGCGAAATAAAGCGGCGCGATCTGCCGGTGGTATTTACTTATCACATCCCCGGCATCACCTGCCCGCGCGGAACGCTGCTGCGCTACAGCCGCTCGGTCTGCGACGGTGTGTGGGGCCTGCATAAGTGCAGCCGTTGTGCCTTGGAGGCGCACGGGCTGGCAAAGCCCCTTAGCCAGATTGTGGGGAGCCTGCCGCCCGCGGTGGGCCGGGCGGCCCGCGCGTTGGGTGGGCGCGGCCGGGCAGCCACGGTCTTGCGGATGACGGAACTGCAGGCCCTGCGCCAGCGCACCCTCACGGCCTTCCTCGCCGAGGTGGATCATATCGTCGCCGTCAGCCAGTGGGTGCGCGAGATGCTGGTGCGTAATGGCGTGCCGGAAACGAAGGTCACGGTTTGCCGGCACGGCCGCACTCAGGCAGTCGGAGCAGGGTCCAGACCGCCGCGCAGAACCGGCGCGCACCTGCCGCGTCCGTTGCGCCTAGCGTTCATTGGACGGCTCAACGCCGCGAAGGGATTGCATGTGCTGGTGGAAGCGCTGCTGCAACTCCCCAGGCTGCCGGTCCTGCTGGATATCTACGGCGTGGTCCAGGGCAGCGCTGGCGAATCGTATAAGGGGGACCTCGCCCGGCGCGCTTCCGGCGACTCGCGGATCTCGTTTCTGCCGGCCCTTCCACAGAAGGAGGTGGTCGCCTGCCTGGCCGAATATGATGCCCTTGCTGTCCCTTCCCAGTGGATGGAGACGGGGCCGCTGGTGGTGTACGACGCGTTTGCGGCGGCAATCCCTGTAATCGGCGCGGATCGTGGCGGCATTGCGGAACTGGTGGAGCATGAACGCGACGGCCTGCTGGTGGAGACTTCGAACGTCGCCGCTTGGGCCGCGGCGATTCATCGGCTGGCTGGCGACCGCGAGTTGCTCGGCCGGTTGCGCGACGGAGTCCGGCCGCCCAGAACCATGGCGGCGGTCGCCACTGAAATGCGGATGCTGTACGAGCGCGCGCTCTCGGGCGCTGGAGATAGGCAATTATGCGCTTCCTCGTAGGCACCATCGCCCACAACCAGCACGTACAGAACATAGTCGGTGCGCTGTATGAGGCGGACGTATTGGGACGGTTCTATACCGGCGGCGTGGACCAGTGGAATTCAAGCCTGGCGCGGCGCATGCGCAAGGTGGCGGGTGATTGGGTCCCGCAGGTCAACGCGCGCCTGTCGCGGCGGCGCATTGCGACAGTGCCTGAAGAGGTCGTCTCCGCGGACTGGAGTTGGGAAGGTTGGCGTTTGTTCGCGCGCTATTCGGGCCTGGGGCGTCTGGTGGAGGATTGGTTTTGGGAGCGGTCCGAGTTGGCGCTCGATCGCAAATGCGCGGAGCTGATGGGGACCTCGCGCTATGATACGTTTTTCGGCGTCGAACATGGAGCGCTGTTCTCCATACAGGCGGCCCACGCCGCCGGAAAAAAGGCTGTGGTTGGCTTTCTGAGCCCGCATCATAAGACTCAGGAGCGGTGGGTCGATCCGCAATACGATCGATTCCCGGAACTATGGACGGCGGCTACCAGGCAGCTTCGCGAGAAGGCCAGGCAGCGGGATGCGCGCCGGGATGAAGAGGCGCGCATGGCCGACGTGCTACATTGCGCGTCGAAGTTTACGCGGAATTCGCTGATAGCTGAAGGTCACTCGCCGCGGAAAATGGTGATGGTCCCCTTGGGGTGCCCCGCGGTTGTTTCCGTCAGGCCGGCGCCCGTATCCCCGTCGCAGCGTCCTCTCCGC
>Ga0302325_10016212_pt1 | contig 15805 bp, 11 predicted proteins | sample Palsa_T0_2_FD_201948 | JGI IMG/M metagenome (GOLD analysis project Ga0302325, IMG submission 201948) | Peat permafrost microbial communities from Stordalen Mire near Abisko, Sweden - Palsa_T0_2 | ecosystem: Environmental > Terrestrial > Soil > Palsa > Peat permafrost | place: Sweden: Abisko...
TACCGGTTTCCCGCCAATCTGGACATGCTTAGTGCCAGACGTTGTAATAGCTGGACGTCAGAATCAGATAACAGGCGTCTTCCACCTTTTGCAAGGGGGGCGATGTGTCGGCCGTTATGGCGCTAAGAATCGCGGCCTTCATTCCGGCGGGCATCGTTCCGTGGGTCAGCGTAAGATCGAGCGCAGCGACCAGTGTGGCCGGCGTTGCCGCCAACGGAACGAACGCCGTCACATCGACAGTTGTACCGGGGCCGTAGTTTTCCACCGGATTGGACCATTGGCTGAACAAGGTCCGCACCACATTGGCCCTCCAAATCGCGTTATTGGGTGTGTGAATCTCGAACTCGGGGCCCAGCAGCGTGGTCCCCGGAACGGCGTAGGTCGGCGAATAGAAATTGAACACGCTCGGCGCATCGAAGAGGTCCTGGCCCAGGTTTTCCAAGTCCCATGGGAAGTAATTCTGGTCGGTCATCTGGCCGCCGAAGGCGCGCACCATGCCGGCAATGAACAGCGCGGGCTCCTGCAAATGGCCATCGGAGATTTGGTCGTTGCCGCCGCTATCGTTGGCCCGGGCTTCGGGATCCAGCAGCACAGCCGAGATGGTGGCCGGCATGTCGCCGCGCACGCCCTGGCCGTTATTGTCGAAGGCTGCCGCCACCCGCGAGATGTAGGCGGGACTGGGATTGCTTTTCACCAGGTGCTGGATCAACATCCTGCCGACGAACGGACCGACGTTGGGATGATTAAACACGTTGTCGAGCGCGTTGTTCAGATCTTGTTGCGGAGTGGCGCCGGCGGGCGAAATATAGCCGTTCAGCAACTGCTTGGAACCGGAGTCGTGCTCCGGCGCACAGGGGACCATCGGGCCGTTGCTGCTGATGTACGCGCCCCATTGTACGGGCTGACCCGCGGCCGGGGCGTAGGTCCAGCCTGTGTACACGCGGGCGAATTCCGTGATCGTAGGCTGCAAATACGTGGGGATGGGGAGATTGTTGCTGTCGTATTGGACGGAGCCATCCTGGTTCAACATCTGAGTCCCGATGGTGAACAGCTGCATCAGCTCGCGCGCGTAGTTCTCGTTGGCAAGGGTGCCCTCTGCGGCATTTCCCATGGCGTTGTTGGCCATGTCGAGATACTGGCCCATGGCGGGACTGAGCGTCACGTCGGCCATGATTTGGCGGTAATTGGTGAACGCATCGGCCAGCAGCATGTTCTGGAACAGAACCATATTCGAGTTCCAGATCAGCTTCTGGAGCGACGTTACAAAGATCTGGCTGAGGGCGAACGCGACGCGCTGGCGCAATTGATCCGAATTCGTTACGGCGTTGGTCAGGAAATGGGCCGGCATCCCACCCTGGCTGGATGTAATCGGGTTGTAATTGGACACCTGCGGGAGGTTGAATTGCTGCGTCAGCCAGCCCTGAAAGCCGAGCGTCTGCACATTGGCGGCATCATTCGGGGTGGGGCCGAAAGCCGACTGTTCGAGGAACCGCCGCGCCGCAGCCGAGGAGACCTGCGCATTCGTTATGCCGATCTGCACTGTAAAGGGCTGAGACGCCGCTGAGCCGTTGCTCACCGTCATCTGGCCCGCTCCCGACAAGCTCGAGAAACCCGTGGCGATCAGAGATCCGTTGGATAAAGCGGTCCCCAGCGGTGTCCCGTTCAACGACGCAATCGACGACGAAGTGAAGCCCGTGCCGGTGATGGTAGTAGTGAAGATGCCCAGCGGCAATTGTGCGTTCGAGCCGACTCCCGTGATCACGGGCGTCGGCGTGGGCGGCGCAATCAGCGTGACGGTCGCATTGGCGCTTCCATTCGGCCCCGTCGCTGTCACCGCGTCGGTTCCGGTGGAAGACATGGCGGAGGGGGCGGTGTACAGACCGGCCATGGTGACGGTTCCGTAGGTCGCGCCCCAGGCCGTCGCGCCCACCGAATTGAACTGCTGCGTCGCGCCAAGGTTCAAGGAAACGGTTGCCGGTGAAATTGCCTGCGCATTCAGAGCCTGTAGCGTCACTACGGCAGAAGCCGAGCCGCCGGGACTCGCGGCTGTCACGGTCACCGAACTCGACGATGGCATGCTTGTGGGAGCCGTGAACAAGCCGCTCCCGCTGATGCTCCCCTCAGTTGCGGTCCAACTAACGGCTCCTGAAGAAGCGAATTGTTGCGTGCCGCCCAGTTTTACCGTCGCCGACGTTGGCGAGATGGTCAGCGGCTTAGCCGGTCCACTCGTCCCAAACGTCGCGTTGAAAGGCGGGCCCCACAGCGTTCCGGGATTCATCACCTGGAACGCGACGGTCCCAGCCGCGCTCTGATAGCCGCCTGTCGTTAGAGTAGTCGAGTTGACAAAGGTGGTCGTGAGGTCGACGCCTGGAGTTCTGACCATCGCACCGTTCTTGAAGCCGGTACCTGTAACTGTGATCGTATAGGAGCCGACTGGAATTGGTTTTGGGGAAATGGACGAGATCGACGGGCCTGCGGGTTCGACGGCCACGTACACAATCGCGAAAGTCTTCCCATCCGACCCGAGCGCGCTGACCGTGATCCCGTTGGCCGGAATCGTAGCGGGTGCGGTGTAAAGACCGCCCGTCGTAATCTCTCCGTAGATCGAATTACCACCTTTGACGCCGCTCACTGACCAAGTCACGGTCTGGTTCGTGAGTCCGGTAACAGCGGCAGTGTACTGTACCGTCTGGTTGACGCCGACGATGGTGTAGCCGGGGTGGATCGCGATCGACTGCGCGTTCAGCGCGCCCGACGCCAGCAGAACTGCAACGCAGCAGTATAGTCCGAGACCTCTTTGTTTCAGCGATATCATCATCGTTAGCGCGCTCCTCTGAACAAGCAAGTGAGGTCCCCTACACGGGCGCCGTTCCAGTGTAGTGTTTGATCGGCCTCAAACATCTCTTTGGGTAGGCCCTGGATGGAGTAAAACTCAAATTGGGAGGCACTCAAGAGAAAAAAACGCACTTAGCCGCCCTGTTTATTACTTCAGAAATCTGCTTAGTACTGTGACCTCGGCTATTTCGAGTTGCGTAGCTTAGCAAGCGATACGCGTGCTCGCTTCCGCATCATGGATTCGAATGAGACGCGCGGGACATTGATCAGCTTGCGCATCTCGGCGGCGCGAAGCAGCCGTTGGGTAGCGTTAGGCATGCGCGACGCAGCCTGGTCGAAAGCGCTGGGCGATGCCGCGTACATGCCGGCGATCGCGCGGTAATACCCCTGCTGTCCTTTTAACTTCTTGCAGCCAATCACCAGCGCGGCAAGCACTTCGGCGTTCTCCTCCAAGTTGGCGACAACCGCGCCCCAATCGTCCAGGAAAGGGCATAGCGGCAGCAGCGTGGCCGGCGAGCGTCGCAGCGCCTTGACTGGACGGAGCGGATAGTGCCGGTGGCCCTCGGCCGACAGCCCTGTGTCCTGGTAGATGCGAACCGCCAGTTCAAAGCGGCCTCGCGCCATGAAGTGATTCGCCAGCGCCAGCGTTAAAGGTGTCTTAGCCCAGAAGCCCATGCCCTGCGCGAGGTCGCCGCGGTTATGGGCCAGCGTCATCGAGAGCCGCAGCAAGTCGAGTTCGCCGTCGCGTTCTGCGGCCACCTGATCGAAAACGGCTTGCTCCCGATCGATTTCGGCATCGATGGCAGCCCGCGCTTCTTCCGCCGATGCCGTCTCGCCGATTTCCAACATGCGGCCCAACCCGCCCGCGATGGCGCTCCAGTGTTCCCCGTTATGACCGCTGACCCCGCGAATCGAACGCGTTGAGATTCCCTGCTCCGTCCAGCCGCGGGCCGCGAGCGCAAAGCGCAGCATGGGCTTCAGCACGTCAGGGTCGGCCGTTTCGCGCCAGACCATGCCGCGGATTTTCGTGTCTACATCGGTCGGCACGAACGTAGCGACGGTGGCATGATGACAGGCCAGGCAAAGAGCGAAGTAGTCCTGTAGCTGCTCGGCGTGCTGGAGATCGGGGCGGCGAATGTTTTCCCAACTCGCGAGGATGCGGAGGAACCCGTCGGGCGTTCCGCCGATTTCGATCAGCCTGCCCGGCTCCGGCGCCGGCACACGAGCTTGGAGATAGGGCGCGGTGTTGTAAACCTGGGATACCAGTGTTTCCGGAGAGATCCATTGCGCCCACGCCTCCCGCGGCGGTGAAGTCAGCGATTCCGACAATCTACTAGTATGACGCGGGCTCTAGGAGACCGCGCCGACGCAGGTCAGGAAAGATGACGTTGCGAAGACTGGGCGCAAGCAACGCTGCATTATCACGCGGACCGAACCAAACCAGGTCTTGTATTTCAGAGTGCGCGGCCGGCGTGCCTTCGAGCTCACCCGTGTACAGTTCGATCTTTACGGTCTTGCCATCCTGTCCGGCAGCCGGGCTTTCGTAATCGCCCAGGTGCTTAAGGTTCGAGACCGCCACCTCGCCCAACTCTTCGCGGCACTCGCGCCGCAGACATTCTTCCGCGGTCTCCCCCGGCTCCAGGCTGCCGCCCGGGAGAATCAACAGCGAGGTGGTGTGCTTTTTGCGGCAGAGCAGAACGCGCCCGTCTTTCAAGTGCAGCAGCGCGGCTTTGTGGTAGTCCGCCATTTCATTACAGGCCGGGCTATTGCAAAATGGGGAAACGCTCGAAATCCGGGGGTACGAAGAGGCTTCCCTCCGTGACCCCCGCGGGAGCATATCGCTTCAATTGATCGCCCAACTCGCTCGCGTCGATTCCGCCTCCGAGAAATGACTGGAACGCGGCCGTGACGTGCAGAACCTCATGCGCCGATTCGTGCACGAATTCCAGTCGAAAATGGCGAATACCCGCCTCACGCCATCCGTCCATGTGCGCGCTGGCCCCCTGCGCCTCCGCGCCGAATACCGTATTCCGGCACCCGACGTCGGCCACCACGGGATGCGCGCGGCCTTGTGAATCTCGCAGGGCCACGCGATGCTTTTCGCACGGCCGGCCGCAATCGCGGTAAGAAGTGCCGCTGGAAAGGAATCGGCAGAAGACGCAATGCTCGGTGTGGAAGACCGGCAGGTGTTGATATGCGACGGCCTCCATCCGCTCCCCTCCAATCGTTCGGCTTAGTGCGGACACCTGCGATGCGTTGAGATCGTGCGTCGGTGTGAGCCGCGCCAGACCCAGTTCAAAGTAAGCTTCGGCCGTCAGCGTATTGGCGGCGTTGAGACTGAAATCGCCGATTAACGGCTGGCTGCCTGTCTCTCTAAGCGCGTGAAGCAGGCCCGTGCTGCGAAGGAGAATCGGGCAGCGCAGGCTGACCAGAAAGTCCGCGATGCGGCCCTCGCCAGGTTTTAAGATGCGCGGGCTGGCCACTCGGACCTCGACTCCGGCTGCCTTTACGCGTTCGACGGAAGGGCGCAGCCCGTAAAGGTCCAAATAGTCCAAAGTGACGCTATCGGCGCGGGCGGCGATCGCGGCTTCGATCTGCTCCGGGTTGCGGATCAGCACGTGAAGCTGCGAGGCAGCGGCTACGGGCGGGCGCGCTTCCCGCCGAAGGTCGGGCGCGGGATGAATCAACCGGTTTGAGGGACGCGATTGGAGCGCCTCAAGCTTTTCGACAGCCTCGCGCCGCATTCGATTCAACAGCGAGACCGGGGCGAAAACAGACCCGGTAATTTCCGCGCTGAGTCCAGCCAATTCATACGGCGTATTGCCGAGCCTGCCCAGCTGCTCTTTCAGCATCTCTTCGGTGAGCCCGCGATTCTGCGCGGCGCCGAGTGCGCTGGGCGACTCCACCGTGACTGAGAGTCCGCTGGACAAAGTCCAGCGAGTATCGAGCGGCCCGTTCTCCCGGGCGGCCGCGTGTACCGTGAGCGGCTGCTTTGAGACCGGCGCGGCGGGGTGAAGGAAGGGGCGCACCACCCGATCCAGTTCGGGGTCGTGCGTCCGCCACACCAGATCGCCGGCGCGAATGCGGCGGAAATTCACGGCGTTATTGGCGAAGCTCAGCTCCAGCGTGCCATCCAGCCGAGGCGTCGCCTGGTACACGCGGCCGCCTTCCTCGTCTTCCTGCGGACTCCGCCAATCGGCCGCATCGAACACCACGCCATCTCCCGCTTTGAGCGGAGCGATTTCATGCGCCGCCGCGGGCTCGACGTATACGCTGGCATCCTGAACGGCGGCGACGGCGCCGATATGCACGCCCCGATGGCGCGGGCTGCGGCCGTTCACCACTTTCTGATGGTTCACGCCGGAGATGAAATAGGGTCCGAGACCGCGTGAGTAGACCTGCTCGAGTTCCAATTCCTGGCGCGGCGTGATGGACGATTCCCTGCCTGCCCACGCGTCATCGACGGCTTGCCGGTAAGCCCGCGTGGTCAATGCGACGTAGTCGGAGTCTTTGTAGCGGCCCTCGATTTTCATGCAGCTCACCCCGGCTGCAATGATCCGCGGTACATGCCGTAAGGCCGACAGATCCCCGGGCGAGAGGAGGTAGCGCGCGTCGGCGAGGGGCTTCGGCTCCCCGTCCACCAGCATTTCGTAAGGCAATCTGCAGGCTTGCGCGCATTGGCCCCGATTGGCGCTTCGTCCGCCCCAGGCTTCGGATGAAAAGCACTGGCCGGAGTAGGCAACACATAAAGCCCCATGCACGAAGATTTCAAGATCGGCTTTGGTCTTCGCGTAAATTGCGGCCACTTCGTCCAAAGACAATTCGCGAGCCAACGTCACGCGCCGGGCTCCTTGCGCCAGTGCAAATTCGACGCCCTCCGCGCTGGTGATGCTGGCCTGTGTGGAGGCGTGCAGTTCGAGATCGGGAGCGATCTGGCGCGCCAGTTTGAGCACACCTATATCCTGCACGATAATCGCGTCGACACCGGCTTCCGCGATAGAACCGATCGCGCGCGCGGCTTCGGCGAGTTCGTGCTCGAAGACCAGCGTGTTGAACGTCACATAACCCCGAACGCCCCGGCGGTGCAGCGTTCGCATCGCTTCGGGTAGCTCGCTAAGTTCAAAACCAACCTTCGCGCGGGCGCTGAAGTGTTTGAGTCCGAAATAGCAGGCATCCGCGCCAGCCTCGATCGCCGCGTTGAGCTGCGGCCAATGTCCGGCCGGACTCATCACTTCGGGTTTCTTGGGGAACGGCATGGGCTTCTCAACTCAGGGTAGCGTGCCGGCGCTGCTAGTCCAACTGTTTATGGAATCGCTGTACGCTGAGCCAGAGGATGGTCACGCCGAAGAACGCGAGCGCCACCATTTGGGGCCACAACGATTCGATGCCGGCGCCTTGCAAAAACACTCCGCGCACAATTTCCATAAAATACCGCACAGGATTCAGGAAGGTCAGGTATTGCGCCAGCGTCGGCATGTTGCGAATCGGGAACGTAAATCCGCTCAGCATGAAGAACGGCTGGAAGAACAAGCTGGTGGCCATCATAGCCTGGGTCTGCGTTTTCGAAACGGTGGAAATAAACAGACCGGCGCCGAGCGTCGTCAGCAGGAACAGCAGCGTGGACCCGAAAAGCAGCCAAAAGCTCCCGCGGAATGGCACGTGGAATAACAAAAGCGACGCGCCCATGACCAGCAGCATGTCCCAAATTCCAACGGCGACGAACGGCAGCGTTTTCCCTATGATCAACTCGCTGGGACGAATCGGCGTCACCATCAGTTGTTCCATGGTGCCGATCTCCTTCTCCCGCACGATGGCCATCGCGGTCAGCGACAGCGTCACCAGCGTGATGATGTTCACGATGACGCCGGGAATAAAGTAGTTGCGGCTGCGCAGATCGGGATTGAACCATACTCGGGTGCGCGAGCTCACTTGCGGAGCGGATTGCTGCACTGGGCCTCCGGCCTCCATGGTGCTCCCGACCAGCATGCCGCTCCGCTGATGCTGGAGAGCTAGGGTCGAATAGCGCGCGATGGCTTGGCTGGCGTATCCGGAGACGATCGACGCCGTGTTCGAATTGGTTCCGTCGAGCAGCACTTGCACGCTGGTGGTGCGGCCGCGCTCGACATCCCGGGCGAATCCCGGCAGCACCCGAACCACGCCGTCCACCTGGCCGCGATCCATCATTCTCTGCATCGCCCGCTCGTCGTTCGGCATGCCGGCGATAATAAAGCGCCCGGAACCTTCGAACTCCGAGAGCAGCTCGCGGCTTTCCGGCGTGCGGTCCTGGTCCATCCACGCGATCTTGGCGTTGTCGACGTCCAAGCTGGCGGCATAGCCGAAGATCATCAATTGGATCAAGGGCGGCAAGAACAACATCGACCGCGTGCGCGGGTCGCGCAGCACCTGAATGAGCTCTTTTCGAATGATCCTGCGCAGCCTCTGTATCATCACGCCACCTTCTGCCGCAACTTACGCGTCGCAAAATAAAAGACTACCCCGGCATACGCGATCAGCAGCAGCAGATTGAACCACAGCAATTGAATGCCGATGCCTTTCAAGAAAATTCCGCGCGAAACCTCCATGAAATAACGCGCCGGGACAAAGAGCGAAACCACCTGGATCACGCGGGGCATGCTGCCGAGCGGGTAGATGAATCCCGACAGTAGAAATGCAGGGAGAAAAGAAATTAGCGTTCCCATCTGATAGGCCATAAGCTGGGTGCGGAACATGGCCGAAACCATGATGCCGAGGCCCAGCGCGCCGAACAGGAAAATCGCGCTCGCTGTGAGCAGTAACACCAGGCTGCCCATCATGGGTACGTCGAAAACAAAAATGCCAATGACCAACGCAATGATCATGTCAACCGCTCCCACCACAAAATACGCGGACAATTTCCCGAGCGCGATCTCGCTGGGCCGGGCCGGCGTCGATAACAACTGTTCCATGGTGCCGTTCTCCCACTCCCGCGCGATAGTGAGCGAGCCGAGATTCGCCGCGATGATCATCACGATGACGACGATCAGTCCGGGGATGATGAAATTTCCCGAAAGCAGGTCGGGGTTGTACCAGACGCGAACGTCCGGAATAACGCCGGCATGCACGCGTCCCGCAGCGGTCTGAACAGGCGTTTGCAGGCGCTGCGAATAGAGCGACACAATACTTTCGGCGTAGCCCTGGGCGATCGCGGCCGTGTTCGAGTCGCTGCCATCGATCAGGAGTTGCACCTGCGCGGGCTGTTTCAGCCCGATGTTCTTGGCGAAGCGATCCGGAATCACCACGCCCAGGAGGCAGGCGCGGCGGTTGATGGCTTGATCAATGGCCCGGTAGCCGTGCACTTCATCGACCACCCGAAAATAGCGCGAGCCCCGAAAATCCCTAACCAAATCGCGGCTTTGCGGCGACTGATCGAGATCGTAGACAAACGTCGGAATACGGTCAACATCCAGGCTCAGCGCCCATCCGAAAATCAGCAGCATGACCAGCGGCTGCAATAAGGCGGCGAACAAGCTGCGCGAATCGCGGAGGATGTGCAGCATTTCCTTCCGAGCGATGGCGCGTGTGCGGCGGAACGTCATGCGGCTTGGTCCTTCTTGTCGCTTTCTTCTTTTTCGATCAGGCTGACGAAGACGTCTTCCATGCTCGGCACGATCTTGTCGAGGGCCGCCACGGATATTCCGGCCCGCTCCAATTCGCGATAAATGTCGGGAATCGCGGCGCCCGGATCTTCCACCTTCAAGTGCAGGCCGCCCCCGAACACGGCAATGTCTTCGATACCGGGCCTGCCCTCCAGCACCGTCATGCTTCGGAGCAAGTCCGACGATTCGAGATTCAACAAATGGCCCACGCCCATTGAAGTTTTCAGTTCCGCGGGCGAGCCGAGCGCGATCACCCGCCCCCCATACATCAACGCGATGCGATGGCAATATTCGGCTTCGTCCATGTAGTGCGTAGTGACAAAAACCGTGTGGCCGGCGGCGGAAAGTTCGTAGATCAGATGCCAAAAGTTACGGCGCGCGATCGGGTCCACGCCGCTGGTAGGCTCATCCAAAAACAAAATGGGCGGCTCGTGCAGGATCGCGCAGCCCAGGGCCAGACGCTGCTTCCATCCGCCCGAGAGCAGACGCGTCATCATGCTCCGTTTGTCCTCGAGGCCGGCCATCTTGAGGACGTAGTCTCGCCGGGCGCGCAGTTTATCGGGCGGCACGCCGTAGACGCCGCCGAAAAACTCGATATTTTCCTCCACCGTCAGATCGTCGTAGAGCGAAAACTTCTGGGACATGTAGCCGATGCTCCGTTTGATCTCTTCCGGCTGCGTGGACACATCGAATCCGCCCACGCTGGCCTTCCCGGAGGTGGGCGCAAGCAGGCCGCACAGGATGCGAATGGTGGTGGATTTACCCGCGCCGTTCGGCCCCAGGAATCCAAAGATTTCGCCCGGCGCGACGTCGATGGAAACATTGTCCACCGCTACAAAATCCCCGAAGCGCTTCACCAGCTTGTCGATGTGAACGGCGGGGCCGGAGCGGCTAGGCTGCATTTCGCGCTTCCTCATTTCGCGAAAGCGCGATGAACACGTCTTCGAGCGTGGGCACAATCGGGCGAAAGCCGAACGGAGTCACGCTGGTAAGCTGATCGGTCGACGTAACGTGAGGATCGAGGAAAAGATGCAGATCGGCGCCGGCCGGCTGCACCGCCAGAACGCCGGGCTGCCCTTCGAGAACCTCCATGGTCTTGCGATGATCCTTCGAAGTGATCTGATACACCATTTCCCCGATACCGCGCTTCAACGCCGCCGGCGTATCGCAGCGGATCAGTTTGCCGTGATAGAGAAAACCCACGCGATTGGCGCGTTCGGCCTCGTCGAGATAGGCGGTGGTGACGAATACCGTAAGCCCGTCGCGCACCAGTTGGTAGAGAATCGCCCAGAAATCGCGCCGCGAAACGGGATCGACGCCGTTGGTCGGCTCATCCAGAAACAGAACTCGCGGCTTATGCAGCAGCGTGCACATGAGCGCCAGTTTCTGCTTCATACCGCCCGAAAGCTTCCCCGCCGGCCGTTTGCGAAACGGCTCCATGCGGGTCATTTGCAGCAGCCGGGAGCCCATTTCTTTTCTCTCGCGCCCGGTGATGCCGAACAGATCCGAGTAAAAGTCCATGTTCTCTTGGACCGTCAAATCCGTGTACAGCCCGAAGCGCTGCGCCATGTAGCCGATCTGATCTTTCATCTGATCGAGCTCGCGCGTGACGTCATGGCCGGCCACCACCGCTTTGCCCTCGGTCGGGTCCATCAGCCCGCACAGCAGGCGCATAGTGGTGGTCTTGCCGGCGCCGTCCGGACCCACCAGGCCGAAAATCTCGCCCTCGGCGACATCCAAATTCAGATGATCCACCGCGGTCAGCGTTCCGAAGGTGCGCGTCAGATTCTCGGCGTGGATCACGACGTTCATAAAATGATTTCCGCGTCCACCGGCATGTTGTCTTTCAGCTCGTGGTTCGAGTTATCCACTTCGATCTTGATCCGGTAGACCAGCTTCACCCGCTCCTCCTTGGTCTGGATCTGTTTGGGCGTGAACTCCGCCTCGGACGCGATGTAAGTAATTTTGCCCCAGTACACTTTTCCGGGGAACGAATCGGTACTCAGTTTCACTTTTTGTCCAAGCTTAATGCGCCCCAGGTCGGTTTCGTTGATATAGGCGCGCAGCCAAGGATGCTCCAGGTCGCCGATGGTGACCACGGTGGTTCCGGCGCCCAACACCTCGCCCGGTTCGGCCGATTTCACCAGCACCACGCCGTCGATGGGAGTGTTGACTTCGGTGTCGGCGAGCTGAGCTTCCGAAATGCCCACTTGCGCGCGCGACCGGTCCACTTCGTCCTTACCCGCAACCAGCTGTTGTTCCTTGCGCTTCAATTCCAAGCGATTCGCTTCGGCTGTGGCGACGGCGGCTTTCGCGCGCGCCACGTCGGCGCGGGCGGCGGCGATATCCTCCTGGCGCGGCCCCTCCTTGACCAGCGAATGCTTCTCTTCCGCCTGCCGCAGCATCGCTTGCGCGCTGTCGTACTTGGTGCGCGCCTGATCGTATTGCTGCTTGGAGATGTCTTCGTCCTTGAACAGCCTTTGCGAGCGCTCCCAATCCAGCCGCGCGAATTCAAGCTGCGCCTTGGCGTCGGCCACTGCGGCATCCGTCTGTTGAATATCCTGCTTGCGGCTTCCGTTGAGCAGTTCTTCCAGCTTCGCCGTTGCCTGGCCGAGCTCGGCGGAACGCATCGCTATGTCGCTTTCGAGCGTCGCTTTCTGATAGGCGATCGCGGTTTCCAGCTGCTGATAGTTCGAGAGCGCGCTGGCCACCGAGGCCTCATCGCGTACCTTTTGCTGCCGATAAATGACCGGATCCAGCGTCGCGATCAAGTCGCCGCGCTTCACCCAGTCGCCTTCGGTAACCTTGCGGTCGATCACGCGCCCGGCCATCTTGAACGAGATGTCCACCTGGGTAAGCTCGAGATTGCCGGAAACCAAAATGCGATCGCCGTGGCTCGCGTTCCGCCAGTGCCAATACCACCAGGCGCCCACGCCGATAGCGATCACTAGCAAAATGATGGGGATTCTTTTCTTCATTGGTTGACGTACTCCTGGATTTTGCCGGTCGCGGTGGCCAGGTCGATGCGAGCCACGTTGTAATCGTACAGCGCGATGATCAGGTTATCGCGGGCGCGATCGAGCCTGGTCTGAGCGTCGGTGACTTCGAGCGAATTGGCTACGCCCCCTTGATAGCGGCGTTTGGCTTGAGCCAGTTCCTTTTCGGACAGATCGCCGCCATCGCGGGCTGTCGCGACTTCCGTGGCGGCCGAGGCGATGCTGTCGAAAGCCAGCCGAACGTCGAGCTCCACCTGTTGTTCCAGGTCGCGCGTGCGCGTCTTTTCCTGGCGATATTGCGAAAGGCTCTCCTCCCGCCGCGCGTCGCGCCGGCCGCCGTCCCACACCGGGACGCGAAGCGATAATCCGTAATCATAGGTGGGCTGCGCGCCGATAAGTTCGGGGCCGATGGAACCGTAATTGGCCGAAGCGGCGAGCGACGGAAAACGCTCCGCCTTGACGGAGGCATAGTTCAGCCGCGCCGATAGCTCGCGATCCTTCTGGGCCTTCAATTCCGCCCGCAGTTTACGCGCGTCCGCCAACGCGTCCTCGATCGTGCCGAGATCGGAGGGACGATATTCGAGCTTGTCGGTCAGCTCGATGGCCGTGTCGAGTTTGAGTCCCATGGCGCGCATCAGGTTCAAGCCCGCGCGCCGCCGATCATTGGCCGACGCCACCAGCTTCTGCTTATCGTTGGCGAGCTGAACCTCGGCGCGCGTGACATCGAGCCCGGTTCCCGAACCCGCATCCTTCTGTTGCTGGGCGAGAGTAAGCAGCGCCTGCGACAACTCGACATCGGCGCGCGCGGTATCGAGCGCCGCCTGGGCGCGCAGCGTCGTCAAATAGGCGCGCGCCACCTGATCCGCAACCTGGTTCTTGGTGGCGTCGAAATCCGATTTGGCGGCTTCAATCTCGACCTTCGCTCCCTGATATTTCTTGATGGAGCTGAAATCGAAGACGGTCTCGGACGCCGTCGCGCGCGCGTCGAACACCGAAAACGGCCCGACGATCGAGGGAAACGTGAAACCCGGGACCAGGGGGCTGGTGAAGTTGAATCCGAAGGTCTTCAGGTTTACGGTCTCTCTTTGCTCGCTTACGGAGGATTCGATGTCCGGCAGAAACGCGGCGCGCGACTCGAGCTTCCGTGCTTGGGCTTGCTGAATGGACTCTTGTGCCAGAGCAACACGCGGGCTACCTTCCGGCGCGAGAGCGATCTCCACCGCGCGCTTCAGGCTCAAAGGGAGCGTAGTCTCCACCGCCGCATCGCTTGCAAATGCCATCGCGGCGATATTCAAGATGAGGAGCGCGCGCATTCTATGTAGTCTCCTTGGCACGAAATCCAGCGGCGCAGAACGTCACCAGTTTCGCCAGCACCGCCGGGCGGTCCGTCGGATCGCATTTCCCGCCCGTCAATTCCTGTATGTGGCCTGATCGAGCCAGAAGGTGAACCATTGCACCGGCCATGAAAGTAAGGCGCCACATTACTTCGGTTTCGTTCAGGTTGGGAAGCGCCTCTACAAGAGCCGCCATGAATTGCAGTGCGACGGGTCCCATATGTTTCTGGAAGAGCTGAAACCGGAATGGATCCGGCGTTGCCAGAAGGCGGCTGATTAAGGGCGCCATCGCAGAGATATCGAGTTCGACAAGCGGAGACACGAACGCGATCAGGATTTGTTCCACCGTTGGATTCGCCCCGGCTGCCGCCAGCATATCCCGCCGCTTTCGATTTATCGGCTCTACCCGGCGGGCGATGACGGCGTCGATCAGGCTGTCCTTCGAATGAAAGTGGTAATTTACGGCCGCTAGGTTTACCTCGGCCTCGGTAGTGATATCGCGCAGCGATGTCGCGTCGAAACCCTTCTCCCCGAAGAGCTTTTCGGCGGCGTCCAGAATCCGGGCCTTAGTATCCAGCGCGCGAGCGATCATACGTATGATTGAATCATACGTTGGAATTAGGTTCTGCGCAAGTCCTCAATCCAATTTAGGTTCGACCCGGTTACCGCTCGGCACCTGCGCCGCGCAATTGATTATCATGTTTGCATGTCCCTAAGCCGTAGACTACTGCTGCCTCTATTCGCCGTGCTGCCGATATTCGCGCAGACGGCGCGCGAAGAAATGGTTACCATGCGCGATGGAGTGCATCTCGCCACCAGCATCTATCTTCCGCCCGGCGAAGGCCCGTGGCCCGTCGTGCTCACACGAACGCCCTATGGCAAGGACACGATGTACGGTCCAAAGGCGCACAAAGATTATCTCGAGCATGGCTATGTTCGCGTCGCTCAGGATGTCCGCGGGAAGGGCAAGAGCGAGGGTAAGTACCGGGCGTTTGTCGACGATATGAAGGATGGTTACGACACCATCGAGTGGATCGCCAAGCAGCCCTGGTCGAACGGCAAAGTCGGAATGGTGGGTCCCTCGGCCATGGGTATCGCCCAAAATCTGGCCGCTATCGCCGCTCCGCCGCACCTGGTGACAGCATTCGTGCAGGTGGCCCCCAGCTCCAGGTTCCGGTACTCCAATTATCCGGGTGGCGTGTTTCTGAAGAACCTGAACGAGGAATGGCTGAAGGCGCAAGGCGTTCCGACAGGGGACATTCCCCGTCCTGTGATTCGCGACTATGACGAGGAAGCCCGCTTGGACGACCTGCGAGCTCAGGTTACACACGTCAATATTCCCATGTACAACGTCGGTGGCTGGTACGACATTTTCGAGCAAGGCACGATCGACAGTTTCACGGCGTTGCAGACCGAGGGCGGCCCGAAAGCGCGCGGTAATCAAAAACTGCTGATGGGCGCTTTCGGCCACGGAGCGCTTAAGGGCGACCTGAAATATCCGGCCGACGCGGGAGAGCTCGCTGGCGGCGATACAATCCGCTGGTTCGACTACTGGCTCAAGGGTATCGACAACGGTGTAATGAAGGAACCGGCCGTTCGTTATTACGTCATGGGAGACACCTTCGACAAGTCCGCGCCCGGTAATACGTGGCGCACAGCCGCTAGCTGGCCGCCGCCTTCGACAGCGACCTCTTATTACCTGACGGAGTCGCATACGCTTTCATCCGCGAAACCCTCGGGCGCCGGAAAACTCTCCTACGTTTCCGACCCCAAAGATCCCGTTCCCGCGATCGGAGGCAATAACCTGATGATGGATCGTGGGCCCATGGATCAACGTCCGGTCAGCAGCCGCGCCGACGTGCTCAAGTTCGAGACCGAGCCGCTGAAGGAGGCGGTCGAAATCGTCGGTCCGATGTCGGCCGAGCTGGCAGTCTCCACCGACGCCGAGGATACCGATTTCATCGTCAAGCTGGTGGACGTCTATCCTAACGGCTACGAGGCGCTG
>Ga0302325_10016213_pt1 | contig 15804 bp, 15 predicted proteins | sample Palsa_T0_2_FD_201948 | JGI IMG/M metagenome (GOLD analysis project Ga0302325, IMG submission 201948) | Peat permafrost microbial communities from Stordalen Mire near Abisko, Sweden - Palsa_T0_2 | ecosystem: Environmental > Terrestrial > Soil > Palsa > Peat permafrost | place: Sweden: Abisko...
GGAGGCACGTGCGGTGGAGGCACTGGTGCTGGGCCGGGCCGGGCGGCTGACGCCGGGCGGGCTGCGGGCCGCGGTCGCCCGCGCGGTCATCGAGGTGGCACCGGAGAAGGTGCGCATGCGGCGAGAAGACGCCGAGCGCAACGCCCGGGTGCAGCGGTGGCTGGAAGATTCCGGCAACGCCGCCCTGATGGGCCGCGAGCTGCCCCCGGCTGAGGTGCTGGCCGCGGACCAGCGCATAACGTGGTGGGCGAACAAGCTAAAGGAAGCGGGCCTGGACGGAGATATGGATCAGCTCCGGGCCCGCGCCTACCTCGACATACTGCTCAACAAGGACTCCCGCCTGGCCGTCGCGCCGTCCCAGCCCGCCGCAAGTCAGGGCAGCGAAGGTAGCAGGGGCAGCGAGAGCGGCAGGCCGGAAGGTCCAATCGGCGGCGAGCCCGAAGGTCCCGGCGACGGCGGTTCACCGGCAACGGATCCCGGCGAGCCGGGGACACCGCCGACCACCAGCGTGCTCCCGGCCGGGTTCACCGGCTGCATCAACCTCACCGTCACCCTGCCCACCATGCTGGGCCTGGCCGACCGGCCCGGCGAGATCTCCGGCCTGGGTCCCGTCGACCCCGCCCTGGCCCGCGACCTGGCCCACGCTGCCGCCCAGAACCCTAAGACCACGTACTGCGTCACCGTCACCGACGAGCAGGGACACGCCATCGGCCACGGCTGCGCGAGACCAGCACCCGGCGGCCACGCCCCGCCCGGCGATCACGATCCGCCCGGCGGACCCGGCGGTGACCCGCCACGGTTCACCTTTACCGCCTCCGGCGATCAGGGGCCGCCTGGCGGTTACGGTACCTGGCGGCTGTCCACCGGGATCCCCGGGCGGCCGGATCTGCTGATCGAGCTCGACCCGATCGCTATCGACACCTGCGACCACCGGTTCGAGGCCCGCGGTCACGACCCGGGGGTCAAGCTGCGGCACCTGACCCAGATCCGGCACGCGACCTGTGTCGCCCCGACCTGCCGAAGGCCAGCCCAGCAGTGTGACTTCGAACACAACATCCCATACGAAGCGGGAGGCCGGACCTGTTCGTGCAATGGCGGGCCCACCTGCCGTCACGACCACCGGCTCAAGCAGAACCCCCGCTGGAAAGTCGAGCAGATCACCCCGGGAACCTTCCGCCGGACCGGCCCCTCCGGACGTCAATACACCACCGAACCCACCCGGTACCCCATCTGACCAGGACGCAGACCGACACCAGTCCCAGTTCCTGACCTCCGGTCGCCGCGACTGGCGTGGGTCACCGGCTCGGACGGAGCCCTTCTCGGACGACCGAGATCAGGCGGTCACGCGCGGCGGGGACCTGCGGATCGGATTCTCTGGCCAGGCATCCGGTGACGAGGGCAATCACATCAGCGGTGTCGATGTCGTGCCTCACGGATCCGGCCTGCTGGGCACGGGCAAGCAGGCTGCTCAGCGCGCCCATGACGTCATGTTCTGGCCCGGAGGCGGCAGTCTTGATATCGAAGCCAGCACCGGTGAGCGCGTCGGCCAACCCGCGGTTAGCGGCCCCTTCTGCGACAATCGCGGCGAAAAAGCTAAAGAGCGCCGTCCCCGCGTCCTCCGCCTCGCTGAGTTGCCGGGCCATGGCGACCAGTCGTTCGACCCGGCTGACGAAGACCGCCTCGAAGAGGGCCTCTTTCGTGGGGAAGTGGCGGCTCACAGTCCCAGTGCCGACGCCTGCCCGCCGGGCGATCTCGTGGACCGACACCGACAGTCCTTCGGTCGCGAACGCGTCGAATGCGGTCTCGAGCACTCGCTCCCGGTTACGCCGGGCGTCGGCCCGCAGGGGCCGATCCCGGTCGGCGCCACGAGCCGGCCCGGCGGCCTGAATGCCGGCTTGCTGGGCGTCAACCTGCCCGGCGTCGGCCTGCCCGGCGTCGGCCTGCCCGGCGTCGGCCTGCCCGGCGTCGGCCTGCCCGGCGTCGGCCTGCTGAGCGTTGCCGTGCTGGACATGGGTCCGGCCTTCGGCTCGCACCGGTGCCTTAGCCATCCGCCAGCCGCTCTCTTCCACTCATCTTGACAAACGGGACAGTCGTCCCGGATGATTAGCGGGACACTGGTCCCGATTATAGCTAGATGTGCCGAGAGGCGCGCTGCCGGACAAGGACAGGAGACCGACGTGCGCGGGCAAGCGAACCGCTGGACTGCGGCGGACGTGCCGGCCCAGGATGGCCGGACAGTTGTCATCACCGGCGCGAATACCGGCGTGGGTTTCGAAACCGCGAGCATCCTGGCCCGCCGCGGCGCGGAGGTGATACTGGCTTGCCGCGATCCGCAGCGAGCCGATCAGGCGAGGAAACGCATCGCGTCCCAGGTGCCGGGCGCCCGCCTCGACACGCTCACTGTCGACCTCGCGTCACTCGCGTCGGTACGTTCGGCCGCCGCCGAGCTCCGGTCCCGTCACCCGAGCGTCGACCTGCTGGTCAACAACGCCGGCGTGATGTGGGCTCCCCGGGGTCAGACAGCCGATGGGTTCGAAACGCACTTCGGCACGAATCACCTCGGTCATTTCGCGTTCACCGGGCTGGTCCTGGACCTGCTGCTGCCGGTGGCCGGGTCGCGCGTCGTGGTGCTGTCCAGCCCGGCGCACCGCGCGGGCGACATCGACCTCGGCGACCTGGCCTACCGCGAGCGGTACCGGCCGAACGCCGCGTACAGCCGGTCCAAGCTGGCGAATCTGCTCTTCGCGCAGCTGCTCCAGGCGAAACTCAGCCAGGCGAATGTCCCGACCATCGCTGTCGCCGCGCATCCGGGCGGCGCGCGGACCGAGCTGAACCGGCACATGCCGTGGATGTTCCGCGGTCCGTCCTGGGGGCTGGCCCGCCCCATCACCCACCCCGCAGGCGTGGGCGCCTTGTCGCTGGTCCGTGCCGCTGCCGATCCCGGCATAGCCGGCGGAGCGTATGTCGGACCGGGTGGATGGCACGAGTTCACCGGGTATCCCGTCGTGCTCCAGCCCAGCGCACGGGCACATGATCGAGACCTTCAGCAGCGCCTGTGGCAGGAATCTGAGCGCCTCACCGGAGTCAGCTACGACTTCGCGGCCGCAGCAGGCCGGTGATGATGCCATCAGCCCGGCGAGGCGTCCTTCGTACCGGTCACCGCGACCATTTCCTGCTTCACCGCGACTTCCTGCCCGTCACCGCGACTTCCGACCGGTCACCGCGACCAGCCCAGGCGGCAGCTCCGCCGCGCCGAACGCCGACCCCACCACCGCATCCACACCGTGTTCGTTGAGCAGCGGCGGTATGCGGGAGGTGTCCACGAGCACGTTCTCGTGCCGCTCGTGGTCGCGCCGCCAGGCTCCGGTACCGTCGGGCACGAACGTGGTGGCGTCGCGGATGAACCTGTCCGGGGCCGGCCGAGAGTACTGGGTAATGACGGCCCAGTCCGGGGCCACCCGGCCCGAGCTCTCCCGGCCCGGATCGATCTGGCCGAAGGCCAGGTCCAGGACGTCGATCGCGACCAAACCGTCCGGCCGCAGCGCGCCGGCCATGGCCACCAGAGCACGGTCGACGGCGGCGGCGTCTGGCACGTAGCTGATCGCGTGGCCGACCGAGACGACCGCGTCCGCGGCGGGCAACGGGTCCTCGGGCAGGGTGAGCCGCCGCAGGTCCGCGCCCGGGCCGAGCGAGGCTCGCGCCAGCGCCAGCATGTCCGGCGAGGCGTCGGTCGCGATGACCTGGAATCCCGCGGCCAGCAGGTGCCGGGTCAGCGCGCCGCTGCCGCAGCCGAGCTCGAGCACCAGCCCCCCGCGAACGGGGGAGAGGAGCTCAACGATGCCGGGGGCGCAGCGGTCGGCATGCTGACCGTGGCCCCGGTCGTGGATGAGGGCGAGATCATGCCGGTAATAGTGCACGCCCGCGGCGTCCCTTCAGTCGGCGACGGTGATGCCGAGATGACGCGCGAGCAGCGGGGCCAGCGCGACTAGTTGGACGCTGTCGATGGTGGCGCCGCGCAGCGACTCGTACCCGGCGGTGATGCCGAGTTCGGCGCCACGCAGGTCCACCTTGGTGCAGGTCACCTGGGCGAAGTCCGCCCGGGTCAGGGTGCTGCCGGGAAAGCTGACCCGCAGCAGCCGGGCGCTGCCGAACTCCACATCCCGTAGCAGGCAGTTCTCGAACGTCACGTCGGTGAGCGCGCCGCTGCGGAAGTTCACCGAGTCGAGCTTGCAGTCGCAGAACCTCACCCGGCGCAGCGCGGCCGAGAAGGCCTGCACGCCGGCCAGCGCGCAGCCGGTGAGGGTCACATCCAGCCAGCCGGTCTCCGCTAGGTCGCTGGATACGAACCTGGTGTCCCGCATCGTGGTGTCGGTGAACCTGGTTTTCCGAAGCCGGGCGTCGCCGAACGAGGTGTTCACAAACGAGCAGTCCAGGAAGTGGCAGTTCCCGGCGGCGCTCTCGTCGAACGAAACGCCGGTGAAGAGCAGGCCGTCGTACTCCTCATCGGGCTCCAGGTCGCCCTCGTGGGGAGTGAGCTCGCCAACCTCGCCTGCCATGAGCTCGACCCTACCGGCGCAAGTAGGTCAGGACGGCCAGCACCCTCCGGTGATCTTGGGCCGCGGGGAGCAGGCCGAGCTTGGCGAACAGGTTCCCGACATGGGTTTCCACCGTCTTGGGCGACATGTAAAGCTGCTCCGCGATCGCCTGGTTGGACCGGCCTTCGGCCATCAGGGCTAGCACGGCCAGCTCGCGTTCGGTGAGTGTCTCCAGCGGGCTGTTCCGCCGCGGCCTTGTCACCAGCCGGGACACGACCTGCGGATCGATCACTGACTCGCCTGCCGCCACCCGCCTGATCGCGTCGGTGAATTGCGCGATGTCGGCCACCCGCTCCTTGAGCACGTAACCGATGCCTCGCGGGTCGTCGGCCAGCAGCTCAAACAGGTGCTCGGTCTCAACGTGCTGGGACACCACGATCACGCCTGTGCCCGGCCACTGGCGGCGGATCTCCAGCGCCGCCTGCAGCCCCTCGGTCGTCTGGTCCGGCGGCATCCGGATGTCCGTGAGCACAACGTCGGGACTTAGCGCCTGGACCAGCTTCAGCAGCTGGTCCGCGTCGGCGGCCGTCCCGGCCACGTCCAGGCCTGCGTCGGTCAGGACCCGGCGCAGTCCCTCGCGTAGCAGCACCGTATCCTCCGCGATGACCACGCGCAGCCGCGCCTTGGGCTCCGCTGGCCGGGCCGTCACGGACACGGGATGTCCGCTTCCAGTCGGGTCCCGCCACCCGACGGGCTGTCCACCCGCAGCACGCCGCCCACCGATGCCACCCGGTCGGCCAGGCCTCGCAGCCCCGATCCCCCCTCGGACCGGGCGCCTCCTGTCCCGTCGTCGCTGACCTCGACAAGGAGCCGTCCGGGGAACTTGCGGATCATGACCTGGGCACCATCGGCCCTGGCATGCTTGGCCACGTTGGCCAGCGCCTCGGAGACGACGAAGTACGCGGTGGCCTCGATCGCGGCCGGGAACCGCCCGTCCGGCACCGCGGTGATCGTGGTGGCCACCGGCGATCGCTCGACCAGGGCCTGGACCGCCCCAGTCAGCCCGGTCTCGGTCAGCACCGCAGGGTGGATCCCGCGGGCCAGTTCCCGCAGCTCGGTCAGCGCCTCGCGCGCCTCCTTGCTGGCCGACTCGATCAGCGACCCCAGTTCCGGGTCCGCCTCCGCCGCACGGTCGCGGGCCATTCCCAGCGCCAGGCTCAAGGTCACCAGCCGCTGCTGCGCGCCGTCATGCAGATCACGTTCTAGCCGCCGCCGCTCGGCATCTCCGGCCTCGACGATACGCGCCCGGGAGGCACGGACCTGCTCCAGCTGGGCCTGCACCTCGGCCTGCAACCGGGTGTGCTCCAGGGCCATGCTCGCCGCCGCCGCCGTCAGCCGGATCAGCTGCGGCTCCTGCTCGAGTCCGCCATCGTGCACCAGCACCGCGCCGCTCGCCTCAGTGACGGGCGTTACCGCCCGGCCGGGGCCCGGCCGGGCCGGGTCGACCACCTGCCCCGTGGTGTCTAGATAGCCGGCCCCGTCCGGCAGCCGGAACGCCAGCTGCAGCGTCGAGTCACCCAGCGCGCGGGCCAGCGCGTCCCTGAGCCGCGTTGGCGGGGCTCCCGGTTCCAGGTCGACGATCGCGGTGCCGAGGGCGCCGCCCGCCGTCCGGGCCCGCACCGTGCTGATCACAAACAGGGCCGGGCCGGCCAGCAGCACCAGCGGGAGCAGGGCGTAAGTGACCAGAGCGGAAAAGTGGAATAGGTTCCCGGTCAGGATGTTTTCTGCTCCGACCGCCGGGGCGATCCACAAGAGCGGAATCATGGCCCGCCGGGACCAGCCGCGCGCGGACCTCCAGTGCCGGACGATCAGGGTCAGGACGATGCCGGTTATCACGAGCCCGACGAGAGCCTCTGTCGTGTCGAGCGTATTCAAGGTCGGCCGGGAACCATTGCCGATGAGCAGCACGTTGGCCGGGCAACTGGCGTTGCAGCCGCTGAACGCGGGGTTCCAGAACATCGTCGCGGCCGTGTTGAACGCGATGTTCTGCACGTAGTTGGCGACGACTACTCCGCACTCGAACCTGGACCGCAGCCGTCCGCCGGGCCAGGCCAGGCCCAGATGGGCCAGGGCCGCGCCGGAGATGCCCTCGCTCAGGTTCCCGATCGTCCACGCCGCCGGATTGGCCAGGTTGACCAGGATGTACGGCACCAGGTAGAGGTAGCCGGCAATCGTGAATAGCAGGCCCAGGCGGCTGGCCGGCCACCGCTGCCAGGCCGCTATCCCGGCCACCATGAACGACAGCCCGACCACCGCGAAGCTGACCTCGACCGGCGCGTACTGAGAGTTCGGGAGCCAGGACGACCAGACGAAGCAGCCTACCGCGACGGTCGCGCCCGCGATCAGGGCCGCCCGCAGCCACCGGTTCATTACAGGTCCCGGGCCAGGAACCGGCGCAGCGCCGCGCCTGACAGCTGATCTTTGGGCAGGAACCCGGCGGCCGGGCTAGCCGCGATCCGCCCGCCGTAGTCGCGTGCCTCGCGGGTCGAGGTCAGCACCACGACCGGAGCCAGGCCCCCGGCCGGGGCGGCGGCCAGCCGCCTGGCGACCTCGAAACCGTCGAAATCCGGAAGCTGGATGTCGAGCAAGACAAGGCCGGGCCGGCCGATCCGGGCCGCCTCCGTCGCCTCCGCTCCGGTGGCCGCCTCCGTGACCGCGAAGCCGTCGGCCTCGAGCATGATCCGGGCCAAGGCCCGGAAGCCGTCGTGGTCGTCGACTATCAGGATCGCCGCGGATGACTGCACGAATCCAGTCTGGCACCGCGCCCGGCCGGTGACATCAGGGTCAGCCCTGAGGCTTTTCCCGGGTCAGCCCGGACGGAGATTCGGGGCTCGGCCCGATCCGGGACGGCGGCGAAATTCCTAACGTCTGCCTTGCCGGGAATAGCCGTCCCGGGTCCGCGAGAAAGGATGCAGATAATGAACCGTACCGGAATGCCGGCGTTCGCCGTACTCGCCGTGATCGTCCCAATAGCCCTGATCAGCCTGGCCGTGACGGGCTGCGGCGGGGGAGGCCCGGCACTGGTCAATCCGCCGCCGTCCTCGGCTCATAGCGCGGCGGAGCAGGCTGCCACCATGAACTGGCTGGCCAAGACCAACGCCATGTGGACCAGCGACGACTTTGCCGCCCTTGATCAGGTCACCACCGCCGCGATGCGCACGATCTACTCCTCCGAGGAGCCGCACGCGAGCCTCCCAGGCAACGCTGACCGGCAGGCTTTCCAGCTGACCGGCCTGTCGATCACGATTCCCTGCCATACCGGATCCAGCAATGTTTTCGTGGCGTACGGCGACACCGACGTCTTCGATCTGGGGCCGGTCATGGAGCCCGTGGCCATGATGTTCGAGCGGATCGGCGGTTCGTGGAAGCTGGCCGCAGCCGTCGACCGCCCCGAGGCGGGCTGGCCCGCGCTGTGCACCCAGGGGACGCCGCCAACCGCCCCGGCCGTGCTCCCGTCGGCGAGCTATGCGACCGTCCTGGCCCAGGTCCTAACCCGCGCCATGACCGGCGTCACCGAGACGTCCGCCGTGGCCTCGCCCTTCGCGGTCAACGACTTCCTGGCAGGCTCCGGTTCGATCACCGCTCAGTCAGCCACGCAGCTCCGGCAGGACCGGCAGGCCGGGATCACCTTTACCGGGCGGTTCACCCCGGCCCCGGACCCCACGCTCGCGCTGCCGCTGGCCAACGGCCGGGGCTTCTGGATGATCGGCTTCCTCACTCAGAGCGGTACCTACAGCGCCCCCTCGGGGCTGCGCGCGAAGTCCTGGCCGGACGGCAACCAGGTCGCCACGCCCAGGCCCGCCGTGGTGCATCACGAGGTGGACACCTTCATCACCACCTACACGGCGATCGACCCGCTGCCGTCAGCTCACGCTAGCGTGACGCTGGACGGCTTCTTCGGCTGGCCCCTGACGGCCGTCGCGAGTTAGCCCGCACGGCATCAGGCCTGGCCCCTCACCTATGATCCAGCTGGATAACGCAGCACCGAAGTGAGCCGGGCAAAGTAAGCCAGTACCGATCAGAAGGGAGCCGGCCGTGGCCGACATGGAGAACTTCAACGACAAGGTCATCAACGAATTCCGCGAGAACGACGGAAAAGTAGGCGGGATGTTCGAGGGAGCCCCGGTCCTGCTGCTGCACCACGCCGGGGCCAAGACCGGCACGCAGCGGGTGAACCCGCTCATGTACCAGCCGGTGGGCGACTCGTTCGCGATATTCGCCTCGAAGGGAGGCGCGCCGACCAACCCGGACTGGTACTACAACCTGGCCGCGCATCCCGACACGACGATCGAGCTGGGCAGCGGGACGGTCAAGGTCAGGGCGCGCGAGGCGAGCCCGGACGAGGGGGGCCCGATCTGGGAAAAGCAGAAGAGCCTTGCTCCGGGCTTCGCCGAATACGAGACGAACGCCGCGCCGCGCCAGATTCCCGTCATCCTGCTCGATCCCGTAGCGTAGCCTCACTGCTGGCGGCCAACCGGTCAGCATCCGGATATATCCGCCGTGCGGCTTTGAGCGGTAGCGCTCAGGCCCACGCGGTCCGGCCGTCATGGCCCGTCGGCAAGGGGTGCGTGCATGGATGAAACCGAACCCGTGGTCCGCACGGCCGGCGGCCAGGTACGCGGACGGACGGAAGCTGACGTCGCCATCTTCCGTGGCATTCCGTTCGCCCGGCCGCCGGTGGGCGGGCTGCGATTCGCGGCCCCCCGCCCGGCCGAACCCTGGGACGGCGTCCGGCAGGCGGCCGCGTTCGGGCCGCCGCCGCCGCAATCCGGGTCCATGCTCACCCCGCCGCCGCCGCCGTCCGCGTCCGGCGCCGATCCCGATGACTGGCTGACCGTCAACGTGTTCTCGCCCGACCTCGGCGCGGCCGGGCTCCCGGTCATGGTCTGGATCTACGGCGGCGCCTACCGCTCTGGCGCTGCCAGCAACCCCGGCTACGACGGCACGCTGCTCGCCAGGCAGAACGTCGTCGTGGTCACCTTCAACCACCGGGTCGGCGTCGAGGGGTACGCCTACCTGCCTGGCGTTCCGGCCAACCGGGCCCTGCTGGACCAGGTCGCGGCGCTGCGCTGGGTGCGGGAGAACATCGCCGCGTTCGGCGGTGACCCGGACCGGGTGACCGTGTTCGGCGAATCGGCCGGGGCGGGCGCGATCGCGGCTCTGCTCGTCATGCCGGTTGCGGCAGGCCTGTTCCGCCGTGCAATCACCCAGAGCGTTCCGGGTACCTTCTTCTCTCCCGCCCTGGCCGTCGACGTTACCGCCGCGATCGCCGCGGCGGCCGGGCTGCCTGCCACCGCCGAGGCCTTCGCGGCCGCCGACCCGGCCCGGCTTGCGACCGCGTCGGACGCGGTGCGGCCCGCGGACCACGCCGGCCGATGGGGCCGGGTCACCCACACCGGCACCCCCTTCTCACCGGTGGTGGACGGCGAGGTGCTGCCCGCCGCGCCGTGGCGGGCGCTGGCCATGGGTGCCGGCCGGAGCATCGACCTGATCAGTGGGCATAACCGTGATGAGTTCCGGTTGTTCACGGAGCTGTCAGGGATACGCGGACAGATCACCGACGAGGCGGCCAGTGCCGCGCTGCGAGGACTCGCGCCCAGCCATGATGGCGGGCAGGGCTACCGGCAGGCTTACCCGGACGCGGACCCCGAGACGCTGTTCGAGCTGGTCAACTCCGACTGGCTGTTCCGGATGCCGAGCCTGCACCTCGCCCAGGCGCACGCCGCGGCGGGCGGGCGGACGTTCCTCTACGAGCTCAGCTACCCGGCCTCCGCCGCTGGGCTCGGCGCCTGCCACGCGATCGACGTCCCGCTGCTGTTCGGTGTCTACGCCGGGATCGGGCAGATGTTCTTCGGCCCGGAACCGCCGGCCAGCGCGATCCGGCTCGGGGACCTGATGCGCTCGCAGTGGGCGGCGTTCGCCGCGGACGGTGACCCCGGCTGGCCGCAATACTCCCTGGGGCACCGGATGACCCGCATCTTCGCCGACCCGCCGGACGTGGCGCCGTACCCGGAAAAGACGTCCATGCACCTGTGGGACCAGCACCGCTTCGGCGTCCTCGACCTGACCGCCGACCCTGACCTGACCGCCGGCCCCGACCCTGACCCGACCCCCCACCCCGACCCGCAGAAAAGGCCAGATCGTGCCGATATACGCGCTTGGCGATTACGAGCCTGAGATTCACGAGACCGCCTTCGTCCATCCCGATGCGGTCGTCATCGGCCGCGTGCGGATCGGCCCGGAGGCGTCCGTGTGGCCCTGCGCCGTGCTCCGCGGCGACCATGGCCGGATCGAGGTCGGAGCGCGGACCTCGGTGCAGGACGGAACCGTGGTCCATTGCACCCACGACTGGCCGACGCTGATCGGAGCCGACTGCGTGGTCGGCCATAACGCGCATCTGGAAGGCTGCGTGGTGGCGGACAGGTGCCTGATCGGCTCGGGTTCGGTCACCCTCAACCGGGTCAAGGTGGGGACCGGCGCCATCGTGGCGGCTTCCTGCCTGGTGCCCGAGGGCTTCGAGGTGCCCCCCGGCGCCCTGGTGGCCGGCGTTCCCGCCAAGATCAAGAAGACCGGACTGAACGCCGACTGGGTCGAGGGCGCGGTGAAGACCTACATCGAGACCGGCCGCGCCTACCGGACCGGCCTCCGCCGTCTCGACCGGTAGCGCGCGCCGATGATCGACGGCCGGACGGTGATCGACGCCCACATGCACGTGCCCAGGCTGAGCACGGTGTCGCCCGCGTGGCTGCAGTGGGCCTCCGACTTCGGCCAGGATGCCCCGTGGCGAGAGGTGTTCGGAGCCAACGGGGATCCGGTCCCGGCCCAGGTGGACGCGCTGCTGGCGGCCGAGGGCGTGGACCTGGCCCTGTTGTTCGCCGAGTACAGTCCGCGGACGACCGGGATTCAGCCGGTCGAGGACCTGCTGCCGATCATCGCGCACAACCCGGGCCGGTACCGCCTGGTCGCCAACGTCAACCCGGAGCTGCACCCGGCTCCGGCCGCCGAAGCCGAACGCCAGCTCGACCTGGGCGCGGTCGCGGTCAAGGTTCATCCGGTGCACGGCGGCTTCCGCCCCGACACCACTGACATGTACCCGGTCTACGAACTGTGCGCCGAGCGCCGCGTGCCGGTGATCGTGCACACCGGCGGGAGCATCTTTCCCGGCTCGCGTCCCGAAGCGGGAGACCCCACGCTGATGAGCCAGGCCGTGGCCGACTTCCCCGGCGTCCAGTTCGTGCTGGCCCACGGCGGGCGGGGGCAGTGGTACTCCGACGCCGCCCGGATGGCGCTTGATGGCGCCAACGTCTGGCTTGACCTAGCCGGGCTGCCGCCCAAGCGGCTTCCCGACTACTACGCCGGGTTCGACCTGGCCGAGCTGGCCGCCAAATGGATCTTCGGGACCGACTGGCCCGGCGTCCCCGGGGTGGCGCGGAACGCACGTGCGGTGGCCGCGCTCGGCCTGCCCGATGACGTCCTGGCCGGGGTCTTGTCCGGCCACGCGGCCCAGGTCTACCTCGCTGTCGGCTAACCCCGCTCCGGCTTCAGCTCAGCAGTCGCTGCAACACCACGACCTCGTTGCTGTCGAGGTCAGTGGTGATGGGCGCCTTGCCCAGCCGCTCGGCGGCCAGCGCCAGCGAACGCTGCGCGGCCTTGAGCTCCTCCCGCAGCCTGACATTCTCCTCGGCCAGCTCGCCCTGCTTGATCCACGCGCTGGCCAGTTCGCATTCCAGGCCGGTGACCGTGGCCCGCAGCATAGAAGGGTGCGGTTCGCAGGCTTCGGGCTGGGTCGTGACGTCCGGCTCGGCCGCGGCCAGCCGCCGGACCAGCTGGACCAGCAAGCGGCGGGCCAGCTCGTCGTAGTCGAAGCCGGCCGCCCCGTTGATCCCCTTAGCCCCGGCCAGCCCAGCCGTCCCGGCCACCCCAGCCGTCCCAGTCCCCGCGTTCTCAGCGTCGGCGTCTCCCAGGTCAGCGCTTCCCAGGCTGATCCGGTACGTTCGCTTACCGCGCACGTCCCGCTGGATGAGCCCGGACCGCTCCATGCCGGACAGAAGCTGAGCGAACGCCACGCTCGAGCCCGGGTAGCCGACCGCGGCCGCCAGCCGCGTGCTGGCCATCCCGTGGACGTCGAAGAGCTCATGGACCTCAGCCAGATACGCGACGATATGCTCGCGCGTCCCCACGGCCCGTTTCCTGGCCGTCATTTTCCCGACCCCCACGTCAGCACCCTCTCCCGTGGCAATCACGCCTGCCGACGAGTTCATGATAGTACGGCAGGCTGTGATCGGTATGGTGACTGTTTGTACCGGCAGGCCGGGCAGATAACAGTTCGGTGCCAATCACGCCAACCGGAGCGCTATGAGGTTCAGCCGCTCGCAGAGACGGCAGTAGGGAGACGAGCAGCTAGCGTAGGATCGACCTGCGTACCCAGACACCCGTGCGTCACGCGCTGCGCCAGAAACTAGCCGTCTGCAGTGCACGTTATTCCAGATACCCGTACCCCTGAACTTGACAAAGACAGAGCACCGTGAGCCTGGATGTGGACTACGCAACTACCCTCGTGGCTGCCGTGTTGCTCGGAATCGGCTTCGTCCTCCAGCAGTGCGTCGCCGAGCAAGAGCCTGAGTCGCGCTTCCTGTCCTGGCGGATCCTGACTGACCTGCTGCGCAAGCCGAGGTGGCTGGTTGGCATCGGGTGCATGATCGGCGGCTACGGGCTGTCAGCGTGGTCGATCGGTCACCTTGAGCTGACGCTGGTCGAGCCCCTGCTGACCACGTACCTGGTGTTCGCGCTGGTCCTTGCGGTCCCGATGTCCCGGCAGTCGGTCAAGTGGACCGAGGTGGGCGGTGCCGTGGTGTTGTGCGCGGGCGTGACCCTGCTGTCGCTCTCGCGTTCCACCAAGCCCATCGGCCTGTCGTTCGGCTCGTTCTCGCACTGGTACGTCGCCGCGATCATCGCCGGTATCGCGTTCGTGTCGGTGCAGACCGGCCATCGACGACGAGGAAACATCCGGGCGACCCTCACCGGCTTGGGCGCCGGCCTGGTCTTCGGTATCCAGGACGCGCTGACCAGGCAGACGCTGGAGATTTTGCAGCGGCATCCGTTCACCCACCTGTTCATGGTCTGGCCGCCCTATTGCCTGGTCGGAGCCGGAATCGTGGGCGTGTGGCTGATGCAGAACGCGTTTAGCTCGGGTCCGCTGCACTCCTCGCTGCCCACCATCGCGGCGGGTGAGCCGGTCGCGGGCATCGTGCTCGGCATCGTGGTCTTCGGCGACCGGATCCAGGTTTCACCGGGGCCGCTGGCCATCGAGGCCGGCGGGATCGCCGCGCTGATCGTCGGGGTGGTCATGGTGGCGCGTTCCTCCGCCTTCGGCGGGCTGCGCAAGATCACAGAAACCATCAAGCCGGATCCCGGCGGCCCGGCCGACCGTCCGGAAGACACCGGCGCCTTCCCGCGGCAGACCCCGGCCCTCCCGCGCCACGCCTTGACCGGCCCCCGCAAGGCCTCGACCCGTCCGCGCAAGGACCCAGCCCGCCCCCGCAAGGCGACCTAGAGCTTGTCCCCGCAAGGCGACCTAGAGCTGTCCCGCGTCCGGTGAGGAAGGCGGCTGGGCCCGCACGTCGGCCAGCGGGCCCGGTCGCCCGGCGCGGGCCCCGCCCCACCCGGCCAGCGCGTTTCCCCGGTGCAGCATCGCCTCAAGCGCCCCGCTCATGCTCCCGTCGGCCGCAATCATCTGCCTGATGATCGTGATCATGGTCGGCACGGCCCAGAAATCCCCGCACACCCACAAGATGGCCGCGCCGATCTGCTGGTCGGCGAACGGCGGCAGCGTGACTCCGGGAATGTGCGCGTAGACCGAGTACACCGAACCCGAGGCGAAGATGCTCAGCGCCATCGCCATCCCGATCATGAGGACGTTGGTGACCAGCAGCGCGGCCGCCCGGCTGAGCAGCGGCATCCGGCGGCGGAACGGCGGTGAGGGAATGAACTGCAGCCAGAACAGCACCCCGGCGGCGAAGAAGCTGCCGTGCATCAGCCAGATGTGGATGGCCTGGTTGCGTTCGGCCAGGTCGTAGGGGCCGGGCAGGTGCCAGAAAATCATCACCGCATCGAAGATCCCGATCGACACCCACGGCCGCAGCGCCAGTGCGCCCAGAGCCCGCAGCGGCCGGGACCAGCCGCCGGCCAGCACCCCGCGGGTCACGCTGCGCCCGGACCGCCCCGGCAGCGCGTCGAGCAGCGGCTGCCACGGCGCGCCCGCGACCATCAGCGACGGCGCGGCGAACATCAGCAGCAGGTGCTGGATCATGTGCACCCAGAAGTAGTCGTCGGCCCAGTAGTCAATCGGCGAGGAGACCGCGAGCAGCAGCACCACCAGCCCGGCGTAGAACCACAGCGACCTCAGCCGCCGTTCCCGCGTTCGTTCCGGCCGGGACCGCCGGGCCATCCGCCGCAGCCCGATCTCCTGCCATCCGGCCACGACGATGGCCAGCGCGAGGAAGGGGTCGAGGGACCAGTGGCCGGTGAGGTAGCTCATACGCCGTCCCTAGCTCGAGGAGCCGTACTCGATCGGCACCTTGATCATCTGGTTCTGGACCCAGTGCGCCGGGGCTCCCTTGGCCAGCTGCCAGACGGTGAGCTCCGACCCGGACACGGCCAGCGCGTCCCAGGCGTCCCCGGGCCCCGGCGCGAGCGTCGCGGTCCCGGCCGGCCCGGTCGGCAAGCCGTGCCAGCCGGCGTCCGGCCCGCTGATGGTTTCCGCGCGGCCGCCGCTGACCAGCAGCCACGCGCTCCCGCCGGTCCCGAAGCCGGACGCGCGCACGGAGCCGGCCCCGACGCCCTCGACCGGGGCGGATACGGTCCAGCGCGTCCCGTTCGACCACGCGGCGAGCAGGCTGTCCCCGGCCAGCAGCAGCGCCACGTTGCCACCGGAAGTAGCGGCCAGCCCGAGCACCCGCACCCGATCGCCGCGGTACTCCGCCGGAAGCGCCAGCCCCGCCGACTGCCACGTACCACTGGTATCAACGAAAACCCCAGCCACACCCGGCCGCTGACAGCTTCCCACCGCCATGGGAGTTTTATTGACGCCGAACGAGACCGCCTCCAGCCCTCGCAACCCGCAGCTGCGACCCGGGGCCGACGCCGCCAGGGCTTGCCGCGTGGTGAGCTCCGACCACTGTCCGGCCGCCGCCGCGCTCGCCGTGGCCGC
>Ga0302325_10016214_pt1 | contig 15804 bp, 12 predicted proteins | sample Palsa_T0_2_FD_201948 | JGI IMG/M metagenome (GOLD analysis project Ga0302325, IMG submission 201948) | Peat permafrost microbial communities from Stordalen Mire near Abisko, Sweden - Palsa_T0_2 | ecosystem: Environmental > Terrestrial > Soil > Palsa > Peat permafrost | place: Sweden: Abisko...
CCACGGGAGCCGCAATCGCCGGCGCGGCAGTGGCTATAGCTACGGGCCGCGACTGAAGAAACGCCGGCAAATGCTTCAGCTCGATCGCCCCTTCGCCGGCGAGAATCACCGCGCGCTCAAGTACATTGCGTAACTCGCGCACGTTGCCCGGCCAGTCGTGCCGCCGCAGCGCGTCCATCACGGCCGCAGAGATTTCCACCACGCGGCAATCGTGTTTACGGTTCAAATCGCCAATGAGCGCCTCGGCGATCGGCTGCAAATCCTCCTTGCGCTCGCGCAGGGCTGGTAAATGGATATGAAACACGTTGAGCCGGTAGAACAGATCCTCGCGCAAATGTCCGCCGCGCACTGCCTCGTCCGGAATCTTATTGGTGGCCGCGATCACGCGCACATCCACCTCGAATTCCGTCTTGCCGCCCAGGCGGCGGACCTTGGAATCCTCCAGAATGCGCAGCAGCTTGGCTTGCGTCTGAAGAGGCATCTCGCCGATTTCATCAAGTAGCAGCGTGCCATGCTGAGCTACCTCGAAGCAGCCGGCCCGGCGCTCGGATGCCCCGGTGAACGACCCTTTTTCGTGGCCGAACAATTCGCTCTCGATCAACGACTCCGGCAGCGCCGCGCAGTTGATAGCGAAAAACGGACCCTGGCGCCGCGGGCTGAGCGCGTGGACGGTGCGCGCCACCAATTCCTTACCTGTGCCGCTTTCGCCGGTGATCAGCACGCACGCTTTGCTAGGACCTGCCTGCTGCAATAGTGCAAAAATTTCCTGCATCTTGGGGGATGTGCCCACCATTTCGCCTAAAGCGCCTTTGTAAACCAACTGGCGCTCCAGATTGCGGTTCTGCGCCCGCAGTCCGGCGTGGCTACCGGCGCGCCGCAGCAGCACTTCAAGAGTGGCCGGCTGGATAGGCTTCTCCAAAAACCAGTACGCGCCTAATTCATGAACGGTCTTGACGGCGGTCTCGATGTTGCCATAAGCCGTGAGCACGATCGCCGGCGGCATATCGCCGGAATCGCGCAGGCGCTGCAGGAAACCGAAGCCATCGAGCCCCGGCATATTCAGGTCGGTGATAATCACGTCGGCGGGATATGCGGCCAGTTGCACCAGAGCATCCTCGCCATCGCTGGCCATCTGGGCAGTCATCCCCCACGCGGAGACCATAGCCGCAAGACCGCTCCGTTGGCTGGTTTCATCGTCCACAATGAGAACTTTTAGCGGCTGGTTCAAGTATTTTTCCTTTAAGGGCGGACTATACCTCTATTGTAAGGCTGCACGACCCGCTTGGCACATCGTTTGCACGGGATGTGCCAAGATGGAATTCCCGGGAGCCCGAACCGTTCGTTTTCACCTGAAAATGCTAGTATGAGAGCTACATCTGAATTTCGAACGTCAAACTAGTGTCTGTATGCAATCACCCGAGGAAATCTGTGCATGAGTTAATCCGCCGGGCCCGGCGGCGCTTCCTGAACCAGGAACTGATGTCCCAAGGAGCCACTACGTTCTCCGCGGGCTTGGCGGCATTCATCGTTCTGATGCTGTTGGGAACCGAGGTGCTGAACTGGTATTGGGCCGCCCTGATACCGCTGGCCGCCATCGGGACCGGCATCTATCGCGCCTATCGGCGCCGGCCATCGCCCTATCGCGCTGCGCAGATTGTCGACCGTCGACTGGCGCTTGCCGACACGCTCTCAACGGCTGTGTATTTCTCCGCACAGGTGGATGTGCGGCCTGACGCGCAGCCGGACGCGCAAAACGTGGTTCGCAACCAGCGCGAAAGCGCCGAGCGGGCTGCAGCCGGGGTCGATTTGCGCCAGGCCATTCCGTACAGCATGCCCCGTTTCGCCTACATTGTGGCGGCGCTGGCGCTGGTGGCCTCCAGTCTGTTCGCTCTGCGCTACGGATTGAACAAGCGGCTCGATCTGCGCGCTCCCCTGGCGCGGATGATCCAGGAGCAGTTTTCACCCCGCGACCGCAAGGAGACTGCGGATAACATGCGGCGCATTCCGCAGCCCTACGACAATCCGGACGATACCGCGGATACCGCCGCCGATCAGGATCAGAAAGGCGCGGGCCAGCGGGACGCGGATACCCCCGATGCCGGTCAGCAAGGCGAGCAGCAGAACGCGGAGAAAAGCGGCGCCGCGAAGGATGACGGCAAGAAGCAATCCGGCGACCCGCAGAATCAGGACGGCGACGCGCAGAACCAACAATCCGACGACCAGGGCCAGCAGGATAGCGGACAGCCCAATTCCAGCTCGCAGGGCCAGGACAAAAGCAACCAGGACAAACAGGCCGACGGAAAGCAGCAATCGAACAGCTCCGGCGAGAGCGGCAGCCTGATGAGCAAGCTCAAGGATTTCGCCGAAAACCTGCTTTCGAAGGTCAAGCCGCAGCCGCAGAATGGCGCGACGCCGCCGCAGCAATCGGCGAATCAGAATTCCAAGCAAGGCTCAGGCAAGCAGGACGGCAAACAGCAGCAGTCGAAGGAAGGGCAGCAGAACGGCTCGCAGCAGGCCGACGAGCAGCAGGGCCAGAGCGGCGACAGTCAGAAGGATGGGCAGGATTCGCAGGGTAAAGGGTCGGGCCAGGACAAGTCGCAGCAGGCCACCAAGCAACCCGGCAGCGGCGTTGGCAGCGAGGACGGCAGCAAGGAAATCCGACAGGCCGAGCAACTGGCCGCCATGGGCAAGATCAGCGAGTTGATCGGCAAGCGCTCGGCGGCGGTCACCGGCGAGGCGACGGTGGAAGTGCAAACCACCAGCCAGCAGTTACACACGGCCTACGTGAAGAGCGGCGCGGAACACTCGCAAACCGGCGCCGAGATCGATCGCGACGAGATTCCGGTAGCGCTGCAGCCTTACGTGCAGCAATACTTCGATCAGTTGCGGAAGCAGCCCGCGGCGCCCGCAGCGGCGCCCGTTGTAGCGCCCGTAGTCAAGAAGCAGTAGTTGTGGGGTAGCTAATTCTGGCTTGCAGCCGGCTTTCAGGCGGTCTTTGCCCATTGCGCACTCGTCCAATATTTGGTGGACACTACCGTGGCCGCTCTCACTTGCCTTTCGGGCGCGATTCCGGTGGAACCAAGCCGTTCGCCCGGTAGTAGGCCACCAGCAAGCCATAATGCTCGGCGGAGTGTTCGATCACCGATAGAAACGGCTCCAGCGACTTCTGCCATCCCTCCGGATTCTCCTTCAGCGTCGTCGTGGAATCGGAAATGGTTTTCTCCATCAGAGCCACGATCACGGCCTTCGCCGGGTAGTTCTTCGGGTCCAGTTCGTCCCATTTGACTTTCTCGCCGCGCCCCGCTTTCGCCGCGTAGGCATTGCCGGATGCGATATGGACGATCACTTCGCCGAAGGATCGCATTTCCGGTTTCAGCCGGAAATTGTACTTGTCCGCGGGAAAATCCTTGGCCATTGCCAGGATCTTTCGATTCACGCCGGCGAAATTGGCGCTGAGCCCCTCGGCCGCGGTCGGCGTATGGGGCTGCGTCTGGGCGAATGCGGAGACGATCAGGATCACGGCTGCGTAAGGCGCTGCGTAACCTGCTAAACTCTTCATAGCGGTTACATCCTATCAAGGCTAACGTAACCTGTCAACATAAGAATGCCGGTTACACTTTGGAAATTCATCGGCGGGCGGCTGTGTCTCGATTTCGTGAACACGGTGGGAGGCCGCGTAAGCGCCGGCAAACACCCTGGCGGCATAAGCGCCGGCAAACACAGCCACGATTACGCCGATGCCGTGGTGCGCGACAAACTGCCGATATATAGCGACCTGCTTTCGTGGGCGGAATCCGCCGGAGCATTGACGCATCGCGAATCGGTACAGCTCGGCCGCCGCGCCGCAGCCGATCCGCAAGCCGCGGCCTCCGTCCTGGCAAGAGCGGTCCAGCTGCGCGCGGCGCTGTATCGAATCTTCAAATCGGTAGTTGAGAATTGGGCTCCGGAGCCGGCCGCTATGCAGATTCTGCAGCGCGAGCTATCCGTTGTCAGGGCTCACGAACGGCTCGCGTACGCCTCCGGCGCGTTTGTCTGGACGTGGGACGATTCGGCCCGCTCGCTCGACCGCGTGCTCTGGCCTATAGCGCGTTCCGCCGCGGAATTGCTCGCGTCGGACAGTCTCGCCATGATCCGCCAGTGCGCCGGCGATGAGTGTGGATGGATGTTTCTCGACTTCAGCCGCAATCACAACCGCCAATGGTGCGATATGAAGGACTGCGGCAATCGCGCCAAGGTGAAGAGATTCCGGCAAGGACGCCGAACCGCCCTGCTAAACACGACGCCGAAAGTTGTTACCCTCACTTACGACGCTCGTCCCGCTCGGCCGGCAAGAAAGTAATACTGACCTCAACGTCCAATCGATTGGATATTGTTTTAATGAAACAGGTACGCGCCGTTTCAGAAGTTCGCCAACTTATCGAAACACCGCTTGCTGACGCGCGCGGCTCTGATCGGAGCGGAATCCTTGGAATACGCGACCGTATTTCTGAAACCACGTGCCGAGCTAGCGGGCGCTATGACATGCCGTCTATCCCTGCTTAAGCCACCGCTGCCGCCCCATGTGCGCCATCACGAACAGCGCCGCGAACCCGGCCAGCAACCCCACCGACGGACCTAAACCAATCAACTCCGGCCGGTGCGAGTGAATGCGCAAGGTCAGCGTCACGTTGAGCAGCAATGGAATCGCGGACGCAATCACCGGCGGCCACGGGCGGTTCAGGGCGAACAGCGAGCGCGACATAATCTCGAGCAGCGTCCAGCCCACCAGGCTCGGCGCCATGCCTAGAAATACGGCCGCGACCAGGCGCGTGGAATCCGCCGTGAAGCTGCCGCGCTGGAAGAATAGCGCGATCGCGGGATAGCGAAACAGAATCGCGAAGCCGCAGCCGCCCACCGCCGCCAGCGCCGTAAGCGCCACGGTCCGGTCGATCAGCCGTAGCGCGTCCCGCATCCGCGCCAAGCTTCGCAAGCGCGCGATCTCAGGCAACAACGAATTGGAAATCGGGCTCACCAGCAGCGCCATCGGCACGCCTACGCCGCGCATGCAATAGTCGAGCGCCGCCGCCATGCCTGAGCCGGCGTGGGTAGCATAAGCGCGCGTGAACGTCAGGTTCAGCGCTAGTCCGGACGCATACACTATGAAGAACGCGGGCTTGGCGAGGATATCGCGGAACCGCAGCGCGGCTGGCGCCGCCGTCGCTTCCAATTGGCGGCGCGTGGCAAAGTATACCGCGGCAAGCTGTACGCCGGCGCCCGCGGTATATCCCACGGCGAAGGCGTATACGCCCAGCGGTTTCCAGAGGCACAGCGCGCCGGCGATGGTGAAGACATTCAGTGCGGCCTGATAGCAAGCCGCCAGGCCGAAGCGCCGGTCCGTGTAAAGCAATGCCCAGTAGACCGCCGCGCTGCACGCGAAGAATGTCGAGAGCGAGAGAATCCGCAGCAGTTCCACGGCGTTCCCGAAGTACGGTTCCGCCAGCCCCGGCGCCAGCGCCCGCATCAGCCACGGCGCAGCCAACAACAGGGCCAGCGTGATCGAGGCAAAGACCCACAGGAATCCCCCGCTCAACTTGCGGAAGAGCGCCACGCGTTCCCCGCCGGAGCACGCCGTCAACAACGGCACGAAGGCGAACACCATGCTGTTGGTGAGCGCCGAATTCAGCGTATCGATGGGCCCCATCGCCACCGCCAGCGAATCGGCGTGGCTATGCGTCCCTAGCAGGTACGCAGTCAGGCCCACGCGCAATACGCCCAGCGCGTTGCCCGTGAGTACGCCGGCCATGATGGTGAGGCCGCCGCGAACCAGTGGATTCCCGGCTGCTCGCGTCAGCCCTCGATCTGCGGCCGCTTCCGGCGATGAAGAACTCGGATTCGTAGGACTATTCAGATGCCTTAGCCGACGCCGCACTCTTCGCCGCAGCCAGCGCAGACTCGTAGTTCGGATGATCGGCGACTTCCTTCACGTACTCCGCATGCACCACTTTGTTGTTGCGATCCACCACGAAGATAGCGCGGCTCTCGATGCGCAGCTCCTTGATCAGCGTGCCGTAATTGGCGCCGAACGAGCCGTCCTTGTGATCGGAGAGCATCTTCACGTTGTCTACCTGGAAATCGTTGCACCAGCGCTTCTGGGCGAACGGCAGATCCATGCTCACCGTGATGATACTTAGGTCCGGAAGCTTCGCGGCCTCTTCGTTGAAGCGCTTGGTCTGCGCGTCGCAAACCGGCGTATCGAGCGACGGAACCACGCTGATGATGCGCACTTGAGTGCCGGTATCTTTCAACGTAACCGGCTTGAGACCGTTGTCGACCAGCGAGAAATCGGGGGCCGCGTCGCCCGCTTTCAGCTCCGGCCCGACTAAGGTGAGGGGGTTGCCCTTGAGAGTTGTCGCTCCTGCTCTTTCCATAATTCCTCCTGTAGTGGGTGAATCGCTATTGTAGCAATCCGGCCAGCTGCACTCCATCCGCAACCGGCAATTGGCATGCGTAGTTGCGGCAGACGTACGCAGCCGCACGTCCATCCATTTTCTGCATGGCGCCAATCGAGGGAATTCCGGCCGAGAGTTCCGCTCGCGCCTCCTCCGAATCCAGTAATATAACGATGCGATCGGGTGAGAATTGCGTGAACACCACGCGCAGCAATTCGCGTGTATCGGCTGCATCCTTCTCGCCTACGATTACGATTTGCCGCGGCTCGCTGGTGAGGAACTCGCATGCCGCCAGCATCTGCGGCAATGCGGCCGCAGCTACCGAGAGTCTTGGCTCGAACGCCGCTATGGTACGCTCCGCCGCCTCGCGATACTCAAGCCGGTTCGTCATCTGCGCCAGGCGCAGCAGGTTCATCGCTGCGACGGAATTGCCCGAAGGCTCAGCGCCATCGTAGTCGTCTTTCATGCGCATCACCAGGCTGGGGTCGCCCTCGGGCGAGCTGAAGAATCCGCCCTTCTCCTGGTCTTCGAAGCGCTCGCGCATCTTGTCCACGATTTCAATCGCCAGGCGCCGGTGGCGCGGGTCGAACTGGGTCTCGTAGAGATCGAGCAGCGCTTGCGCAAACATCGAGTAGTCGTCCAGAAAGCCCGGGATGGCGGCATCGCCCGCGCGATACCTGCGCAATAATACGCCGCCGCCGTACATGCGGTCGATAATGAATTCAGCCGCGCGGCGCGCCGCTTCCGCATAGCGCGGCTCATCCAATGCCGCGCCCGCCGCGGCGAAGGCGGATATCATCAGGCCGTTCCACGCGGTGAGAATCTTGTCGTCCAAGTGCGGACGCGGACGCTTGCCGCGCGCTTCGAGCAGAATCCGGCGAGCTTCCTCCAGATCGGCGTCCACCGGCTGTGGCTCGCGGATTTGGGTCTCGTAGAGAATATTCTTGCCGGTGAACTCGCCGTGCGGATCGTTCTCCACGTTGCCGCCCTCAAGCACGCCATAGCGGCGGCAGAAATCGTCCGCCTGCGGAACCAGCGCGCGAATCTCCGCGGCGCTCCAGATATAGAACGCGCCCTCGCTCTTCTCATGTGGGTGCGCGGCATCCACGGCGCTATCGGCATCCTCCGCCGAATAGAATCCGCCGCCGGCGTCCGTCATATCGCGGAGCACATAGTCGAGCGTGCGGCGTGCGATCTGCGCGTACTGCGCATCGCCCGTGATCTGGAAAGCTTCCACGTAGGAAATCGCCAGTTGCGCCTGGTCGTAGAGCATCTTTTCGAAGTGCGGAACGAACCAGCGCTCATCCACCGAGTAGCGATGAAAGCCGCCGCCGAGCTGATCGTGCATGCCGCCCTTAGCCATTTCGCGCAGCGTCATCAACACCATGTCGAGCGCTTCCTGGCTCTCTGTGCGCGCATAGTAGCGCAGCAGGAAGTTGTGCACCGAAGGACGTGGAAACTTGGGGGCGTTGCCGAAGCCGCCCAGTTTCGAATCGAAGGTGCGGCGGAAGACGTGGAAGCCGCTCTCCAAAGCCTCCCGAACCGCTTCGTCCCCAGCCCCACGCCCTTCCACCGCCGCCGATTTCTGCAACTGCGCCACCACATCGCGCGCCGATTCTTCGATCTTCTCGCGGTCGGCGCCCCATGCCTTGGCGATCTGCGTCAGCACCGACCCGAAGCCCGGATGGCCGTATCGATTCGCGGGTGGAAAGTACGTTCCGCCGTAGAACGGCTTCAGGTCCGGCGTGAGCCATACGGACATCGGCCATCCGCCGCTGCCGGTGGTCGCCTGAACGAACGTCATATAGACGCGGTCCACATCCGGCCGCTCTTCGCGGTCCACTTTAATGGAGATGTAATCGCGATTCAGCAACTCGGCGAGCTGGTCGTTCTCAAACGACTCGCGCTCCATCACGTGGCACCAGTGGCACGTCGAGTAGCCGATGGAGAGGAAGATGGGCTTGTCCTCGGCGCGTGCTTTTTCGAACGCTTCGGATCCCCAGGCATACCAATCCACCGGATTGTGCGCGTGCTGCAACAGGTAGGGGCTCTTCTCTTGGGACAGACGGTTGGTGTGCATGATGGGAGCGCTCTCTATGGTAACAACACCGAATCCCGTGGCCTGGCGCGGTTGGGATAACATGGTTTTTGCTACCCGCGACTAACGCTCATTTCCGGTCTTCCGATTCCGCCCGCAGGGCGATGCCGGCGATCATAGCGCTCAGCGCCGCCATCGCGGGGTTTCTCATCTGGCTGATCTACTTCAAAGGCAAGGTATCACCGCCGGATTGGGTAGGCGCGCTGCCGGCCGCAAATGCTTCGTTCAATTCGCTGAGTGCGTTGTGCCTGATTCTCGGTTACGTTAACATCCGCCGCGGCAATCGGGCGGTCCATAAGCGGTTCATGTTGACGGCAACGCTGTTTTCGGCGCTGTTTCTAGCGTCGTATGTCACTTATCACTTCTTCCACGGCGACACGTTATTCCCCGCCCACGGCTGGATCCGGCCGGTCTATTTTTTCATCCTGATTAGCCATATAGGGCTGTCGATGGTAGCGCTGCCGTTGATCCTGGGGGCGCTTTGGTATGGGCTACGGAGCGAGTTTTCCAATCACCGGCGGATCGCGCGGTGGACATTCCCGATTTGGCTTTACGTCTCGGTGACGGGGGTGGTTGTCTACTTTTTTCTGAAGTGGACGGCGTAACATTCAGGATCGTGGCGCGTACAACGATTTCGCTGGCGTCTTCGCCGAGGATTTCGCCGTCGTCGGCGTCTTGCCATAGGCCTGCGGCGATGGGAAAGACGAAGCGCGAGTCATTATTCGGGTTATTGGCGAGATACCGATCGTAGAAGAATTCCCGGCCTGTGTACTGATCGGGCGTGTCGCGGTCGTGGAGTTGGCTTGCAAACCTATATATGTGCGTGTCTGGCAATTGCGAGCGTGGCGAGAATCCGAATACCTCAATCACCATCGCCCAGTCCGCTACCGAGCGGTAGAGCGAAAGACGCGTGGCCGCAAGGCACACGTATCCGTTGTCGAGCATGGGAAATGTGTAGGCGTCGCAGCAGAGATCGAGTATGGAAAGAACTCGGCCCGAGTCGAAGGACACTTCACACACCCAGTGCGCTCCTACCGCCTACCGCGCTACCACCTTCTCCGCCGCCAGATTCTCATAGTCATCGAGCACCCGCACAGCAATCGTATGCTCCCCCGGCGCCGCGTCCAGAGTCAGCAAGTAATCGAGCTCCGGTGAATCCGACAGCTTCGTTACCGGCGCGGCCACCGTCCATTCACCGCCGTCCAGCGAGTATTCAGCTTTAGTCACATTACTCAGCGCGTCCGCTGCGTGCCAGCGAACTTCCAGCTTGCCGCCGGTACGCACCGCGGTCAGACCGGTGATCCTCGGCGGCGTATTGTCGATCGTGAAGGGGTCGCTTTCCAGCTTCGCAGTCAGCGCGTCAGCGGGCGGGTTGCCCGGCGAATCCGACGCGGTAACGCGCAGCCGGTAATCGCCATCGGGAAACGCCGTGGAATCCCAAGAGATGTATTTCTCCGCCACTTTGTCCTTCAGCAGCTTCCATTCGGTTTCCTTCTCGCCGCGAATCTCCACGGTGTAGACCAGCGGATCGCCATTTGGATCGGACGCCAGCCAGCGCCCGCCAATATAGCCTTTGGCGAACATCATGGTGGGCGCATTACCTTCCATGGAAAATGCCGGCATGGGCGCATTACTCTTGCCGATCGGAGGCAGATTCAGATTGGGCGACGGCGCCGAGAGCGAAACCAGCGGCGCCACCGGCGCGGGGAATTTGTAATTTGCGGGAGTGATCTCGATCTGTTCGACGCGCGGCTGCACGTTCTTCGCGAGATACGCCAGGTCCACAGACTCCAGTTCCGGCGTGCGCCCGCCACTATCCGCCGTGAGCGTCGCCTTCCATTGCACAAAGCGCGCCGCGGGCGATGCGACGCGTCCGCCTTTGGGCGCGATCATCGAATCCGACCACGGGCTCCAGTTCTTTTGCGGCTGATCCAGGTTGCCGCTGCGCGTTTGAATCGCCACCTGCCCGCCGTTCAGGCGCGCTTCGTAACTCACGCGTCCCCACAGCGAGTACATCGAGGAATCGAACACGTCGCTTTCAATCGTGCCTTCGTGCTCCAGCGCCGGGCCGATCTCGTACACCTTGCCCACATTGCCCGTGGCGGCGTAGAGCTGCCCATCCCGGCCCTTCTGGAACGCCGTGATCTGCGAAGCCGGCATGTTCAGAAGCGCCGTATAGGATGTTGGCGATTCCACGCGATACACGTTGCCGTGATTCCCCGCGCCCAATACCGCGCGGCCCTGGGCGTCGAACGCGATGGCATAGACCACATCCTGCGCATTGCTCCAGACCCTCATCGGATTGCCATTCGGCTCGATGCGGTAAACTTCACTGCCGCCGTTTACCCCCGCTGGGGTTCCCACCGATGCCGGTGGAAGGGCAACGGGACGCGCAGCGCCCGCGGGCGCTGCCGCTCCGGGCGCACTGACGGTTGCGGTGGCCGGCGGAGCTGGAAGCGGCGCCGGAGCGGAAGCCGCCGACGAGGGCGCCTTTGTTCCCACGGCCGCGGCATAGATCGCGCCGTCGCTCCCAACCGCCACGGCCGTCACTTCCGGCTTCGACATCTGGAACAACACGAATCCCTGCCCTGGCTGGGTTGACCCTTGTGTCGACCCCTGGGTTGCAATCCGCATCACCAGGCCGGCGGGGTCCGTGCCTACGATCAGATTATCGTTCGCGTCCACCACCATGGAACGCACATGCGTCTCATCGGTCTTGAAGAAGACTTTGCCTTTGCCGTCCTGACCCACGCGATGGATCTCGCCCGGATCGCCGGTGGCAATGAAGAGATCGCCTTTGCTATCGAAAGCCAGCGACCAGATGTATTTTGTTTTGGGTTCGTAGAACACTTCGGGTTTGGCATTGCCGGTGACGCGGTAGACTTTGCCGTCGGGCGACGTGGCGGCGTAGACGCGGTCGTGCGAATCCACCGCCAGCGCTTGAATGCCCAGCGCGTCCAGGTCGGCCAGCATTTTGCCCTTGCCGTCCGGCGGAATGCGGAACAGCTTCGCTCCCGATCCGCCTCCAGCATAGAGGTTGCCCTTGGAATCCTGCGCCAGCGCCCACAGATACGCCGACGAAGTATCCATCAGCTCGCGCGAGTGCGGCCCGAGACTCAGCAGGCCATCGCTGCGCACGGAAAGATTTTTGATCGTGCCTTTTTCGAACTCGGCGTAGTCGCCCTGCGACCACGTCCGGGTCTGGCTGGCGAAGAGCGCGGCGGAGGCGGCGCAAACCATCAGGGCTGCGCCGCATTTCAGTTTCGTCATGTTGGTTTCTTGCGTTTACTTCCGGTGGTCTTATTTCACGTGCAACCGCAGCGTATAACTGCCGCTCACCACGTAATCGAATGGCAGCGAGGTCTGCTCGGTGGCCGTATCCGGGCTGGTCAGCATGGCGCGGGTGGGCGCGCGGCCCGATTGGATCACGTTCATCACCGAGGAGGGCAGGCTCGGCAGCGTCTTATCGTCCACATAAGCCGTCGGACTCGCTTCCACCAGTGAAACGTAAAGCTTGTTGTTGGTGCGTTCCTGGTTGATCAGCGATACCGTTTCCGGCAGATCCATATAGCGGTTCACAATGCCGGCAATGTTCTGCATGCGGTTCAAAGTTTCCGCATCGCTCAGCAGAATGCGGTGCTCGCCCCGCGCCAGACCATCGGGAATCTTCACAGTGAAATTGCGCTCAATCGCTTCGCCGCGGTAGGGGCGCAGGAAGACTTTGAGCGGTACCACGTCGCCGGGCCGCACGTCAGGGTCGGCCACCCAGGCATTCTCGATGGTCGCCACGCGGCGCTCGGGAATCAAATCCACAATCACGCTGACGCTTTTCACATCGGGAGCGGCCAGGTTGTTCAGATACAGCTTGTTGAATTTGTCGCCGAACCAGCCGGCCAGCGCCATGGGCGCGGGCATCATCTCGCCCGAGGTCTGCATGTTTGAAAGCGAGATCTGGTGCTGTCCGCTCATTTCCACTTTGCCGCTCAGGCGATAGGTGCCCTCGTCGGCGAACTCGTTCAATTCCGAAAGCGAGTTGTAGAGCGAGAGCATCATCAAATACGGCGTCCACTTCTGCTGCACGAACACGTTCATGTGGAAATCCTTTTCCCGCACTACCGCGTTCTTATCGTTCACAGACCGCACCTTCATGCTCACCGGAACCATGTGCGACGTCGCGCCCAGCACGCCTTCGATGCCGCTGTGGCGGTCCTGCCGCAGCGCGCCCACCACATCCGTGGCATTGATCATCTTGGTCGGCTGATAGCTCGACGCCATGGTCATCAGCACTTCGCCCTTCGTCATGGGCATATCCATCGGGCCCAGATTGAAGAACGGATGCCCGAATGCCAGCACGCGCTTGCCGTCGTTATAGCTCACCGTGCCGGCCCCGCTGATGCTCATGTCGCCATCCACCAGCACTCCCGCGATCGTCTCGCCCGGATTGAGCGAATGCTCCCAGCCCGCCACCGGCTTGGTGGTCTCGAGAGTGCTGCCCGTGGTGGACCCGCCCTGTGCCACGGCAATACCAAGCTGCTGGAACAGCGGCGCAAAATCGCGCAGTACGCTTTCGTGGAAACCGGCGAACACCAGCGGAGTTTCTATGGGAACCATGGAGGAAATCTGCTGCGGCAGATTCTGACCAACGCCGGCCGCAACCAATTGCTGCAGCATTCCCTCCGGCGCCGAAACCTGCCGGTTTTGCGCCACGATTTTATCCGGCGTCTTGGCGTCTTCCGGCCGCGACTTATCGAAATCGTTGATCTCAAGCATCAGCTGGATCGGCGTAATGCCGCAAATGGCGTCGGGCGAGAATACGCTCATGCGCAGCGCCACCGCGCCCACCAGTTTGCCGTCGATATATACCGGACTGCCGCTCATCCCCGCGGCGACGCCCGAGCGGATCGCTTTGCCGCCCATCTTGCCGACGATGATGTCTTGCTTCGGCCCCCACTGGTTCTTGTAGATGCCAATAATCTCAATCGGAACCGGCTCCGGCTCCGTGCCTTGAAACACGGTCCAGGCGATCGCCTTCATGCCGGGCTTGATCTGGCTCTCCGGCATGATCTCGACCTTGCCGGCTTTAGGACGCGTTAAAGGCGTGTCACCCGCGATTACGGGTGATGCTGCGGCTGCAAATCCAAGAAGGATCGCAGCGGTGCGCAATTTCATGTGGGTTAGCCGCTCCAGTTGATCTATATTGTACTATTTCGACGTTTGGTCCACCCTCCTGGTTCCAGTCACAGGGTCTACAAATATCGCATCTCGAACATTCGCAAAGCGATCTTCGTTTTGACGGGGCGGCGCGCTTTTGTCAGCCAGTTACGATGAAGACGTGGAAAGAGTGGTGAGAACAGATCGGGCCTATGCAGTGGCTGGCGCGGCCGCCAGAGACCTGAACAACGAGTTGACGGTGATTCTGAGCAGCGTCTCGGGCTTGCTGGAAACCGTCCCCGACGATCATCCCGCCCATATCCTTTTGCTCGATTTGCAGAGCGCCGCGTTCCGGTGCGTGTGGAAAGCTGCCGGGCTGCTGGAGTTCAGCCGGCGCGGATTGCGTCCCAGCTCGGCTCCCCTCGAGAGCTTGATCGGCGATTAAGTGGCGCGGGCCCATGGCCTGCGCTGTCGAGAGCCGCGCCGAGCGCTCGGGGTCTTCCCAACTCTCGAAAACCCAACCTATCGTAAACTGAAAATCAGTGCGCATTCTCGGCATTGAATCTTCGTGCGATGAAACCGCCGCCGCGGTGGTGGAAGACGGCGAACGCGTACTCTCGTCGGTGGTCGCCTCGCAGATGGCCACGCACGGCAAGTATGGCGGCGTGGTTCCGGAGCTGGCTTCGCGCGAGCATCTTCGCGCCATCGTGCTGGTGGTGCGCGAGGCTCTCGAATCCGCCGGGACGAGTCTCGACGATCTAGCCGCCATCGCCGCCACCGTTGGACCCGGCCTGGTGGGATCGCTGCTGGTGGGCCTGACCTACGCCAAATCCCTCAGCTTTGCGCGCGGCGTGCCGCTGATCGCCGTGAATCACATCGAAGGGCACATACACGCGGTGGTGATGGAAGCCAAGCGCGATGGATCGCCGGTCGAGCTGCCCGCGATGGCGCTGGTGGCGAGCGGAGGCCACACGCATCTGTTTGAGGTGCAGGACGGTTTCCGCTATCGCCTGCTTGGCAGGACGCGCGACGATGCCGCGGGCGAGGCCTTCGATAAGGTGGCGAAGCTGTTGGGCTATGGTTATCCGGGCGGCCCGATTATCGATCATCTGGCGCCGCATGGCGACCCGAAGGCCGTGCGCTTCACCTTCGCCAGGATGAAGGGCAACGCCTTCGATTTCAGTTTCAGCGGACTGAAAACGGCGGTGCTGCGGTGGGTGGAAGCGCGCAACATGGAGGCGGAGATCGCCGCGAGGCGCGCTTTGTTGCGCGAAAATTCAACCCCTGCAGTCGAAGAGTGGCTTGCGCTTACGCCGCAGGTAACGCGCGATTTATTGGCTTCGTTTCAACACGCCGTGATTCACGAGTTGCTGAAGCGCGCCGCGGCAGCCGCGGAAAGCATCGACGCGCAGGCTCTGATTATCTCCGGCGGCGTGGCTTGCAACTCCGGATTGCGCGCCGCGGCACGGGGTATGGCGCTGGCTTATCCGGTGTATTTTCCATCGCCGGGCCTATCGACGGACAACGCGGCGATGATCGCGGCGGCGGCATTCCCGAAGCTGGCGCGCAACGAATTCGCAGCGCTGGATGTCAAGGCGCAGGCCAATCTAGCCCTGGCATAGCTCCCTCGCGCCACCATATCTACCTCCTGGCCAGGGCAGATGCGGGCATGCAGCTCCGCCGAAATTCGGCGCGGCCCATTGTGCGAAGCTGCTGAATTGGATAGATTTCCATAAGTGGTCTCTTGCCAATCCAATACACCTGCTGTAGCATGGAACGGTGCGCCGTGCACCCACCTTCGCCCTCTTATCAGTGATCGGCTTCTCGCTGATCGCGCCGGGGCTGTTACTGGACGCGCAATCAGACCTGCCCGCCTGCTGCCGCCGCAACGGAGCGCATCACTGCGTAGGTAACATGGATGAGGCGGCGTCTAACTCCGGACTGTCGGTCCAAGCGGTTCGACAGACGTGCCCCTCGTTCGCCGTCGCCGCGCCCGCTTGCGCCAATCTCGCGCCACCGAAGCCGTCCGCGGCAGTCTTCGCCGCACTTCTCAGTCATCCTTCGATTCAGTTTCAAACCGAAGCTCGCTATCGCGTCTCCTTCAGCCGTTCCCACCAGAAACGCGGA
>Ga0302325_10016215_pt1 | contig 15804 bp, 12 predicted proteins | sample Palsa_T0_2_FD_201948 | JGI IMG/M metagenome (GOLD analysis project Ga0302325, IMG submission 201948) | Peat permafrost microbial communities from Stordalen Mire near Abisko, Sweden - Palsa_T0_2 | ecosystem: Environmental > Terrestrial > Soil > Palsa > Peat permafrost | place: Sweden: Abisko...
ATTCCTCACCACGAAGTCGGAGGTGAAGAAATCCTGCTGGAGGGCGCTGAGCACTTCTGCCGGCGCCACCCCGCGCAAGTCGTCAATCGAGGTCAGGATCCCGCCACGTTCCTTGTTACGGAAGTCTTCGATTTGCTGTGCAAGCGCAGTGTAACGCTGCTCAGCATCGGTGCCCAGATGCAGCGGGTCCTTCTGCATCAGATACGCCTGCAAACTGGCCTCACCCGTGTTGTTGAGGTCCTGCTTGCCGGTGGCGCCCTGAGGCTCGAGAGCGCGGATGATGGTGTTCTTGCCCTGGTCGAGCGCAGCCTCGCTGGTTTCCTGCATGCCGAGATCGACCAGCACCTCGTTGTCCGATGTGGGACCGAAGCGCTGGATGCGAGGATCGTGCAGGCCCGCCTGGTTCAACTCCTGCCGGATATGGTCGGGTTCCGGAGTCTGCGCGAACTTCACATAGACCAGCGTGCCGCCGCGAAACTCCACGCCCAGCGGGATGCCGTGCCAGAAGAAAATGGACAGGAGTCCGGCGACGCTGAAGATCAGCGAGAAGGCGAGAAAGTACCACTTCTTGCCCAGAAAATCGATATTGGTATTGCGAAATAACTCCACGCTAACCCCTTGCAAGATTTCTTCACCACGGAGACACGGAGGGCACGGAGTTTCTTATAAAACTCTTCTCACAATGCCCTTTCGTAGGACGGGAACGTTGAAGTTAATGAGCAATCCAACCCGAATCCTACTGAGCCTCAGATAAGTGAGCAACTGCGATTGATGAATGGCCGACAAACCTTCGACCGACTTGAGTTCGACAATCACGCGGTTATCTACGACTATGTCGATACGATATCCGCAATCGAGTCGAACTCCTTTGTATTCGACCGGCAACTCCACTTGAGATCGAAACGGAATCTGTCTCAATCCGAGTTCGCGACACATGTAGGCTTGATACGCCGATTCCAGCAGACCCGGTCCGAGCTCCCGATGTATACAAACAGCAGCGCCAATGATTTCGCCGGTAAGCTCCGCCTCGACGAGCTCGATCCTGGTCGCCCGGCTCTCCATTTCGCCGATCATGCCCATCCCTCTTTATTTCTCCTGACTCCGTGTTCTCCGTGTTCTCCGTGTCTCCGTGGTGAATACGCCTTAAATGCTCAACGCTTCGCCACGCTGATGGCGGTTGAGAATGGATTCGAAGATCACCCGCGAAACGAATACCGCGGTGAACAGGTTCGCCAGCAGACCGAAGGCGAGCGTTACCGCGAATCCCTGCACCGGTCCCGTGCCGAACAGGAACAGAATGACGGCGGAAACGATCGTTGTCACGTGGGTATCGATAATGGTGGTCCAGGCGTGAGCGAAGCCCTGGTCCACGGCGGACGACGGTGTCTTGCCGTGCCGCAATTCCTCGCGAATGCGCTCGAAGATCAGCACGTTGGAATCGACACCCATACCGACGGTGAGGATCACACCCGCGATGCCTGGCAACGTCAAGGTTGCGCTGCTGAATCCGAGGAAACCAAGGAGGATAACCAGGTTCAGAAACAGCGCTAAGTCGGCGTTGATGCCGGCGGCCCGATAGTAGAACAGCATGAAGGCCATGACCACGGCGATGCCAATGATCGCCGCGCGCACACCCTGGCGAATGGAGTCGGCCCCCAGCGAGGGTCCCACGGTTACTTCCTGCAGGTACTTGATGCCCGCCGGCAACGCGCCGGAACGCAGCGTCAGAGCCAGGTTGCGCGTCTCCTCCTCGGAGAAACTGCCGGTGATGCGGCCCTGGTCGTGGATTTGTTCCTGAATGGTGGCCACGGACTGGACGCGATTGTCGAGCACCACCGCGAGCTTCTCGCCGACGTGCGCTCCGGTGAATGCCGCGAAGCGGCGGCCTCCTTCGCCGGTGAGGATGAAATTCACGTCTGCCCGGCCATTCTCATCGTGTCCAGCGTCAGCGGACCGGAGATCGCCGCCGCTTACAGCCGAGGCGCGGCTGATCAGCCAGTAGGCTTCGCCTTCGTTGGTGTTCTCCTGTCCATGGGTGCCGCTGGTACCCTTCATCAGAATGGCGTCCGGCGGGAGCACGCCATTGTTGGCCTGCATTGCGGCCTGTTCGCTGGCATAAGGACCGCCTACAGCCTGCCGGATCTCCAGCATGGCGGTGGACTGCATGATCTCCTTGACCCGGGCAGGATCGTCGACTCCGGGCAGTTGCACCAGTATCTGATAATCGCCCAGCCCGTGTTCCTGGATCACCGGCTCGGAAACCCCAAGCTGGTCGATTCGGTTACGGATGGTCTCGATCGCCTGCTGAACAGCCTTCTTCCTGGTGTCGCTGGCCACTGAAGACTTCATCGCCACCGTCCAGGCATTTTGTGCCCCAGACGTCAGGTCGTATTCCGGGAACTTGTCACTGATGACGTGGCGCAGTTCCGAAGACGACTCCGGCGGCACACCCTTGATCGCGATAACCTCGGGATGCTGCTGCGGGTCTGGCTTGGAGATTTCGCCGAAAGCGATGTTGGCCTTCTTGAGATCGTCCTTTAGCTGCTCGACGGTGCGGTCGGTGTCAGCGTTGATGGCATCGTTGACTTGTACCTGCAGGATCAGGTGTGTGCCACCCTTCAGGTCCAGTCCCAGATGAATGCGCTGCTGGAGCGAGGCCAGAATGCCCTTTGCGGTGAAGCTGCTGGGAATGCCGACGATGCCGAACAGAAAGACGATCAGCACGGCGATAATCAAAATTGTTTTGGCGAGGAGATTCTTATTCATGAGAAACAGTGATCCTGTTAAGACTTGGGGCGGTCCTCCGCAGTCGTTAAGGTGACAATCGAGGAGCGCGTGACTTCGATCTTGATGTTATCGGGGGGAACTCGCAGGACGACGGCATCGTCCTTGACCGACATGATGGCGCCGGTAAGACCACCGCTGGTGACCACTCGGTCGCCGGGCTTGATCTGCGCCAGCGTTGCCTGCCACTTTTTCTGGCGGCGTTGTTGCGGCATGATTAACAGAACATAGAAGATTGCGAAGATCGCAACCATCATGAGGATAGGAGCCGAGCCCGCGATCCCTTGCGCAAACAAACCTGCCACTCTAACCATAACCATTTGGCTTAACTTTCGCGAAGCCGCGCCTGGCCGGCACCGACTTCGCCCAACTAAATTTTCCAGTAAACCGCTTTGCCTTGCTGCTGCTAGCCCCGCTTTGAAGGGGCACGCCTTCAGGCGTGCCGCAAAAGCCCAATAGAAACCTGGCTTTAGCCGAGGGAACAAACCTCAGGACCTAAAAGAGACTGTGTCGCAACCCTGTGTCGCCGATCTGCGGCTCGGGTTTTGTTCCACTTCGAGCGTGGGCTGACGCCCACGCCTAACATCATCCCGCCGCTTCGCGGCTGCATTAGTCGATTTTCGAGCGGTGTGTTCCACCGCGAAACTTCAATTCCAGTTGCGACACAGTCTCTAAAGGCAATCCCTCGGATGTCCTCACGGCACGGCTCAAGCCGCGCCCCTTCAAATCCGAATACGCCACTTGGCGAAACCTCAGGCCCAGCTTGCCGGCACTGCGCTAATCTACAGACCAGCCGCACACAACTCCATCCCCCGCGACCGGAGCACTTTGGGATGTTCGGGGACTTCCAACTGAACACCGGGATTCTTCAGCTTGATCCGCGTCCGTCGGGCAGAACAGGCCGTCATCGGCCAGACTCACCAGCGCGACACAGGTGGTTTTTCCCTGATCTGCTATTTTATCGCGTTTTCTCGAAAACTGGGACTATCCGCACGCGCAATCGTTACGCGGGCTGGGATTTGAAATTCTAACCGCGAAAGCTGAGTCGCGCCTCAGCTTTCCGGCGAACTCGAATTGCACGATCCCTCTGCGGATTGGGACGCCGGATGCGGCGCCCGGAAACCGGACAGGAAACTCGCAAACTCCCCAAGCTTTATAGATTGCCGCACCCTGCGCATGGTGTCAAGGTAGTACGCCAGGTTGTGAATGGTGTTAAGGACCTGCGCCAGCAACTCGTTCGAAGCGTAAAGATGCCGGAGGTAGGCCCGGGAATAGCGGGCGCACACCTTGCAGCCGCAGTTGGGGTCAAGCGGGCTGTCGTCGCCGGCGTAACGCGCGTTCTTGATGGTGATGCGACCCTCGGAAGTGAAAAGCAGGCCGTGACGCGCCGCCCGCGTGGGCAGCACGCAATCCATCATGTCAACTCCTTGCGCCACGTAATGCACAATTTCCTCAGGGGTGCCGACGCCCATCAGGTAGCGCGGCTTATCGTCGGGGAGGAAGCGGATTGCAGCGTTCACCATCTCGTGGGTCATCGGGCGCGGCTCGCCGACGCTCAGCCCGCCGATAGCGTAGCCCGGAAAATCCAGCCCAACCGTGCGCTGTGCCGACTCGCGCCGCAGGTCGGCAAACATTCCACCCTGCACGATGCCGAACAGCGCCTGGCCCTTCCCGCCGCGTTCAGAGAACCACGGCACCTCTTGCTTGTGCTCCTCAAAGTATTTCTTGCTGCGCGCCGCCCAGCGCAGCGTCATCTCCATCGAAACCTGGGTGCGGGCGTACTCTGCCGGATGCTCCGTGCATTCATCGAACGCCATGATGATGTCGGCGCCAAGTCCGATTTGCGCCGCCGTGGCGCTCTCGGGGCTGAAGAAATGCGACGAGCCGTCCAGATGCGAGCGAAAGGTGACGCCCTCTTCGGTCACTTTGCGCAGGTCGCTCAGGCTGAATACCTGGAAGCCGCCGGAGTCGGTGAGGATGGGATGGTCCCACGACATGAACTTCTGCACTCCGCCAAGCTGGCGGACCATCTCGACGCCCGGGCGGAGATAGAGATGATAGGTGTTGTTCAGCAGTATCTGGACGCCCAGTTCTTCCAGCGTATCTTGCGGCACGCCCTTCACTGTGCCGACTGTACCGACGGGCATGAAGACGGGCGTCTGCACCTCACCGTGCGGTGTGAACAAGCGTCCGGCGCGCGCGTGATCGTCGCGGGCCTCTATCTGGAAGCGGAAAGACATCGTTCCGATTGTAGCGGCTATTTTTCACCACGGAGAATCCTGCTACTACTGCGGGTAGTTCAGGGCAGTTGCCCAATTGGAGCAGGTCTTGTTATACTCGCCGACAATTTCGTCCAACCCCTTTGCATAGCCTGATAACAGGTTGCGTCTCGGTGCTAGCAACCGCAAGTGTTAGGGCAGCTTCGTTGGACGGAGTGTCTCTAGCTTTTGTTGTGGGGTCTCTCTGCTTTTGTTGCTGAAGATGTGATAGGCCCTAGTTAACCAAAACATTTCGAGGAGAATCAAACCTAATGAAGACACGTAATGCAAGGCTCTGTCAGCTGATGGCGCTGACTCTGTTGGCATGTTGCTGTCTGTCGGTGCTGGCCCTGGCCCAAGACAGCTCTGTGAACAATGAACGCGCGGTCCCGCGGTTCACCATAATCCGGCCCAAGCCCGCTGCCCCCGGAACTCCGCCGCCTTCCGGCACGTTGCAGGAATGGAACGGTTCGTTCACCTACAACTCGCATAACTATACCTACGTGATGGTGGGTGCGGATCCTTCCACCAACACTGGAGTCGAGATCACGGCATGGCTCATTCCGGTCAAGCTGATCCTCTCCAACGGAGATATATTTGATCCGTTGTCGGGTGGTCCCTTTAGCCCTGTGGCCTTGACACTCACTTCCCCGATGTTCGACTCCAGCACCACCTATACCCAGGGCGGAGTGGATGTCGGCACTACCCAGTATGATGACGCCTTCCAGCGGGCCAACTTCTGGAGCATTGTGCAAAACAATCCGAATTCGCACCTGCTGTTGGGAGGTCCCACGGCTCGTATCACCGTCATGCCGGAGCTGACGCTGAATGTCCCTGCGGGGGATGGAACTATCGGTTCGCCATTCGGACACCAGGTTGCGGAAGTGGACATCGACTACTTCGACAACGAAATCAGCGCCTACATGAACAGCAACAACATCATTAACCCAACCGGCTTGCCCATTTTCATCACCGCGAACACCTACCTGACGGAAGGTGGTTGCTGCATCGGCGGCTATCACAGCGCCAATGGTGCCCAGACCTATGCCAACTTCGAGTACATCACCTACTCTGGCGATTTCTCGCAGGACGTATCGGCTCTGTCGCATGAAATCGGCGAGTGGACGGACGATCCTCTGTGGCCGAGCGAAAACAACACTCCGTGCGGCATCCTGGAAGTCGGCGATCCGCTCGAGGGTGGCAGCAGCGGTCACCCGTATGGTACCTGGGCCTATACTCTCCACAACTTCACCTATCACCTGCAGGACTTGACGTTCCTGCGCTACTTTGGCGCCCCAGCGGGCACCTCGGTCAACGATTGGTGGACCTTCCAGGACTTCCCCTACACCACCATCTGTCAGCAAGGCTCCTAGACAGAGCTATCCGTGACGTACCGGCCCGCTTCTCGCAAAGCGGGCTTTTTCATTTGCAATTATCCCTTTACATCAAGTAGAAGATATGGCAAAGTATTTGTGAGGTTGGATGATGGACCGCAGACAGACCATCCCGAAAGAACTTCGCTTCACGGTCGAAGATTTTCATCGCAGATTTCCAGATGATGATTCCTGTTTGGAGTTCCTTAAGGAGAAGCGCTGGCCGAACGGCATTGCGTATTGTGCCAGGTGTGAGCAAGAGCGCAAACATCATCGCGTGACCGGGAGACCTGCTTATGCCTGCGATTACTGCGGAAGCATGATCTCACCGATGGCGGGAACGATCTTTGAAAAGAGCAGCACATCGCTGCATCTGTGGTTCTACGCTATGTATCAGATGGGTTCTACCCGTTGCGGAATATCCGCAAAGCAGATTCAGCGCGAAACCGGAGTGACCTATAAAACCGCTTGGCGAATATTCCGCCAGATTCGCTCGTTGCTGTCCGAACCTGACATGCAACTGGAGGGATCATTAGTGGAGATGGATGAAACCTACATGGGCGGAAAGCGCAAGGGGGCGTCGCGGTCGTCCGCCTGCTGGCGACGGGAAGAAAACCTGCGTGGCGGGAGTTATAGAGCGAAAAGGGCGCGTAGTCGCCTTGGCCGCAAATGATGCGACTCGCGAGACTCTTCACGGGGTCGCGAAAGAGAACGTGCTGCCAGAGTCCACGGTGTTCACCGATGAGCTGTCGGCATATGACATATGACGGGTTGCAATCGCACGGTTATGAACGTCGGCGCATCAATCACGGGGCGGGCGTGTATGTTATGGAGACGTTCACGCCCAAACAATCGATGGATTCTGGGGTCTTGTAAAACGGGGCATCGGAGGCGTGTACCACGCTGTCGGTAAGCAGTATCTACAAAGTTATCTGAACGAATATTGTTTCAGATACAATCGGCTGAATCGCGGTAAGCTTATTTTCGACGCGATTTTGCAGAGGGCTTTCGAGCGGCCGTGCGAACGGCCCGCTCCACTAAGTGTTCGAAGTCAGACCATGTAAAAGGTCCGTCATTATTGTGCGCGCCACCCTTCTCGTTCTTGGCGGAGGGTTTAGGGTGATTGGCCTCTATGGCGTTATCCCCCGCAGCCTCCCGATGACTGGCCACGGAAGAAGTGTACCGGGGCACGCGCAGCGGGTCAATTTGATGGCCGTCTCTTCCGAATGAACGCGTTTACGCAGTTCACAACGGTCGATGCGTGGCGGATGGCGCTGGGCTTCTTGCCAATGCCAATGCGCGCAGTCGCCGAAAATCGGTACGTCCTCTTGAACGGCTCAACAGGGAATTTTTGTCTGGATTTTATCGGTGGTGTCGATCCCGGATCACAACGCGACATCGCATGGTCATGCGATGTCGGGCATATGTCACCTGCAGTAACGATATGGTCGTAGTTAATCGCTGGGATAGACCGGCAATACAGGAACAATATTCCTACAGCGGCGTTGCTAGGCAAGTGCATGAGTTTCACCGCCATCTTGAAAGAGAAGCGCCTGACAGGGCACGAAGCATAGCTGCTCATGTCCTTAGGATATTTCGCCAAATCAGGGCAGCAATTGACGAGGAGAATAGTGGCCAGCGGTCTTTAAGGATACTGCTACACCTTCTAGCATCGGCGGCTGCTGGTAACGATGGTCTCCTTCACAATGACCTTGCGGCGTGGGGCATCACGCCAGAAATAGCGGACTCGTCCCATCTATTGAGCGAAGCAAGTTGGCGACCTTTATATAATGACCTTTTTGGGACCGGACGGTACGAAGTTCCAAGTCCTCACTTTCAGCTTGTGCTTCGCCACGCATCGGGAGTTATTTTTCAAGACGCACATCTTGAGGCTCAGAGTCCGATTAGTCGGTGGTTGCCAGGATTTGAATTGCCGGCCACCATAGATCCTAGTTAAGCACTTTCACAACGCTGGTAAAACGATTTTGTTCGTCACGCATTCGCTTGACTACGCAACCAGCTTCTGTGATCGAGCCATTTTGATAGAAGGTGGCCGTGTGATCGGCGGACGGGACTCCACAGAACGTGATTGACACCTACCACGTGTCGTTGGGACAGGAATATGCGACCACGCCATTCCAGTAAGAAGGCTGCAACGGCGCCAGGTGTGACTCCATCGAGCGAAGCCGTCTGCGCTCTGGATCACAGCCCAGAGCAGACCGTAGATTGCGCCGCTAAAGAACGTTACTGATATTAGGTGGCACGACACCTTTTGCTCAATCACAACCCGGCTGGTGGGCGATCTTTCGTTGAAGGTGCCAGTTCCCGAGGAGTTGCACAGTGAAGCCGAGAAGTTTGTCAGTTTGGCCCGCCGTCAGATCCTTTCGCATGACACTTGAGAAGGGCGAGTGAACGGTCTTGCGCATGCTATGAAGTGCCGGCTAGCGCGGTGAGTTCATCATGCAGCTTGCGTAGCCGCTCGAGTTCGTTGGCTACCGCATTCGTCCCTGCGGCCATAACTTCTCTGGCATTGGAGAGGGCTTGCTCGGCAGTGGCGCTTACCTCACGGAGCAGCTTTCGCACATCAAATTCGAGACGTAGACGGCTCGCCACCACCCGCTGCTCGACATCTCCCTGAACGCGCGCAGCGTTGGTATCCAGAAGCTGCTCTAGAAAATTCCGTGCGCCCTTGCGGAACCACGGTTCGACATGAAACGCTCCCATCAGCGAGTCGACACTGTACAGCAGTGGGGAAGCAGGTTGCCCGATCGTGATCATGTCGTGAAAGAAGAAACGCGAGCGGGTTCGGAAGCCCTGTTCAGCGTCCAGCGACTTTGGTAAATGCGAAAAGTCGGCCGCCTGCTCCTCCGAGATCCGCTGTAGGAGTCCGTTCACGAGATTGACGAAACGCTGCGTAACCGCACCATAGAGTTCCTCCGCTTTCGTCTCCTCGGCGTCGAGCCAAGGCATAACATGGCGGCGTGCGACGGCTTGGGAAAGGGCCATCAGATCGCGGCGCCGCGCCGGCCCAAAGCTAGTCGTTACGGAGTTCGCCTCGCGATCAAGTTCCTCGGAAGCCACGGGAAGAACCTGCCTGAAGAATTCTTTGCGCCGAGCTAAGAGTGTATTGGAAAGTCGCATTTGCTCGGCGGAGAACAGCGCTGCGAGATCGCGTAATGACTGCTCGGCCTGGCTGACCGTTTGCCGAAGGCTCGCAATGCGCCGCTCGGAGCTGGCGATCGGCTCTTTCAGTGCCCGAACCCTTTCCTCGAGCGAACGCCGCAGCGAAGCGGAGAAGCAGCGCATGCCACGCTCGGCAGCCGAACGAGTCATCGCCTGTCCCGACTTGCTGGCCAGACGGCGAAGATCTTCAATCAGCGCGTGCCAGTCATCCGCATGGGCGCTGTTGTTCAGCTTGCTCAGCGCGCTGACTTCGTAAATACGCTCGACAGGCTTCTTGAGACGCGCCTCAAGCACTTTTGTCGCGAACGCTGAGGCCTGTTCGCGCTCCGTAGAGGAGACCCGGTCAATCTTATTGAGGACGATGAGAATCTGATCCACGTTTGCGGCCACTGCCTCGATAAGCGCCAGTTCCTCACCGGAAATGGGAGGATCGGCACCGACGACCAAGATGGCAGCGTCAATCTGCGGAATAAAGTCATTGGTCGTTTCGGTATTTCCAGCGAAGACCGACCCAATCCCCGGAGTATCGACAAGGCACATGCCTGAAGCCAGCAGCGGTGAAGGCAAGAACGCTTCGACACCCTCGACGCACTTTTTATTCTCGGGATTGAGTTCCTCGGAGACGTAATGGGGAAGCTCTTCCGGACGGATTGTTTGCCATTTTGAGTCAATAAGAACGCGTGCGGTCCTCTGTGTCCCGTAGCGCAGAACCGTGGGCACCGTAGTGACAGGTACCACGCCAGTTGGAAGTATTGGCTCGCCCACGAACGCATCGAGCAAGGTGGATTTGCCGCGTTTGAACTGTCCGACACAAGCCACGAAAAAGCGTCCCTCGTTGATTCTGGCGACAAGCTGGCGCACGTCGCCACTGGTAGAGCCTTCGCCCAATGTCTCGGCAATTTCCGCCAGTCGGCAAAGCGCCTGCGAATCACCGGGCACTGCGTTCGGAGCCTGCTTAGGGATCGGTATGTCTTCTATGTTATGCATCTCCGGCTAACTTGTGAGCTTCCTTCGAGGACCTGGTTATTGGCTTACCATCGCAATCTTGTAGTCGATATAAAGTGGCGAGATCTTGATCTGGTTCCCATGAAAGTATTTGCGATCCAGAGCCAAGCGAACCATCCGCAGCATGGCTCCAGGATTGCCGTCGCTGTATTCGACTACCCTTTCCAGAAACTGCACTAAATTGTCGGCGGTTAAGCCTGCTCTCTCCGCGCATCCCGCCGCAAACATCTGAGCATCGTCGGGATCGAAGTTACGCAAGGCAAGCTTTTCAGCCCGATCAGCGAATAGTGGTAAAACGAAGCCCACATCCTCCATATGGGCTGACCGTGAAACAGCAATTGCTGGAACCGACCAGTTCAGCATGAGTTCACGAATCGAGGCTGCCAGCGACTGCGAAGGACACATGAGGTGATCGAGCACAACAAGGTACTTGGAGTTGAGCAAGGTATCCCGTAGCAATCCTTTGAGCGACACCGCACTCTTCGCTTGCAGAGACGCCAACCCGTTCGGACACGACCTCGTGAATACAGGATGGCCCGCTGCCAGAAGCAATTCTGCTAAGCTCCGGTAAAGGGCCTGTGTCGTTGGGTTCTGCGGGCTATAGAGAATGTCAGGAAAGTCTGGTATGACGGCAGACAAGAGGAGTGTCTTGCCCACGCCGGCGGCTCCGTGCAACAGGAAAGACCGCCTTGCGGCCATACGTTGCCGCAGCTGGTCGAGTTCCTCGGCGCGGCCGTAAATCTGTGGCTGAGTGCCAGCCCGGCCCTGGTTTATTCCGGAGTCACTGTGCGTCTCGGAATTCCCCATCACGGCTGTGATCTTTGTCCTTCCTGGTGTACATACTTGATCACTTCAACGTCAGACATTGCGATCAATCCTTCCTGCACCATTTCATCGAGTACCGGAATAAGGCGCCGGATGTTTTCTGCCGTATCGATGATCTGGATCAGGATGGGAGCATCCGCCGAAAAATGGAACATGTGTGACCTGCGGATCATGGTGCTTGCGCCGTAGCCCGCAATGCCGCGATAAACCGTGGCTCCGGCAATATCCAGTTTGCGGCAGCGCTCGACGATCGCCTCATACAGCGGACGTCCCTGCCATTGGTCATCCTCGCCGAAATGGACGCGAAGCATCTTGGCCTTGCCCTCAAGTTTCATTTCTATGCCTCCTGTGCATCCGGCAAAGGCTGAGCGTGGGAATACTTAATGATGTCAACATCGGAAAGAACCACCAGCCCTTGCTGTACCATTTGGTCCAAAACAGGAAAAAAGCCTCGCAACTTCTCCTCCGTATCAACCACCGTGAGCAGGATCGGCGCATCGTGCGACAAATTCAGGGTTGAGTCTTTGTGCATACGCCGATTAGCGCCGTATCCGAGAATTCCACGGTAAACTGTGACACCGGCAATGTCGTTAGCCCGTAATGCCTGCACCAAAGCTTCGTGGAGAGGTTTGCCACTCCATTTGTCGTGTTCCCCGATTAGAATGCGCATCATTTTGGCTTGCGCCTGGAGCTTTGGCGCTGGAGCTTCCGGCTGCAGCTCTTTACCGGGTGGTACGGGTCTGATCACGTTTGTATCGTGAACCTCGATAATCCCGTGACACGCCATTTCGGAAAGCTTGGGGAGAACTTCCTGTACCCGATCGGGACTTTCGAGAAACTCGATTTTGATCGGCATCTGGTCGGAAAGATCAACCAGCCGGCTGGTGTGCATCTTATGATCTGTGCCGAATCCGGCCACTCCGCGGGTGACTGTGGCGTCGGCGATGCCACGAAAAAACAGGTAGTCGAGGATCGCGGCGTAACAGGCTGAGCCGTGATAGGTTTGGCCCTCCATTACGTAGACGGTCACCTTCTTCGCTGCTCCCGTCACTAGCATGTTTCCTCCTAGCGCGTAAGGCCGCGCTGCGATACCAGGAACTCCGTTATGTGGCCGAGAACGCCGCCGCCCCTGCTTCTCCTCTTCGCACTCGAACCTCGAATGCCGCCAGCAGCCTTTCCAGTTCGTCTTGATTATTGGCTAGCATGTGCCGGATCATCTCCGCCTCGGATGGAGGAAGCATGTTGATCACCCTCGACCGTGAAAGAGACAGACAGTTCCGTATTGGGTTACCCAGCTCCGGAAATTGTCGCGCTTCAGCTCTCGGGAATATTCCGCCAACTTCTCGTCTTCATGTTCGCGCCGCGTTACACGCCAATCACAGGAGTGCAATTCCATCGATTCGGAAATCGGTCTAGCCGGGAACTGCTCGAGCCCGTATAAGCGCGCAGATCGGGCACACGCCCCAAGCGAGTGCCTGAACAACAGGCGCGTCTGGAGAGGGTGGGACAGTCTGCGCTCTCATATCACTACTCGTCCTATAGCGGCGCCAGCCCACACCGCGGCGAAACCGACGACAAGGCTGAGCGCTACATTTAATAATCCTGTCACAAGTTGACCATCTTGAATCGCCCTGAGCGTCTCATACTCGAATGTCGAGAACGTCGTGTAGGCACCTATAAACCCGATGGGAATCAAGTATCGCCAATAGGCGCTTGCCGTCGTCCTGGCGAGCAAGGTCAGAATCAATCCGATCAGGAACGAGCCGCTCACGTTGATCACAAACGTGCCATACGGGAAGCGGACTCCGAAACGGCTTCCGATGTAACCTCCAAGCGAGTATCGGGCGATCGCGCCAAGAAAGCCCCCAACACCTACCATGACGTATTTCAGCAAAATCTACGGTCCTCCCTATATAGGTCATAATTCAGGAAGCGATTGCCTCATTGTTGGTCGCGGTGATATCCGCAACAAACATCTTGGACAGGTTCTCCAGATCAGTTCTCACTCGATCGGGATCGATTGTGGTTCGATTCCGATCCAGGAGCAGTCGTTGCAACTGGGCACGGTAACGGTTCGCAAAGCTGTCAAACCGTCGTTCCAAGTCTGAACTGGCATCCAGTCCCCAGGAGTAAAGCAAACGGGAAAAGCTTTCCAATGCTTGGGCCAGCCCGCTCTCATGTGCCTTTACTTTGCGCTTTGCCGCTCGAAGTCGGAACCATCTCCCGGAGCCGCGCAATAATGGCCGTCGTGCGAAATCATTACGCCGATTCATGTGGAACATTGGCATCTCGGCTAGCACCTGAAAGTCGTCTGGTCGTAGCACATCCATCGAACTCAGCAAGGTGGCTGCCTTCGACAATTCCTGTTGAAGCAACTCTTGTACCTTGGACAATTTGCCTCGAACCTCGCCCGCAACCTCAAGTGCGACTTCCGCGGCCGTATTCCGAAGCACTTCGGCGCAATCAACCTCCCGCTCTGAGCGCCAGAGGTCGGCAATCGTGTCCGCCGCCTTGTTCACGATGAACGACCTGAGCATGGGAATCTCTTCCGTCGTGCGACGAAGGTCCGATTGAAATGTCTGCAGGTCACCGGCGCTCCGGCGTAACTCGAGATCGATTCCTTCCAATTGCAAGCGATCTTCCCCCTCAGGGTGGGGATACGAGACAACCATGTCGAGGGCGGAACGCACAGCCCCCGCAAGCATGAGAGTCTTTCTCGCCAGCGACTCTTGTAGAAGGCGTTGCTTGCGCTCGTATAAAGGCGACAACTCTTCCGCGAACCATCGCTCAAGTAGCGCCGCACGGCTAGGCATAACGCTCACGGGCCGTACCGGCAGCTCAGTATCGAATTCGGTTTGTAGTTGCTGGCTGATATAGGCGATTTGCCGCTCAAGGTCCTGCTTGGAAAGGATATCCGCTTTGCTTACGAGAACGGTCGTCGGCGTGGAGGCCTGTGTTAGAGCCCTAATGATCTTCAGGTCATCTGGCGTAAGCGTTGACCCGGCGTCCACCAGCACAATACCCGCGTCGCAACGAGGAAGATAGGCCAGCGTCTCCGCCGCCCCGCTCGTCGCCAGTGATCCTAAGCCGGGAGTATCCACAAAAATGATGCCTTCGCGCAGCCGCTCCGAAGGGTACAACACCAGAATCCTTCTCACGCGTTTCCGGTTCTCTGGATTCAACCGCTCATCGATGAACGAAGCTAGTTCTTCGAGACTGTGCTCGGAAACGCCGCGCCCCTCCAGCCAAAGGCTCACCAAAGGTTTTTGGCCGTACCCTATCCTTGTCGGCACGGCCGTAATCGGCGTTACTCCCACCGGCAGCAGATCGGCGCCAATCACATGATTCAGCAAGGAAGACTTGCCAGTACTAACGCGTCCGAAAATAGCGATTTCGAGTGCCGTGTCTTCTGCTCGGTCGAGCAACATGCTGGTTGTGGGACGAAATTCCGTCAGGCCGTGTCGATCGATAATGTTCGCCAAGGTTTGTAGGGCCTCGACATCCCATCCCTGGCTCGCCAGCTTCTCAACTCTTTCTCGCAAATCGCCGGCGCGTGGCCGCAACACATAGCGAAGCAGCTCTTTCACGGCAGATTGCAACTCGGCAACAATGCCGTTCAGGTCAGTAGCGCCCTCCTGCGACACCGGACCATAGCCACGCATGTAGTTGGGCACGAGATCCGCAATAGCAATCTCAACGAACGTAAGGTTGACATTGATGGAATGGGCAGCCGAGATGCGGGGCTCTTCTGGCGCCAGCGACTGCCCGGCCAGCACTTGCAGAAGCTGCCCGCGGATGCGGGCGACATAATCCTCGATGGTCTTGCGTTGGACAGGGGTGATGTCGCTCACATAATTTGGGAATACACTCCTGGACGCGGCAGCGTTTAGCGTCTCTTCGACATCGCCCAGCAGCTTGTCAATATGCTTGCACGTGATCAGCAAGCGCTGTCGCTGGCTAGGATTCAATGTGATGTGACTGTCGTCCAATTTAAGTCTCGCAACCCTTAGGTTCTGTTTCCGGTTTGAGGACCCAGCGAAGTAAACGGCAACGCTTTGCCTCCTCGGGAGTTGTGGAAGCCGAAGCGGTGCTGAGTTCCTGAACAATAGGCTCCCTCACGGCCGATAAGTGCTGTCGCAGAAATTGCGCGACCTCATCAACCAACACCCAGTCGTTAGACATCAGATGCTTGAGAATAATGCGAATCGCCGGCTCCGAACCGTTCAGGCGGAAGGCAATCTTCGCGGCACTGGCCTGCAACCACTCATCGCTCTCATGAAGCAGAAACTTCAGCGAAGGCCAGCGACGGGCTTCAAGTTCTTGCTCTGCTAGCAAGCCAATCGCTGCTCGCCGGCGACGGAGACTCGTCGGGCTTT
>Ga0302325_10016216_pt1 | contig 15803 bp, 11 predicted proteins | sample Palsa_T0_2_FD_201948 | JGI IMG/M metagenome (GOLD analysis project Ga0302325, IMG submission 201948) | Peat permafrost microbial communities from Stordalen Mire near Abisko, Sweden - Palsa_T0_2 | ecosystem: Environmental > Terrestrial > Soil > Palsa > Peat permafrost | place: Sweden: Abisko...
CTTCGTACTGCGGTTGCCGGTCTCGGTGTAGCAGCGAGCCGATATTTGGTGTGTCCCTCAATCCCCAACCGCCGCGCTGCGCAGGCCCGGCGCCGTCTGCTCGATCTCCAGCTTGCGCATTTTGTACAACAGCGCCTTGTAGTCGATGCGCAGAATCTTGGCCGCCTGTTTGCGATTCCAGTGGGAAGCATCCAGCGCCCGCAGAATGGCTTCCGTTTCCGCCCTGCGCCGCGCCTCGTCCACCTTCTCCAAGATCGGATACCCGGTGCTGGTTCCGGCGCCTATGGCATGGAAACGGATCACGCTGCCGGACCCGAACGAAGCCGCCCCGGGCGACGGATCTTCGCCCGCCGCCAGCCTGGCGGCCGCGCTGGTCTCGCGCCGCGCGCGCAGCGAGAGTAGCTGTTGCGCCAACTCTTCGGGGTCCTGCATCACCAGCAGCCGGCGCATCATATTTTCCAGTTCGCGCAAGTTGCCCGGCCATTCGTACTCCAGCATGGCTTCCCGCAGGCCAGGCGAGAGCAGCGGCACGGGCGGCGCATCCCCACGATGCTTGCGCAGAAAGAACTCCGCGCCGGCCTCGATCTCGGCCTTTCGTTCGCGCAGCGGCGGGACCCGGATACTCACCACGTTCAGCCGGTAATAGAGATCCGCCCGGAACCGCCCGTCCTCCATGGCTTTCAGCAAGTCGCAATGCGTGGCGGCCATCACGCGCACATCCAGCGCCACCCGCTCCTTGCCGCCCAGCCGCTCGCATTCCTTGTCTTGCAGCACGTGCAGCAGCTTGGCCTGCAGCCGGACCTCCATATCTCCGATTTCGTCCAGCAGAATCGTGCCGCCCTGCGCCATCTCGAACTTGCCCGGCTTGCTCGTAAACGCGCCGGTGAAAGCTCCCCGCTCGTAGCCGAACAATTCGCTTTCCACCAGTTCGGCCGGCAGCGCGGCGCAATTCAGCTTCATGAACGGCTTGTTCGCGCGTGGAGAAAGCGCGTGAACCTGGCGTGCCAGCACCTCCTTTCCGGCGCCGGTCTCGCCTTCGATCAGCAGCGGCACGTCCGAAGCGGCCACCCGCCGCAAGGCCGCCTGTAGATCTCTTCCCATCCAACTTTCCGTCAGGCAGACTTCCGATGCGGCCGCGGGCCGCTCCTCCCCCGCCACTGGCCCATCGCGCAGCACGCGCTGGATCGCCACTCGCAGGTCCTCATGGCTGATGGGCTTGGCCAGAAAATCTGTGGCTCCCGCCTTGATGGCCTGCACCACGTTAGTAGTGGTCGCCGCGCCCGAAAGCATGATCACCGGCTGCTGTCGCCCGGTGTTCCGCATTTCCCGCAGAGTCTCCAAACCGTCGCGGCGCGGCATCAGCAGATCCAGCAGCACCAGCGAAATGCCGCGATTCGCCTCCAGGCAGGCCAAGGCTTCCTCGCCGTCTTCCGCGATTTCGATGGAATATCCGAGACAACGCAACACCATCTCGAAATAGTTGCGTGCATCCGCTTCATCTTCCACGATGAGAATGGTTTTGTCGTGTCTCACGCCTTGTCCGCCGTCTCCTCCACCAGGTGTATACTGCCGTGCTCCGCATCCCGCGACCCGCCGTCCCCCGCCTTGATGAAAGGCAGCATGCAAACGAAGGTCACGCCCTTGTTCCCCGATTCGGCGAAAATCCGCCCGCCGTGCTCCGCCAGTATCCGTTTGCAGATCGCCAGCCCCAGCCCGCTGCCCGACCGGTCGCTGCCGCCGCCGTAGGACGTGTATTCCTGAAAGATCGATTGCAGGTGTTCCGGCCGCACCCCCATCCCGTTATCCGAGACTTCCAACCGGTAGGCGTTGGCGCGCGGCGACGATCCCCGCCGCCGCTCCATCGAAATGCAGTCCGGCGAAACCGAAGCCCGCCTCTCCCAAAAGCTGGAATATCCGCGCACCGTGATGTAGCCGCCCCGCGGCGTGAACTTGCACGAATTCTCCAGCAGATTTACCAACAACTGCTCCACCTGCGCCGGATCGAAGCGCAAGGGTTGTTCGGGAGCCTGCAAATCCACTTCGACCAGGATGCTCTTCTCCTCGGCCAATGGACGGATCTCGTGCAGGGCCTGCCGGCAACACTCCTCAATGTCGGCTTCCCGGATATCCGGCTGCAAACCGACGCGTACGCCCGAGCTCCACTGAAACAGGGCGGTCGCCAGCCGGCTCAGCCGCCGGATGCTGTGCAGCGTGCGCGCCAGCACTTCCTGCTGGGCCGGAGCGAGCGGCCCCAGTTGGCCGCTCAACAGCATCCCGCAGTAACCGTTCACCGCCGTCAAGGGCGTGCGAAAGTCATGTACCGCCCGCGCCAGGAAATTCATCCGTTCCCGATCGTATTCCTGCAGGCGCAATGCGGTCTCCAGCAGGCAATCCAGGATCGCGTCGCGGTCCTGACGCAAAGCATCACTGCGGTTGCCCGCCTGTTCCAGAAAAGCCCGAAGCGCATCCGGATCGATGGGCTTCAGCAGCAGGGTCACAGCCGGCAAAGGCAGCACGGCGAGAACCTTTCCGGCTTCCTCCCGGCCGATCGCCAGCATGTGCGCACCACACACGCCGGACAGGGTCATCCGTGGTTCCCAATCCCAGATATACAGGTCCGCCGCGGGTACCAATTCGTCCGGTGACGCGGCCAATAGGTTCCAGCGCCGCCCCGGCAACGCAACCAAAGCGTCCCGGCATTGCCGCTTCAGAGAGTCATCGCGCGAAATGACCGCAACCTGCATGGGGGTGTCACTCAATTAAACAGGGCTCCCCAGCTAGAGTCAATTGCGGACTTGCCCTAGAACTTCTAGGGACACTGCGGTTTTCTTCTAAGAAATTTACTGGCCGTCCGCGGCCCTACGGTGTGGGCCCCACGCAGGCGCGGTTTCGCAGATCGGGGAATTCCGGTACACAGGCCAGGCGACAGATACCATCGTGAAAAGGCGCTAAGAATTCGCCGCTTTCACTCCACCATGTTGTAATCTTCTATACGGCAACCGATACCGAAGCGGCCGTCATCCAGCAATCTCACCCAAACCACCCGCGCTTCGCAACGTAAAGCTCGGCAGGCGGGAGGATCGGGCCGCCGCCGCAATCTCAGGATGCACGCAAACTGGTCGCCCGCCGCCAGTGCATCCTCCACTACGCAACAGAATCCATGGCTGCTCAGGTTTTCCGTCGTCGTAGAGCGGTCGCGCGCATCCTGCGGCCCTCTCAGAATGGATAACTGGCAGCGCAGAGCTACACGGCGGCCGGCGCGACGCTCAAATAACGTAGCTTCCATTTCTTTTCTCAAAGTGCCAATCATTGTGAACGGACGGCGTCCGCACCTTGCCGCCCGCGCCACACCTGTGCTCGGCGCGCCGTCAACAGCATGCGGGGTTCCATCCACGCATTGGGATTCCGGCCCACTTTTTGGCACGCCCCCAGCCCGCATCGCAAGCATCGGCGTGCTACCCGCTGGTACCGCAAATGCTTAATGTGGGGCAGGCCCTTGGCCTGCGCGGGTCCCTTGGACCCGCATCTTGCTAGCTCCTTTTCGGGGGAGAGTCTTGATCGCGCGTTCAGGAAAGAGTAGTGTATTGGCCGCCGCCGCGTTGCTTCTGGCGGCCTGTTCGCGTACACCACAACAGCGCGAAGCCCGCTTCATGGAGCAGGCCCAACGGCTCTCACAAAAGAAGGATTACGTGCGCGCGGCGTTGCAACTCCGCAACGCCATCCAAGCCATGCCCAGCGATGCCGAGCCTTATTACCGGCTTGGCCTGACCTACCTGGCTGAAGGCAATCAAGGCTTGGCAGCCGGCTGCTTCCGCAAGGCCACAGAACTCAATCCCAAACACGCCGCGGCGCAATTGAAATTGGCTGGCCTGCTGGCCACCGCCAACGACGCATCCATGCTCGCGGATGCCCAGAAGCGCGCCCAAGGAGTGGCTTCGGACTTCCCGAATAACGTGGACGCCTTGAACACTCTCGCCTTCACCGAGTTGCGTCTCGGCAAGCCCGACGAGGCTGCCGCGCACTTGGAGCAGTCCCTGGATCGTCTGCCGGGCGGCCTCGCATCCGCGGCGCTGCTGATGCGCGCCAAGCTCGCACAGGGCGATGCCAAGGGCGCCGAAGAAGCCTTGCAGCAATGTCTCCGCAAAGAGCCTCAGTCGCCGGAACTCGCCTTGGTGATGGGCCGGTTCTATCTGGTCACGCACCGGCCCCAGCAGGCTGAGGAGCAGTTCCGGCGCGCCATCCGCCTCAGCCCGAATTATGGAGCGGCCCTGCTCGACCTGGGAATGACGCTGTTCCATGCGGGCCGCAAAGACGAGGCCGCGCCGGTCTTCAAACAACTCGCTGCGCTCCCCGGCAAGACCTACCAGCCGGTCTACGCGATTTTTCTACTGGAGACCGGCCAGCGCGATGCGGCCATCGCGGAATTGGAGCGGCTTGCCCGCCAGGACCCCTCCGACCGCACCGCGCGCACCCGGCTGGTGAAAATGTACCTGGTGGCCGGCCGTCGGGCGGACGCCGAAAAGCTGCTGGCCGCCGTCCTCGCCGCGAATCCCAAAGATGCCGAGGCCCTCCTGCAGCGCAGCGAGCTATCCATCGACGCGAGCAAGTATCAGGATGCGCAGAACGATCTCAACCTCGTGCTGCGCTATCGCCCGGAATCCGCGGATGCCCACATGGTACTCGCGCGCCTGCACGCAGTCCAGGGAAAACCATTAAACCAGCGGCAGGAACTCGCGGAAGCACTGCGCCTGAATCCGGCCCTGTTAGCCGTGCGGCTTGAACTGGCTCGTCTGCAGATCGCCTCCAAGGGCGCCACTGCCGCGCTGGAGATTCTGGGCCAGGCGCCGGATTCTCAAAAACGCGCCGTCCCGCTGATCGTTGAATCCAATTGGGCGCTCCTCGACCTTGGGCGCCGCGACGAAGCCCGCAAAGGTATTGCGCAAGGCCTGCAATTGGCCCGCACGCCGGATCTGTTGCTGCAGGACGCCTTGCTCAAAATGGGCGATAAGGATTACACCGGCGCGCGCGCTTCGCTCGAGTGTTTGTTGAAAGCGAATCCCGAAGACGTGCGCGCCGTTCGTGCGCTGGTGCAGCTTTACGACCTGCGCAATCAGCGCCTCGCGGCCCTGACGGCGGTGCGCGAACATGTGTCCCGCCATCCCGCCTCCGCGCCTCTGCAGAACTACCTGGGCGACCTCCTGCTGGCAAACGGGAAGCCCGCCGAGGCCCGCGCCGCATTTACGGCCGCCCAATCCGCCGATCCCCACTTCCGGCCGGCGCAACTGGCGCTGGCCCGGCTGGACGTGTCGGAAGGCAAGCTCGAATCGGCCCACCGCACGCTGTCGGCCCTGCTGGCCGGCCATCCCAACGATCCCGAGCTTTGGCTCTATCTGGGTTGGCTCGCCAACACGCAGAAGGATTACCCCCAAGCTCTCGCCTGGTTCCGCAAAGTGGTGGATGCCGATCCCGCCAATGTGGTGGCGTTAAACAATCTGGCCTACTTGCTTGCCACGCAGACCGGCCAGTTCGACGAGGCGCTGAAATACGCGCAGCAGGTGAAGGAAATCGCCCCGAACAATACGGGCGTCGACGACACCATCGGGTGGATCATGTACCGCAAGGGGCTGTACCCGTCCGCGGTGAAGTACCTGGAGAGCGCCGCCAAGGGTGAGCCCGATCCGGTCGTTCGATATCACCTGGGCATGGCCTATTTAAAGGTAGGCGATCGCCGAGGCGCGCCCACTTTACGCGCGGCCTTGAAGGATGCTCCGAACCTCCCCGAGGCGCGCCTCGCCGAACAACTCCTCGATGCGCAATCCCGCCCGTGAACCAAATTTTTTCCCGCAGTCTTAAAAATCGACCCTGCGTGCCGGTTCCGGTGTATGCGCCGTGTTGCCCTGCCGCGCCCACTCATTTGGTAACCAGATTGCTCCTCGCCGACGCGCATGAAATCACGTGGATTCTTTTTTCTCGCATTTTTGTTCACCGCCGTCCTGGCGAATGCCACCATCCTCCCGCCCAACGGTTCATCCCCGGTTCCGCCCAGCACCTTTGGAACCCCCGTCACCGGCCCCTTTTTGGCCGATACCGGCCTGCAGCAATACACGGCGACAAACTCGCTCGGACAGTCCACGATTACAGGCGACTACCGCGCCACGGTCTACTCGGACCCCAACAACGATTTCTGCGCCGGCTGCCTCGATTTTTTCGTCGCGGTGACCAGCAACACTGCCTCCATCGACGACATTGAGCGCATCACCCTCGCCTCATTCACAGGCTTCCAGACCGATGTGGGGTACTCCACAGGGCCAGGTAGCATCCCGGCCGGAGTAATCCCCACCACGGTGGATCGCAGCAGTAACGGAAGCGTCCTGGGCTTCAATTTCACCGTGCCGAACGGCGTTGCCCCCGGACAGGAAACCGTAGTGCTTGAGATCGAGACGAATGCCACACATTTCATGAAGGGAACGCTGCAAATCATCGACAGCAGCGTTGCGTCCGTCACGGCTTTCGATCCTTGTCCCGTGCCGGAAGCCGGCTCCCTCGGCATGACGCTATTGGGTGGACTCTTGCTTGGCATCGTTGCGCTGGGCAGGCGGAACCGCTTGCCCCAGCATGGATTGTGGCGGGCGAAATAAACAGTCCGGCGGTTAGGCCGGAGCCGTCCGATCCAAACACCATGTTTCCCATTACGTCCGGGCCATCCGCGCATCCCGAACTGTCGCCGTTGTCTTTGGCGCGCATGCTCTGGAAGTCGAAGACGCTCATCGGGCTGGTTTGGATCTTCCTGTGTCTGCTGTCGGCGGCCGTGGTGTACTCTATTCCGGCCACCTACAAAGCCGAAGCTGTCATTCTCGTGGACAGCCAGAAGGTCCCCGAGCGTTACGTGGCCTCTACCGTCAACACCGACATTCAGGATCGCCTGGCCACCATCTCGCAACAGATTCTGGCCACCAGCCGTCTGCAGAGAATCATCGACAGCAACCATCTCTACGAGCGGGAAAAGCCCGGCCTTTCGCAGGAAGAGATCGTCGAAATGATGCGCAAAGACACCAAGATCACACTGGAGCGCAGTTGGGGCCAGGAGCATACCAGCGCCTTTCGCATCGCTTACCAGGGGCGGGATCCAGCCACGGTTTCCAACGTCGCCAACCAGATCGGCAATCTCTTTATCGAGGAAAATCTGCGGACACGCGAGAACCACGCCGAGGGCACCTCCGCCTTCATTGAGGAGCAGTTGCAGCAGGCCCGCAAAACACTCGGCGCCCTCGAAGCCGAAGTCGAAAGCTACAAGCTCAAGCACAAGGGTGAACTGCCCGAGCAGGAAAGCTCCCTGGCAGCCTCCCTTTCGCGATTGCAGATCGAGTTGCAGGGAAATCAGGACGCCATCAACCGCGCCGGCCAATCCAAGGCTTTGCTCACCAGTTCGCTGAGCATGGCGGAATCCACGGCGAAGGTGCTGGAGCGCACGGTGACTGTCCGCAACTCCGCCCAGGCTACTGCCGCAGGCGGCGCCGGCGCTGTCGGGAATTCCACGGTCCTGCAAGCGGAGTTGGATGCGCTCCGTTCGCGCTACACCAATGACCACCCCGACGTCCAACGCCTGGAGAAACTAGTGGCCCAGGCGCGCCTGTCGGAGAAGACCGCCGGCCAGGACCCTCCGCCAGCCGGAAACCCGAATCAGGCGGAGGCATCCCCGGATCTGTTGCAGCAGCGCGAACGCATCGCCAGCCTGCGCACCGAGCTGACCTTGGCCAACCGCGAGCTGGAGTTCCGCAACTCCGAGCGAAAGGATATTCTGGGCAAGATCGCCGCGCTGCAGGCGCGCATGGACAGCCTGCCGGTGCGCGAACAGGAACTGACCGCCTTGTCGCGCGACTATGAAATCGCCAAGGCCAATTACAAATCCCTACTCGACAAGCGCATCGCGGCCGACATGGCCACCGATCTGGAACGCCGCCAGCAAGGCGAGCGATTTACGATGATCGATCCAGCCCAGCCTCCCACCAAGCCGTTCGCGCCAGACCGTTTGGCATGGGCGGGGATCTGCTGCGCGCTCGGCCTGCTGGTTGCCGTAATCGCGGGCCTGGCTCGCGAAATGAAGCGCAATGTGCTGTTGGGCGAATGGGAGTTGCCGCCGGATGTCCTGATTCTGGGCCGCGTCTCGCCCATTCTGCCGCCCGCTCCGGCCAGCGGATCGGCCGCGTCCTAGTGGTTTGATATGTACGAAGAATTCTTTCATCTATCGAAAGCGCCCTTCTCCATGACTCCCGATCCGGAGTTTCTGTTCCTCGCGCCCACTCACCGGGAAGCCCTGGCCGGCTTGATCTTCACTGTGCTGGGACGCCGCGGAACGGCGGTACTGACTGGCGAAGTCGGCACTGGCAAAACCACCCTCCTGCGCAAGCTGATCCAGTCCGTGCCCGCCGATCGGGTCCAATTCTGCTCCATATTCAGCACCAATGTGCCTCCGGCGGAATTCTTCGAACTGATTCTCATCGGGTTTGGATTGCCGGTGCTCGGCCTGAGCCAGGCCCAACGCCTGCTGCGCTTCTGGGAGTTTCTGATGAGTTGCGACGAGGAGGGCCGCACTCCCGTGCTGCTGGTCGATGAAGCCCACAAGCTCTCCGCCGAACTCCTGGAAGAAGTCCGCCTGCTGATGAATTTCGAAACCGCCGAGCGCAAGCTGCTGCAGGTCGTCCTGGCCGGCCAGAATGAGTTGCGCGATCTGATGCGGCGCGAAGATCTGCGGCAGTTGCGCCAACGTGTCTCCGTGCGTCTCGATATCGTCCCGCTGCAGCCCGCGGAAGTCGACCAGTACATGCGTCACCGCTGGCACCAGGGCGGCGGCAACGGCAACTTCCCCTTCAGCTCCGAGGCCGTGGACTTGGTAGCCCGCTCATCACAGGGCATTCCCCGCGTGATGAACGCCATCTGCGACATCGCCCTGTTGCGGGCATACACTTCGGAGAGCGCCTTCATAGGGCCGGAAATTATTCGCGAGGCGGCGGGCGTTTTGGAATTGGAATGGACGGAGCCATCCGTCATGGCAGCCGCTGCACAGCCCATCGACGCGCCCATGATCCCGCTGCGCAGGTGGAGAAAACCGGCATGAGCACCATCTTTCAAGCTCTCGACACCAAAAAAGGTCTCATCCCGGGGCGGGTTGGTGGCGCAGGCGTTGCCGCCAGCGATCCGCGGCCAATTCCCGCCCGAGTCCTCCCCATCCAACTCGCCGAATCGTCTCCCCTGCTTCCGTACGATGGCTCCAACCCCAGGGCCGGCGAACAATACCGCACTGTGCGCACCAATCTATTGCAGCATCCCGATGCGCCGCGCATGCTGGTGGTCTGCAGTTGCGGCTCCGGAGATGGCAAGACCCTTTCCGCGGTAAATACCGCCGGTGCGCTGGCCATCAAGGGAGAGACCACCGTGCTGCTGATGGATGCGGATCTGCGCAACCCGAGCCTGGCCCGTACACTGGGGCTTCCGCCCAGCCCGGGGTTGGCCGACATCCTGGTTGGCGAGAGCAGCCTGGACAACGCCGTCGTCCGTACCGCGCAGTTCCCCAATCTGTATGTGCTGCCGGCTGGGAGCGCCCGGCACAACCCGGCGGAGTTGCTCGATTCGGCCCGCTGGCGCCAACTCTGCGGTACGGTGAGAAACAACTTCCGGTTCGTGATCGTGGATACGCCACCCATCGCCGCCGTGACGGATTACGATTTGGTGCAAGCCGTGGCCGACGGCGTCATCTTCGTGGTCCGGCCGGACCACTCCGACCGCAACTTATGCCTGGCCGCCTTACACAAAGTGCATGCCACCGGCAAGCTGACCGGCGTGCTGGTGAACTGCGCGGAAAACTGGTTTCTCTACAAACGCTACGGACGCTATCCGTACCCCTATCCCGAGTCCTACCCCGTCACAAGGTAGCGCAGGCTACGCACCGTGGGGCGGGCAATCCTGCCCAATGTCACTCACTTTTCGCCAGTGAAGCGATTCTGCACAAATAGTGGGGCAGGCCCTCGGCCTGCGGCGGCCTCCCAGACCGCCATTTCTCTCCCGCAAGGGCTCGATTTCGGAGCAAGAAGCGGGTCCAAGGGACCCGCGCAGGCCAAGGGCCTGCCCCACTATTTATGCCGGGCGTAGCCGACCTGACGTGGCGCACGCTCTCAGCGGCGAGCCAAGCTCGCTGGCGCGCTTTACCCTGTCCACAAATCGACTATCAGGACGCGGTAAACTAACCATAGGTATGCCGGTTCGTGAGCCTCAGCCCGCACTCGCGCGCACGTTCCTCAGACGATCCGTAAGGATGCTGGAACGCCTGAGCGAATCGGCCTCGCCGGAGGCGCTGGAAGCCGCCTTGTCTGCCCCTACCGACCTCGGAGGCGTCGCCTCGCTGTTGTCCGATCTTGCGCCGTTAGGCGCGGACATTTCCGCGGTCGATCCCCTTGTGGAAGCAATGGCCCGAGGCGCAGTCATCAAGCGGGAACTGCTGCAAAGCGCCGGGGGAGTTCTGTCGTCAAGCCAGGTGGCCAGTGCTCCGGGCATTACCCGCCAGGCCGTGGACAAACGCCGCCGCCGGCGTGCGCTGCTGGCGGTTCCCGCCGGATCCGGCGAATAACTGAAGACCGGCGGGCATCCGCTTATGCGGCCTGCTCTCCGAACGACGCCACTACTGCAATCGCCTTTTTTGTTTCGCCGTCCTTCAGAGCTTCCAGGATCGTCTTGCCGGCTAACGACGGAGCCGGCGCCAAGAGCGCCGAAAGTTGCATCCAAGGGCTGTGCACCTGGAAAGCCCGGAGCACCTCCTCGAGTCCGGAAATCACGCCGTCGGATGTAAACTGGCAGGCCGGGTATAGAAACCCAAAAGGCTGTCCCTAAGTCGCGTGCGAGCCGGAACGCATTACCTGCGCATTCACGCGCGCCAAAGGAGCGCGCTGTGGTTCGGGCCATCGGCCGGTCACTTACCCATCAATCGCTTCGACGATCCCGCGGGCCGTTTTCGCACTTGCTATCTCGGAACTACGATTGACGTCTGCTTCGCCGAGACATTTCTGCGGAATCCGCCGGTGCGCATTCTAGCAATCGAAGACCTTGCTGCGCGTTCGGTGGCCACCATCGAGGTTGTGGGCGAGCTCCGGTTAGCGGCGCTCCACGGGCCGAACCTCGTGCGTCTCGGCGCTACCGCTGAGTTAGCGAGCACTGCCAACTACGCGCTCTCGCAAGCATGGTCGCGTGCGCTCTTCGAACATCCCGACACCCCCGGCGGGCTAATATATCGGTCAAGTCACGACGATTCGGCCTGGTGCGTCGCCATCTATACCGTGCAAAAACGGTTTGGCAGTCGTCGACGACCGCGGTCTTACTCAAGACCAAAAGCTTCTAGCGAGGCTGTTACGCAGATATGAAATCGGCTTGAGGCAGATAAACGGTAACTACAGCTTCATCCGCTCCAGCCGCCTATACAACGTCTTCCGCTCGATTCCCAAAATCTGCGCCGCCCGGCTCTTATTCCCCCCCGTAGCCGCCAGCACCTTCCGGATCTGCTCCTCTTCGGCTTCCACCAGTGTCTCGACGGGTTCTTCGCGCGCCTCCATGGCGGTGATGGCATCGTCCACAGCCTCTCCGTCGATGCGTCCGCTAGGCGCCAGGATGCTCAGGCGCTCCATCAGATGTTGCAACTGCCGCACATTGCCCGGCCACGTGTATTCCTGCAAAGCCTTCAGGCCCGATTCCATCAAGCGCGTGGTGTGTTCGTACCGCCCGTTGTACTTCTTCAGGAAAAAGCGCGCCAGCAGGGGCACATCGCCCCGCCGGTCGCGCAGCGGCGGAATCATGATCCGCACCACGTTCAGGCGGAACCACAGATCCTCGCGGAATTTGCCCTCTTCGACCAGCTTCTGCATGTCGCGGTTGGTGGCGGCCAGCACCCGCACATCCACCTGCTTGCCCCGCGACGCGCCCACCGGCCGTATCTCGCGCTCCTGCAAAAAACGCAGCAGCTTGAACTGGAAGTTCAATTCGATGTCGCCGATCTCATCCAGCAAAACCGTGCCCCGATTGGCGGATTCGATCACGCCCATGCGGTCGCGGTCCGCGCCGGTGTAAGCGCCCTTCAGCGCGCCGAACAATTCGCTTTCGAGCAGTGTGGGCGCGATGGATGCGCAATCCACCGGCACAAAAGCCTGGCTGGCGCGCAAGCTGAAGCGGTGGATCATGCGCGCCACCAGTTCCTTGCCCGTGCCCGTCTCGCCTTCGATTAGCACCGTCGCGTCGGTTGGCGCCACCCGCGAGGCAGTCTTGTAAATCTCCACCATCGCGGCGGAGCTGCCGATCATCTCGCTTTCCGGCAGATCGTCCGGCTCGGCTTCCTTCTCTTTATCGTTTTCTTTATCCTGACGGGCGGCTTCCGCGCGCTTGATGGTATCCAGCATGCGGTCGATCTCGAACGGCTTGGCCACATAGTCGAAGGCCCCGCCGCGGGTGGCCGCCACTACCGTTTCCATGGTGCCGCGCGCCGTCATCAGGATCACCGAGCACTCGGGATCTTTGTTGCGCGCCGCGTCGAGCACGTCCAGCCCCGTGCGGTCGTCGATGTAGATATCCGAGATCACGATCGGATAGCTGTTCGCCGAAAGCCGCTCCAGAGCCTCGCTCGTAGATGACACCGCATCCACCGAGTAACCTTCCAGCTCCAGGAAAGTCACCACCGTCGTGCGCACCGCCGCATCGTCTTCCACCACCAGTAGTCGCTGCATCACTCTTTCACAACTCTTTCTGCGACCGGGGCGGGAACCGGCGCTGGTAGAACCATCGTAAACCGGGATCCTTGTCCCGGACGGCTCATCACTTCAATGTTACCGCCATGCTGGATAACAATCTGTTCCACGATGGAAAGTCCGATGCCGGTGCCTGCCTCGCCCGATTGTTCCGCGCGCTTGGTGCGGTAAAACTTCTGAAAAATCTTCTTCACCTCCTTCTGATCCATGCCGATGCCTTGGTCCTCCACCGAAATATAAGCCTGCCCGTGCTTGCGCATGGCTGCCAGGGTCACTTGCGTATGCGGCGGCGAGTATTTGATGGCGTTGGTGAGCAGATTGTAGAAGGCGTATTCCATCAACTCGCGGTCGCCGGTGAGCGGCATGTCCTCGGGCGCGGCTTCGGTTAGGATGCGGATCTGCTTGCGTTCGGCCAGCGGCAAGGCGCGCTGCACGCACCCGGCCACCAGGCCGCTCGACGAGAAAGTCTCCTTCTTCAGTTCCACCTGGCCGGCGGAGAGCCGCTCCACGCTAAGGAACATCTCGATCATGCGGCCCAATCGCTTGGATTCCGAATTGATCAGCTCCGCGATCTGTTTGCGCTTCTCCTCGGGCAACGCATAGCGGCCCATCAGCTCGCTGGAACCCTGGATGGCGGTCAGCGGGGTGCGCATCTCATGCGTGACGAAGTGAATGGTCTGGCGGTAGCGGTCCGTTTCGGCTTCCGACGTGCGCAGCCGCCGCCGCACCACCAGGATCTGATAGGTAACCGCGGTAATCAGCGAGAGCCATGCCGCGGATACCGGCGTGCAAAAAGAAAAGACGATGCGGTGCGTGAAGAGCCAGTACGGAGTGCCATGCGCAACCACCAAAATACCGGCGGCCAGCCCATTGGCCGCGCGGCCGGTGAAGCGGCTGTAAGTCAGGCCGATAGCCACTACTAACATCAGGCTAAATGCCAGCACCGGCAAAGGCGGCGCATCGGTCAAAAACAAACCCTGCGCGATAGTCTCGAACGCATTGGCGTGAATCTCCACGCCCACCATGGGCTTGCCCGCGGAGTAAGGCGTGAACAGCCAGTCCTTAGCCGCCGTTTGGGAAGTTACACCGGCGAAGACCACCTTGCCGCGGAAAAGTGCGGCCAGGCCGGGATCGTCCAGCAGCGCTTTCAGCGATACCCGCGGAGGAATCTTCCACGAGGGCGGCGCGTACCGAATACGCATCAGGCGGCCCGTTGCGCGCGGTGATGGGATTATGCGCCCGCCCACATCCAGATCGGTGGGCGATTCCACGATCTCCACGCCGCGGCTCAAACGGTAGGCTTCCAGCGCCAGCGCCCACCGGCGATCGTGGTGCGTGGCTTTCTCAAGCGGCAGGCTGCGGCCCACCGAATCCAGCTCGTCCGGTTCGGCATGCACGTGACCCAGCGCGGCGGCCTGCGCGCGAAAGCGCGGCAGCGGATCCTCCCACGCCGACCCATCGGGCAACAACTGGCAGGCCAGCACCAGGTTGTGCGTCGCGTGCAGAGCTTCTTCCAGACGCGCGTCAATGCGCGGGTCCGTGTTGTCGGCCAGGATCAAGTCTACCGCCACGGTTTTGGGCGATGCCGCGGCGATCAGTTGCAACGCCTCGGCCAGCGGTTTGCGCAGACCGGGTACACCGCCATACGCATTCAGCGAAGGCTCGTCGATGGCCAGCAGGATGCTTTCCGGTTGCCAGGCGTGCGGCCGGTACAGGCGGAACATCCAGTCATACGCGTCGTTATCGATCTGCGTGCCGAAGCTGGTCCAACTGGCCGCCAGGGCCACCGCGAAAGATACCGCCAGCAGCACCCAGTAGATCGCGCTTTGGCGGCTGACCGGCTGCATCGTTCACCTGCCGAGCGCCTTCTCGATCTCGCCCGGATCGCGCGGCAGAGCGCCGCTCAGCAGCTTAGCGCCGTCCTTGGTCACCAGCACCATGTCCTCGATGCGGATGCCGATGTTTTCTTCGGGTATGTAGATGCCCGGTTCCACCGTGATGACGTTGCCTTCGGCGAGCGGCAGGCTGAAATCGGTGGCGTCGTGCACGTCCAGCCCAACGTGATGGCTCACGCCGTGCGTGAAATACTTGCCCAGCGATTCGTCGTGCAGGTCTTTCCCGTGCGTGTTGATGTATTCGCGTGCGATCTTACTCAGTTCGCCGAACGCCAAGCCGGGCTTGATTGCGCCGATGACCGCATTCTGCGCGCCCAGCACCACTTCGTATATCTCCCGCTGGCGCTGGCTGAAGGGTGCGCCCACCGGGATAGTGCGCGTGATATCTGCGGCGTAGCCCGCGCACTCCGCGCCCACATCCATCAACAGCAACTCGCCGCGATCCATGCGGCGGGAATTGCGCGAGTAGTGCAGGATGGTGCTGTCCGGCCCAGCGCCCACGATCGGCGCATAGGCGTGGCGCTGGCATCCCTCGTCGAAGTAGACCTCGCTCATCGTAGCGGCGACCTGATATTCATACAAACCCGGCGCCGCGCGTTTCCACGCGGCCCGATGCGCATCCAATGTGGCGTCGATGGACTTCTGGATCAAAGCCAGTTCCTCGGGCGACTTGTGCATGCGCAGGCGCGCGATCGGAGGGCCCGCGTCCGAGATATCGCGCAGCGGGGCTAAGGCTTTAAACTCGCTGCTGGCCGGCCCCAGGAGCGCGTAAATGCCGGAATAACGCTCGAGTTGTCTGCGCAGTTCGCTCTCGAACGCCTCCCGCGGCAGCACCGTATCGAAGCCCGTAAGTTGAGTCACATTGGCGTCATCCGGTGCGATTTTACGGCCGGTCCACCTTTCCATTTCCGGCTGGCGGCGCGGCAGGAACAGGATGGTGTGCGGCTGACCCTCTTGCGGCGGGGTAATCAACAGGATGGCGCCAGGTTCCTGCCATCCGGAGAGGTAATAAAAGTTAGGCTCCTGGAAAAAGCCGGTGCGAATGGTCTCTTCGCCCTTCTCCGTGTGGCCGAACAGCACCAGCACACCGTCGTGCAGCTTCTGGGAAAGCTCGCGGCGTCGCCCACGA
>Ga0302325_10016218_pt1 | contig 15803 bp, 20 predicted proteins | sample Palsa_T0_2_FD_201948 | JGI IMG/M metagenome (GOLD analysis project Ga0302325, IMG submission 201948) | Peat permafrost microbial communities from Stordalen Mire near Abisko, Sweden - Palsa_T0_2 | ecosystem: Environmental > Terrestrial > Soil > Palsa > Peat permafrost | place: Sweden: Abisko...
TTGCCCAGCTCAAACGGAGGTTCGCAAGCCCGTTAGAAGAAGGACGGGGGATGGTCATAGACCATGGCCATCCCTAGGCATCGGCTTTCGGAGGGACGTTAGCGGATGCTAAACCACAGGGTCCACACGAGAACTAGAGCAATACAGATTGCCCCCTCGAACATCAACCCCCACAATAGACACCGCGCACAACCCAGCCTAGCTTCACGCTCAAAATCCGCGAACTGTGTTGGAAAGACAATCAGCGACCGCTCGCCAAGCCACTTTTCTTGCCCGCGACCTATTGAGTCGGTGATGTGCGTCATGGTGGAGTCCTCATCTCAGCACAATCTACTTAGCTAAGATGAACCGTTCATGGGCGGGGAGATTAAAACACCTTCATGCCGGTTTTGGCTCTTGCTGTTCGGAGATCTAGCAAGACAGATCACGGTGGTAAGCGAGATGCAAACGGCACCGCTTCGCCCCCTGAATCCTGACGTCATGGCTAGGTGCCGCGGTTTATGGTTGTAACTGAATAGACCAATTTCAGGGCACCTATCGTCATAGTCCACTCGCGTCATTTCCATGTTCTATGGCATTGCTAATATTGCCAGACAAGAACGATCCAAAAAGGGGGGATGGCAAGTGGAATTTCGTGTGATCAGGGAAATCGACATTGATGCGGAGGGGTTCATAGGAACAAAGCAAAGCGCATTCCATAGGACGCCGTCGTCACGTCCGTGGCCTGATCCAAGCTGGCCAACCTCCAGCGCACCGGCCGGAAGGAGCTAACACATGGCGTCGACGCGGGAATTCCAATGTGAAGTCTGTGGACTTGTTGCGGTTAACCCCACTCGCTGGTTCGTGATTCGATGTGGGGATTCCAAACTCACCGTGCACCGATGGGACTCCGAGGCCGCCAAAGCGGCGGGAGCTAGACACTACTGCGGGGAAGCGCACGCCGAAGTGTACATGAACCGGTGGTTCGAGTCAGTTCGCACCCCGCCAACCGCTGGTCCAGGGCGTCTTCGATAAGGAGGAAAGCAGAAAACGCTGGCGCGGCGGAAGCGGTGAGCCACATGCTATAGCCTGATGCGTCGATCAGCCAACTTTGCAATTGATCACAATTTCCTCAGTATTCCCCCAAAAAAACTCCGGGGAATGATTCATCGGCACGTCGGGAACCTGCTTCCACGACTCAACTCCGGGTCGGGGTGCGTCCCGAGTAATGGAACCGTCCGAGTCAGGGTTACACTTTGGTGCCCGTAAGAGAACTGCCGGCCTAATGACCACTGTCGATGCCAGGACAACGTGTTCCCTGCACTTGGCGCGAACGTGGCATGGGGTACCGACTTTATGGCTATGAACTAGGATAACCCCCATGCCGAAAGAACCGTGTATCCCGCCCGGTGAGCTTCCGAGAACAACGGGAGTTGAACTCGGAGGAGTACAGGAGCTGAACGAGATGGCAGCAACCAAGAACAAGAGAGTACCAACTGACGAAACGTATTGTGTGAGCGCTGAAGATCTTGCAGATAGGATCATCGCCCTCATGCAGCGCGGCTGTAATCCACTTCAGCTTAGCAGACCCACGTGGGTTCTTTTCCAAGCGAGTCGCCCGGTCGTGGCGTCTGTCACTTCTACATGAAAGGCCCGAGCCGACAAAACACCGAATGCCCACCCTGAAGGGGGTGTGGTAACGACAACTGACGAATCTGCAGACGGACAGCTGCAGTGTTAACAGCTGCTTCGCGAGCTGAAGGGGACAACGATGGGGAATGCGATGGGAATGGTTCGTCGATATGCGATACGCCGGCAGGCTCTTCGGCGCCTGCCAACGGCTCCACCTGGATGACGAGTTTCCCGGGACCGGTATCGGACTGGCCACGGTGCAGCGAATTATCCATCGACACGGTGGTCGCATCCGGGCTGAAAGTTCGGTAGGCCAGGGAGCAACGTTCTTCTTTGACTTCGACGGTGTTCAGAATGTTCCTGCATCGTACCAAGCTTCATCCGCCGCGTAGGAGACGATCAGTTCGTGGTCTTAGGACCAACTGCTCGAATACCTACTGCAGCAGCCCGGTTACTGTTCTTGTCAATGACTTCTCGGCAATGATTAGTGCACATTCCACCAGCGTTTCCATGATTTCGCTCGTGATGTGTTCGTTGCGCAGGCCATTGATCTCGATGGACCAGTCCAGCGCTTCGTCGTTGTGCCACAGATTAATTTTAATTTGCTGCATGCGACACCACGCCCGTAATCCGGAAGACCGTCCGGTTCTTTCAATTCTGGGCCTCTTGCCAGTGGCAGCATGGGCAGGCCACACGCCACATACAAGTGTTCCGTGGAAGAAGTATGTTCCTCGCTCTCACCCCTGTACTGGTCAATATTGCTCTTAATCGCGCAAAATCACGTCGAGCACCCCATTATGGGGAGCAGTGTGCAGGGGAAGAGGTCATTTCTACTGCATTTCCGCTGACGGCCTTGCCCATATCTTTCGGCCAATCATTACGCTTCCTGCCCGGAGAGCAGAGCCGAGACGCGCGGCTAGGCATAGGCGGATACCTCAAAGATTACGAGGCGTACCTTTCACTCCAAGTAGAATTCTCCCCCTCTATTTGCTTATACTGATCCCGCCTTTTTCGATCAGCGCCATGCAGCAGCCAAAGTTGGGCGGTGGCTTAATGCTTCGGCCTTGACTACGCTGATCGTGAGGCTAAAAGGACGTGAGCTGCAGGTATCGACCCGAAGGCCACTCCTCCGTTAAACTCGCAGACCCGGCACCGATCCATCAAGCGTAATAAAACAGTTTTCGAGGGCTTAGTTCGGACCCCAGAATTGATCGCACGAGCGTCCGCTCGTTGAGCGAATGCTGTGCTTTCTCGGTTGGCCCTGCAGCCTCATAGGAGTGTCTGGCAATCCGAATCCTTATCAAAACACGTGTCCATCCTTGGTCGCCAACGAATGCTGCCAATCCTCGGGGGTTCCGCGGCTGCTCAAGGTTCGACTTTAAGCCCCTGAGAGTGGAAAGCCATCATTCCACGCGGGACAAAACCTACCTGATCCGGTTCAAATGTTCGGACCTGGGCCCCGACCTCGTGATGGCCGCGAGCGCTGAGATTCATGGGGAGCATCTCGTTTTTCTGAGATCAGACGGCAGCCTTGCTGCGCTCTTCGTCCTGGAGATTGTAGAAAGTTGGCCTGAAGTTGAACCCTAGGGAGCATCAGACATGAGATTCCGATGCCCAGTTTTCGTCACCCCGACTGGGCCTTGGCATTCCCAGGAATTCTTGACCCAGCTTTCTCTGCCATTCGGATAGCCACACCGACGACGCGTCCCAGGTTCTCTATTTCTGTTTGGTACTTCCACTTGCGACTGGAAGCGCCAGACAGCGGGTGGGGAATCAGGGTCAACCATTCCGAGCTCTGATCCAATTGGCACCAGCCGCAGACATAACCCTCGCGAGACATTAGGAAATAGATGGGCCGCTGAAATTCATGGGTCCAATCCTTCTTCGATGAGATCGCGCGCTGCCGAGTATCGATCTGAACAATCGAGCCTGCCGGGATCATGGGATCCAGGGTCAGGTCGCGTTTGCCGATGACACCTCGCCTATACGGCGCCGGCAACGGAGCATTTTCAGTGGCCAGAAGCGCGGTCTCATCGGGCGACAGATCCGGAAAAGGTGTATCCGAGAACAGATATCTTGTCTGGTCTTCCAGTGGCCCTTCGCTGAGCAGTAGCGTCGCGCTAGGAATGGAATGTTGTCTGAGGAGCGCAGGCTGCGGGTTTCCCTGATACACGGAGCGTAGCAATTGCTCCGGTGGCAGATTGTAAATCTCGGCCAGAACCATCAGTTTGGTCACGCTAAGTTCGTGTTCTTCGCGCTCCAGGCGATCCAGCCAGCTTGCAGAAATCTGATAGGACTGATTGCCCCGTTCCCGAGCAAAGCGGAGACTCCGCTCTTCCACCTCGCGCAATGAGAGTTTCCATTGCTGACGAATCTTACGAAGTTTTCGACCGATCCCTTCCGCCAAGAGCCGTCCCCCCGGAGAACATATGATCACACCCTGGTTTGTCTTCCTTTGAAGTCGCTGGTGGGTTCGTTGCGCGCTGGTCGTCACTCACGAGATCACTTTGAGAGGGTTCCTCCACCCGGGAATTCTCGAAGATTCGAGGTGCACTTCAAGCATTCTTCAGCCGTAAGGTCATTAAGGGTCGCACACTCGGGCTGTTGTGGCCACCGAAATCGTGCGCAACCCTCAACAAATCCGAGGGCTACTACTGCACCGGCCACTCTTGAGCGATATGGCGTGAACTCCTCCTGTCCGCTCAATCCTGAACGGCGCATATTATCGGACATAGTGGCTTCGGATCCTTGCCCGGAATCAAGGAGCCAGTGCCTACTGTCAGGACAGTCACGATATTGGCTTTCTAGGCTTGCTGCAATAGTCGGTCTGGGAGGGCCTAGATCCTGGCGTGTATCATCGCGTCGTATGAATGACCTACCGCTGCGCGAGAGCACGATCAAACAAATCCAGCAGGCTGTCGCTCATCTGTTCGGGCTGTCCGCGGAAGAGCTCCGACAGGGCAGCAGTCGGCATGTAGTGGCACTCCCGCGACAGATCGCGATGTACCTAGTCAAGCAGATGACCGATGCATCGCTACCCGAGATCGGACGTCACTTCGGCGGTAGGCACCATACAACCGTGATGCATTCGATTGCCAAAATCCACAGGTTGCGGAGTAGCGAGGCCGAGCTCGACCACGCCATAAGCAAACTCCTAGCCAGTTTGACCCGTCGGTGATGGTCCCGCGATTGCCTAAATCGCCAACCCTTTTGTCTCCCAACGCTATGTGTTGCGTATAAGAAACGCTGGTGAGTAGCTTTAGCACACGCCAGAATTGCTACTCGGGGTCAGGCTCGCCGAGGTCGATCAGACGTTTCCGTAGGACCTCCTTGTGTTGCTTTGCGGTATGGTAGCGGGCGACTTGTTCCCTGACATAATCCGTACTGTGCAAGCGAAAACCTGATAGTGAATACATCAAGTACCCCTCGTCCGTTGTTATCGAAGACGTTGCAGCTATCTCCGACAAAGAGGTTTCCAGAGCAGCCAAGGCTTCTTTGGCGGCCCAGTATTCCCTGTACACCCTTCCAACTTTGTCTGGCTCGTCTTGCGTCATAGGCTTCCAGGCAGAAACACTAAGGCCGTTTGAATGCCCACTCGCGGGCCCCAGAGCACACCACACCATACCGATCACTCCGGAGAGGCAACAGCCCTCCCGCTGCGGCAGTGTCTCAGTCCAGCGGCGAAATGCAATGAGTCTTCTCGTTGCTAAAAGCGGGATCTCTTCAATAATGGCCCCAGAGCAGAAACGTTGATACAAAACCGTTTACAAAACGGAAAAGTTGAGCCTGCCGACCCAGAAGGCAGAACATCTCGCCCTTGAGATCGACAATCAATTCTTCTGCAGTTTCTGCAGTTATAGATGAAGACGACAAATCGGCTCCGAAAGTCACATTGGGAAAGTCATGCTCCCTATTACCTGGGAGGATGACGCGGGAGACACGATTGATCCAGGCAGAGACCATCTCTTTGAAACAATGCGGGTGGTATGAGATGCTGTATCCCGTATGAACGGCCCCGCCAATGAATGGTCTGGCTCTTTGCCAGCCGACCCGGATGAAGACCTTTTGCAGGAGGCGCGGAAAGCCCCGGAGGGCGATCTGCGAGCCTTCGAGCAGCTAGTCCTGCGCTATCAGAGACGGGTAGTTGCCAACTGTCGCCACATAACGCGTGATCAGAACAATGCTGAGGATCTTGCTCAGGAGGTTTTGGTAAAGGTGTTCTTCGGACTCCGCGGTTTTGAGGGAAGATCGTCGTTTGCAGGGTGGCTCAATCGTATAAAAATTAATCATTGCCTGGACCATCTCAAGCGGCAGACGACCCGATCTTTCGTTGGGATCGAAGAACAACACGTCAACGAGTTCGATCAACTCAAAGATCTGGCGACAGCGGAGAAACTGGCAGAAGCAATCAGCGATCAACGGCGGATCGCCAGGGTGTTGGACTCCCTATCAAGCAGTCTCCGAGTTCCCCTCATTCTCTCCGATATGGACGGACTGACGTATGAAGAAGTAGCTCAGGCGCTTGGTATCAGTATATCTGCGACAAAGATGCGTATCAAGCGAGCTCGTGAGGTATTCCGGGAGCAATATCGGGCGGGGTACGCTGCAACTGGGGTACGGGCGAAAAGTGATTGATCCACCGGAGGGCCCAAGAATGCAAGATGCCGACGAGATCGATCCAGGAGAGCCCCTTCAGGCGCTGGCGAATTTTGAACAGGAAGCTTCGAGGAACCTGATCGTGCAGATTCGACGTTCGATACAGCGCCGAACGACCGTAGGTCAATTGGCGGCTTTTTCAGTATGCATCCCGCTACTGATGCTCAAAGAGTTTTTGTCCGTTCTGATCACAAGGCCCGACCCGAGAAACTCACGAAAGGGGGGCACCCATGGAGAAGAAGCTTCTTGACGCGTTTGCTGCTCTTGGCAATTCAATTGCCGCTGCAGTTCCCAGAATAGTCGTCGGAATTCTCCTTGTTGTTCTGGGCATGGTCGTCGCAAAGCTGATTGAGGTCACACTCCGTACGATGCTCGTTCGGGTTCGCTTTGACGGTTTGATGACGCGGGCCGGCGTCATTAAGGCATTACAAAGGATTGGGTTGCGCCAGCAACCGAGCCTACTGTTTCCAAGGCTCGCCTACCTTTTAGTTCTCGTCCTTTTGGCTAAGACCGCAAGTGACGCCTTTGGCCTCGTTGCGGTCTCCTCCGCGATTGGAGCCTTTTTCTCATACCTCCCAAACGTCATGGCCGCGCTTCTCCTATTAATTCTAGGTACTACCATCGGCCAATTTGCCGGACGGATGGCCACCCAAGCCGCTGAAAGCTCAGGGCTAGATACCGCCCCCGCATTGGGCAAAATAGTCTCAACTTTGATCATTTTTCTAGTATCCATGATGGCGATAGGCCAATTGAAAATTGACACAGGAATGGTCCGAATCGTGACCAGCCTCGTCCTTGGAGCCGCCGCTCTTGGCTTCGGGCTTGCGTTTGGACTTGGCACATGGGACGTGGTTCGGAATATAGCTACCGGCTTCTACACACGCAAGTTTCTCCTCATCGGAAAGAGCCTGACGATTGCGGGCCAAAGCGGCAAACTAACCGCAATCACTCCCACTCACATAATCCTTAACAGCGAAGGACACGAGATCACAGTCGCTAATGCGATGTTCTTGAAACATTCGAGTTTACAACAAACAGACTAGCCGGGCAGCGAGAAAAAAGCATGCGCCGCCAACGACAACCGAGTCGAGTTACTGGCTCTCTGGTGTGCTGAAACTATTCAAAATGATTCTGCGCGTTTACCACCCTCCTACTGGGGCCGCAATACCAATAGTTCCATTACTGACGCCTCGGCGACGATCACAGCACATTCGACAAGCGCTTCCATAACTTCACTCGTAACGTGCTCGTGGCGTTGACCATTAATCTCGACAGACCAGTCTAGAGATTCGTCATTGAGCCACATCTGAATGTCGATTGCCTGCTCTATAGTCGCACGCCAGCGGCCAAGAATTGTTCGGTCTTCATCGGAAGAGCCTCGTGACTTGTCGCATTGACAAACGTCGGCGCCGCCTGAGCCGTTCGACAGGCCGGAAGACCTACCCTGGAGCAGGCTGAGGCCACGACTATTTAAGCCAGCTCGTTCGTTTTGATAAGCAGCCAGTGCCGTGCGTAGCCTTTTCGGCACGCGAAGGTCATGGAGCACCGTCTCAATTGCATTTTCAAGGGCATCGACGCGCACGAAGGTGTGTTGCTCGGTCATACCTAGTGGTCAGACTATACACCGAACAAATTCCCACAATCACCATTAATTAAAATTTAGGTTTCGCCCAGCCTTGTTCGTTGTTCTCTAGCGACAAGTACGACGATTCTGGGCCAGGGGCCCAAATGCGGAAACGGTGTTTCATTTGTGTTTCGACTACAGTCTCCTCGAACAATTACGGTCATGCCTGGTTGGATGGGTCCGAAGAAGTCTACAAGTAAAGGGCTAATTGCAGAGACGGCATGTTACGCAATAGGGGCAGATCACGCGGCCTCCAATATTAAACCTGCGGCGTAAGCTGCGATCTTCAGCCCGTGGGCCAGTCACACAAACTTCGTATGAACACGGCCAGCCCGATCCATCGCGACTCAGCGAAATCGCGTTGGACTTGATGAACATGGCGAGCCCAGATCAGCCGACTATCTTCTCGTCAAAGCTAAACAGGTCGGGGCGAGCATAGCTCAGCCCCAGGATAACAACCTAGCTGTCTTCGGCAGTGCAACGGTCCCAAACGGGATTCCTTGCCGCTGCGAAATTCAGTGCAACGTTCGGGCTAGCCGCTATTTCGATGAACAGCGAATCACCCGTTGTGCTCGAAAGAAGACCACGCCGAGAGACCAAGAACGAATCAGGAGATTACTGGTCATGAAAAAGCTTAGATGTGCGGTTCTGCTCGCGGTCTCGTTGGAGTCACATGCTGCCAACTATCCGATACCCGCCGGCGCAAGCGTGTCAACGATCGAGTCTACGTTCTACGCCGCAGCCGCAGCTACGGGTCCGAATACGGTAACCTTTGCGGCTGGCAACTATACAATCGATTCGCTGACCACGATTCCATGCCCGGTCTCACCAATGACGATCCAAGGCCCTCCGGTCTTCTATGTGCCTCCTACCTCGGTCCTAGCAGGAAGCTATAGCTATACTTCTCCATACACGGCCAAATTGTTTGGCACGACGGCCTCCTCGTTTGGTTGGCAACTAGACTCATGTACCGTGCCTGTAACCATTCAATATTTCGAATGGAACGGCGGCCAGCCGAGCGGTGGCGGGGGAGGATGGCTGGATATTCTTGGAGGCCAGAACGGGACGACCATCCGCTATAACTACATTCACGGCAACTGGGCCAGTACCTCTATGGCGCATAACTACGATCACCTGATTCGATTGGACGGACCTTCGCAGGCTCCCACGCCAGTAGATACAAACGTGTCTATCGTCTGGAACGTGTTTGGGGACGGATCGTCGGACTGCAATCCAATCATGAACCTGTACACTTATCAAGGAAATACATTCAATTCATCTGGGGGGTACTGTAATGGAGTCGGCGTAGCGGTCAGCACCACCAATGTTCTGATCCAGAACAATGACTTCGAGCACTTGGAACAAGGAGTAAAGTTTTTTGAAGGCAGCGGAGCACAAAACGATCCCAGCCAAACGTACCTCTTGGTAAACGGCATAGTAGATCGTAATGACTTTGGGCAGATCCATCGTATCCCACTGGAAGCTCAGCAGACGGTAGCCACCGGTCCGGCGGCATCCAGCCAGCCGTCGTCTTTTTACTTAACCAACAATAGCCAGCACGACTTTATCTCTCCCGCATTTGGCACGTTTGGGTTCTCGATTCCGATGTGCTGTGGAGGATACACGGGATATAACGCCGACAATGAAATAAATTGCGGCAATAACACCATGGTCGATAACAATCCGACACCGGCCTCGCTTACAGGATCTGGAGCGCATTCTGGCGAAGCTTTTGAGTGGTGGGGTACAGGATATTGCTCTAATAACCTGATCCAAGGCTACTATGGCTCTTATGGCGCGGGAGCCTCTGGAGGTCCAGCTCCCAACAGCGGAGGTGCGGGTGTAGCTTACGGCTATACAAACACAACGGCGATGACATGGGTAGCCAACAACAACATCTGCCAATTCACCTATTCTTCCAATAGCGGTTGCGTGAGCGATGCTGGCTATGGCTCCACCCCTCCCACGCAGTCAGGCAATGTAACGAGCACGGGCGCAACCCCGAGAACGTCATTTGCTCCGACCATATCGCCCACAGGCGGTTCGCAGAGCTATCCTCTGACGGTGACATTTACAGATCCTGGCTATACTTCGGGCTCCGGACCCCTAGGAAATACTGGCATCTGGTACACCACGGATGGATCATCTCCCGTTCCGAGTGCGGGTACGGCGAGGTACATTGCGAGTGGTGGCACTATCGTCTTAAACTCCGCGACCACATTAAAGGCGGTTGGCATGTGGGGGGCACTTAACCAGCCGACCAGCTATCCGTCTGGGTATGGGCATGTGCCCAGTCCGGTGATCAGCGCGGTCTTTAAAGGCGGTTCGGGTTCGAGGCTGGTCAGCGCCTACTTGGTGTCGAAGGGTGGTGTGAAGAGCATACCCGTGGGAGGGACACTACAGTTCATAGCGCACGGCGTTTACTCTGATGGAACGTCTGCCGTTCTTCCCGATTCGGGGGGAAACGTGGTGACGGCTTGGAATACCAGTGATCACGCGGTCGCCAAGATCAGCAGTTTAGGACATGTCACCGCAATGGGTGTGGGAACGGCGACAATCGAGGGCTTCATCGGAAATCTTGAGGCCTCCACTGCAGCGGTGACAGTCACACCAGTTATTGCCTCCAGCGTGCTGGTCAGCGCTTACCTGGTCCCCAGCGGTGGTGTGAAGAGCATACCTGTGGGGAAGACTCTGCAGTTCATTGCGCACGGCGTTTACTCGGATGGGACATCTGCCGTTCTTCCCGATCCCGAGGGAAACGCGGTGACGGCTTGGAATACCAGTGATCACGCGGTCGCCAAGATCAGCAGTTTAGGACATGTCACCGCAATGGGTGTGGGAACGGCGACAATCGAGGGCTTCATCGGAAATCTTGAGGCCTCCACTTCAGAAGTGGCAGTCACACCAATTGTTGCCTCCAGCGTTCAGCCTGCCGCGGTAGAATCCTCATTAGCTCCGCGGATTGAATCGCCTTCAGGTTTGGTCCCGGCGGTTCCCGGCTCGCCGATAGGGGACAAGTTTCTCAGCCCCCTGTGGAAGGTATTTGCTCCTGCCGGCGGATCGGCCTCCATCTCGAACGGGCATCTGTTCCTTAGTGTCCCGGGCGGTAGCAACCACGACACACTGCTCCCGTCTAACCAGGCTGTGCGAGTCGTACAGGCGATCGGTGACACGGATTTCGACGTGTCGATTAAGATCGACTCCGAAATCGAGGCGAGCAATGCGGACACCAGCCAAGGCCTTATGGTCCTGTCTGACGACGACGCCTTCATCACCTTCGCGTTGACGACTGATGGGACGAATATCGGCCTAGTTGCGCGGACCGTCAATGCCGGGGTATCGACCACTGTTCTTGAAGACACGAACTTCACCCAATATCAGAACCCGATGTACCTGCGGCTAGCCAGATCAGGCGTCGCTTATATGGCGTCGTATTCAACGGACGGATTGCATTGGACGCAAGCAACCAGTTTTACGGACACTGGAACGTACACATCTATCGGACCATTCGACAGCAACTACAACAACAGCCCTCGAAACGCAGTTCCTGTTGTCATGTCGGTTGACTGGTTCAATGTTGAATGATGAGATGAAGGGGACCTCCGCTCACCACGCCAAATACGAAACCACGTAGCTGCGGATGGAAATCCACTTCGCTTCGGTCACAACAAATAAATTCACGGTTTCACTCTATCGACTTGGCCCACCTTGTCGATAAATGGCACAAAGCCGTTACCAACGGCAAAATGGAGGGACAGTAATGAAAATCTCGCTGAATGACGATTCGGCCTTCCAACGTTGGCGCAGACTCGTCATCGCTGAAGACGATTCTCAACTGACAAAACCTTGCGCGGCACTTGACAGAGCCCGAATACCGCATGTCGTCGGTCTCCATTACCGTTACACAACCCCGACAGGCAAACCGCGTGAAGCGGAACCATGGATCATGGTTCCCTTCCAGAATTACGGTGCAGCCTGTTCCCTAGTTTTTTCTCTATCCAACACCCAGAGCAACACGGCCTATTCGGATGTGCAGGTTACAGGATCGTCAGGTTAGCGACCTCCAACGAAGCCCGAATATACATCTTGCGTCCTCACCGCACCGTGTGCTTCCATGACGCTGTAAACGCATAGCCCTGATCGGTATTTCAACCTTGATACAAAAAAGGTAGAGGCGGTCCTTCTCTCTGCGCATACTCCTGCTTTGTTCGAGCCGCCTCTCCTGCTCTCCTGTGCAGCCGATACTGTCTTGCTAGACGCTCCTCAACCTTCCGCATGATTTGCTTATCGTTAGGAGATGATTGATTGTTCCATGACTCTCCGATGGATCGTCCTGTACCTTGAAAACAAACACTCACACAGTATCATGGGTGTCCGGCTTGCGCCATCTCTACCTTACCCAGATCTCTCTCGTCTTGGGCAGGTCCCGTATCGCCATTTGGGGCTCGATAAAAGATGAAGGAAGAAGCATATCAAGATCGTCCTGTTGGAACGTTGGAACATCCTCGTATCACACTGCGCGTAGCAGGTACGCTATCTATCTGTCTAAAGGTTGCTCGGTACAGCTGGGCTAACACTTTATGCCTTGCAAAAGGATGCGGATTACCAACTCCACGCCATCCTTCTTTTTTCGCTGTTTTTCGACCCTCCCGATTGAGTGCGCGACGGTTGTGTAATGCATCCCACCAAACTCCCGACCGATTTCAGCGAGGGAGGCGTTGGCTATCTGCCTGGCCAAATACATAGCGATTTGGCGTGGAACTATCACTGCTTGCGTCGTGTTCCGATGATGAAGCGTCTCCACCGACATGCCGAAGAAATGCGCTACCGTACTCTTGATTTCTCCGACGGTACACGCCCGCATCTGTACGTGCGCATCGTTCATTTCAAAGAGCGTCGGGACTATTCCCCGGGCCGGCCCACGCCAAGAATGATCGACATGGGAAATGTTGACCGCTCCGCGTTCAGCAGCGTTCCGTCTACCTGCCACAATATCTCCTCCGCATCGCTGATACTCATGCCCGGCTCGAAGTAACGTATATGATCCTCTTTTTGTAGGCCGCCTCTTCGCGGGCCTCATGGCAACTCTCGCCTAATATGATCGTGGCTATTCTTCACGTCCGTGACACTCCTCCCGACTACAAGCACTTTGAGTGAATACCACAGACGTTCCAGCGCAACTACTAGTGGCGGAGTCTCACGGAAGACTTCCCGAACCACCCTGACTGGCTCTGACCTGATATTGTTTCTCGATGCGCTGCGCTCCACGACGTCCTTCGTCCAACAGCTTTTTGTCTCGCTCATTTTCATTTCCCCTTCTTGTGAATCACTCACACAGTTGAATGCACACCATACCTCAACGATTACCGGCCCAGGAACCTACTGAGATCCACAATGGGCTCCTTCCAATAACTGGTCTTGAAGCAACCGTTAATTACACTTCATGGCCCACACCACTTCTTCAACAGCCTGTAAAGAGTTTTTAATCACAGGCATCTCCAAAACTTCAGGTTCGCGCTCTACAGTGACGGCTACGAGTTCCGTTTTGGACACTTGTGAGTGGTGTCGCGAGGGACCTGGACGCTCTTTGATTGGGTCGCCGAATCCGCTGATCCCAGGGGTCTCTAACAACGGGTCTCTTTTCTTGAGCAGTATCAGAGGACACAGATGGGTATTTCTCTCGTTGGCACACAGCAGATAATCTCTCCGCTGGAGCACTACTCACAAATCCATAGTCAATACCGTTCACGTCATTCACTTCTTACGGTGACTAGCGTGGTCAAGGCACAGCGGGGAGGTTCGCAAAGCCGACTCGTCATGTGCAATGATGGGAAGCTCTATGTGCTGAAAATGCATCCAAATCCACAAGGTCCGAACGTGCTCGCCAACGAGGCGCTTGGATCTATTCTTCTACGCGGCTTGGGCTTTCTTGCGCCCCGGTGGAGGCAGGTAACGATCAACCTGAAAACAATCAGACTCTTCCCTGACCTCGCTATGTGCGCGGCTGACGGGGGAACTACGTTCCCGGATTGTGGGGTCCACTTTGGTTCCGAGTATCTAGGTGGCCCTCAATATCGTCTGTTTGACTTCATGCCTAGATCTCGTTCGCATACGCTTAGGAGTACATCGCAGCTGCTCCCAATTTATTTATTCGACATTTGGGCGAGCCAGCAAGATGAGCGACAATATGTCTACCAGAGAACGTGGAGCTCGACTCTTTATGACATGTTCTTTATAGATAATGGTCATCTCTTTGGGGGCCCCACGTGGCGAGAAGTGGCTGGTCGTGCGCGGACAATGCACTCCGATAGAATTCAGCCAATCATGATCGGGGACCCAAGGATAGAACAATGCGTCAAGGTGTTTGAGGATCGTATTCCGAAGCTTCTTCACCGCGCAGTCGCCGTGGTTCCACCGGAGTGGTATAAGGATGACATCTATGCGCTGTACGCTCGGCTAATGTGGCGCCTCGACTTTCTTCGTCTGCTGGTTGCGGGTGACATACTCGGGAAAGACCGTCGTATGGGTGCTATTCTGTGAGTTCACATGGGATGCGCGTTGAAGAGATGAAGTTATGTGCGTAATCGGAACGCACGAATGCTTTCTTCTGAGGTAGATAGGAATGGAAATCGTTATTACCACCCGCCATATCAATCTGTTACGCCGTTACTCCGCGAAAACAGGAACCTCGATCGATCTGTGTGTGCACGATGCGCTGACTGAATGGTTTCAGAAAGGGCCCCCGGCGACCCCGGCGCGGCTGGGTCCACCGGACTCTGTGCAAGTGACATACGGCCACACACTCGCAGCGCCGGGCGTCGCTTGTAACGGCTCGAACAGCGGCGGAATGTTAAGAAGGATTAGGTCTCTGCTGAGATATGGAAGGACCTAGATGTTTCGAACGGTGCGCTTCAGTCGATCGCCAATGCATGGGGAGACGACACAAAGCAAGGCACCGGGGGCACTATGACCGCAGCTTTGCATCATCACGGCCGAGTGTCTTTCAGATTTCAATCGATCAGGAACACATTGACGCTCCACGGCGGTAGTGATCCACTTAGTTGGGAGTTTGGACTGGATGGAGTCGAAATCGACGGAGCCACCGACCAATTTCCGGCCTTTGTCTGGTCGTACTGAGCGCGCCCATAGGTCCACTGCTTGACGATGTGGCTTGTGACTTGCCCTGCTACCTGGATTGGAACTGTGTGTGCGTTGTCCCGGTCTCTGTTTATCAATATGAGCTCGTACGATTGACCCTGCGTTGCTGCGTAGGCAGCAAGCCACGGGGCGTTCTCAAGATCAGTCACTACCCGCAACATGTGCTCGCCTTCTGTGACAAAGCCGCTCTCTGACAGTATCTGAAACGCCCTTGCTGTTGGAGTGATGTCGCCCGGTTTCAGGCCCACGATTGTTTCACCTGGAGTGGCAAGGGGCCCCGTATAGACGAGGAAGCCACCTCCACAACCATCCCACCAGTTATATGCAGTTTCCCCGTTCGCATCGTAATTATATTGGAGGCAGACATTGTTCATCCCCTCGGCATACCAAGTGGCATACTGCACGCCGGCTTGCATATATTCGGCAAGCAGCGTCGTTGCAAACATCGGCATTACCGCTCCCATGGTTTGCCGTGACCAGCGGTCGCCGGCCACATCGGCGTTCCACTCAGTGATCCAAATTGCATCGGGGCTTTTGTTGACATTAAGCAGTTCTGTCTGGAGGGCGAGTAGGCTACCTCGCGTGCGGCCCACGTGGGAGGCTACACGCTCGGGGTACAACGTCTGTCCATCGGTGATGGGGTCGCTCATTGGATAATTGTGATAGATCACGGCATCGTACTTAGCCGATTGCATTGCGGGAAGGGTCCAATTGGCGAGCCACGAATATACGCCATCGGCGACAGGTATGCCAA